>Ga0208822_1002088_pt1 | contig 13047 bp, 14 predicted proteins | sample AD_STIC08_MetaG_FD_184435 | JGI IMG/M metagenome (GOLD analysis project Ga0208822, IMG submission 184435) | Active sludge microbial communities of municipal wastewater-treating anaerobic digesters from USA - AD_STIC08_MetaG (SPAdes) (version 2) | ecosystem: Engineered > Bioreactor > Anaerobic >...
GTGGTTACTTTAAGGGAATCAAAGAAAAAATAAGAATATTAAAAAAGGAAAGAGCAATATAATACAAATAAATTTAAATTTAAAAACAATATTAAAAATTTAAAATTCCTGCCTGTCGGTAGGCGGGTCAAATTAAAAATTATTTCCCTATGTATTTATTAAATTTATTCAGAAGAGCGCGAAGATGGTTTGATGATCCTTCTAAACATCTTTTGCGCATAGAATTGAATAGGGGCGCGATGGAATACAATCTTTCTCAGTTAAAGAAACTTTTTAATAAGCATTATTTGGCTATAGTTTTAAAAAGCAATGCTTACGGTCATGGATTAAAAGAAATAGGAATGTTTTTAAATAAACGCAAAGAGGTGGATTATTTAGTGGTGGATAGTATTATTGAGGCAAAATCTTTGCGTGATAATGGAATCTCTAAACCGATTATTATTTTAGGCTATGTTCCAAGAGCGGCAATAATTTCTTTGAAAAAACTTGGTAAAATAGTTTTTGTCATCAATTCCAAAGAACAAGCTGAGATACTTCAAGTATTGGTTGATTTTAAATTAAGAGTCCATATTAAGGTGGACACAGGTATGAACCGACAAGGAATTGCTATAGAAGAATTGGAACACGTTCTTAAAGTTCTTTCTTTTAATAAAAAAATCAAAATTGAAGGAATGCTTTCCCATTTAGCTGATGCTGATGGCCCAAGCGGTTTAACAACCCAAGATCAAATTCGTAAATGGAGAATAGCTCTTGATTTATACAGGCATTATAATAGAAGCGACAAAGGAGTTTTTCATTTTGCGGCTACAGCAGGCACTCGTTACGTATCAACTGCGGAAAACAATCTTGTCAGAGTTGGTATTGGGTTTTATGGATTTGATACGACTCAAGATAAACAACTCCATGTGAAACCAGTGCTTTCTTTTTGGGCAAAAATTGTGAATTTAAAAAATGTTAAGAAAGGAGAAAAAATTGGTTACGGATTGACCTATACAGCGACAAAAGATATGAAAATAGCTGTTGTTCCCTGCGGATATTATGAAGGGATTCCCAGATCGCTAAGTAACAATGGATTTATGTATTATAGAGAGTATGCTTTACCAATCGTGGGGATCGTTAGTATGAATCTCGCGGTTTTAGATGTTGGTGAAGTTATTGAACCGCTACACATTGAAGATGAGGTTGAAGTGTATGCGGGAAGATCGGGAAAATTAAATTCAATAGATCATGTTGCGGAAGTTTGCGGAACAATACCTTATGAGATTTTGGCAAAAATAGCCCCGACTATAAGAAGAACTATAGTATAAATAAAATATCAAATATCAAAATTCAAAAATAAATACAATATTTGATTCTTGGTTTCTGATTTTAAATATAATTTGATGGATCCCATTCAAGAAATAAAAGATAAATTGGATATAGTGGAGATTGTTCGCTCCTATATACCATTAATGCCGGCTGGTAAAAACTTGAAGGCTAATTGTCCTTTTCATAAAGAAAAGAGTCCTTCTTTTATTGTGTCTCCAGAACGTCAGACGTGGCATTGTTTTGGATCCTGCAATGAGGGTGGGGACGTTATAAGTTTTGTGATGAAATATGAGAACGTGGAATTTTATGAAGCGCTTGGGATGTTAGCTCAAAAAGCCGGAGTGGAGCTTAAAAGAATCAGTCCTTCCAATCAAAAAGAATTTGGAGTGCTCTATGATATTAATGCGGCGGCAAAAGATTTTTTTATTCAACAAAGAGAGTCGGATAAAAGATCTTTAGAATATTTAACCGAACGCGGACTAAAAAAAGAAACGATTGATGAATTTGAAATCGGTTATTCTTCTCAGAGTGTTGACGCTTTAATTATCAGTCTTGTTAATGCCGGATATGATGTTGCTGATATAGAAAGAGCCGGATTGGCTTTCAAAACTGAACGTAAAACATATATGGACAGGTTTAGGGGAAGAATAATGTTTCCTATTTATAATACATTTGGGAAGGTTATCGGTTTTTCGGGAAGAATTTTACCGGAACTTGATAATGGTGAAATGGGTAAATATGTCAATTCTCCCGAGACTGTAATTTTCAACAAGTCTCGCGCACTTTATGGTTTTCACGCCACAAAACATTTTATAAAAGAATCTGGTTGCGCAATTTTAGTGGAAGGGCAGATGGATTTTTTGATGCTTTATCAAGATGGTGTAAAAAATATTGTTGCCACATCAGGAACGGCCTTTACTCAACCTCACTTGGAAATCTTAAAAAAATATGCCGATCGGCTGATATTGGGATTTGATAGTGATGAGGCGGGTTTGATTGCCGCTGAGCGGTCAATTGATATGGCTCATACCATTGATATGTCGGTGAGTGTGTTTACGATATCCGGAGCCAAAGATGCAGCCGAGTATATTCAGAAGAATCCGGGATCAATCAGACATCTTATAGACGGTCAATCTGTTGGCGCACTTGATTTTTATTATAATAGATATCTCAAAGGAGCTAGCGAGAGCGATCTTAAAACAAGATTACGTCATGTTCTTGAAAAAGTGGTTCGAGTTGCCAGTCCACTGGATCAAAATCAAATGCTCAAAAAACTTTCGGAAAAAGTCGGGGTTTCTGAAAATGTTCTACTCGATGAACTTTCTTATATAAAAAAGAAAAGAGTTGTTACTATGCAAAAAAATGAATCAGTATCTGATAAGATTCCTCAAAAAATAGATCTTCCAACAAGATCTGATAATATAGCGATGGAGCTTTTAATTTTGAGTTTTTTTGATAAAACAGAATTTAAAAAATTGTTTGATATTAAAACCTTTCTTCCTCAACGATTTGTCGACGCGGTTGATTTTCTTCAAGATGGCACCAAAGATAAATCGGAGGGAGCTGATATTGCTCGTTATGCTGAAATGAAGTCGTCTCTTCGCGCCGATCTAATTGATGATAAACATCTTCCTTTGGTGGTAAATGATCTTATTAGAGACATAAAAAAAGAATATTATAAAGAAAAACAAAATGAGGTTTTGGTGCGTATCAAAAAATTGAAACAAAGCGGGCAAATAGAAGAAGAAGCCAAACTTCTTAAGGAATTTGACGAGATTACTAAATTAGTGAATAATTAACCCAATTCGTAACTGTCAATGTGATGCCAGTATTTTTTATATTCTTATGAAGAAGTCATCCAAAAAATTGAAGAAAACAAAAAAGGTTTCCAAAAATAAAGCTGTGAGGAAAACCGCCATTTCGTCAAAACTCAAAGGAGTAAGCAAAAAGAAAGCGTTCAAAAAAGTTATTTCAAAAAAAACCAAAAAAGTTTTTGGAAAGAAGCATATTTCTAAAAAGAAAGAAGTAACCAAAAAAACTTCTTCCAAAAAAGTTGTTTTTGATGAAATAAAAATCAATGAATTGGTGGAGCGTGGCAGAGTAAGGGGATTTGTGACTGATTCAGAAATTCTAACAGTTTTTCCGAACATAGAAGATGATATTGATTTTCTTGAACAGGTCTATTCTCAACTGGAAGAACGTAATATCAAAGTCATTGAAGTTAGTCAGTTGATAGATACCGAAAAAACAAAAGAAGTATCGGCAAAAGATCTCAATATGATGGAGACGACTGATTTGCCTGATGCTGTTCAACTTTATTTAAAAACTATCGGGCGAACCGCGCTTTTAACCGGACAGGAAGAAAAAGATCTTGCCAAAAGAGCGGAGAGGGGAGATGAAGAGGCTCGCCACAGACTTATTCAAGCCAACTTGCGTTTGGTTGTTTCAATTGCCAAACATTATGTTAATAGAAGTTCAAACTTGGGTATTTTGGATTTGATCCAAGAGGGAAATATTGGTTTATCCAGAGCTGTTGATAAATTTGATTATAGAAAGGGATTTAAATTTTCAACTTATGCCACTTGGTGGATCAGGCAGGCGATTACCAGAGCTTTAGCCGATCAATCGCGTACAATTCGTATCCCGGTTCATATGGTGGAAACAATTTCAAAATATACGCAGGTAAAAAGAAAGCTTGCTCAGGAACTTGGTAGAGAACCTTTAGCTGAAGAGATTTCTATAGAGATGGGAATATCAGTTGATAAGATTCGTCATATTCAAGAAATTTCTCAGGAAGTTTTATCGCTTGAATCGCCGGTCGGGGATGATGAAGATAATTCCACTTTGGCTGAGTTTGTTAAAGATGAAAAAGGACTTTCCCCGGATCAGATTACAGCTCACTCTCTTTTAAAAGAAAAAATAGTTGAAATAATGGATGATTTAGCTCCTCGTGAAAGGGAAATTATTATGATGCGTTTTGGATTGAATGACGGTGTTACCCATACCCTTGAAGAGGTAGGACAAAAATTCGGGGTTACTCGCGAGCGTATCAGGCAGATTGAAGCCAAAGCGCTTGAGAAAATGAAGGAACACGAAAAATCAAAAGCGTTGGAGGAGTATTAAAGAGTCTAAAGTCCAAAGTCTAAAGTCGAAAATCAAAAGTCTAAAGTTGAAAGTCGAAAGTCCAAAGTCTAAAGTCGAAAGTTGAAAATCAAAAATTGCCCCAAATGGGAGCGGTTTTTGTTTTTGCGTTTTTGAGTAAAAAAGTATAGAATTCAATTATACTTTTTACTTTTGAATATTTTTTTCATGAATCAATTTGTCCAATTGCGTAAAAATTTTTTAGATTTTTTTAAAAAGAGAGGACACACAATAATTCCTTCCTCATCTTTGATTCCCGATGATCCGTCGGTGCTTTTGACAACTGCCGGTATGCAACAGTTTAAACGTTACTACACTGGAGAGCTTAATCCGGTTTCAGATTTTAAATCAGCCAGAACAACTTCGGTTCAAAAATGTTTTAGAACATCGGACATAGAAGAAGTGGGTGACGACACTCATCTTACTTTGTTTGAGATGCTTGGGAATTTTTCTTTTGGACCGATAGAAAATGATGATCCAAACAACACTGAAGGGAAAGGAGGATATTTTAAAAGATCAGCTATAGTTTGGGCGTATGAATTTATTACTAACATATTGGAAATCGAATCAGATAGATTGTATGTGACTGTTTTTGAAGGAGATGAAGAAAATAAAATTCCTAAAGACGAGGAATCTTATGCTATTTGGTACAAAGAGATCGGAATTCCAAAAGACAGAATATTTTACGGCAAAAAAGAGGATAACTTCTGGGGTCCAACGGGTAACGAAGGTCCTTGCGGTCCAACCAGTGAAATTTATATTGCCTCAAGCGAAGAAGAGGCAAAGAAAGGAAATGGTGTTGAAATATGGAATTTAGTGTTCAACCAATTTTATAAAACAAGAGAGGGTGAATATAAGAAGGTGGAGAATCCCGGAATAGATACGGGAATGGGATATGAAAGACTTTTAACTAAAATTGAGGGGGTAGCGAATGTTTTCGAAACAAGTGCATTTGCTCCTATTATTTCAAAAATAAAAGAGTTGGTTTCCCAACTTTCTGAACGTGAGGCAAGGATTTTAACCGATCATATTCGCTCATCATCTTTTTTGATAGCCGATGGAGTTAGACCGTCTAACAAGGGAGCGGGGTATGTTCTAAGAAGATTGTTAAGAAGAATAATCGCCATATCAATAAAAAATGATATTCATACCGATTTATTTGTGGAAGTTTATCCGGTAGTGGAAGATATTTTTGGTGACATTTACAAAGAAATAAAAAATAAAAAAGAAATCATTGAAGTTTGGAGCGAGGAAAAGAGTAAGTTTGAAAGCGCCATTATTCAAGGAATTAAAAAAATTGAAGAGTTAAATATTTCCAATGTGGAATTAACCGGTGCTATCGCCTTTGATATTTACCAGTCTTACGGACTTCCTAAGGAAATTGCTCTTGAATTTGCCAAGAAAAAATCTAAATCAATTGATTTAGAATATGAAGAAAAAGAGAGGGCACATCAAGACATATCTCGAGCTGGAGCGGAAAAGAAATTCGGCGGTCATGGATTAGTATTGGATACGGGGGAGCTTAAAGCTGGAAGCGAAGAAGAGCTTAATAAAGTTATTCGCATGCATACAGCCACTCATTTATTACAATGGGGACTTAGGCAAATTTTAGGGGATTCTGTTCATCAGATGGGATCTGATATAAATCCGGAGCGTTTGCGTTTTGATTTTAATTTTGAGCGCAAACTTGATTCAAAAGAAATAGAAAGAATTGAAGAACTGGTTAATGAACAAATCAAAAAAGATCTTCCCGTTTATTATGAAGAAATGTCCAAAGATGAAGCGGCAAATTTGGGAGCGCTGGCTTTCTTTAAAGAAAAATATCCCGATATTGTTAAGGTATATTTTATAGGTTCAAAAGAGAGTGGGGGAATTATCAGCAAGGAACTTTGTGGAGGACCCCATGTGAATTCAATAGGTGAGATTAAGGGGGTAAAAATTATTAAAGAAGAGTCGGTAGGAAAAGGAATCAGGCGTGTTCGCGCCGTTGTAATTGACTAATGTTTTTTAAAAAAAAATTAAAACAAATACGCGAATTTTTTTCAAAACAATTTTGTAAACAACGTTGGCTTCTTGTGGTTTTTTCTCCTGAAGGACTTGAACTGCGGCCCATTATTTATTATCCAACTGATGGAACATTCAAGGAGATGACTCCTTTTATGTTTAAAAACATTTTTGAAAAGAATTTTAGTTCCAGGAAGATCATAAAGATATTAGGCAAGACGATTTTTTTTCCGTTCAAGTTTAATATTACAGTTGTAGCCTCTAAGGAGGTTTGCGCATCCACTTATTTTGTTTTTCCGTTTACTCGCCAATCTTCAAATACGATTATTGAAAAGAATGATGTTATGGCGGCGTTTTCACAGCATCTTTGGAAATATTTGGATGTTCATAAAAAAGCATTTGCTAAACACAATGATTACGATGATTTGGGTGTTTTGTTGGTGGCCAATCAAGTAATTCGGATAACGGTTGATGATGTTCCCTTAAAAAATCCAGAAACTCTTTTTGAAAAGAAAGGAAAGAAAATATCTTTTGGAATGATACAAACATTTTTGCATAGACCTTTGTTTGTTGCACTTACCAAAACCTTTTCTAAACGAGCAACTTTCAAACATTTTCATGAATATGGTTTTACCCTTCCTTTATTCGGATTGATTTCATTATTTGGAGATAAAAAAAATACTTCCAACAAACATTGTATTGTCGCCAGAGTTGAAGATTCTGATACCTTGGTTTACGCCTTTGATGGAAATCATTTTGCTTATTTTGACTCTTTTGCTTTTGGAGAAAAATATTTATACGAAGCCGTTCATCATGTTATGGGTGTTAACTTCTCTTCTTATAAAGAGATAATCAACAGTATCGTTATGGGAAAAACTTCTTTGGTTGTGGCGAAAAAATTCGTTTCCATTATGGATAAAGAATTATCCCGTCTTTCACATGGATTACAATCGTTTAAAAAGGATATAAGAGCGACCTCGGCGCTTTTAAGTATGCCCGGTAGCGCTTCTTTTTTGGCTCTCAATAAAAAATTTGCATCTATGCTTATTTCGGCCGACAAGTTTGAATGCGGTTCGGCAAAAGTGAGCCAACTGTCTGTTTCTGATCAACTTAAAGCGGATATAATTTGTATGATAGGTCTTGATAGGACCGATTCAATTAATACTTTAGCGACGCGACAAATTAGATGGCTCATTCCCCACAATATGAATGTTAAATAAGGGGTGAGGAAAATAATTGTAAATTGAGGGAGTGTTTTTGTTTGATTTTTTTCAAACAATAACATCATATTGTTGATGATGAATAAATAGGCTATAATTATTAAAAATATTCATTAATTTTTATATTACAAATGTCAGATAAAAAGAGAGAGAAAAAAATCGTGAAAGTCGTTGATATTGTTCCTTCTGCATCTCACGCGGCAAAAATAAGAAGAATGCGCGATAACGAAGAAAATGATTTTGATAATTTTGATTCTGTTAAAGAAACGGATCAGCCTATAATTTTTAAACGTGATAAAAATGATCCTTTTCGCATGGATGCCGAGCCGCCCAAAGAAGAAAAAGAAACCAAAACCTCAAAACGTCATTCACAAAAATGGGTTGTTTGGACAACGATAGTTGTCGCTTTTCTTGTTCTTGTTTATTTGGCAATTTCTATTTTTCCCCGAGTTGACGTGCTAATAGTGACCAATAAAAAAGAATGGAATAATGAGGGTAGTATTATTGTTAATAAAAACATCGGTCAATTAGACGTTAATTCCATGCAGGTTCCGGGGGAGATTGTTGAAAAAATAGTTAATCGTGTTCTTAAATTTGAACCGACCGGTAAGAAATATCTGGAACGAAAAGCTTCCGGTCAAATAGTTATTTATAATGCTTTCAGTTCGGCTCCCCAAAAGTTGGTGGCCACAACTCGTTTTGAAACTCCTGATGGAAAATTTTACAGAATTCCAGAATCAATAGAAATACCGGGAGCAAAAATTGAAGGAGGAAAAATTACCCCATCCTCAATACCTGTTGAAGTTTTTGCCGATAAAGCCGGACCCAGTTATAACAGCGGAGCCATAGAAAAATTAACTATTCCGGGATTTAAAAACACATCCAAATACGAAGGGTTCTATGCTTCAGCTTCTAACGGGTTTAGCGGCGGATTTATAGGAGAAGGATTATATCCGACCAATGAAGATATAAAGAAAGCAAAAGAACAAGCTCAAATTGATCTTCAAGATGCTCTTTCCGCTTCTTTAATTTCACAAATTAAAGAAGACACCACTTATATAAAAGATTCGGTATTGGCAACAACGACAAAATTGTCAGTCAGTTCCAATGTGGGAGCGGATAATAAATTTTCCGTTGTGGCCGAAGGAAAGGTTATGGTAATGACTTTTAGGGAAACAGATATTTTGGAACTTTTAAAACAAAAAGCCAAAAAAGATAATTTGATACCTTCAGAGTATGAAGAGAAATCAAAAGATCTTTCCTATAATAAACCTCAAGTTGATTGGAAGCTTGGAAAGATGGTTCTCCCGATTGTTTATAAAGCTGTTTTTGTAAAACCATTTGATGTTAATCAACTCAAGAATGAGATTATGGGAAAATCAGATCTTGATTTGCGCAAATATATAGCTGATAAGTATAGCGAAAGCATCAATAAACTCACCGCTCGATTCTGGCCTTTTTATGTAGGCAGTGTTCCAAATAACGCAAACAAGATAAACATAACAATTGAATAGTCGGGTCGCTTTTATTTTGTAATGTTTGGTTTATATACAGCTGGTTTTTTATATGTACTATTACGTATATATAATAAAAGATCTGCATAACAATTCTATCTATATAGGCAGAACCAACAATCTTGTCAGAAGATTATGGGAGCATAATAATAGAAAATCAAAATATACTAAAAGGAGTATTTGGAAATTAATATATTTTGAAGGATATCTGAGCGAATTTAGTGCCAAAAACAGAGAAATAAAATTGAAACAATATGGAAGAGTTTACTCACAACTTAAGAGAAGAATATTTAACGATATTGGTAAATAAATATCACTAGCTTGACCCCGTACCTTTTATCAACTTGAAGTTAGCCCATTTTTTATGTTGTTAGAAAAAGACAAAAAAATAATTAAATATTTTTATTAATTTGTTACAAATTCATTTTCAAATTGTTGATAAAAGGTGCGGGGTTGACTTTTTCTTATTTTTTTCTTATCATACAAAACACTGATGGCAAATGAACCCAAGGAAAAGCTTATAAATGGCATCGTTACCGAAGCATTACCGGCAACGACTTTTAGAGTTGAAATTGACGGTCAAATAGTGCTTTGCCATCTATCGGGTAAAATGAGAATTCATTACATCAAAGTAATGCCCGGTGACAGAGTGATGGTGCGTTTGAGTCCCGATAAATCTCGGGGCATTGTTATGAAAAGGCTATAATTATGAAAGTAAGAGCATCTGTAAAAAAAATTTGCAAGCATTGCAAAACCGTTCGTAGAGAAGGACGTGTTTTTGTTATTTGTAAGAACCCGAAACATAAACAAAGACAAGGATAACACACAAACAACACGCCTTCGTTCGCCAATTGGCAAACTACGGCAACACAAATGTGTCTACACGAATAACTAATAACTAATTACTAATTACTAATCATGAGACTTTTAGGTGTTAATCTGCCGGATAATAAAAGAATTGATATCGCTTTGCGGTATTTTTACGGTATTGGACCGGGATTGGCCGTTGTTGTTTTAAAACACACAAAAATTGATTCTTCCAAGAGAACAAAAGATTTAACTCCGGATGAACTCAATAAACTTAAAGATTTTATAGAAAAGAATTACAAAATTGAGGGTGAGCTTCGCCAGGTGGTAAGATCAAACATATCTCTTTTAAAAGATACAGGTTCTTATCGAGGAGCCAGACATTCAAGAAAATTACCCGTAAGAGGTCAGCGCACCAGAACTAATTCGCGCACAGTCAGGGGCAATACTCGTAAAACTGCCGGAAGCGGAAAGAGAAAAGTAGATTTGAAATAATAAATAATTATGGGAAAGAAAAAAGTTGTTCAAAAATCAGGAGATGCTAACGTAGAAGATAAAGTCAAAGTTCAAGGGGCAACCAGCTCTAAGAAAATTGACAATGGTTTTGTCTATGTTAACGCAACTTATAACAATACCGTTATTACCGTTACTGATAATAATGGTAACGTAGTGGCTTGGTCATCGGCTGGAGCTTTAGGTTTTTCTGGTCCCAAAAAGGCCACACCATTTGCCGCTTCTAAAATCGTGGCTGTTCTTGCTGAAAAGATGAAAAAATCCGGTCCGTTTAATTTAAATATTATTGTCAAAGGAGTTGGTAGTGGAAGAGATTCTGCCGTTAGAACTTTTGCCGCTCAAGGTTTTAATATATTAACAGTCAAGGACGCAACTCCCATTCCGCATAACGGTCCAAGACCTCCTAAGGTAAGAAGAGTCTAATTAAACAACAACAGCATGCATTTACTTAGAGCAAAAGAAAAAAAAGAAAGAGCATTAGGAACAAGTCTTAATCTTAAGGCTTTTCGTTCCAATACCCCAAAAAGCGCTATGGTGCGCCGACCCAATCGTCCGGGAGTTCATGGAGCGAGGATGTCGCGTGGCGGATCCGAATTCAAGCAGCAACTTATGGAAAAACAGAAGGTTCGTTTGAGTTATGGTCTTAATGAAACTCAAATGAAAAAATTAATTTCCAATGCATTGGCAAAAAAGAAAACAGCTTCAGTGACTGATCTTATTACAAGACAACTTGAAACAAGATTGGATAATGTATTTTACAGATTGGGATTCGCGCCTTCACGCATTATGGCAAGACAGTTTGTCAGTCATGGTCATGTTATAATGAATGGAAGGAAAGTTAATGTTCCTTCATGCGTTGTTAAGGTGGGGGATATAATAGCAGTTAAAGAATCTAGCAAAACAATACCGGTGTTTAAAGATCTCCCGAATACTTTGAAAGGGGAAAATCCTGAAAACTGGCTTTCTCGCAATATGCAAAAATTAGAGGGGACCATAAAAAGTCTTCCGGAGGGAGTTGAGGTTCCGTTCAATATAAACTTAGTTATTGATTACTATTCAAGGTAAAAATTAAGCAGTCATCCGCTTAAAGCGGAAAAAATATTTATGGAATATACGTTTTTAAGCAAGAACGTCGCAATAAAAAAAGTGTCGGAAGATAAGGATAAAGGTGTTTTTGAAATCACCGGTCTTTATACGGGGTATGGTGTAACTTTAGGAAATGCTCTAAGAAGAGTTTTGTTAGCATCTCTTCCCGGATCAGCTATTACCCAAGTTAAAATAAAAGGAGTTAAACATGAATTTTCCACAATCAATGATATTTTGGAAGATGTTGTAGAAATCACTCTTAATTTAAAGAAAATTCGTTTTGCTTTTTTTGCCGATGAATCACAAACAATAACTTTAAAAAAGAAGGGGGAGGGAATAGTTACTGCCGGAGACATTAAAGGTAATGCTGATGTTCAAGTAGTCAATCCTGATCTTCATATTTGCACTATTACTTCAAAGAGTGGAGAGATTGATATGGAAATCACCGTAGAAAAAGGTTTGGGATATTCTCCGGTTGAGTATCGCAAACAAGAGAAACTTCCCATTGGAACGATTGCCATTGATGCTATCTTTACGCCCGTGACAAATGTTAATTTTGAAGTTGAAAATATGCGCGTTGGTGATCGCACCGACTACAATAAATTGCGTCTTACTATTGAAACTGATGCGACAGTAAGTCCGTCACGAGCTCTTCATAAAGCCGCTAATATTCTAAAAGATCACATTGATATAGTATCCAACATAGAAGTAAATGAAGAGTTTGAATCTGTCAAAAAGACATCTGTTAAAGAGAAGAAATCAACCAAGAAATCCAAATAAAACATAGCGATATATCGGTATTTTTCATTATGCAACATCAAAAAAAAGGAAGAAAATTTCATAGAGAAAAAGGACAACGAGTGGCCTTCTTTAAAAGTTTAATGGCTAATTTGATTTTGAAAGGAAAAATTGAAACAACCGATACTCGAGCCAAAGAAATAAAGAGTCGTGTGGAAAAGATGGTTACTCTCGCCAAAAAACAAAATTTGGCTTCAATGAGGTTGTTAGTTTCAAGGCTTCCTAAGAAAGCGGCTTTAAAACTTTATAACGATATTGCTCCAAAATATTTGGAACGTAAGGGGGGGTATACAAAAATTACCAAAACCGCCAAGAAAAGGATTGGTGATTCTTCAAAAGTGAGTATTATAGAATTTGTATAATATTTTTAAAATAATTTGAAATAATGGCACTTTTTTCAAAAATAAAAAAAATCCTTGAATCTCAGGATGCATGTGTTATTTCCAAAAAAGATAAACCGGAATACGTTGTTCTTCGTTGGGATTCTTTTGAAAAGATGAGAAATGCAAAAAATGATTTGGCAAAACTACAATCACAAGTTGAAGCCGAACTCAAAGAAGAGGATTATGAAGTTGAAAACATTGACATTAACAAGATTCCTGTTTAATATACAATCTATATAATTTTTATTATTAGTAATTAAAATAAACTAAATC
>Ga0208822_1002096_pt1 | contig 12983 bp, 14 predicted proteins | sample AD_STIC08_MetaG_FD_184435 | JGI IMG/M metagenome (GOLD analysis project Ga0208822, IMG submission 184435) | Active sludge microbial communities of municipal wastewater-treating anaerobic digesters from USA - AD_STIC08_MetaG (SPAdes) (version 2) | ecosystem: Engineered > Bioreactor > Anaerobic >...
GGTTGGGCGTGGAGTAATTCAGCCCATTTCTTCAGATCATCACCTGTATAGAATTTATCAACAGATGATTTGAATGTTCCATCAGACTTACATTGCACATAAACAAGTCCTTTGGCCCCAATCTGCGGTTTCTTAACGTACTCGGTAAGTTCATCCAATTGTTTGCGGGTATATTCCGCGCAGCCTTTTGCACAAATGCCTACTACAAGTTCGGCACTGTCAAATACTTGAAAGCCTTTACCCTGGGCTATTGGATTTAACTCCACAAACTTCATGTCGAAACGGGTGTCGGGCTTATCGGAGCCATAATATTTCATGGCATCAGCATAACTCATATGCGGTACGGAAGGCATATCAATACCTTTTACATTTTTAAACAAATGTCTGACCAACCCTTCAAACGTGTTTAAAATATCTTCTTGTGTGATGAAAGCCATTTCGCAATCGATTTGAGTAAACTCAGGCTGGCGATCGGCACGCAAGTCTTCATCGCGGAAACATTTCACAATCTGGTAATAACGATCAAAGCCAGAAACCATCAACAGCTGTTTAAAGGTTTGTGGTGATTGTGGCAATGCGTAAAACTCACCCGGATTCATACGAGAGGGAACAACAAAATCACGCGCTCCTTCGGGAGTTGATTTAATCAGCACCGGAGTTTCCACTTCAATAAAGTTCAAACTATCCAGGTATATACGGGTTTGTTGCGCCATCTTATGACGTAATTGTAAATTCTCACGTACCGGGTTTCTGCGCAAATCCAGGTAGCGATATTTCATCCGGAGATCATCGCCACCATCTGTATTATCTTCGATAGTAAAGGGTGGCACCTTGGAAGGATTCAGGACCTCAATGGAAGAAACTTTGATCTCAATATCACCGGTAGGCATTTTGTCATTTTTAGACATCCGTTCTACCACAGTGCCTTGAACTTTCAAAACATATTCACGCCCGGTTTGGCGGGCGGTTTGTAGCAGGCTGGCATCGGTTTTACCTTCTTCCAAAAATAATTGAGTTATTCCGTAACGATCGCGAAGGTCAATCCAAAGCAAACTTCCCTTATCACGGGTTCGTTGTACCCAGCCAGTCAGGGTTACCTGTTTATTAACATCACTTAATCGTAGTTCACCGCAGGTATGAGTTCTTAGCATAGTAAAATCCTTAAATTTGCAGGCCGCAAATTAATAAAGGTTGCACGTTATACCTGCGTATCAGGTCATTTTCGTTCTGGAACAACTATGAAGAAAGTTATTTTATTCTTGTCGATTGTTAGTCTGTTTGGGTTTACCCCATCGAAATTGATAAAAACGAAAGTTGCCGAGGGCATCACGATATCCCTGCCACCTGAACTTTCGCCTATGAGCACGGATGACATTATCCAACGATATCCCTCTGTTAGGGCACCGCTGGCGGCCTATACCGACCTTAACCGTACTCTGGACTTTAGTGTAAATATTTCAGCTACTCAATGGCCGGATGCCAATCTGGAGATGGCTCAGAAATTCTTTAAGGCTAGCATTCATAGTTTCTACGATCGGGTTGACATGATTGACGAAGGAATCCACGAAGTGCATAAAAAGAAGTTGATTTTTTTTGAGTTTGAATCCCGTGTAAACGGTAACAAGATGACGTTAGGGGAACAACAACCGGTTTTCCGCTATACGTATATCCAGTATTTGGTAGAACCCGAGCGGACACTTGTTTTTACATTCAACAGCCCCAAAGCTTCCAGGGAAGACTGGCAAACCAATGTGCGGTCTATGATGAAGACTATCCGGATAAAATAAATTTCTACATACGCTGACAGAAGGTAATTCATGGATTTGTACACTGACGACTATTTTATGAAGGAAGCGCTCAAGGAGGCAAAAAAAGCTTTCGAGTTGGGAGAAGTACCCGTAGGCGCAGTTGTGGTTTGTCAGAATAAAATTATTGGCCGGGCTCACAATCAAACCGAACAATTAACCGATTCAACGGCTCATGCTGAAATGCTTGCAATTACATCTGCTTCCAATTTTCTGGGATCTAAATATTTGAATGAATGCACACTTTATGTAAGCCTGGAGCCATGTGTCATGTGTGCCGGAGCTTTGCACTGGGTTCAACTACAACAGTTAGTTTATGGTGCCAGTGATGTGCAGCGGGGGTATTCGTTGGTGCGGACTCCATTATTACACCCCAGAACGGTGGTTAAAAAAGGAGTGGGAGAGATGGAAAGCAAAGAGTTACTCAATAAGTTCTTTACGAAACTGAGAGAGTAACTCTTTGATGAAAATTGAGGACTAGGCTTCTTTAGCTTTTTTGGCTTTTGCTTTGTCGTCTACTTTTTTACCGTTTTTATGTTCGCCCAGAATGATGACATCTTTGGTCATTTCATACTGTTTGGCAGCCTGCATCATAGCCTGCTGGCTGTCGCGAATTAGAATAGTACCTGACCTGGCGCCTTTATTGCGAACTTCAAGCCAGAATCCGTCTTTTTTCTTTTTTGGTAGTACAGGAGGTCTTCCCATGATTTTATTGTGTTTTAGCGTTTCTTAGGCCTTTTGGCCACCTAATTAAACTAATGAACGAATGATTTAGTTCAGAAGCCGCGAAGATACCAATTTTCGACCAAATTTCCACGTAAAGAACCAACCTAGGATAGGTAGGATGGCAGTGCCACCCCAGTCTTAAGCGCTGGATCTGGAATAACCGGTTTGCGGACCAATTGAATAGGTTGTACTCCGGCCCAAACGTTCAGGTCATAATCTTCTTCATCGTCTTTAGGGGGGCCAACTCTTATTTTGGCTGAAGCCTCCTTGATTTCAAACGAAAGTACCATGGTAGCTTTCCATTCGCCATCATTCGGTTTGCGCACATCAACCCACCGGCCCGGGCACATTTTTTCGGTAAAAACTTCCAGCACTTTGTAGAGTTCGTTCTTATCGGTTACTGATTCGGGCTCACCAAAGATGATAACCGACCGATAATTTACTGAGTGATGAAAAGCCGACCTGGCCAGAACCATTCCGTCAATAAGAGTTGCGCTGATACATACGGGAAGTTTCTTTGTTTGAAGTTCGCGCATATAAAAACTGCCAACTGACCCATGGATGTAGAGTTTATCTCCGATCCGGCAGAAGCCAGTAGGTATCTGAAATGGTTCATTGTCTTTTGAATAGGCAACTGTACAAACCAGGGCTTCATCCAGAATAGAGTAGATAGTTTCTTTGTCATACACACCGCGCTTGGCTAGACGTGTAATTTCTGTTTTCTCTGTAATCGGGAATGAACTCATAGTTGATTATTTGATTTGTATGACAATTTTTCCAAAATGGTCACCACTTTCCATCCGTTGCATGGCTTGATTGATTTGCTCAAGAGGATATACTTTATCAATGATTGGTTTTATGTTTCTGCTTTCCAGCAGATCAAGCATAGACATAAATTCATCGCGTGTGCCCATGGTAGTGCCATGAATGGAAATCTGTTTCCAATAAAGTGTACGGGTCGATAAGTCCGGAATATTTCCTGCGGTACGTCCAAAAATAGCAATCCTTCCACCGGGAGACATAATTTCTGGTAGCTGTGAAAACTGCGGACCTCCAGCACTGTCAATCACAATATCAAATCCTCCTGATTCCTTAAACGCTTTCTGTGTCCATTCAGGATCTTTGTAATTGAAACCATTAATAGCTCCCATCTCTCTAGCCCTCTTTATTTTTTCTTCGGAACCTGAGGTAACATATACCCGCGCCTGGTAGGCAACGGCAAATTGAAACGCCCATAGAGCTGCGCCACCACCAATGCCCGTAATCAAAACTTTTTCTTTTGCCCGCAATCGCGCTTTTGAAAATAAAGCGCGATAGGCTGTGAGTCCCGAAAGGGGAACAGCTGCTGATTCAAGCATTGTAAGATGCTCTGGCTTTTCGAAGATCTGCTTTTTTGAGATCAGGATATAGTCACTAAATGTACCAGCATCCGGCAGTCCTAGAATTTTGAATGAATCGCTCTGCACTATGGGATTGTCGCCCCAATTTAAACTTGGGTTGATCACAACTTCCATTCCGATCAAAAGTGGATCGGCATCTTCGCCAACCTCTTCTATAACACCGCTCCCATCGGAACCAAGGATAACTCCTTCTTGTACCGGAGCATTTTGTTCTTTATGAATCCAAAGGTCACGATGATTGAGTGCCGCATTGTGTAAACGCACAAGCACCTGGTCTTTTACAGGTCTCGGTTTTTTGATTTCCCTTAGTTGAAGGAGTTGTTCGCGATTGGTAAAAAAAGCTGCCCGCATGGATAGTATGATTTTACAATCACTTCAACGGAACTCTGTAATTCCAGTTGTGTGTATCGGGTTCAAGTCCCATTCGGAGATCACTCAATTTTTTCTTTACACGTTGCTGAAAGCTGTAACTGCTGTCAGGAGGTAGTGAATAATCTTTACCACCAATGTTGATGATGGCAATGGTTGAAACAACAGCTGCGGTACCCACACCAAATGCTTCGGTCAGTGTACCTTTCTCAAATCCTTCTTTGATTTCGGCCACGCTTACTTTTCTTTCTTCCTTTGGCATACCCATATCATCGGCCAATGTTAAAATAGAGTTTCTCGTAACACCATCTAAAATAGAGGTCGAAAGTTTGGGGGTTACCAGTTTGCCATTGAGAACAAACATAACATTCATTGCACCTGACTCATCGATATACTTATGATCATGAGCATCCGTCCACAGTACCTGATCGAAACCTTCCAACTTGGCTTGTTGAGTGGGGTAGAAAGCGCCACCATAATTTCCTGCACACTTGGCAAAACCAGTTCCGCCTTCGGCTGCGCGCACATAAGTTTCTTCTACTTTTACCCGCACTGGTTTGGCGAAGTATGGCCCAACAGGACTAGTGAGAACAACAAACTTGTATTCGTCCGAGATCTTAACTCCCAACCGGGACTCAGTTGCAAACACTACGGGTCTCAGGTATAGGGCAGATCCTTCTGAATCAGGAATCCAATTAGCATCGGTAGCAACAAGGGCACTTAAACTTTCAATAAACATTTCCTCGCTTATCGCAGGCATACACATACGATCAAGTGAACGAAGCATTCGCTGATGATGACGATGGATCCGAAAAATTACAATCTCCCCTTTCTTGTTTTTGAACGCTTTCATGCCCTCAAAAATTGATTGACCATAATGAAGCGCCAGGATGGCGGGCGTCATAGCCAATTCCCCGAACGGCATAATTTTAGGTTGATTCCATTGTCCGTTTGCATAATCAGCAACCAGCATGTGGTCAGAAATATGATTTCCAAAGCCAAGGTTATTAAAATCAACGGAAGAAATACGGGATTTAGGAATGCGCTCGACTGGTATAGTAGGTGCGGTGGTCATTGGTTTTGATTTTGGCGGAAGGTAGAAATATTTCTTTTTAATAGACAGTCAATGAAAGGTTTTTCGTGTAAGTAGATTAGTCAAGTAATCTCCGATGATAATTAACCTGCCCCAGGTGATAGCCGAGGTGCGTTGTCAGGTGGATCAGAAAATATTCAGTCGATGTTTTTTCCTTGAGCACCAATAGGGGATATTCTTTCTGAATAGTATCATCATCCAGGGTTGGTAAGACTTTACTGACAACGGAAATTGTGTCTTCAATTTTTTGAATCAACTCTTTTCTGGGGATATTCTTCAATAAAAATTCCGCATCACGATCTCTGACATAGCCGGTTTGCCCCAACGTAGCACCAATGTATGTGTTAAGGTTGCCCACCAGGTGAAGGCAAAGATTGCCAGCCGAATTGCTGATGTTTTTTTCAATTTGCCAGAGATTGGATTCATCCTTGTAGGATTCAATTTCTGATTTTAGCTTTTGAAGATCACGTTGGATGATTTTATTCAGGACTTCTGTAATCATTGAGAATTTGATTTAATAGTTTATTTAATTACGTAAAGGTCAATTCCATTTTGATATTACTTCGTTTGTAAGTTCCGTCAACAGGTATTTCTTTAAAACCTAGTTTTCGATAAAGCGCAATAGCCGATGTTAGTTTAGTGTTTGAATAAAGTATGATCTTGGTTGCTTTCATTTCTTTTGCTTTTTCAATGGCTACTTCAGCCAACTTCTTTCCAATTTTTAAACCTTGGAATTTCTCATCAACAGCCATCTTGGTTAACTCATAAACACCTGTATCGACAAACTTCAAGGCCACAGTTCCGGCAATTTCATCATTATATTGAGCCATGAAAATGTAGCCCCCTTTACCAAGAATATGTTCCTCAGGTTTGCTCAGTACATCAAAATCAATCGGCTCCATCCAAAAGTATTTCAATCCAATCTCTATTAAATCGTTCGAAATAGGGTTGGTACAATGGTGAATAGCCAATAATTGTAAGTTTGTTCATAAGCGCGAAAACTTGAAGTTACGAAGGAGTGATAATAGAGTGACCTTAGTTCGGGTGGAGTTTTTCAGCCGATAGCCACGGTTTACGATGTAGATTCCTGCAATCGTAATTAGTATGGCCAATACAATACTACCATTCAATTTTTCATTCAATACCAACCACCCCAACACTACCGCAACAATGGGATTGATGTAAGCATATAATGAAACCAGGGTCATCGGAAGTTTTTTGATTGCGTACGAATAGCAAGCATAAGCCCCTACGGAACCTATTAGAATCATATAAATTAATGAGTAAATAACCTCTGTCGACCACTGTATGGATGAATAGTCATCCAGTACAAGGCTCAATGGAATAAGGGCGATGGCGCCAAATGTCATTTGAAGGCCGGCTCCCAGAAATGGATTTGTATTCTGATTTTTCTTTTTAATCCAGATACTACCTATAGCCCAGCAGAGATTGGCAATAAACGTGATTGCAATACCGACCTGGTAGTTTCTATTTGAAAATTCCGAAAGGTGCTCACCAAAAATAAGCAAGACTCCGCTTAGCCCTGTGGCTAACCCGAGGATGATAAGCCAGTTTGGTTTTTCATCTTTGGTTACCGTTACATTGATCAGAATTGTCCAGATTGGCATCATTGAACAGATGATGGCGGCTACTCCGCTTGAGATATACACTTCTGCCCAACCTACCATACTGATGCCGAGCGTGATCATAAAAACTCCACTCACCGCCTGGTTGAACAATGTTTTTCGGTCTGGCCACTTCTGTTTTCCTATCGTTAGCACGAGTATTAATAAAATAGGACCCGCACACATAAAACGTAGCAATGAGAAGAGAAACGGAGGAAATTGGGTTACGCCAATGCGTAAAACAAGGTAGGTAGTACCCCAGATTACGCAAACCGCGGCCAAAGCCAGGTAAGCTATCAATGGAGTTTTTGTAGAGCTTGAATTCATGATACAAATTTTCCTGATTTAACGGATAAAAAACAGTTTCAGTTTTATTAATTTTGACCATATCAGTTTAAGTTATGGAAACACTTGCCGGAGTCGATCACAAATACATTGAAGTGGCCGATCGAATCGAGTCACTTATTGAAAAGAGGGCTCTGAAGGTGGGTGATAAATTACTTTCGGTGCGAGCGCTAAGTAAGGAGCAAGGGATCAGTGTGAGCACTGCATTTCAGGCATATTATTTTTTAGAGAGTAAGGGATTGATAGAAGCGCGTCCGCAATCAGGGTATTATGTAAAATTTTCGCCACAGCATACCTTTGAGATGCCCACATGCTGCGAACCCGCAGATGAAGCACTCCCCGTGAGTATAGACGAAATGATTTCCAGCGTATATCATGATTTACGTTCACCAAAGCTTACATCCTTTTCATTAAGTGCACCGCATCCATCCCTGCTGCCCTCTGCGAAATTGAATAAGTCGGTAATGCATTCTCTCAGAAATTCTCCTGATCATTGTCTTAACTATGAACATATTCAGGGAAATGAATTATTGCGCAAACAGATCGCCAGACTTTCTTTTAACTGGGGAGGATCTTTGAGCGAAGACGATGTGGTTGTTACGGCAGGATGTATGGAGGCGCTTTCGTTTTGCTTGCGTGCAGTAACTAAACCGGGGGATGCTGTGGCAACAGAAAGCCCAACGTTTTATGGAATCTTTCGAGTGATGCAAAGTCTTGGTTTAAAAGTAGTGGAAGTGCCTACGGATCCGGTTACCGGTGTGGATATAAATTATTTGAATCAGGCAATCCCTCGCTTTAACATCAAAGCCTGTTTGTTTGTTTGCAACTTTAATAATCCTATTGGAAGTTGTGTGCCTGATGATAAGAAGAAGGAATTGGTTGATATGTTGGCACGAAAAGAAATTCCATTGATTGAAGATGATATCTATGGTGAAATGTATTTTGGAAAGAGTCGCCCTAAAACCTGTAAGACTTATGATAAGAAAGGACTGGTGTTGCATTGCGGATCATTTTCAAAATCACTGGCACCCGGCTATCGTATTGGCTGGACGTCACCCGGTCGATTTAAAAATGAAGTCATTCGATTGAAGCGAATGAATAATATCTCCACCAATACATTGGCACAGGCAGCCATTGCCCATTTTTTACAGAACGGCCGCTACGAACTTCATCTCAGGCATTTGCGCAAGGCTTTGCACACTCAATGTTTGCGTTACCTTCAGGCCATTACAGAATTTTTTCCACAAGAGACACGAATTACCCGACCCGAAGGTGGATTTGTTCTATGGGTTGAGATGCAGCATGGCGATGGATACAAACTGCATAAACGTGCACTTAAACATCAGATCGGCATTGCCCCCGGTCAGATATTTTCTTCCCAAGGACAGTTTCATAATTATTTTCGATTGAGTTATGGCCTACCCTGGAGTGATACGGTTGAGAGTGGCCTCAAAACATTAGGACAGTTAATGTATAAATGAAATAAGATGAGTTATGATAGAAGATGTTTGATAACATCTTCTATCATTTCATCAGATATCATTTGCCTTCTTTCAGTTTCTTCAATTCAGCTTCATATTGAGGTTGAAACTGTTTCTGATCTGCAGGAATATTTTTTATTGCTAATTCCCAGAATTTTATTGCGTTCTTCTTATCACCCACTGCTGTATACCCTCTGGCGAGACCAACATTTGGTGTGAATTTTTGTTCCGGATGTGTTTTTGCATTGTATTTAAAAATCTCCAGCGCTTTTTCCTTTTGCCCTTTGTTAAGAAGTGATCGGCCATACTGGTGAATAGTTTGCACCGTTGCTGAGGGATCTTTAATGGCCTTGTCCATTGCTGCATCGGCATCGGCTTCGCGGCCAAGTGCTTGTAAGATCATTGCCCGGGTTTGATATGTGGTAAAGTTCTCCACACCAATAAATGGATTGCTGACCGACATATCGACCCAGGTCAGGGCTTCTTCAAGGTTGATTTTGTTTTGGGCACAGAACTGCGCGGCAGTGATCCAATTTTCTTGTTTAAATCCTGTAGCACTTCGAAGTTCATCACGCATTTTTGAAACATAAACTTCATTAATGTTAGGCACTTCAATTTTGAAAGGGATTCTTTTTTTCTCCCATCTTAAATAAGCGTTTGCCGAAGAAGGAAGCCTGTCTTCAAAGCCAAAGGTTAGCCATTCTTTATGGGGCGCGTCCAACGGCATAACATCAACGCGCAATGCATCTTCTTTGGGATCGTAAAAATAACTTCCCCAACTGGAATGATTCTTTGAGAAGATCCAGGTGTAAGGCCCTTCTTTTACTACAGCCAGGAACAATCCATAGGTGCCAGCCTTTAACTCTTTGCCTTCGATTTTTACGTCATGTGAAATTGTGAAGATTGTATTTTCATTGGCTCCTGCCCGCCAGGGTGCAGCCTTGGAGGGACCAAAACCCTGGTCAATAAATCCGAAATGAGCCACCTCGCCCCAGATTTTTCCGGTGCGATCTTCTCCATTGGGCCCATGAACATCCGGACTGCTATAAGCGATAGAAACCTCTACAGGTCCAATAAATTGAGTGACTTTTGATTTCTGATTATCTCCACTGGGTGGTGTTGTTAATCCTTGTGCCCAGCCACAGATTGTGATGATTGTGAGAGTGAGAATAGTAATTAGTTTTTTCATGTTCGAGGGGTTAAGTTCTTTAAGTCGGCATTTTATTTTAAACGAATGTGGAGGATAGATGGCTAATACTTTACGGGATGTTTATTAAACTTTGTTAAGCGAAGCAGTTGGTACCAACATGTGGATAGAGGCTGGCAGTATTTCAATCTTAAATTTGCTAATAGCATTTTTGCCCTCGCCATCGACATGATAGTTCACAGGTTCGGGGAACGACAGCATTACTTTTTTGCCTTTTTTAATTTCTGCATAGGCTGAGTGATGGAGCCTTCCAGAAAACATTTTTGTAATAAACCCTGCAGTTTGCGAAATAGGTGGTTTGCGGATGAGGCTTATATCCAATAACCCATCGCATACTGAAGCGTGAGGGGCAATGCGTGCATTGTTCCCAAACTGTGAGGAATTGGCAATCGCAATTACAAACGCTTCTTGCCTAAAACTTTGACTGTCAATCTGAAGGTCAGTAGTAAACTCGGAATAATTAAAAAACTCTTTCAATACCAATTTAGTATATCCGACTAAACCCCGTTTCCCATTTTTACCAAAGAGTCCGGCAACGTGTCCATCAAATCCAATCCCTGATACGTTGACAGAAAGTTGATCATTCATTATGAATGAATCCATATCAATAATGGTTGTGGAGCCTATGTATTGCAAGGCTTGTTTGAAATTGACTGGAATACCAAGATGCCGTGCGAGGCCGTTGCCCGAACCCTTGGGGATAATACCCATTATTTGTTTTGTATGTAACACTCCTTGGGCTACTTCATTCACTGTACCATCACCCCCTACAGCAAAAACAACATCATATATATTTGATTGTGCAGCCTGTCCGGCTAATTCAGTAGCATGACCCCGCCCTCGGGTAAATTCAATGGTACATTCCAGCCCCAGTTTAGCGCACTGCATAAGAATTCTTCCCTCAACACCTGCTTGATAGCTTGATCCTGAGTATTTATTAATTATGAATAATAACTTCTTATTTTCCATAGATTTGGACACTTGTAAAGATAAGTTTCCTGGCCATGGAATTTAAGAAGCGAAAAATAAAATTTAAAGCCTGGGATCTGGATAGTCGCCTACTGATGAGGCTCAATAGCATTGAGTGCAACAAAGGGGAATTAGTGAAGAAGGACCATGTTCTACTTCAATTTACTGGCCTGCATGATAAGGAAGGGGAGGAGATTTACGAGATGGATGTATTACTGGTTTCGCTCGAGAAGTATGTGGTGTTTTGGAACGAAAGCCTGAATGGTTGGTATTACTCGCCACTGGCCGACCTAACTGCGCGAATACCTTTTCTATCTAACGATGCAGAGCGAATGAAACGGTTTTGCAGTTACTTTGAATTACAATCGTGAACTACCTATGGTAAGTTATTTTGTTACTTTACCCTGAATGTAATTAACAGCCTGACCGATGGTTTGCATTTTCTCAGCATCATCATCGGGGATTTTAATATCAAAGGTTTGTTCAAATTCCATAACCAATTCCGCATAATCCAGGGAGTCGATACCCAGGTCTTTTACAAAACTTGCGTCCGGGGTGATTTCAGAATCGGGGATACCTAATTTTTCGATAAGGATGGTATGTACTTTCTTTTGAACGTCCTGCATAAGGATAGACTGTTCTTCAAATCTAAGAATCTTTCGGGATTTTTTACCTGTACGGCAATAAGTTTAAAACCGGAGTAAAAACTCCGTACCCTCCCCGAGAGTTGACTTAACAGTTATATTGCCTTCATGCTGGCGCATGATCTGCTTGGATAAACTCAGTCCTATTCCTGAACCTGTTTTCTTTGTTGAAAAGAAGGGTATAAAAATCTTTTCAAGAGCCTCTGAGTCAATTCCGGCTCCGTTATCTTTCACCGAAATGACAGCACGGCCCTTTTCATTTGCATAGGCCTGTAGTTCAATTCGCTTATCAGTTTGCTCGTCAAAAGCCTGAATGGCATTTTTAAGCAGGTTGATAAGGACTTGTTCAATCATAGTTTTATCCGCCAGAATATAGAGATTTACTGGGTTTACCTGAACGCTTATATTAATTGCATGATCAGCAAGTTCTTTTTTATGAAGTATGGAGAGTTCATCAAGCAATTCTTTCACGGAGACTTCAGCTAGTTTGGGTTTGGGAATATGGGTAAGATTCCTAAACTCTTTTACAAAGCGTATTAAGCCGGCACTGCGCTTACTGATGGTCTGCAATGAAAGATACATGTCTTCCAGGTCTTCTCGCTTGAGAGGCGCCTCTGTTTCAATGTCAATTCGTTTTTTCAAATCTTCCTCCACAATTCCGGCCAATGAAGAAATGGGTGTTACTGAATTCATGATTTCATGAGTGAGTACGCGCACCAGGTTTTGCCAGGCTTCCATTTCCTTTTCTTCCAATTCGCTCTGAATGTTACTCATCGAAATGAGCTTTACCTCTTCATCGCGTAAAGTAAGTTCGATTGCAAATACGGATAACTGTACGGTTTCATCACCAAACTTAAGGCGCAGCAATTCCCGGCCACCGGTTTTTAGTTTAACAAAAGTATCGACTAGTGATTCGCTTACTTCTTTCAGGTCTTCTATCCTGTCTGCTTTGCTAATGCGCAGCAACCGCTTTGCTGCACTATTCATAATTTGAATAGAGCCATCCCGCTTGAAGGTGAGCAACCCAATCGCTACATGCTGAACAATGTTTTTGAAGAATTGATATTCCGAATCTTTCTCTCTGCGCGACATGCGTAGTTTGGAAAGGGCTTCGTTTAGTTCTTTGTGCAACCGTTGGATGCTGGGATCATTACTGTCAGTTTTGAAACTTTGCGAGAGGTCATCGAACCGAATTGAATCCAGAAAAGACGCAATGTTATCGTTACTTGACTCAACAACTTTCATAAGCTGAGTTACCTGAAACCCGATAGCACCCAACAAGGCCAGCAATAAAAAATAACTCCTGTTGCTGGATGTAA
>Ga0208822_1002127_pt1 | contig 12905 bp, 12 predicted proteins | sample AD_STIC08_MetaG_FD_184435 | JGI IMG/M metagenome (GOLD analysis project Ga0208822, IMG submission 184435) | Active sludge microbial communities of municipal wastewater-treating anaerobic digesters from USA - AD_STIC08_MetaG (SPAdes) (version 2) | ecosystem: Engineered > Bioreactor > Anaerobic >...
AACTCTCGGCGAAAGACCTCAAACAGCTGAAAGCTCTGATCACGAAGATCGAGGAGGACAAGTGATGACCCCTGTCCTGATCACGCCGGTCCTCGACGCCCTCATCGAGATGAACATCGCGGCCGCCGCAGCCATCATCTTCCTGCTCGCCGTGCGCAAACCCGCGCGCCGCATCTTCGGCCCGCATGCTATCTATCTTCTCTGGGCCATCGTCCCGATCGCCGCAGCAGCCACCTTCATCCCCTCGCGCACCATCGAAATGCTCTCGATGGGCCTGACACTCGATGAAGTCATCGCGCTCACCACGCCGCCCGCCGCGAACTCCGCGCTGGAAGCGATGCTGCCCTACACTTTTCTTGCGGCATGGCTCATCGGCGCTATCGCCACCGCTGTCGCGCTGATCCGCCGTCAGGCCGCCTTCATGCGCGACGCCGAACTGGGCCTTGCCGGCCCCGCCATTGTCGGGTTCTCGCAGCCCCGCATCGTCACGCCGGACGATTTCTCCCGCCGCTTCAACACCACCGAACGCAAGCTGATCCTGACCCACGAACAGGTTCACCTGGAGCGCAACGACGCACGCATCAACGCCCTCGTCGCTGTGGTTCGCTGCCTCTTCTGGTTCAATCCGGTGATCCATATCGGCGCGAAGGCAATGCGCGTCGATCAGGAATTGTCCTGCGATGCCGAAGTGATCGACCGCCGCCCGCGCGTCCGCCGCGCCTATGCCGAGACGCTGCTGAAGACTCAGCTCGCCTCACGCCCCCTGCCGGTCGGCTGCTACTGGCCCGCTGAATCGCAACACCCACTCGCCGAACGCATCGACATGCTGGCGCGCAAGCCGCTGTCCACACGCCGCCGCGTCGCCGCGACCGCCATAGCGCTCAGCCTCACCGCCGGCGCAGGCGTCGCTGCCTGGGCCGCGCAACCGGAGCGCACGATCATCACCGAAGCACCGGACCTCCTCGTTCCCTTCAAGCCGATCCCGCGCGTCGGCGCCGAAGCACAGGACCCCCTCGTGCGCGTGCGCCAGCAGATCGACGCCATCACCACCAAGCCGCGCCCCGGCGCTGGCTTCACCCAGCCGGACTATCCCGCGGCCTCACAAGCTCTGCGCGAAGAAGGCGATGTCGTGGTCGAGCTCTGCGTCGCCGCCAGCGGCTTCGTCGACACTGTGAAACTGGTCCAGTCCTCAGGCCATGCGCGCCTCGACGACGCAACCCTCGCAGGCTTCCAGCACTCGCGCTTCGTGCCGGCCACGCGCGAAGGCCGCCCCATCCGCCACTGTGGCTACAACCTCACCATGGGCTGGCGCCTCAACAACGCTCCGCCCTGACACGCCAACCACCACCCAATCCGCACCTTCCCTTCAACCGAAAGAGGCTTCCATGTACGGAGCATTGCGAAATCGTGCGAGCAATTCATCGCAGCTCGCCGGCCTGTCGATCGCCGCGCTGATCACCGCGCTCGCAGCCTGCGCCCTCGGAAACGGCTTCGGCGCGAGCATCATCCGCCTCATCGAAACGCCGATCACCTTCACCCCTTTGCTGGATGAGGTGATCCCCGACCCGACGCAGCGCGAAACCACGCTGGTGATGGGCGGCGACACGCTCGAAACGCCTCCTCTGGATTTTCCGCCTGATATTTTCGTACCCGCTGAAGACAAGGTCTACACGCCGCCTCGTACAGAAGTGGCGGGACCTTCGACAGGCGCAAGCGTGACGCCCGCGCCAAAACTCATCCGCGTCCGCCCCGTCCTGCTGCCGCAGACCCCGCCGGATTATCCCGCATCGGCCATTCGCCAGCAGCAGCAAGGCGTCTCCACACTCGACGTCTGCGTCGATGCGCGCGGCCGCGTCAGTTCCGCCACGCTCGCCGCCGGCAGCGGCCACGCCACGCTCGACAACGCCGCGCTCAAATGGGTCCGCTCTGCGCGCTTCACACCGGGCAAGCTCGATGGCGTCGCGCAATCCGTTTGCGGTCACACGGTCGTCTATGAGTGGAACCTTGAGGACGCTCGCAGGTAACAGATGAAGCCCTCTCCGCTTCTGGAGAGGGTACGCCGGCACGCAAAGACGCCCCACGTCTAGCCGGCTCGAAGCCCCTCACCCTCCCCGGTGAGGGGCTTCGGCTATCTGGAGCCGAATCGTCCGCAGCGTTCCACCGAGGTGTGAATCCGAATCCCAAACAGGAAAGCTAAAGCGCGTGGCGCGCTTTAGCGCCCGCCCTTCGCCCCATCGATCACACCCCGGCGCAACCGAACCATGCCACGGATCCAGCGATCATAGTCGCCCGTCTTGCGCTGCATGTACGTGACAACCTGCTCGTGCGGCAGGATCAGGAATGTCTCGGCGTCGAGACCCTTGATGACAGCGCCAGCGACATCATCCGGCGACAGCACACCATCGACATTCTGCGATCCCGCAGCGCCGCCAAGCATCGGCGTGTCGACCGCTTGCGGACACAGAAGCGAAACACCAATTCCGTTTTCCTTCGTCGCAATCGCGAGGTGTTCGCCGAACCCGATCGCCGCGTGCTTCGACGTCGAATAGACCGCCGATCCGATCTGCGAGAGCAGCCCCGCCGCCGACACCGTATTGAGGAACCAGCCTGATTTTCGCGCGATCATTCCCGGCAGAGCGGCGCGCGCCGCATAGACGTGGGCCATGACATTGACCCCCCACGCCAGCTCCCAGGCCGCATCCGGGGGGGACCCCGGATTGTCGATATCCGGATCAGCCCGCGAAATTCCGGCATTCGAGCAGAAAAGGTCGATGCGCCCGAATTTTTCCTCGGCTGTCCGCGCGATCCTCTGCACGTCGGCCTCCTTCGTCACGTCCGCCTGCACGGCAATGCCGCCGACAGACTTCGCGACAGCCTCCGCGCCCGCGCCGTTAAGGTCCGCCACGATCAGCGCCTTGGCGCCTTCCTTGTGGAAACGTTCAACCAGCGCTTTTCCGATGCCGCTCGCCCCGCCCGTAACGATGACAACCTTGCCCGCTACTTTCATGCTCACCCTCACAAAACCTGTTTCGGACCATGCCAAACCTGCGCTCGAACGCCAGTCCCGGACGGGCGGAGGAGGGCTGCAAACATATCGTTGCGCAGTCTCGTCTTCATCGAATCCCCCAATCGGCAGGAAATTCCGGTGGGAAAAGTTTGCAGGCGCCGCGTCGGAGATGTTTGATTTTTCAGGGAGTGCGCGCGCGTCCCGACGACACAGCGCTTTGATTCACTCGGCAGAAATCGGTGTTCACGACTCATGAACACAGCCGATGCATTCTGTTCACCATGACACAGCGTGAGTACACTTGGTCGTCGATTTTCGCCTGGGGTCTGACCCTTTCCGGCGCCGTGCTCGCAACGGGCGGCGTCATCGGCATGTTCTGGCCGCAGCTTGATATCGGCTGGCTGTGCATCATCGCCTTCGCGGGCATGATGGCGTTCGGCATCGGTCTCGTTAACTGTTCAGCCGCTGGCGCGCTTCAGGCGATCAAGCATCGCAAGCCAAACGGGCGGCAGGTTGAGTGGGCTGTGCTCATCCCGGCGCTGGCCTGCTGCCTTGGCTTCGTGTTCGCAACGAATGTCGGCGTCCACCTCGGCTGGGAAATCGTTACGGTCAACGCACCCGAAGGCGCAAGATTGCCGCCCGTCGTCACCATCGACGCCGTGTTCTACATCTTCGCCATCGCCAAGCCCGCCATGGCCTGGATCGTCGAAGGCAGGAAGACCATGGATGCGGAAGACTTCGCTGCCCGCCAGGCCATGCGCCGGCAGGAAGCAGCCGAAATTGCCGCCGCAGAGATCGCCCGCGCTGGAATTCCCCGCACAGACCTTTTCAAATCCGAACCGGCTCTGGAAATTGCTGCGCAGCCGGCCATTGCGGCCGAAACAGCGCCCGCCGAACCGATTGTTGCCGAGGCTCAGCCGCAAACCGCCGAAGTGGAAGCTCCCAAGGCCCGCGCATCCGGCAAGAGCAAGCGCAAGCCCAAGACGATCGAAGAACAGCGCGCCGCCGCCATGAAGGCCGCCGCCAAACGCGTCGCCTCGTTCCGCGAACAGCACATGGGCCGCATTCACGACATCGAACAGGCTCGCTGGGATCAGGCTCTCACGCCGCAACAGATCGCCCGCGCCTCCGACACGCTCATCGAGCGCGGCGAAAAGCCGACGATCCGCCGCGTTGCCGAAATCCTCGGCGTCTCGCAGCTGCGCGTCGAGAAGAGCTGGCCCAAGGGCGTGCCGCTGGACGGCACCGGCGAGATCCGCGCGGCCTAAAACTCGCGTCCAGGTCGGGAATGCCAATTTCACATCTCGCGTGCGCGAGTTGACCTTACGCATATTCTAGCCAAGGTGCGTTCAGATTTCGAACGGACGAGACGATTGGCATGGCGTGGAACATGAATACTTCGCGGCGGCGTCTGGTGGAGCTGATGCTCGCTGCATCAACGCTCGGTCTCGCTGCGTGCGCCACGACGCCGGTCGGCTCCTCGCCAATCTCAATTGAACAAGCTGTCGCTGACCCTCGCCGTCCGGCCGAGGATGTAGCGCTCGACGAACAGCGCCAAGGCGCCGCGGTCCTTGAACTCGCCAACATCCAGCCGGGCTGGAAGGTTGCCGACATCATGCAGGGCGCCGGCTATTTCACGCGCCTGTTCATCGCAAAGGTGGGTGAGACCGGAAAAGTCTACGCGTGGAGCCCGGACGAATTCATGAAGGCCAAGCCAGTGCTTTATGGCGACTCGCTCGACGTCCTGAAGAAAGCCTATCCGCGTGAAATCGTGACCATGAGCTCCGCGTTCGAAGACCTCGCCTTCCCTGAAAAACTGGATCTGATCTTCACCTCGCAGAACTACCACGACCTGCACATGAGCAAGTTCCCGGCCGATCTGGCGGAGCGCATGAACCGGAAGGTGTTCGACGCATTGAAACCCGGCGGTATCTATATTGTCGTGGATCACGTTGCGGACCCGAGCACGGTCAACGCTCCCAACACGGTTCACCGTATTGATCCAGCCGTCCTGCGCCGCGAGATCGAAGCAGCCGGCTTCAGGTATGACGGCGAAAGCACTGCCCTGCGCAAGCCGGCAGACGATCACACCTTGATGGTCATGAACCCCGCAATTCGCGGCAAGACCGATCAGATCATCTTCAGATTTAGAAAGCCCGGGTAAAGCACTCGCAAGAGCTATCGCGCGAACTTCTTGAACGTCGGGCGTTTCGGCTCGGCGGCGTCCGCGCCCAGTCTGCGCTTCTTGTCTTCCTCATAGTCCTGGAAGTTGCCTTCGAACCACTCGACATGGCTGTCGCCTTCGAAGGCGAGGATGTGCGTGGCGATGCGATCCAGGAACCAGCGATCGTGGCTGATGATGACGGCGCAGCCCGGGAAATCTTCCAGCGCCGCTTCCAGCGCCTGCAGGGTTTCCACGTCGAGGTCGTTGGTCGGTTCGTCGAGCAGGAGGAGGTTCGAGCCTTCCTTCAGCATCTTGGCGAGGTGGACGCGGTTGCGTTCACCGCCTGAGAGCTGGCCGACTTTCTTCTGCTGGTCGCCGCCCTTGAAGTTGAAAGCGCCGACATAGGCGCGACTCGGCTGCTCGATGCCGCCGACTTCCATGATGTCGAGGCCACCGGAGATTTCCTGCCAGACTGTGTTCTTGTCGTTCAGCGAGTCACGGCTTTGATCGATGTAGCCGAGCTTCACCGTCTCGCCGACCTTGAACGTGCCGCCATCGGGCTGTTCACGGCCAGTGATCATCTTGAACAGCGTGGTCTTGCCCGCGCCGTTGGGTCCGATGACGCCGACAATGCCGCCAGGCGGCAGCTTGAACGACAGGTCTTCCATCAGCAGCTTGTCGCCGAAGGCCTTGTTGAGATGTTCCGCCTCGATGACGACCGAGCCAAGACGCGGGCCCGGTGGGATGCGGATCTGCGCGGTCGTGATCTTCTCGCGCTCGGCTGCGGCGGCCTTTTCCTCGTAGGCGTTCATGCGGGCCTTGGACTTGGCCTGGCGGGCCTTGGCGGATGAGCGGACCCATTCGAGTTCGCGGGCCATGGATTTCTGGCGACCAGCTTCCTCGCGTTGTTCCTGCGCGATGCGCTTGGCCTTCTTCTCCAGCCAGACCGAATAGTTGCCCTCATAAGGGATGCCCTGCCCGCGATCGAGCTCGAGAATCCAGGTGGTGATCTGGTCGAGGAAGTAACGGTCGTGGGTAACGAGGATCACGCAGCCGGGGAAGTTGGAGAGGTAGTTCTGCAGCCACGCCACCGATTCAGCATCGAGGTGGTTGGTCGGTTCGTCCATCAGGATCATGTCGGGCTTGGACAGGAGCAGCGCGCAGATCGCAGCGCGGCGGATCTCGCCGCCCGAGAGCGTCGTGACGTCCGCGTCGCCCGGCGGGCAGCGCAGCGCTTCCATCGCCATCTCGATCTTGGCGTCGATGTCCCATGCGTTGGCGGCGTCGATCTCTTCCTGGAGCTTGGTCATCTGCTCCATCAGCTCGTCGGTGTATTCCTCGCCCAGCTTCACCGAGATCGCGTTGAACGCGTCCACCATCTGCTTCTCGGGGCATTTGGCGGCGATGTTCTCGAACACGCTCTTGGTCGGATCGAGCTTCGGCTCCTGAGGCAGGTAGCCGATCTTGATGCCATCAGCGGCCTTGGCCTCGCCGAGAATGTCGTGATCCTCGCCCGCCATGATACGCAGCAGGGTCGACTTACCCGAACCGTTGACGCCGACGATGCCGATCTTTGCGTCCGGCAAGAAATGCAGGCGGATGTTCTCGAACACCTTCTTCCCGCCGGGATAGATCTTGGTGAGGCCGTCGAGGTGGTAGACGTATTGATAGGCGGGCATTCGCGGTTTCCTGCGGGCGGGGAAGATGCGGGGCTTAGATGCTCTGGCGCGGAGATTAGATCAAGGTCGCATGCCCGACCTTTTCGCGCTTGCGGCATGGCCAGCTTTCCCCTGCGGCGACAATCCACTCGCCAATCTGGCGCCGATATGGAAACCTGACGGTATCGAGAGGGTTCTGAACGGGGCCCGCCGGGAGGGAAATAATGACGGATACCGCTGCAGCGCCTTCGGGCGCGCAACGCACGAGCCCCTATGCGTGGGTCGTGCTGGCCATGCTGGCCATGATCTACATCTTCAACTTCCTCGACCGTCAGCTGATGTCTGTGCTGATCGAGTCGATCAAGAACGACCCGGCCTTCCTCAAGCAACTGCCTGACGGGCGGACCGAGGGGCTCACCGACGAACAGATGGGCTGGATGACCGGCTTCTGGTTCGCGCTCGTTTATACCGTGCTGGGCGTCATCGTGGGCTTCCTGGCGGACCGCACCAGCCGCCGAAACATCCTGTTCGTGGGCGCAACGCTCTGGTCGGGCTTCACCGCGCTGTGCGGCCTGTCCCACAACTACCTGACGCTGCTGCTCTCGCGCGTCGGCGTCGGGATCGGCGAAGCGGCGGGCGCTCCCCCGTCCTACTCGATCATTTCCGATTACTTCCCCGCCGAAAAGCGCGGCCTTGCTCTCGCCCTGTTCTCCATGGGCGTGCCGCTCGGTCAGGCAGCGGCTATCGCGTTCGGCGCGCAGGTCGACAAGGTCTATGGCTGGCGCATGGCCTTCATCGTCATCGGCGTCGCCGGCGTCATTGCCGCCCTGCTCATGCTGTTCGTAGTGCGCGAGCCCAAGCGCGGCGCGATGGACCCCGCCAAACTGGCCGCCACCGCGCACGAGAAATCCAGCTTTGGCGCAACCTTCTGGCATTTCATCAGCCGCCCCGCGCTGCTGTGGACCGCCATGGGATGCGGCGTCTCCGCCTTCGTCGGTTACGCCGCGCTCGGCTGGAACGCCTCCTTCCTGATGCGCACGCTGCACATGTCGCGCGATGAGCTTTCGCTCTGGTACGCGCTGGTGATCGGCGTCGGCATCGGCATCGGCACGCTCGGGTCCGGCTTCATCGTCGACATCATGGCGAAGCGTTCGCGCGTCTGGTACGCGCTCACGCCGCTGATCGCGATGGCGGCGGCGATCCCGTTCTGGTACCTGTACACGCAGGCTCAGGACTGGCCGATCGCGCTGGGTCTGCTGATCCTGCCGCTGCTGTTCAACATCTTCTACCTGGCGCCGGGCATCGCCCTGGTGAACAACTCGGTGAAGCCGTCGCAGCGCACGATGTCGAGCGCCATCCTCCTGATGGTTCTCAACTTCATCGGCCTCGGCGGCGGACCGACGCTTGTCGGCATCCTCTCGACCTCTTTCGCGAACCAGAAAGTCGCGGTGGGGATGGAGGCGGCTCTCGCTGGGGCCGAAGGCTTGCGCGATGCGCTGCTCTGGATGACGCCGTTCCTCGGCGTTGCCGTGTTCTTCATTGCCCTGCAGGCTCTGGCCATCAAGCGCGAAGAAAAAGCCGGCGGACCAGTGTCGGATGGCGGCTTCGCGGTTGGCGTCCTGCTGCTGCTCGTCGGCGTGGCTGGCCTTGGCGCCCGCTACTACTTCGGCGGCACGGCGGGCATGACCTCGACCGACTTCATGCCGCTGCTGCAGATGTCGATGCTGGTGATCGCCACCGCGCTGGGTCTTGTGCTCCTCGCGGGCGCGGGTCGCCGGAAAAAAGCGGCGACCTGACAGCTGCTTTACCGCAAACAACAAACCCCGGAGCTTCGCGGCTCCGGGGTTTTTCTTTGTGCGAACCGTCGCGCTTCCGGCAAGTTTATTTGACGGCGCCGTAACGGCTACCCATGCGCGACCCCTTGGCGCGATGCTGCACGCGACCCTAATCTCGCACCGCGCCACGAGAGCGCACGCTGCACGATGCGGCACAGGGGAAAGACATGAAGCGATCTGCAAACGCATGGCTGTTGGCCGGCCTTGGCGCCCTCGCCCTCGCCGCATGCAGCCCGGACACAAAAGCGCCCAAGCCGGCAACGCCCGTGGCGACAGCTCCCGACTACACGATCAAGCCGGAAGAAAAGACGGCGCTGGATGCATATGTCGCCAAGCCCGACCCCGCCTACAAATGGGAGCTGAAAGCCACTTATCCGAGCGATGGCCAGACGACCTATGTGCTTGAGATGACATCGCAGACCTGGCGCTCCGCCACCGATGTCGATCGTCCGGTGTGGACGCACTGGATGACGATCGTGAAGCCCGAAGTGGTGAAGCACGACAAGGCCCTGCTCTTCATCTGGCAGGGCGACAACACCGATCCCGCGCCAACCAAAGCGCAGGACCGCTCGATCCGCATCGCCAAGGAGACAGGTTCGGTCGTCGCCGAGGTCGGCATGGTTCCAAACCAGCCGCTTCACTTCACCGACTCGAAGGACAAGGCGCGGTTCGAGGACGACATCATCGCCTACACGCGCGTGAAGCACTTCACGACCAAGGACGATGAATGGCTCGTCCGCCTCGCCATGGTGAAGGCCGGCGTCAAGGCGATGGATACGACGCAGGAGTTCATGAAGTCGGACTCCGGCGGCAAGATCGATATCAACCAGTTCGTCGTTGCCGGCGCATCCAAGCGCGGCTGGACCACATGGCTGGTCGGAGCCGTGGACGAACGCGTCATCGGCATCATGCCAATGGTGATCGACGCCCTCAATTCGGAAGAGATCACCAAGCACCATTTCGAGGTGCTGGGCTTCTTCGCGCCGTCACTCGAGGACTACGTCAACCACGGCCTTTTCCCGCACAAGATCGGCACGCCGGAATACCAGGCCGTTCTGGCGATCGAGGATCCGTACAATTATCGGAACCGCAACCGCCTGAAGATTCCAAAGTTCATGGTCAACGCGTCCGGAGACCAGTTCTTCCTGCCTGACAATTCGCGTTTCTATTACGCCGACCTGCCGCAGGAAAAACGCATCCGCTATGTCGAGAACACCGCACACAACCTCGCCGAATCCGACGCGGTCGATTCAATGCTGGCCTGGTACAATTCAGTCATCACCGGCGGCAAGCGTCCGGACTTCGTCTGGAACAAGGTGGATGCCAACGGCATCGCCGTGAAGCCGATCGACACGCCGAAGGAAGTCCGGCTGTGGCAGGCCCACAACTCCAAGGCGCGTGACTTCCGTGTCGAGACGCTGGGCAAGGCCTACACGTCCACCCTTCTCACGGCGCAGCCCGACGGCACGTATTTCGGGCAGGTCGACGCGCCGACCGAAGGCTACACGGCATTCTTCGTGGAAGTGGCATTCGACAGCGGCATTCCCTCCGCACCGTTCAAGTTCACGACCGAGGTTTCGATCATCCCCGATACCCTGCCGTTCAAATGGGCCGACGCCGCCGCAAAGTACGCAGCTACCGCGCCGAAGTAAGGCAAACCGCCCAGCGTCCTTGAGCGCCGCCGCCAAAGGCGTAGAACCATCGCGGGACTACGCCGAAGGGGACGTCACATGCCACGGATCAAGCATACGGCCAGCGCCATTGCAGCGCTGGTGATTTCCGCGCTGTTCGCACTGCCGGCGTCTGCGCAGGTCGTTCATGACCCGCTCACGACGCAGAACGTCGTCAACCTGCTCAAGCAAAAGGGCATGGATGCGACCGTCGAGAACAGGAACGAGGCGGCCCAAGGCGATTACGTTCTCTCCAAATCCGGGAACGTCAATTTCTGGATCCACTTCACCGCCTGCGATCCGGACGGCACGAATTGCGAGATCATCAAGTTCGACGCGGGCTTCTCCTATGCCGACCCTGATGACCGCCCTCTGCTGGAAGACATCAACACCTGGAACGAGGACTATTACGGAAAGGCCGGACTCGATCCGAATGGCGACCCGTTCGTTATGATCGAGCTCAACATCGTAGGCGGCATCACCGAGAAGAACCTGGCCGATACGCTGATCTGGTGGGAATCGATGATTTTGGACTTCACCGACTTCATCAACTGGAGCTGATCCGTGCAAAAATTTCTGACCATCGGACTGCTCGCCATCGGCCTGTCCGCCTGCAGCCCGGCAAATGATGCGACGATCGTGGCTGAAAGCGCAGGGGCGGGCCCAGCCTGCGCCACCGGCTCTCCCCTGCCCATCACCGGGCTTTGCAGCGATGGCAACGCCTCGCTCTTCCTTGCCACGACCACCAGTGCGGAAATCGTGGCGCCGCGCTGCGTGTGGCGTACGCAGGAAGTCAGCCTCTCGCCCTCCGAAGCGATCGTGTTCCGCGCTCAGGATTGTTCGGGAGAGGGCTGGGACCAGACGCTTTACAGCTACGTGTCCGGATACCTGAAGATCAGGCAGGCCTCGGTCCCCGAGGACCAATCAGGTTTCATTCTGGAAATCTTCCCGCTCGCGGATGGTGAGACGGCCGAACAGGCGGCGCTGAAGACGCTGGACAAGGCGCCCGGTGATCAACGCGCGCGTTGCGAGATCCAGCCGTTGAAGGGCCCGAAGCTTCCTGGTCGCGTTTTCGAGGTTGGCCCGAATGCAGAGCTTCAGGCGGACATGACAGCCGCGCATCCGGATGAACCGTGGGATGCATGCGGCCCGAACGGCTTCACCAATGACGCAGTCCAGTTATGGGAGGGGCGCGATCATCACGCGCTGTTCCACATGCTTGGTCAGGATACGCCGCTATGGGATCCCGCCAGCTTCACCTTCTACAGGAAGGGCGCCGATGGCGTCTGGGCAAAGTCCAGCTAGGACCGCTTTTATTCATATCGCGCGCCTGCTCGCGGGCGTAGCATCACGCAGGATTTGAGAGATCGACATGCGACTTGCTCTGGCTCTTTCGGCCTTCCTTGCACTGGGCGCCTGCGCCACGCCGCCAGCTTCCGAAACCGTAGCCGAACAATCGGCGCCAACGCCCGTCATCGTTGGCGGGTATGGAGCTGCAGACCTCAACGACGAGAATGTGAAGGCGGCCCAGACGCTCGCGGTGAACGAGATCTATGCCCGCAATCCGACACGGGCACTGGTCGACAAGGTTAGCGCCGAGCAGCAGGTCGTCGCCGGCCTCAACTACCGCTTCACCATCGTCATGACCGGCGGCGCCGCTTACCGCGTCATCGTGTTCCGCAGCCTGCAAGGGCAGATGTCGGTGTCGAGTTTCGAGAAGCTGGCCTAGCCGGCCATCATCGCGCGGCACGCCGCTTCAAGGCCACGCGCATCCACATCGTCAAACGCCGCGAATGATGTGGAGTCCACATCAAGCACGGCGACCAGTTCGCCTGATGCATCGAAAACCGGAACGACGATCTCGGAATTGGATGCCGAGTCACAGGCGATGTGGCCCGGAAACACGTGCACGTCCGGCACGATGATTGTTTCGCGCGACGTCGCGCACGCGCCGCACACGCCCTTGGCAAACGGTATGCGCAGGCAGCCCAGCGTACCCTGATATGGCCCGACAACAAGCTCGCGCTGCTTGCGCGGATCAACCTCGTAGAAGCCGCACCAGAAGAACCGCTCGCCGAACGCCGCCTTTAGCAGGGACACGGTGGTGGCATAGCGCGCCGTGCGCGACGTCTCGCCGGCGACAACCGACGCGATCTCTTCGGCAAGCTGGCCGTAAGCCGATGCCTTGTCGGCGGAGTATTCGATCCGCTGTTCCGCCATGGTGGAAGTCTTACGCCTTCGCGAGCCGCCCGTAGAGCATTTCCAGCGTGGTCGCGAAATCCTTCTGCTTGTCAGCGCTCAGCGCCTCGATCGCAGCGGTCAGGCGATGCACCGGATCATGATCCAGCAGCGCCTTGCCTGCGGCCGTGAGATCGATCCGGCGAATGCGGCGATCTTCGGCGTCGGCTTTCACCGTCACCAGATCCTTGCGCGCGAGCGAGGCAACGGCGCGCGATGCGGGCGCATGCGTCACGCCGAGATAGGTGGCGACACCACCCACGGTGCGCGCCTGGCGTCCCGCGCGGGCGAGATATCGCAGGACAGCCCACTGTCCCGCGTGAATGGCTTTAG
>Ga0208822_1002133_pt1 | contig 12880 bp, 10 predicted proteins | sample AD_STIC08_MetaG_FD_184435 | JGI IMG/M metagenome (GOLD analysis project Ga0208822, IMG submission 184435) | Active sludge microbial communities of municipal wastewater-treating anaerobic digesters from USA - AD_STIC08_MetaG (SPAdes) (version 2) | ecosystem: Engineered > Bioreactor > Anaerobic >...
CAGTCGGGTGCCCCGGCGGTCCCGGTCGAAGAGCACAGCGCCTAACTCGTCCTCAAGCTCCTTGATGGCGCGGGACAGAGGAGGTTGCTCAATGTGAAGACGCTCAGCCGCCCGTGTGAAATGAAGCTCTTCGGCCAAAACGATAAAGCAACGCAGATGCCGCAGTTCCATGAGCAATGTTCCTATACAGGCGCTGACGACCTCCTTCTGTTTGCTCCACGCTATGCGCGTTGAAAACCTCTTTTAAGCGATGTTTTTTCATGTGTTCTTGAGCATGAGATGTAGGCGTTCAACTTTTCCAAACGAGAGATCGGGCTGTGTTTGACCGAGCATTCAAGAGCCCTGTTTATCTACGGCGCTAAGGGTCAATCTTTACAATGTCCCCAATGTCTTGTACGTATGCAAGTGCATAGGCCATCTCTCCAGAGGTTTGCGTATGCAAAAACATCAATGGCTGTCCTCGTGTTATCTCGTCACCTAAGTGCACCTGCAATTGAATCCCTGCGGCTGGACTCTCAGGCGCACCGGCCAATTTGGCTAAACGAGAAAGCTTACGGTTGTCGATGTGTACTGCTCGGCCTGAAGTGGTTGCCAGAAGCGGTTCGACATAGAGAGCTTGGGGCGGCTCACGAAATCCCCCCTGTGCCGCGCAGATTCTCTGAAATTTTTCCCACGCGCGGCCACTGCTGATCGTCTCATGAGCCAACCGAAATCCCTCCCCTTCTTTGGCGACGCCGCCAAGCTCAAGCACCGCACCCGCCACCAACGCCACGCGGTCACATAGGTCTTGCGGCGCATCCGCCTCGTTGCGCAACACGGCCAACACGTCGCGCGCCTCCAACGCCGGGCCGATACCTCTTCCGACAGGTTGATTCCCGTCTGTAAACAGGCAACGCAATACAAGGCCAAATGACGCGGCGACTTCTGAAAGGTGATGCGCAAGGTGCTCGGCAGTTTCCCGGCTGCGGACTTTTGCGGTTGGCCCAACCGGAATATCGATCACGATGTGGGTCGCCCCTGCCGCAATCTTCTTGGATAACACCGAGGCAATCAGTTGTCCTTGGGTGTCAATATCCAGTTCACGCTCAATACGCACGAAGATGTCGTCCGCAGGGCTCAGGTGCATCGCGCCGCCCCACGCCACGCATCCACCCTCTTTCTCCACGACCTTTCTGAGCGTATCCAGGTCCAGGTCTACAGGAGCCAGCGTTTCCATGGTGTCCGCCGTGCCAGCGGGAGAGGTGATGGCGCGTGATGAGGTCTTGGGCATCACCAATCCATTGGCTGCGGCGATGGCAACCACCAACGGCGTGGTGCGATTTCCCGGTAATCCGCCCACACAATGCTTGTCCACAACAATCTGAGCCTGCCATTGCAGGCGATCTCCGACATCGACCATCGCACGGGTGAGATGGATGGTCTCTTGCATATCCAGAGGCAGTACCGCCGTTGCGGTCAGGAAGGCCGAAAGTGCGACATCGGTATAGCGACCATCGACCACATCACGGACGATCGCCTGCAACTCCGTCGTTTGCAGTCGGTGGCCGTGAATTCGCGCACGCACGGCCGACAACGATTCGAGCATTGGCGGATGCCGAACCTGCACAAAATCGCCCTCATGGATGTCCAGGGCATCCCAGGCGGCCTCGGACAGAGCGATCTGTCCGGCTTTGAGCAGATCGCTGTCGATTTGGTACAGCAGCGCTTGCACAGTTCGGTCGCCGGCGATGATCAGTACCTGTGACCGCGGTGCCAGCCCTTCGGCACGGCAGACATGGCAGTCGGTCCGCATCAAGACGACGGGTTGATGCTGGGCATGCAGTCGCATGCGCAATGCTTGCAAGGCGGGTGTCTGGGGCGTGATGCGGGCACTCACAGGGCGAACTCCTGGTTTTGCATGGGCACCGATGCGTGCCAATTGAGTTCGCGCTGGATACGTTCGCGCAGCGCCTCAGAGGCATCAGATTCACCGTGAACAATGAACACTCTTTCCGGCGCCTTGGTAAAGCCGCGCAGCCATCGCATCAGCTCATCGCTGTCGGCATGAGCCGACAACATCGCAAGCTCGGCGACCTCTGCCTTGATCGGCATCCAGCGTCCATGGATCTTGACTTCGCGAGCGCCCTCAAGCAGCTTGCGCCCGCGCGTACCTGCTGCTTGGAATCCAGAGAACAGCAGCGTGTTCTGATGGCTACCGCCAAACGCTTCTATGTGATGCAGCACGCGGCCGCCGGTGGCCATGCCGCTGGCGGAAATAATCACCTTGGGGTATCGATTCGCCGATAGCGCCTTGGACTCTTCAACGTCGCGCACGTATGTGACTTCTGAGAATGCCGTCTCGAAATCGTGTTGAGCGAGCTTGTGGTCGTCGGCATGGCGGTGCAGCAGCGCAGTTGCGCTGGTGGCCATGGGACTGTCCAGATAGACGGGCACGTTGCGGAGCCGACCGCGCTGTCGCAACAGCCATAGGTCATAGATCAACGACTGCGCGCGTCCTACGGCAAAAGCGGGAATCACTACGGTGCCTCCGCGGCGAGTCGTACGCTCGATGATGTCGCCTAGCGCTTCGACGGCATCGGAACGGTCATGATGACGATTGCCATAGGTGGACTCGATGATGATGTAGTCCGCTTCCGTGACGGGTTCAGGATCAGGCATGACCGCATCGTCATAGCGGCCCAGGTCGCCGGAGAACACCAAACGCTTGCCGCCGATGTCGATCTGCGCCGTCGCCGCTCCAAGAATGTGGCCGGCCCTGCGTAGAACCAGGCGTGCACCGCCCGGCAATACCGTCTCCTGATGCAGTGGCACGGGCTTGAACTGCAAGAGCGTGCGTTCGGCATCTCGGACCCGATACAGGGCAAGGGCTGGCTTGTGCTTGGAAAATCCCTTCCGGTTGGCGAACTCGGCATCCTTCTCCTGCAACCAAGCACTGTCGAGCAGGATGAGTTCGGCGACGTCCCGTGTGGCTGGCGTCGAGAAAATCTTCCCGCGGAACCCGTTCAGCACCAATCGGGGGAGATATCCACAATGATCCAGGTGCGCGTGCGTCAGTACAACCGCATCGATGTCCTTGGACTCAACGACAAGATGCTGCCAGTTCAGCTCGCGCAGGTTCTTCAGTCCTTGGAAAAGTCCGCAGTCGATCAGGATGCGGGTACTGCCATATGTGATCAGGTGTTTGGAGCCGGTGACGGTACCGGCACCGCCCAGGCTGGTCAGTGAGAGCATGAAGTTGTCTCCTCGCTTGTTGGTGGGTTGTGAAATCAGGAGCTGGCGCGGTCACTGCGGACCGTGTCAGAACCACTTGAAATTCACGCGTCGGTCGCGGCAGCAGCAGCCTGCGAACTGTTCCAGCCGGTCACTTGCGCAGCGGCATAGATGGCATCCACCCAGGTGCATCGATTGGCGATCAGCATTCCAGCCACATCGAGGGTGCCGCCGTGGTTGATGTAGCCCAAAGCCCGCGTCTTCGAAGGGCCGCTGTCAATGCGGCGAAGCACGCCCAGCATCGGCTCAGGGCGGGTATGGCTTATCAACACGCGCGGCAGGTGAGGCGGGAAGAGCGCTTGCAGGGATTCGTCACCGAGCACGAAGGCGGCCTCAAGTTCGTCTCGCGGAATGCGTAGACGGCCGGGCTCGACCACCACGGTGATGCACGACGCAAGCCCATGGTGCTCCAGGCGGGCATGGGCTTTGAGCGCTTCCTCCAACTGGTAGGCGCCAATCGCTACGAATTGCAGTTGTGCGGTGGACGGATCGCCGGCTACATGGGCTGCTCCATGCTCGATCAGCGATTGAGCCGCGGCGGCACTGAAGTGATTCGGCGTGTCGCGCTTGGAGACCACCACACAAGCCACTTGGCCGCGGCTGGCGTAGACCGCTCGCAACGCGGCGCACGCCGTGTTTTCATCCACCGGGAACAACACGCGTGCGGTGTCCGACATTTCCCCTAGCAATGCTTCGCCAATGGTCGGGTCCTGGTGTGACTGCTCGTTCTTGCTGTTCTCCCAGGTGTGGGATGTGACGACCAGCGGGATGGAGATCCAGCCTGGCGGCTGGCCCAGTTCCTTCTGTCGGCGCGCGAAGATGATCTCCTGGCGAATCAATCCAAGCATCTTGACCGCGAAGGCCTCGTAGCTGACGATCAGGTTCAGCCCCCCTTTGTTGGCGAGGGCGGCGGCCGCAACGGCTTCTTCATTGAGTGCGGTGATCACCGAGCCATGCGTCGATTCCGGGACGCCGGGTTCGGGCACGTTGACGCGGTGCTTGAGCAGTGCCAGTGTGGCTCCCATCTTGTTGCTGGCCAGTTCATCGGGATTGCCGATCCGGACGCGCAACTGTGGATTTGCCTGCGCCAGTTTCACGAACCAACGATCCAGTGAAGACATGGCGCTGCCAGATACCTTGGTAGGAGCCCAGGCCGGCACCGGCAGATGAGGACTCGCTGGATGGCGTCGAGCCATGGGGTGCTCGCTTTCGCGCGAGCGCCGGTTCTTGCCGTGATTCGCCAGGACGGTGAGCGCGTTTTCCAGTTCGATCTCTGGCACGAATAGCGCCGCAGCCCCAGCATTGAAGGCCTCGCGTGCCTGCGCGTGCTCGCGCGGATTGCCGTCCAACGGCAGGTTGTGGGCGGCATTGGTCGCCGCGCCCGGGAAGCCGAAACCTTTCTCCGTCTCGGCGATCACGTAGGGGAACTTGACGGGATAGCGCCGGTTCGATTGTGCGGCGAAAGCGCTCAGCGTGTCTTCAGATTCGACAATGGCCCATGCGATCGCCACTGGATCGCGTCCATCGATGATGACGGGATCAAAGCCGTTGTGGCGCAGATCTTCGGCTAACCAGGCAGCGCCACCTTCCTGCACGATCTGGGTGCGCTGCTCGATGCGTCGCCCGTTGAGAATCATGATCGGGACGGCGAAGCCGCAGTCCTCGGCGCGCCACCAGCGCGGTGCCCAGTCCGAGCCACGTTGCTCCTCGAAAGCGCCATCACTGAGGAATGCCACCAGGCTTTCTCCCGGCAACGGCGTGTGCACATACTGCAGCCCGGCGAACCCCAGATAGCCGCCTTCGGAGATCGCGCCGGCCGTGTTCGGCCCGGCATGGCTGCCCAGCGGTACCGCGGGCCGCCCCTGCTTATCGATGGCATAGGAGTAGAAATCCTCGATCAGGCGTGACAGGCCTGCCTCGCTGCGGTCGTAGCGTCCACGCTGGGCGGCGGACACATCGCCGGTCAGTGCGTTCACCGCTTCGATCGCGGCCACGCAGTGCCCTTGTCCCATTAGCCAGCCGCGTGTCGTCCCGGTCAGTGCATTGGCCAACAGATAACCCACGAAAGCCGGCACCATGTCGAGCGAACCGCCGGTGTGGCCTTCGGGCGTTTGTTTGAAATCATCGGAGCCCAGAGGGCGGCCGCTTCGGTCGATGCGCCGGGCATAGGTCATATGCGCCACTACGCTCATGGCCATGCAGGCCACCCGGTCGGCTGCGGCCAGCAGCGCATGGGCCGAGGCTTCATCTGCCACACGCCCTTGCGCAACCATGCGGTGCACGAGGGTCTGCATACGTTCGATGGTTTCGGACTGGTGCGCGATGGGCCCGTAACCGGCACGCCAATCGATTGCGAGGTTAGCCTGAGAGGGCATTTCGGGTTCCTTGAAAATAGCGGGATAGGTGGAAGATCAGGCTCGCGGATCGGTCTGGCCGCTGGAAAGCGCGCCGGCAATCAGCGAAGCCAGACCGATCCGGTTGCTCGGATGCGGCACCGCGTCGGTGGACGTGATCCGAGCGAACAGCGGCGTCAATTGGCTCCAGGCGTCTTCGGCGAATAGGGCATGCACCACTACGCACTCCGGCTTGCGCATTCCTTGTTCGGCGAGTTTGTGCGCCGCGACAGCGAGCGTGCGGCCCGAGGATGCGATGTCGTCCACCAGCACCGGCGTTCTGTCACGCCAGACCGACAGGTCGGGAACATCGATGTCCACGCTGCGATCGCCATGGCGTGTCTTGCGAAGCACGGCGTGCGGCACGCCGATGCGGGAGGCGATGGAGCCGGCCCACTGCTCGCTTTCCTCATCGGGGCCGACGATCAAGGGCTTTTCGACATGATTGGCGATCCAGTCGGCCAGCAGCGGCGCGGCATGCAAGGTAGTGGTGGGAATCGTGTAGAGCGCGGAGAGCGTCGGATAGCGGTGCAGATGTGGATCCACCGTAAGCAGCTTGTCGAACGTCGATGAGACCAGGCGTGCGAAAGTCCGCGACGTCACGCTTTCGCCGTCATGGAATCGCTTGTCCTGGCGCATGTAGGCCAGGTAGGGTGCAACCAAGTTCACCTCGAGCGCACCAAGCTCGCGCGCGGCGTCCGCGGCAAAAACCAGAAGCAGGAATTGCGGATCTGGATGGGTCAGCGTGCAAATCAGATCCACGATCTGGCCAACGGGTTCGCCATGCAATCGGACATAGCTCTCGCCATCGGGAAATCGGCGTGTTTCGACGCGGCCGACATCGCTGCCATATGCCTGCGCGAGGCGACCGGCGAAATCTTCGTTGCCTGGAAGGGCAAGTGTGAGTCGTTGCATGCGGTTGTCTCCTTTCTTATTGGTCGTCCTTGTTTACTTATCGAACTCGGATGCTTGGTTGGTGTCGGTGCTCTACACGAACAATCAGTCCCATGCCGACGAACAACGACAGGACGGCCCGTATGGAGTCGAGGAAGGAATCGACCGGCATCAGAATTTCCTTCCTACAGTGATCGTTCCGTAGACCGGGATTTCTTTTTGTCCCCGGAATTCGCGTGTGCGGTGGTAGCGGGCTATCGCGATGCGCCAGTTGCCTTGGGTAATCGCGACGCCGTAGCCGACATCCGCCACGAGTGGCCGCTTATCAACGCTATGGCCGGACTTGAAGGTATTGCCATCCAACGTGATGTCGTGCAGAACCCAGCGAGCGTCTAGCGCCACGAAGAGGTGGCCGTTCCAGTTGCTGCCAGCGGTCGTGCGCACGGGCGAGGTGTTCTCTCCGGCAGGCCGTAGCGGTGCCGTGCCTAAATCATCAGGCAGGCGCAGCCCATAGCGCAGTTCTCCACCGACATTCGCGTAGGTGGCGAAGTTGCCGAAGCTGCCACCCCAGTGGCGGGTCAGATCCCAGCCCCAACCGCTGACGTCTTCTTGCCTGAAGACTCGTGTTCGGCGTTCGTGCAGCAACTGCAGCACAGGCTCGTCGCGCAGTTGGTGTCGCCAGCCATTGAATTTGTCGACGCCGATGGTGTCATGCCACCAGTTCTGGGTTTGCCTGGCCAAGGAGGAGGGGCCCACAACACCGACGCGGATTTGTGAGGTACGCAGCGTATCGCCGCGCCGCGCGTTGTAGCCGAAGCTCAACATCATTGCGCCGGCGAAAGGGCGGTCGTCTTTGATCAGATCGCTGCGCGTTTTGTCGCTGGGGGTGTACATCATCTGTCCGAAGCCGATGGTCATGTTCTGTTCGTCAAAACCCTCGGGTTGCAGCACCGTGAGAAAACGATTCAGCCCACGGACGAGACGGGGTAGGCAAGGGTCATCGCGATAGTCCACAAGGTTGGGGGAGACCCAGCTGACGAGAAATCCATTGGAGTAGCCTTGATCTTGTCCAATGCCGCCGAACATGTCGTTGTCGATCCGCAGATTGAGCGTTCCCGTTGAGCGCAGCGGGTTGTCCTGGTGGCAGGACTGGGCCTGTGCGGAGGCGCTCAGCAATAGCAGCAGCAAGGAGGCTGCGACTTCCAGCCTCCATTCAGCGGGGTCGCTGGACTGAACTTTCATCACGCTGGCGTGCCACCCTGCCCAGGGGTTGCAGTCACAATGACCGATTGGGACTGGCGCACCAGCATCACTGGAACTGGTGCGATGCGAGCGAGCTGCTCTGCATCGCTTCCCATCAGCAGCCTGTCCACGCCCCGGCGTCCGTGGGTACCCAACACCACCAACTCGCATTGAGTAGTCAGTGCCTGCTGAGCGATGAGCACCGAGACGCGCTCGCCGTTGCTTTCCAGAAGGACGGTCTCAACCACCAGGCCTCCCTGCCTCAGCCGCAGCGCCGCCTCGTCCAGCAGCTTCTGCCCGGCCGCCAGGAAGCCCGGCCTCACTTCTTCAATATAGATCCTCGGCCTCTCGAAGCCGTTGCTATGCTTCATCTCCTCGATGACGTGCAGCAAGACGATGGTTGCGCCATTCAGGCGTGCCAGCACCGCAGCGTGGTGGAGCGCCAAATCGGCAGTAGGACTTCCGTCGAGCGGAACCAGGATTCTTGAGTACATGAATGTCTCCAGTTATCAGAGTAGAACGGGATGACGAACAGATATTGCGTATACCGTGTCGCAATAGCGGACGCGGGATACGCTTATTCAGTTGCGTACATATTCCCCTGGGGCGTCGCAAACAGTGGGGTATCCACTGGATTCAGCACCTATGAGCGGAGGCGCAACAACATCACCGGAACGCTCTCGCAGCCACGCCGACCATGCGGGCCACCAGGAATCCGGATGCGTCTGCATCGTCGCTTGCCACTCATCCGGCGCCATGTATCCATCACCGGCCGCGCGGGTATGGATTTGATATTGGCGGTTACCTCGGCCGGGCTCGCTCACGATGCCGCCGTTGTGTCCTCCAGTGGTCAGCACGAAAGTCAGCTCGGCCGAAGACAGGAGATGCAGCTTGTAAACCGAGCGCCAAGGCGCAATATGATCCGAGGCAGTGCCGACGCAAAACACCGGTACAGCGATGTCTCCCACTGAAACGGGGCGACCCGTGACGGGATAACGCCCCGCGCTGAGATCGTTATTCAGGTAAAGGCGTCGGAGATACTGCGAATGCATCTTCGCGGGGAGGCGAGTCCCATCGGCATTCCAAGCCATCAGGTCGGTCATTGCCCGGCGATCGCCCAATAGGTATTCGTCAATCATGCGAGACCATATGAGATCGTAGGAACGCAGTAGCTGAAAAGCTCCGCTCATCTGGTCGGAGGTCAAATAACCGGTTTGAGCCATGCTGGCTTCCAACAGCGCCACTTGACTCTCGTTGATGAAAAGACTCAGCTCGCCCGGTTCGCTGAAGTCCGTCTGTGCGGCAAGCAGGCTTACCGACACCAGCCGCGTATCGCCATCACGCGCCATGGCTGAAGCACCAATGGCCAGTAGCGTTCCGCCCAGGCAATAACCAGCCGCGTGGACTCCATGCCCGGGGACGACGGAAGTCACAGCGTCCAGCGCTGCATGCAGGCCGAACTCCAGGTACTCATCCATGCCCAAATCTCGATCCTCAGCATCCGGATTTCTCCAGGAGATGCAAAAAACCGTATGCCCTTGCGCAACCAGATACCGTATCAGCGAGTTATGCGGTGACAGATCCAGTACGTAGTACTTCATGATCCAGGCAGGAATGATCAGGATCGGTTCGGGATGGACTTTCTCGGTAGTGGGCGTGTACTGAATCAGTTCGATCAGTCGATTTCTCAGAACGACTTTTCCTTCCGTGACCGCTACGTCGCGCCCAACGACGAAGTTCTCCGTTCCCGCGGGAGGCTGGCCGGATAGTTGCCGACGCAAGTCGTCGAGAAAGTTGGACGTCCCCCGCGCTAGATTGGCGCCTTGCTCTGCGATGGTTCTTTTCAGGACAACGGGGTTGAAAACCGCAGCGTTGGCGGGCGAAAGCATTTCCAGCCACTGTTTGGCGCCAAACGCCAGCAGGCGTTGGTGTTTCGGATCCACTCCCCACACCCCCTGCGTGGCCTGCTCCCACCATTTGGTCTGATTGACGAATGAACTGCGGAAAAGGTCGTAGGGCCATTGATCCCATGCAGGATCGTTGAAGCGGCGGTCATTGACAGGTGACCGGTCAGGAGCGGTGGCTCCCCGGTCCGGGTTGGCCGGATTCTTCTTCAATACGGCCATCCATTGCTCGGACAGGGAGGCTGCAAACGCCAAAAGCTCGGCTTGCTTGCCAGGACTGTTTGCTAAATGGCTCGCCCAGTCCACCCACGCGAGCAACGATGTCTCCGGCGAAATAGACGACCAAGCCTGTGCCCAAGCGACATGGGCATCCCCATCCAACTTCGGATTGATGGCTGAGTCGATATTGCCGTTCTTTTTATTCGTCAAAGCGTATTACCTCTATTTCTGCACAAGTAGAAAGAGCCCCTTGCTTGAAAACGGGAGTCGATTGCGATTTCCTGGGCGACGACGCCTCGCCAGCGCGTCAGCGATGTATCCATCTGCCAGCTCGCTCCGCTGTTTCGCTTCGCCTAACCGGCCATCAGGCTGATTACCAGTGCGTTCGCAATATCGATGACGAACCCACATACCAAGGGCACCACAATGAACGCCTCGCGTGCCGCACCATGCTCCCGAGTCACCGCCGTCATGTTGGCGATGGCAGTGGCGGTAGATCCCAGCGCAATACCGCCGAAACCCGCGCACACCACGGCGGCTTGGTAATCCTTGCCCATTGCCCGAAAAACAATCAGCAAAACGAATGCGATGACCAAGGCAATCTGCACCAGCATCGCCGCCGTGATGAAGGCGAGCACGGGCTGCAGTTCCCAGAGCCTGAGTCCCATCAGCGCCATGGTCAGAAACAGGCCCAATGACATGTCGGAAACCAGGGCGATGCCTGGCTGCATGCTCGGCCAGTTCCATAAACGTCCGCGCCCACTTGGCCTCATCCAGTCGGCCGCCATGCGCAGGAGAATTCCGGCCAGCAGGCAGCCCACAAAGGCGGGCAGCGTGACGGCGGTACGCGCGACCAAGGCATTGATTCCGTATCCCAACATCAAGGCGAAGTTGAGCCAGAGCAATGCCAGCAGCAGGCCGTAGTAGTCCAGGCGGGCATGCTGCTCATCGCTGTGCAGTGTGCCAATTTCCAGGGCGCTGTCTCCGGAGGCTCGAAGCCGATGCCTGCGCATGAGCAGACTTGCGATCGGGCCACCGATGGTGCAGGCCGCGATCAGGCCGATCATATTCGCCGCCAACCCCAGTTCCTGCGCCTGTGCAATGCCGAGGGTTTCAACGAAGTAGTCGGACCAGGCCAAGGTGGTGCCCACGCCTCCGGTAAGGGAAATCGAACCCACCATCAGCCCGGCGCGCGGATCCAGCCCGAAGGCGCGGGCCGTCTCCATCCCGGCCAGGTTCTGCAGCACCATGAACCCGATGGCCAGCCCCGACAGGATCAGCAAGGGCCGTCCACCATGGCGCAGTGTGCGGGCGTCGGTACTCAGGCCAATAGCGGCAAAGAAGTACAGCAGAAGCGCGTCGCGCGCTTCCAGATCGAAACTGACAACGATCCCCATCCCGTAGTACAGGAGGAAGACAACCAAGGCGCAGGCCAGGCCGCCCACCAGGGATTCCGGGATGCTGTATCGACGCAAGATGCCCGAACGCGCTACCAAGCCCTTGCCAACGAACAACAGCAGAATGGCGAGCGTGAATCCATGGAAGGCATCGATCTTCATCGCACCTTCTCCCTGTCCAGGCCGGACAGCGCATGGTTGGCGGCGATCCACTCTTCATTGGTGGGTTCGATCGCCACGAGGACCTGGCTGTGGTCGGTGGAAATCGTCGCTGCGTGGCTGGCGTTGGCGTCGGTATCCAGGGCAATGCCAAGAAAACCCAGTGCCGCACAGATGCGCTCGCGAATGAAGGCGTTGTGTTCACCGACACCCGCCGTGAACACCAGCATGTCCAGGCCGCCCAGAACAGCAATCAAGGCCCCGATCTCGCGCACGATGCGGCGCACGTAGAGGGCCAGCGCCAAGCGCGCTCGCTCACCCGTTTCGCCTGCATCGTTCTCGTGCCGGACAATGACGCGCGGCTCGGTCGAGATGCCCGAAACGCCGAGCAGACCGGACTCGTGATAGAGGACGCGCCCCACTTGCTCCAGTGAGAGCTTCTCGATTTCCATCAGGTAGAGCACCGCGCCCGGATCGAGCGCGCCGGTGCGGGTGCCCATCATCAGGCCGTCAAGCGCGGAGAAACCCATGGTGGTGGCCATGCTTTTGAGCCCTTGCATGGCGCACAGGCTGGCGCCGCTGCCCAGGTGGGCGACGACGGTGCGTCCCCGTGCAGCGTCGCCATGGCGCTCGGGCAAGGCCACCGCCATGTACTCATACGACAGGCCGTGAAACCCGTACCGGCGCAGACCGCGCTCCCATGCGGCATAGGGCAACGGCAGGATCTGCTCGACCTGGGGCAAAGTGTGGTGGAAGGCCGTGTCGAAGCAGGCCATCTGTGGCAGATCGGGCTGCTCCCGCAGCAGGATCTCCACGGCTTCGAGTGCGAATGGCTGGTGTAGCGGGGCCAGAGGAATGTAGCCCTTGAGGTCGGCCAGGACATTCTCGTCCACGCACACTGGCATGAAATATTTGCTGCCGCCGTGGACGATCCGATGGGCGACCGCACCGATCCGGCGACCGTCGAGCCGCTGACTGACACGATCACGGATGAGGCGCAGCGCGGCAGGATAGGGATGTGCCGTGTCCAGTTTGATCGGGAACGGCGCAACCCCGGTCTCTCCGAAATCCGGATCGGCACCGCCGATCCCCTGCACCTTGCCATTCCACAATGCCTGGCGAGGCAGTGGCGTGGCCGAGGGATCGAACACCGCAAACTTGATGCTGGATGAACCGCAGTTCAGTACAAGGATCAGTCCGTGCCCGGGGCGTCCGGAGCGGGCCGTGGTCGCATCCATCATGTCGTCCTCTTTTTGCCCGGCCCCGGTGACGTCGCCACGGTGTGCGGGTATGCCTGCACTCTCATCGTCGTCAGATTCAGCGTGCCGTGTAGCCGCCGTCCGCGATGAGCTGGGTGCCCGCAAAGAAGCTGCTTCCTTCCGACAGCAAAAACGTCACGGCA
>Ga0208822_1002165_pt1 | contig 12744 bp, 8 predicted proteins | sample AD_STIC08_MetaG_FD_184435 | JGI IMG/M metagenome (GOLD analysis project Ga0208822, IMG submission 184435) | Active sludge microbial communities of municipal wastewater-treating anaerobic digesters from USA - AD_STIC08_MetaG (SPAdes) (version 2) | ecosystem: Engineered > Bioreactor > Anaerobic >...
ATGGACGAAGAGGGCCGTGTCCTACGCCCGTCGATTATCTGGCTGGACCAGAGAAAATCCACCCGAAAAATCCGGTTTTCTGTGAAGGACCGCGCGATTTTCTTTCTCATTGGTATGCAAAAGACCGTCAACACGATCTGCGCGAACGCCAAGTCCAATTGGATGATAGACCACGAGAGGGAGATCTGGGACCGCGCCTATCGCTACGTCACGATCTCCGGATATTTCTACTTTCGACTCACAGGGCAATGGACAGATTCGATTGCCGCGCAGATCGGCCATTTCCCGTTTGACTACCGAAAACACAGTTGGGATGGCCCGAGCAGTTGGAAATGGCTCGGGTTCGGGATCGAACGGTCGAAACTGCCGCAGTTGGTTGAGCCGGGCGCCGTCATCGGGGAGTTGACCCCCCGAGCCGCGCAGGCCTGCGGATTGCCCAAAGGCTTGCCCGTTATCGCGGGCGCCTCGGACAAGGGGTGCGAAACGGTCGGTTGCGGATGCGTCGCCCCGCACGCCGCCTCGATCAGCTTGGGAACGACCGCCACGATACAGATCACCATCGACCGGTATATCGAGCCCATTCGGTTTATGCCCCCCTACCCGGCCGCGGTGAAGGGGGCCTACAACCCGGAAGTCGAAATATTCCGCGGGTATTGGATGGTCACCTGGTTCAAGCGCGAGTTCGGCACGGCGGAGGTCATACGCGCGCAAGAACTCGGCATCACCCCGGAAGAGCTGTTGAATCAGCGGTTGAGCGAGGTGCCGCCCGGATGCCACGGATTGCTCCTCCAGCCCTATTGGAGTCCCCACGTGAAAACGCCGATTGCGAAGGGGGCGATGATCGGTTTCGGGGAGGTACACACGCGTATGCACATTTACCGCGCGATCGTCGAAGGAATCAATTACGGGTTAATAGACGGGATGGAAAAGATCGAGCGCCAGTCAAAAACCCCTATCACCGAAATCCACGTGTCCGGCGGAGGCGCCCAAAGCGAGCCAATCTGCCAAATCACCGCCGATATGTTCGACCGAGAGGTCTTTCAGCCGGCCGAACACGAAACCTCTACCTTAGGAGCCGCGATGATCGGGTTTGTCGGGCTCAAGATCCACAAAGACTTTGCGCAAGCGATCCGAGAGATGTCCCGCTACCGACGGGTCTACCACCCGAACCCAGAAAACGCGCGCATCTACCGCGACTTATACAACAAAGCCTACCGCAACATCTACCCGAGGTTGAAGCATATCTATCGGGATATCAAAGAAACGATCCACTACCCCCCGGATTAGCCCCAACTCGGCGGCTTTCGTACCGGAACGTTTCCCTGGGGCACCTTGGGAGCGCCGGACTTTTGTCCGGCATTTCTTTTCTTTTTCCGGGAGAATGCTGTTGTTTGCCAGTTTTTCCTCTGTGTTCTCTGTGCCCTCCGTGCGAACCCTGTTTTTCAAGACGTGTACAAAAGCGTATCGCGCCGTCGCAAAAAGAAGGGGCGCTTACGCCGCGATGCTGCGCTCGAGAACGCCGGACTTTATAGGTTATCGCGGGGTAACCAGCGGGCTGACTTCGGGAGTTCACGAAGTCTTGCGATCCTATCTTTGGTAGTAAGCGTGCATTAGCAAGTAACTAAAACGGGAACAAGGATCGAACAAAATCGTATCGCGCCGTCGCAAAAAGAAGGGGCGCTTACGCCACGAGGAGTAATCTGTTATCGGAGGAGAAATGAAGAGAAAGAAAAGGAAGAGGCTTGCGATAAACGAAGAGACGTTATGGATACCGTGGAATGGTGAAGGGGAGCGGCAGCTCACCTTTAATGAAACGCAGTGGATCATCGGAAAAATTGTCGAAGAGCGGGGCAGCGCGGACCCGGAAGAGTGCCGTCGACAGTTGCTGGAGGCGAAAGGAAAGCTTCAAACGATTCTTTCGTTCACATCGGTTCTGGTCAAAGTCAAAGGCGGGAGCTTCCAGATGGGGAATGTGGAAAATGACAGCGAAGAGTACAGCGAAGAAAAGCCGGTACACACGGTGACCCTGACGTACGACTACTGGATCGGGAAGTACGAAGTGACGTTCAATGAGTGCGACGCGTACTGTGCGTCGACGGGGAAGAGCAAGCCAAGCGACGAAGAATGGGGCCGCGGGACGCGGCCGGTGATGAATGTGAGTTGGTTCGACGCGATCGGGTACTGCAACTGGCTGAGTGAGAGAGAAGGGATAAAGAAAGCGTACGATAGCCAGGGAAACTTGCTGGACAAGAGCGGAAAGGTAACGACAGACATCACGAACGTAGAAGGGCATCGATTGCCCACGGAAGCGGAATGGGAATACGCGGCGCGAGGGGGACAAAACTCAAGGGGGTATAAATACGCAGGAAGCAACGACCTAAACGAAGTGGGGTGGTACGACGGCAATTCTGATGAGAAGACGCACCCGGTAGGCGAGAAGAAACCGAACGAACTGGGGCTCTACGATATGAGCGGGAACGTGTGGGAATGGTGTCACGACTGGTATGGAAATTACAGAAGCGCCGCGCAAACAAACCCGACAGGGCCGAGTAGTGGCGCGTTCGGCGCTTACCGGGTGATTCGGGGCGGCAGCTGGAAACACAACGCGCAGTACTGCCGAGCGGCGGGTCGGTACTACTACACGCCGACTTACAGCTACTACTACCTCGGCTTTCGCCTTTCCAGGACGGTCTTTTAACTTTTGTATTTTTACCTTTTTACCTTTTGCTGGTTTTGACTTTGTGTTTTTCCCCGAAAAGGGTGGAGCGAATCTCGGAGGTCATCGCGGGGTAACCGAAGGGACCCCGCGATCCCTTCTTCGCCCTTCTAAAGAGGGTATCGCGCCGTCGCAAAGAGAAGGGGCGCTTACGCCGCGATGCCCGTGTGGGGTTATCGCGGGGTAACCAGCGGGCTGACTTCGGAAGCCCACGAAGTCTCGCGATACGATCTTTCGTAAAAGGGAAAAGATAAAGAACAAAAGCGTATCGCGCCGTCGCGAGAAGAAAGGGCGCGTACGCCGCGATGCTGGCTTGGGAACACTCCCAATGAAAAGATGAAACCAAGCCAAACTAAAGTTTGGCGTTCCCAGGTGTTCCCAGAGAGGCAGGCCGACTGGAAGTCGGCCCCACGAAGAGAAGAGGCGCTTACGCCGCGATGCTTGTTCTCTCCGTGTTCTCTGTGCCCTCTGTGCGAACCTTGTTTTTCAAGGCACACCGCGCTGAAGCGCGGCGTTCCCAAGTGCTCGGAGCTCCGGCGGCACAGAGAAACCGACTTCCCTTTTTTTGATATAATACCTTCCGTGCGTCTATCTTAACCGGATCACGGGAGGTCTTATGGCAAATCCTACCTATCGTCGCGAGGCTTTGGAAGAAGAGTTTGGAAAACTGGAGCGGAGCTCGCCGCTCGTTGAGTTGAATGTCGAAGCGGATTCGATCATTACCACCGTCGGCCGGAAAGCCGCGGATTGGTTGGACCTCCAAAAGACAAACACCCTGCTGGATATCGGAACCGGTTTAGGTCGCTGGGCCTTCTTCTACGCGCCCCTATGCAAAGAGGTTGTGGGCATCGATATCAGCGAGCCCTTGATTCGTCAGGCTCGGGAAGCGGCACACCAGGCGGGGGTGTCGAATGTCCGGTTCTACCGCGGGTCTTTTGAAAACCTCATAGAAAGCGAAGAAGGGGCGGATGTGCGACCTAATAAGGTGCTGTGCGTCTACTCGTTCCACCACCTGACCGATCCGATGAAAGCGGCTTTTCTCGAACGTCTGGCGCAACGGTGGCCCCAACCGCTCACCCTCGTCATCGCGGATCTGATGTGGTTCGTTGATCCGAGCCGGTTGCGCGAGTCCTGGGACGATGTTTTCTACGATGAGGGCGATACGGATTTCCCGTCTAATGCCTTCTGGCTGCAAGAGGCCGCTCGCCCTTATTTCGATCGGACGCTTTTGGTCGCAGTGCACCCGTTAGTTGGCCTTCTGGTTGCGCAAAAGGGTTGATGGCCTCGAAGTTTAATCGGTAGGCGTGATTTGTACGTAAAACGGATGCCCATTGACCCGGACGGATCTTGAGTAGAGGAGCGGTTCGCGTTGGTTTTCGAGGACCCGCTCTAGTCGTGCCATCCATTCCGTTTCTTCACGGTAGGTTCGTTCCGCTTCTGTGATCGTGATCTCCCGAAAGCGAACCGCCTGCCCTTCCGCAGTCTGCGCCAACCGAGAGAGATCGGTGGGGGCAAGGAAGGCGATCCTTGGGTATCCGCCGATCGTGGGTCTCCCAGCCATCAGTACGACCGGTTGTCCACCGCCCGTTATCTGCACGACGCCGGCGCTCACCGGCGAGGAGATCAGCTCCTTCGGTTTGCGCGTATAGACCGGCTCCCCTTTCAACCGGCAACCCAAGCGGTCGGTCGAGTCGACTCGATAACTCTGCTCGAAAAACCTCCGCCGCGCTCGGGTGTCAAACCAATCCCACTCCGGACCCGCGACGACCCGTATTGGCTCGTCTTTCGAGCGTTCGCAATAGAGAGATTCCGGAAGGAAGGCGCTCCAATCGTTGAGCCTCGGCGCTTTTAGCTGGACCTCGCCGTTCGCGATCCCTTCGATTCCGCCTGCGACTCCGAGATAGGTCCACCCCCCCGCTTCGATACGCTCGAAGGTTAACGCCGAACCTGGTCGAACGTTGAAAGAACGGCGCATCGCCAGCGGATGCCCATCGAGGAAGATTTTTACGGGGTTCCCGGTGATCGCTACACTGACCGCTTCCTCAAAGCAAAAGGAAGGCAGAGGACCCGCCATTTCGAGCGCCCGGTCGTCCTCTCTATTTCCGAGAAGCAGCTGGTTGAAACGGAGCGCGCGCGTGTCCATAGGACCGCCCGGCCCGATCCCGAATCGCTCGCGACCATATCGGGGGGCGCCCACGGGTAGCAAGAAAAATCCGGCGGTGAGAAGCTTCATAACGCCCCTTGTCTCCACTCGCGCTCGAAACGCATCCAGTTTCCCTGTGACACGCGGCGGCGGATGGCTTCGTCCTCGGCGCCATCGATAGCGACAAACCTCACCCGATCTCCAGTTTGCAGCAGGGTTGGCGGGTCCTCGGTCTCACAGAACAATTCGAAAGGCGTTTGTCCGATGAGACGCCAGCCGCCCGGGCTTTCGCGCGGGTAGATGCCCGTCTGACGAGAGGCGATCGCCACGGACCCTTTGGTGACCCGCTTACGGGGAATGTCCAATCGCGGAAGGGAAAGGGATTTGGGAAGCAGACCGAGGTATGGGAAACCCGGTAAAAAGCCGATCGCGTAGACGCGATAGGTCTTCGAAAGGTGCGTCGCGATCAGCTGTTCGGGAGAGAGCACGCAGGCCTTCGCGCTATCGATCAGATCGGGCCCGGCGTCGCCTCCGTAACGCACCGGTATATAGCGCACGGGTCCCTCGGGCGCGCCGCCCGAACCGGATTGCCTTTTCAGCGCGCGTATCTGGTGAGCGAGCGCAGCAAACTCGGTGAGCAGGGGGTCGTATCGCAGGAGGAGCGAGCAGTAGGAGGGTACCACCTCGAGAACGCCGAGTATCCGCGCGTCTTCGATGGCCTTTGAGAACCTGATCGTCCGCCGATGGATCGATGGACTGATCCTCTGAGAAAATTCGATCAGCGCCCCGTCGAAGCCGCAAGGGAGGATTCTCATAAGCCTTTTCCTCTTCGCGCTCAGAAGAGCGCGTATTGCGCCGAGTCCGAGAGATCGCCAAAGGCGTTGTACTGTTTGAGGAGGTCGATCACGGTGTTGGAGACCGAGGTGCGTTTTTTCACGTCCTCTATCGAAGAGAACGGCTTCGCTTCCCTCGCTTGCTGAATGGATAGCGCGACCTTTTCTCCCAAGCCCGGGACCTTGTTCAGAGGGATTCGAAGGGATTGGCCTTCGATCTCGAAACGGTAGGGATGCGAGCGGATGATATCGACGGGCAAGAAGCCGAACCCTCTCAGAAGCATTTCCAGTGCCACTTCGTGGACAAACCTCTCTCCTTCGGCCTTCTGACGGCTCTTCGTCTCACCGTTCTTTCCGCCGTTCGTGCTGAGGAGGCTCTCTCTCACCGCCTCTGGGCCTTTCAACACCACGGAGAGGTCGAAGTCCCATCCTTTGATCGTGAAAAAGGCCGAATAGAAGGCCAATGGGTGGTAGAGCTTGAAATAGGCCACCCGGAACCCCATCGAGACGTAGGCCACCGCGTGCGCCTTGGGGAAGAGGTATTTGATCTTGCGGCAGGATTCCAAAAACCACTCGGGCACTCCTTTCTCTTTCATCAACTTCTCCTCTTCTCCGCTTAAGCCCTTCCCCTTCCGGACGCGCTCCATGATAGAAAAGGCTTGCATCGGTTCCAGTCCCCTCCGGATCAAGTCGATCATTATATCGTCGCGACAGGCGATGACCTCCGAAAGGGCGACTTTTCCATTAATGATCAAGTCGCGGGAGTTGTTCAACCAAACGTCCGTGCCGTGCGATAGGCCGGATATCCGCACGAGGTCGGCAAAAGACTTCGGTTTCGTTTCTTTCAGCATCCCGCGAACGAAGGAGGTCCCGAACTCCGGAACGCCCAGGGTTCCCGTCTCCACATCCGGTATCTGGCCCTTCCGGATTTTTAACGGTCTGAGCCCCGAGAAGAGATCGATCACCTTCCTGTCATCCATCGGGATCGTGAGTGGATTCACGCGGGTGCAATCCTGAATGAATCGCATGAAGGTCGGGTCGTCATGGCCGAGCGCGTCGATTTTTACCAGGTCTTCGTGGATGGAGTTGTAATCGAAGTGGGTGGTTTTAATCTCCGTGTGCCGATCGTTCGCCGGATGCTGGACCGGCGTGAAGTCGTAGACTTCGTAGTTTTTTGGCACGATCATCAACCCACCGGGGTGCTGCCCCGTGGTGCGTTTCACGCCGGCGATGGACTTGGCAAGCCGTTCCTTTTCGGCTTCGCCCAAGGAGACTCCCGTCGCTTCCTCATATCTCAGCACGTAGCCAAACGCGGTCTTTTCCGCAAGCGTGCTGATCGTGCCGGCACGAAAGACGTGTTCGGCGCCAAACAGCTCTTCGATGAACCTGTGCGCTTTCGATTGGTATTCCCCCGAAAAGTTGAGGTCGATATCCGGCACCTTGTTTCCTTTGAGTCCCATAAAGGTTTCGAAGGGGATCGTTTGACCGTGCTTTCTCATCTTCTTGCCACATTGCGGGCAGAAAGAATCGGGCAGATCGTATCCGGATGTGATGGACGGGTCCTCCGAAAAGCAACAGTGATGGCAGTAGGGACAGACCAGGTGCGGGGGCATCGGGTTCACTTCGGTGATTTCCAACAAATGCGCGACGAGAGAGGAGCCGACCGAACCCCGCGATCCCACCAAGTACCCGTCTTTGAGTGACTGGGCGACGATCTTCTGGGCGATGAGGTAGAGCACGGCGTAACCGTTTCCGATGATCGCGTCCAACTCTCGCTTGACCCGCTCCGTAATCTGTTCCGGAGGCTCGTTCCCGTAGACGGCGCGCATATTGTTCATCGTTAAAGTTTTGATCTCTTCCTCGGCTCCCTCGATGATCGGCGGATGGAGTGTCCGTGTGATCGGCTGTATCCATTCTATCTGGTCCGCGAGCTGCGCCGGGTTGTGGATCACGACTTCTTGCGCTTTCTGCGCGTCTCCCAACATCTCTTCAGCGCAACTCAGAAGCTCTTCCGTTGTTCGGTAGTGGAGCTTAACGTCGTCAAAGAGCGATGGGGGGAATTGCTGTCCCCTTCGGCGGATCGCCATATCGCTTATCTTGAGCACGCTCCACGCTTTATGATCCTGCGGATCCAGATAATGGACGTTCCCGGTGAAAAGCGCCGGTAACCCGATCTCACGCCCTATCTCATAAAAACGCGCGTACATCTCTTTCAGGATCGTCGCGTTGAGTCCTTCCTCTAAATCGGTGTACGCGTCGGCAGGCATAATTTCTATGAAATCGTAGAACCGGGCTATTTCTATGAGCTCGTCGCGGTCCTTTCCCATACGGTAGGCCTTCGATAGCTCGCTGCTCGGGCTGCCCGTTCCCAAAAACAACCCCGTTCGATGCTCCGAGAGACGGGTTTTCGGAATGAGCGGGGCTTTACCCAAATACTCCAGATGGCTCATCGAAACGAGACGGTATAGGTTTTTCAGCCCGCGCTTATTCTGGACAAAGACCGTAAAACTGTCCCCGTGCAGGCGGTTCAACTCGATTTCGGTTTGGAGGCCTTGAATATCCTCAAAGGAGAAGCGTTTCTCTTTTTTCGCCATTTGCAGCAGTTCGATCAAAATCAAGCCGGTGACACGCGCGTCTTCTATCGCCCTATGGTGGCGAAAGGCGAGCGTCTCGCCGGACTCCTCGCGCAGCGCCAGCTTTTTCGCGACCTTGTCCAACGTGTACGACGGCATCTTCAACAGAGAACGCGCGAGGGCCAGCGTGTCCAGTGTTACGCTGTGTGTGACCTTCTCACCGGTTTTTTGTAACGCCTGCTGGTAGAACTGATAGTCGAAGTTCACATTGTGGCCGACGATCACCTCGTCTCCGATGAAGTCTCTGAGTTTTGGCAGCACGTGCGCGAGCGTTGGCGCTTCTTGAACGGTCTCTTCGGTGATGCCGGTCAGTCGCGTGATCGTCTCCCTGATCGGCACGTTTGGCTTCACGAAAGATTGGAAGGAATCGACGATCTTTCCTTCTAAGACCTTGACAGCTCCTATTTCGATAATATCGTCGCTAAGGGCGCTCAGACCGGTCGTTTCGAAGTCGATGACACAAAAGGGCTTCGTCTCCCAACCCGCTTGAAGGAATTTAATCTCTGTGCCCGGATAACGTTTTTCTACGTTCATCAAGATCGGGGTGAGGTCGACCACGTTGCCTTCCATCCCGAAGATGGGCTTGATCTTGTGCGCCTGGCAGCGTTCATAGAATTCGGGGAAGGCTTGGATGACCTCGTGATCGGTTATCCCAACGGCTTTTTGCCCTGACTTCGCGGCCCGTTCGACCAAGGCTTCCACGGACAAGATCGAGTCCATCGCGCTCAGATGCGTGTGGGTGTGTAACTGAACGTGAGCGGCGGTTACAGACGAGGGCGTCCGCTCGTTAACGGTTTCGACATCAGACGGGTCTTCGGCAGTTACGCTTACGGACGCACTATCGGGATCCTCGATCTCGCTACTTTCGGCTTCGAGCGTCGGCGCTCCTTCTCCTTCGTTCCTCTCGTCCTCGGAATGAACGGTAACGGATAAGACCGTCTCGATCCGGGCGGGGAGGCAGAAGAACCGGGCAAAGGCTTTTTCCATAAAAGAAAAGTGCGCGGCGTCTAGGGAGTCGGGGTTGTGGGAGATCCGGACGACCACTTGCGCCTTCGTCAGTACGACCGACAGAACCTTCCCCTCGGGGGCTGATTCCGCTATCCCCAGCCTTCCTAAGACCTCAGAAAGGGGGTGATCGATCGATTCGATGACGTATTTCATAGAGGGCCTCCCGGTCGCGAAGGGGTCGAGGGGTTGAGATAGGCCGAAATCCCTTTCGCGACTTTTCTGGAATTCGCGTGACAAAAGGCCGCGGCTAACGCGTCAGAGGCGTCGTCTTGATGGAGTGTGCCTTTCAAGTTCAGCAACAACCCGAGGGTTCTTTGAACTTGCCCCTTTTCTGCGTGCCCGTTGCCGGTTACCGATTGCTTGATCTCGAACGGGGTATATTCGAAGATCGATACCCGGTGTTGATACAGCGCCAGTTCGATTACCCCTCGTGCTTCGCTGACCTTCATCGCGGTTGTGACGTTTTTAACGAAAAACAGTCTTTCTATCGCGGCTTCATCCGGCTCGTGGGTCTCGCAGATCGCGCGGATTTCAGAATAGATCAACGCGAGCCGCTCGGGGAAAGACGCCTCTCGTGGGGTTTCGATCAGTCGGTGGAAAAGCCAGGAGTAGCGGTTTCCTTCTACTTCGATCAGACCGACGCCTACGCGCCCGTAACCGGGGTCGATACCGATGATGCGTAGGGGGTTCATCCTTCCCCCACCGGGATAGCGGTTTCGTTTTCGTACAAAAAGGCATACAGGCCTTTCAACAGTTCATCCAGCTCGGTGGACATCAATAGGCGGTTTCGGGTGGGTCGCGCCATCGGTATTCCCTTCGTGTAGCCGACAACGAACTTCTTAAAGGCGCCGCATATCCTATCTCTGCGCATCTCTCCCTCCATCAAGGCGATGTGGCGCTCAATGGCGCAAACGCGCTCTTGGGCGTCGGGCGGGCGGTAGTCTTTCCCAAGGATCGCGCTCTTCAGCTCTCGGAAAATCCAAGGGTTACCGATGGAAGCCCTCCCGATCAACACTCCCGCTATGGGAAAACGAGCGACTCTCGCGAGCGAAGGGGGGTCAACGATATCCCCACTCCACAGAACGCGAGAACACTCCGCTTGCGGTATTTCATCTAAAACCGTCAGGTCTGCCGTTCCAGAGTATCCCTGTTCGACGGTTCTACCGTGTAGTGCGACCGCGTCGACTCCACAACCGATCGCCATCGTGATGACCTCTCGATAGTTCACGTTTGCCTCCCACCCCTTACGGATTTTCAGTGTCAGCCGCCGTCCGGCAGCGTGCGCGGGAGGTTCCGCTGCCTCCAAGATACGGCGCAAGGTTGGGAGATCTTTCGCCAATGCGGCTCCTGCGCCGTTCCGCACGACTTTCCGGACCGGGCACGCCGCGTTGATGTCGATTCCTACAGCATTCGGGGCGCGGGCGAGAACGATCTCGATCGCTTTCGGAAAGTCCGCAGGATCCGCACCGAACAACTGAATGACGGCCCTTTCGCCTAATTTCGGCAAAGTCCGAAAGCTTCCGCGATTCTTGTTCAGTAGCCCTTTCACGCTGACCATCTCTGTGTAAAACCCGTCCACGCAATCGGGGACGGTGGTCCGAGTCAATTCCCGGAAGGCGTAGTCCGTCACCCCGGCTAATGGCGCCAAAATTAGCGGTACATCGCGTATTCCTACTATCTGAGACACCTTCTCCCGTCTTTTTTTGTCACACCTATTGTACAGGAAGCAGGTAAAATTTCTGAGAAGAGAACGCGCGGGGGCGAGACCGGTATTCTATCAAAAAGAGGCAAGTCGGTTTATTGACGTGGTGTGGGCCAAGTTATGGGGTGACTTAACTAAGAGGTTCATTGCTGGGTAGCCAGCGGGCTGACTTAGGAAGATCACGAAGTCTCGCGATCTTCCTTTTTTCTTTTTTACGCCGCGATGCCCGTATGAGGTTATCGCGGGGTAACCAGAGGGCTGACTTCGGAAGTTCACGAAGTCTCGCGACCCGCTCTGGTGCCTTTCTCTTTTTTTTAACCATGCCAAACTAAAGTTTGGCGTTTCCAGGCGTTTCCAAAAATCTTTTCTCTGTGTTCTCTGTGCCCTCCGTGCGAACCCTATTTTTCAGAACCTGTACAAAAACGTATCGCGCCGTCGCGAAAAGAAGAAGCGCTTACGCCGCGATAACCGTGTGAGGCTCATCGCGAGGAAGCCAACGGGCTGACTTCGGAAACTCACGAAGTCTCGCGATCCTCCTTTTGTCTTTTTTACGCCGTGATGCTGCGCATGGACTACAAATCGCACGATCGATTCTGGCCTTGTTTCTTGATGGCACCTCATAACTTGACACGCACTTTCTTGACGTGTCGGTGTTCAGGGAGAGTCGCTGATGGTGGCGGACCTGAATTCGGCTTCTCTCTATACCCCGTGCGCGGCCTTGACGAAGCATCGGTTATATGGTAAAATAACTCCGCTGTTCTGGCAGGAGTAGCTTCAATCGGTAGAGCGCCGCCTTGGTAAGGCGGAGGTTATGGGTTCGAGTCCCATCTCCTGCTCCAATACGCTCAAAAGCGATAGACCCCCGAAACTAAGGAAAGATGGTTGTGGAGGGGGTTTCTTCTTATTATGAATCACGATTTATCGTGTCTCGCGAAAGGACGTGCGCTCATTCGATCAGGAATCGTCACGCTTGTCGGAAAACCGAATACCGGAAAATCAAGCCTCATCAACGCGATCTTCCAGCAGAAGGTCGTGATCGTCTCGGATAAACCGCAGACGACGTGGCATCACATCCGTTGTGTCTACACCGACGGCACCTCACAGATCATCTTTTCCGACACGCCCGGGGTAAACAAGCCCATTGGCCCGTTGGGCAAGTATATGACGAAGGCCGTGAGAAGCGCTTTGGAGGGGTCTGACCTCGTCCTGTGGCTCTTCGACTGCTCTCGCGGGGTGACCGAAGCCGAACGGTACGTTTATGATAAAATACAATCGATCGAACCCCCGGTCTTTGCCGTTCTGAACAAGATCGACCTGGCGGGACCGACTGAAATCGATAAAGTTTTAGCCGATATGGCCGAATTTGGCCCTTTCGCGGAGACTCACCAAACCTCAGCGACGACCGGTGTCGGCTTGGCTCGTTTGATGGAAGGGATCAAAATCCGCCTACCGGAAGGGGACTTTCTCTACGACCCCGAGGTCTTGATCGACAAACCGATCCGGTTTATCGTTTCGGAATTGATCCGAGAAAAGATATACCGGTACACCTCCAAGGAGATTCCGTACGAAACGGGGGTGTACATCGAACACCTCGATGAGAAACCGTCCTCGGGCCTCTCCATCCGCGCGGAGATCTTCGTCAGCCGTGACAATCACAAGGGAATTCTGATCGGGAAGGGTGGAGAGATGATTCGGAAGATCCGCCTATC
>Ga0208822_1002172_pt1 | contig 12725 bp, 10 predicted proteins | sample AD_STIC08_MetaG_FD_184435 | JGI IMG/M metagenome (GOLD analysis project Ga0208822, IMG submission 184435) | Active sludge microbial communities of municipal wastewater-treating anaerobic digesters from USA - AD_STIC08_MetaG (SPAdes) (version 2) | ecosystem: Engineered > Bioreactor > Anaerobic >...
ACCAGCCACCTCATCAAAAGCCATGTCCACAGCCAAAGATGTCTTTTTTAAATAATTATAATCGTTTCTAGTATTAGTTGAATTATTTTTAACAAAAGAATCAAATTCTTGTAAATTACTAAATTTTTTAATTTTAGATGAATGTTTAGCAGTTAGTTTGATACCATTATCTTGCTGAACAATCTCGTTGGTATCAACGAAATTCCTGGCTTGATATCTTTGTTTGATCTTTAAAAACAAAAAAGAAACAGCGATAATCAGAATAAAGAAAATAAAGATAAATGACTTAAATTTAAAGCTTTGATTTTTAAACATATTTTTATTTTTTTATTAATTTTATAATACCAATATATCATAAAAACAAAATAAATAAAAGACGTTTTCGCTCTTTTTTTAACCTTTACAAAAGACAAATATTTTGCTAGAATAAGCCCAGAAAGGTTTAAAATTAAAAACTGTATTAGGAAATCAGGCAATTATGATAATTTTAATTGAAAAAAATAAAATAAAAACTCATATAAGAACAAAAAACGGGATATTTTCTAAAAAAATCTAGTGTTTTTTGTTTGTTTTTGTCTTTTCACAGACTTGTCTACTCTTCCTAAAACAAAATAAAAATATGGAATATGCCATCTACCTAGCATTGCTTGTCGGCGGTATTTTTGTTGGTTTTTTTTATCAAAAAAGATCATCGGCTAAAAAAATTGAAGGAGCCGAAAACAAAGCAGAAAAAATATTAAACGAAGCTAAGGCCAAACAGAAAAAATATGAACTGGAGGCCCAAGAAAAAGCTTTAAAAATCATTGAGGATGCCAAAAATGAAGAATTAAGCAGAAGAAAAGAAATAAATAATCTTCAAAAAAGACTAGAAGACAGGGAGACTTCATTTTCTCAAAAATTGTTAGCTCTGGAAGAAAAACAACAAAAACTTTATGACAAAGTAAATGAAGTTCAAGAAATAAAAGAAAAAATAAAAGAAATTAAAGAAGAACAAGTTAAAAAATTAGAACAAATAGCTGGTCTAACGCCAGAAGAAGCTAAGGATTTATTAATAAAGAGCATTGAGGAAAAAAACAACGAAGACTTAATGGCTAGAATAACCAAGCTTCAAAATCAATCTAATGAAGCCATCAATGAAAAAGCTAAAAATATGATAGCTTTCGCTATTCAAAGACTGGCATCAAACTATACAGCCGAACTAACGACCACTACAGTTGATTTGCCTAGTGACGAAATGAAAGGAAGAATAATCGGCAGAGAAGGAAGAAATATTAAATCGATTGAACAAATGACTGGTGTTGAAATTATTGTTGACGACACACCTAATGCCATTACTATTTCCGGATTCTCTTTAATCAGAAGACACGTAGCTAAAAGAGCCTTGGAATATTTAATTAAAGATGGCAGAATCCACCCTACAAAAATTGAAGACGCTGTTAAAAAAGCCAAAGAGGAAATTGCCATCGACATAACCAAAGCCGGTGAAGAGGCTGTTTACGAAATTGGAGTGGCTGGATTTGATCCAAAATTAACACAAATAATTGGTAGATTAAAATATAGAACTAGTTATGGTCAAAATGCCCTAGAACATTCAATTGAAGTTGCCCATCTATCAGGTATGTTAGCTCAAGAATTGGGAGCTGATCCTAGTTTAGCTAAAAAAGCTGGATTATTGCACGATATAGGAAAAGCAGTTGATCATGAAGTTCAAGGAAATCATACTGAAATTGGCAGAGATATTTTGAAAAAATATAATATCCAAGAAGAAATCATCACTCCGGTAGAGACTCATCATGATGATAATCCACCAACATTACTTTCAGTAATAGTTAAAACTGCTGATGCTATTTCTTCAGCTAGACCAGGGGCTAGACATGATTCATTCGAAAATTACATCCAAAGATTAGAAGAATTAGAAAGAATTGCCAATTCATTTGAAGGAGTCGATAAAAGTTATGCTATCCAAGCTGGTAGAGAGGTTAGAATATTTATTTCCCCTGAAAAAGTGGACGATTTAAAATCTTATGAAATGGCTAGAGATATTGCTAAAAAAATAGAACAAGAATTAAAATACCCAGGAGAAATAAAAGTAAACATTATCAGAGAGTTAAGAGTTATTGAATATGCTAGATAATACAAATAAAAAAGGAAAAAAGATTATCAACCAAAAAGATTTAATAAAAATTGTTTTGGATAAGTATAAAAATTTAAATCTTTCCCAAAAAGAAGCAGAAAATTTTTTTCAACTATTAATCAAAGAAACTATTGAGAGTTTAAAAAATGATGTAGCTGTTAAAATAACGAGTTTTGGCACTTTTAGTGTCAAAACTCGTTACTCTCGAGGTGGAGTTAATCCTAGAAATCCTAAAGAAAGAATAAAGATTCCGGCAGTAAAAGTAGCTAAATTTAAAAAAGGGAAAAAATTAAAAGATGCTTTGAAGTAAAAAAATGTTTATTAAAAATTGTTAAATTTTATAGAATATAAAGGTATTGATTAAAAAAATTTTTTCCACTATAATAAAAACATTGTTTTTTAGATACCGACAATCTTCGTGAAATTAGAAATCAACGGTTGAAATTGTGTCCATAGCTCAACTGGATAGAGCGTCTGGCTTCGGACCAGAAGGTTGTGGGTTCAAATCCTACTGGACACACATAGGCTGGGTAGCTCAGCTGGTTAGAGCGTAGCACTCATAACGCTAAGGTCGAGGGTTCGAGCCCCTCCTCAGCCACATAAAATTTAATAAGCATCGTTAGCTCAGCTGGTAGAGCGGCTCCCTCTTAAGGAGATGGTCGTAGGTTCAAATCCTACACGATGCACATAAAAAAAATAACTCCTTTTTAAAGGAGTTATTTTTATTCGTAAAGAAACTTATCTTTATAGATCAGCACAAGCACTCTCGATGATTCCACCAGGAGTAGCACATTTTTCACCAGCAGTCATTCCGCCAGTTTGGCCTCCTAAACAAAAATCGATAGTGTAGCTTCCCCAAAAGTCACCAACAGCCGTTCCATCTCCTGTATAAACGTAAGTATTGGAAGCATCCAAGCAATCACCATCAGCTGGAGTTGGAGCAGTTGGAACGATGTTCATGTAAGTAACACCATTTGAAGCGATTGTGTCGCCAGCTGTTACTGCATCTGGATAGTATTGATTGTCATTGAAGTACAATTCCAAAGCTGTTTGCATTTGGCGTACGTCAGCAATTCTTTTAGCATCTCTAGCATTCTTTCTAGCTTGTTGTAAAGCAACAACAGCTAAAGTTGCCAAGATACCAATGATGGCAATAACCACCAACAACTCGATCAAGGTAAAACCTTTTCTCTTTGTGTTCATATTTTTTTTAAAACCCTCATATATAGAATCATAGGATTCTATAAACAAGAAGTATAATAAATAAAACTATCTACTAATATTATAGCAAATATAATCCTTTGGTCAATAGATTATAAAAGAAATATAAATAAAACTACAAAATAATATTTTTGTAATTAACAATCTCCTCTCTTAATACCAATCTATCATCCCATGGATCTTTTTTACCATCTTTTAAACAAATAGCTTGTTCGCTTCCTTTACCAGTAATTAAAACAATATCATCTTCGCTTGAAATTAAGCTTAAGGCCTTTCTGACAGCCTCTCTGCGATCCAATATGCGAAACAAATTATTACCTTCGATTTTTCCAACACTTTTAGCTCCAACAGCAACTTGATTTATTATATCTAGAGGATTTTCATCATAAGGATCTTCATTAGTAACAATAACAAAGTCGGCCTTGCTTCCAGCCATTTCACCTAAAATTGGTCGGCGACTTTTGTCTCTTCCACCACCAGCTGATCCCAAAATATGAATTAATTTTCCATTTTTCTTTTCATCTCTCATTGAGTCAATGGTTCGATAAAGTTTTTCCAGAGCCACTGGTTCATAAGCATAATCGACTATGGCCAAAAATTTTTGATCGGCATCAACAATTTCAATTCTGCCGGGAATATTTTTAATCTTACCAAGATTGTCAATAATTAAATCTAAATCTATCTCCTGATTTATAGCCAACGACAATAATGGTAACGAATTCAAAACATTAAACTCTCCTAAAAGAACAAGATTAATTTTCTTATTGACTATTTCATTATTGCCAGCAACTTTTTTTTCAAAAAAAATATCAAATGAAATTTTTCTATCAACAACAGAGATGTTGTTATAAAATATTGAAAAAAAGTTTTGTTCATTAAAATCACCAAAACGATAAATAATTTTATCTTCCGACCAAAAATTAGTAAAGAATGAACTGTGCTCATTGTCACCATTAGCAATTATAGTTTTTTTAACTTTATTAAAATTTATCTTTGATAAATTATTTTTTATTTTTACAACTTTTTTATCGGCATCAACATATTTTGTTTTACATCTTTTTAAGTGAGAAAATAAATTTCCTTTAGCCTTTTTATAATTTTCAAAACTCCCATGAGACTCTATATGTTCGGGATATAAACTAGTAAAACAAGCTATATCATAATTAATAAATCGATGTCTAAATTGTCTAATTCCCTCAGAAGTTGTTTCTACAATGGCATAAACACAACCATTTTTTACCATTTGACTTAACATTTTCTGTGTAAAAAAACGACCGACCATAGTCATTTTTTTGTCATTTAGCCATTCCTTATCTCCGTCACCAAACATGGCAGTTGATGTATAACCAGTCTTATATCCAGCTTGATTTAAGGCTTTGGCCATTAAATAAACTGAGCTAGTCTTTCCTGATGTTCCTGTTATACCAATTACAATTAATTTGTTGCTAGGAAATCCATAAAAAACAGCTGCCAAATAACTAAGAAAATAATGGTAAATTGGTCGAAGTTTGTCTAAAAAATTTTTTGGTATTATTTTTTTAAAGATATTTAATAAAAAAGTCATATAATTATTTTGAAAAATATTTACCAAAATCATCGTCATCATTTTTAACTTCATCTTCATCTTTTTCGCTAATTTCATCAGCTTCATCACTTAAATCATCTTCTTGAGACGAAACTTCGAGCTTTTCTTCCTGATCAGAATCATTATCTAAAATTAAAGAACTTTCCTCTTCCTGATAAAGATAATTTTCTGGGGCTTTGCTTTCCGAGCGGTCGTGTAGTGGCATTCCGGAAATAGAATTACCAGAACTGGCCCTAAGTTGTTCATTGGAAATTAAAATTTCTCTAGGCTTAGAACCATTAGATGGTCCTATTATTCCAGCTTCTTCCAACATATCTAAAATACTAGCTGCCCGAGAATAGCCTATTCTCAATCTTCTTTGCAGTAAAGAAGTTGACGCCTTTCCAGCTAAAACAATTATTTCTTTGGCTTCTTCTAAAAGCTCATCTTCGTCTCCAAAATTACCATCCAAGCCAACGCCACCCATTCCACTGACCTTTTGTCTCTCCACAATACCTTCAAGATAATCAGCTGATCCATATTTCTCTTTAATAAAATTAACTATCGAAAATATTTCAGCATCACTTACATAAGCTCCCTGAATTCTCTTCGGTTTAGAAAGTTCAGCTGTACTAAAAAGCATATCTCCCTTACCTAAAAGTTTTTCAGCCCCAGAAGAATCTAAAATTGTTTTAGAATCAACAATTGAAGCGACTGAAAAAGCTATTCTGGATGGAGTATTAGCCTTTATTAATCCAGTGATAACATCAACGCTAGGTCTTTGAGTTGCTAAAATTAAATGAATGCCAACAGCTCTAGACATTTGAGTTAGACGAATAACACTGCTTTCTATATCTTTAGCGGCTGAAATCATTAAATCAGCTAATTCATCGATTATAAAGACTATAAAAGGCATTTTTTCTTTACTAGACTCATTATAACTTTGAATATTTTTTTTACCAGCTTGATTTAGAATTTCATATCTTCTATCCATTTCATTCAAACACCATCTAAGAGCATTAACTGTTTTATTAACTTCGGTAATAACTGGGGTTAATAAATGAGGAATATTATTATAAGATGGTAATTCAACTCTCTTAGGGTCAACCATAATAAATCTTAAATCTTCGGGATTATTTTGATATAACAGACCAATAATAATGGCATTCAAACAAACTGATTTGCCAGAATTCGTGGCTCCAGCCACTAATAAGTGGGGCATTTTAGCAATATCATAAACAATATTTTTTCCAGAAACATCTTTACCTAAAGCAGCCATTAAATTACTGCCACGAGTTTTAAAATCTTTATCTTCTAAAATTTCTCTCAAACCAACAATTGCCTTTGTTTTATTAGGAACTTCGATACCAACCAAAGATTTGCCAGGAATAGGGGCTTCTATTCTGATAGGATGAGCAGCCAAAGCCAAGGACAGGTCATTACTTAAAGTTGTTATTTTTGACAACTTAATACCTTCGGATGGTTTAAAAGTGTATTGAGTAACTGTTGGTCCAACATTAACCTCTCCCATATCAACTGAAATACCAAAATTTTCTAACGTTCTTTGAATTACCAAAATATTATTTTTAATATCTCCACTAGTGGCCTTACCAACCTCACCGCTTAACAAATCTAATGGTAAATCCATTTTTACTTTTTTGGCCTTCCAGTTTATTTTCAATTCATCCTGTTTTTTTTCTTTAATTGTATTTGGAGCTCCAATTTCTTTTTTAGAAAAAAATATTTCCTCTTCAATATTTTCAACTTCTCTTTTTTTGTTTTTTTCAATAGTTTTTTTATCATCTTCAATTTCTAAAATTTCTTCGTCGTCCGAATAATCTTCTTCATCACCCATCTCTTCATCTAAGTTTTCATTTTCGGAATCATTTTTTTTAATTATATTAGAAAACCAAGAAGTTATTTTAGCTAAATAACTTTTAGATCCGACTATATCTGACAAAGTAATGCCAAACATTAAAATTATTGAAAAAAGAAATAAAGCTAAGGTTATCACCAATCCTCCCCAGAAACCAAAAATATTTTTTATAAATAAAGAAAGATACATGCCCAAATACCCTCCGCCAGAGCCAATTAGAGCCTTTTCTTTTAAAACTTCAGTGTCAAAAAAGAAATGAAAAATTAATGGCCAAAACAGAAAACACAAAAAAAGACCAATATAATTAGACTTTTTAGCAAAAAACATTTTTCCTTTGTATAGGGCAATACTGAAAAAAATCAACAAGAAAGGAAAAAACCACTTAGCCCAACCGAACCCCAAAGATAAATATTTGTTTAAAAATAAACCAAATTTTCCGGATAAGGCAAACAAAGATAAAAGGCTAATTACACCCAAAACAAAAATAGCTAAGGCCAAAAGACTTATTTTTACTTTATTACCAGAAAAATTTTCTGGACTACTTTCTTTTGTCACTTTTTCATTTTTTTTATTATTCATATTTTTATCCTATTATTTCATTTATTCTCCTCAACTTTCGGCTATCAATCAAAAACCAATCAGCAGAACTTTTTATTTTTCCATTCCCTTCCTCAAAACGATGAAAATCAGAACCACCAGTGGATATTAAATTTAAATCTTCTGCTAAAAATTGAGAATATAGTACAGCACCGACGGAATGATGAGGAGATAAAATTTCTATTCCATCAACTCCTATTTTTTTTAACTTTTCGGTCATGTTGTTGCCATATTTATTATATTTCCCAGGATGACAAAAAACTAATTGACCACCAATTCTTTTTTTAATTTTAATAACTCTATCTATATTAATATATGATTCATTTAAATATTCTCCTTTTTTACTGAAAAAAAGTTCTCTAATAATATCTTCTTCTCTCGGAATTCTAATTAATTTATCCCTTTTTTTAATTTCTTTTAAAACTTTATTATAATTAAATTTATTACTGATTATTTTTTCACTTAAGCGATTTACGGGTATATAATTTTCAAATTCACTTATTATTTTTTCTACATTTATTTTAAATCCTCGTTTTTTTAATTTTAACAAAGATTTTTTTACTAAAACGGCTCTTCTGGACTGACTCTCTTTAAGCAGACCAATAAGTCCTTCGTCCTTTTCATCAAAATTATACCATAAAATATTTATCTTTTTATTTTTATATTTACAATAAAGCTCTAAACCATTAATCGCTTTTATCTTTTTAAAACTACAAGCTTTTTTAAACTCTGGCAGTCCAGCCAAAGTATTGTGGTCAGTTAAAGCAGCCACCTTGATTCCATTTTTAAAAACAAAATCAACCAATTTGGTTGGACTTAAATAACCATCGGAATAAGAAGAATGTAGTTGTAAATCTATAAGCATATATTATAATTTTAACTTCTTTTTAACTTCGTTTATTAACGGTTCTGATCTGCTTGGATCCGGGTTGTGTTTTGTCAGCCAATAAACAGCTGTCCTAATAGCTGTCCAATAATAATAAAGCTTAACCCGCTCCTTTAATCTAATATTATATTTAACTCTGGCCTTTTTACAGTAGCTCTCAATAAAAATATTATGGATTTTTTTAATATAGGAACTGGAGTAAGAATGCTTTTTTAATTTATACTCAACTTGTTGCAAAAAGGTTCCCAGATCTCTAGCAAAATCAGATGGTGATATGTCAGTAAAATCAATCATGGCCATTTTTTTGTTACTGATTTTAATTATGTTTTCTGGATGAGCGTCGCCATGAATCAACCATCTTTTGTGACTTAATTTGAAAAAATCTTCTTCTAATTCTATCAGATAATCATAAATTTTTTTTATATCCTTCAAATATTCACCATTATATTTCTCTTCAACACTTTTTAGTATTTTTTTATAACCAGGAATAACTGTTTTAATTTTGCTTTTACTTTTGTCATACTGGATGTCTTTTCCAATTGGTATTCTGTGGAGTTTAGCCAACCATTCGGCTGTTTTTTTAACTATTTTTTCAATTTCTCTTTTATTTTTACTTTTAATAAATTCTAACAAACTATCACCATTAACTCCTCTATAAAAAGAAGCGTTGAAATATTTAGAATATAAAATTGGGCGAGGAATGGTTAAAAAACCCCTGGCAAAACCATTTTCCCAGAGATGATTTAAAATATCGTAAACATTTTTTCTAGGTTCACTGGAATGAGCCGTGCAAAAAAACGACAATTTTTTTATTTTCTTTTTTTTACTATCTGACTTCACGGAAAAACTAACTTTAAACTCTAAAACAACATGATAAGAACCAACCCAAATAAATTTTTTATGGGGAATTATGTCGATTTTTTCTATCTTTTTAAAATCGGGATATAGTGGCAATATTCTTTTATTAAAAAATTCCAAAACATATCCTTTATCAAACAACTTTTCTATTTTATTCATAAAATATTAAAAAATCAGTTTCTTGACCAATGCTTGGTCCAAATCATTTTTTTTATTTTTATTAATAACATCTCAGCTTTCATTTTTTCTTCCCTAGAAGTGGAGTTTTCTAGTGATCTGACAGCTCTAACAAACTCTACTATTCCCCTTTCAATTTCATCTGGACTCCAGGCTCTTGGACCAAAATTATGCTTAAAATCATTGTCGCTAGCCCACCAAAAAGTACAACTAGCTAAACCTCTAACGAAATGCCATATAGACCAATCATAATTTGCATCCCTTTTGTGTTTTTCAATTATTCTATAGGTTAGATTGGCTAGCTCCCATAATTTTAAATGAATTTTATTTTTTTTACTATACCAGAGGTGATAGGGCTCTTTTTTAATTAAATCCGCTTCACTTGACTCCCAATTGCTGTTTTTAACCGAAACATTAATAACTTTTTTATTTTTAACATAATCTGAAATTAGAATAGTTTTTAATTCTTTCTTTTTTAAGAGTTTTTCGAATTTCTTTCTAGGATCACGGTGCCTTAAACCATATAACTCTCCATCAGTGGCGCTAACAATAACCCTATTCAAATTTTTTTTATCTCTGGCTAAAAAATCAAGAATTTTATCGGGAACATAACAGTTGGAAAAATTTCTTGATCTAAAAATAATTTTTAATTGGCTGTTTTTATCTTTATAAATCTTAGAATAATCAATCTTGTCAGTAGATAAATCATAAGAAATTTCATCTAATATTACCCAGGAATATCCTAATTTTTTAATAATTTTAGCCACTTCCAATCCATAAGCCATCTCTGGTAAAAAAAATCCAGACAATTTTGCTTTAGGAAAATATTTTTTAATTATTGCTTCGTTTTCTTTAATTTGCCTTACAATTTCTTTTTTATCAACTAAAGGCAATAAAGGATGATAAGCGGCTGAACCAACTAATTCGATTTGCCTTCTTTCTAATAAACAATTTATTTTATTTATCAAATCAAATCTTTTTAATTCAACTAAACGCAACACCAAACATCCGGAAATATTAAAAGTAAATTTTATATCTTTATTTTTATCTAAAGCTTTAAAAATTCTTTCATAACTCAAATCGGTTGCCTCTTCTATCCTATAAGCATCTGAGTTGGCTGGCTGATATAAATGAAGAAAGTTTATCCACAACATTTTAAATTAGTCTTTAATTTTAATGGCTTTTTTATAAAGCTTAACGTATTTTTGAGCTGGTATCTCCCAACTACTAGATTGAGACATAGCTCTTTCAATTATACTATTCCAAACATCTTTATATTTATAAGTTTCCAGGGCTCTAACTATTGCCCAAAAAAAAGAAAATTCGTCCTCATATCTAAAAGTAAAACCGGTTCCATTTTTTGATCCTGGATTAAAATTTTTGACAGTATCATAAAGACCGCCAGTTTCTCTCACAATCGGAATACATCCATAACGCATAGATATCATTTGATTTATTCCACAAGGCTCATAGTAGGATGGGAGAACGAAAAAGTCGGAACCAGCATAAACCAGTGTTTCTATATCATGATTTTCTCGAAATGGCATCCAAAATATTTTTTTAGGAAATTTTTTGTTTAAATTTTTTATTTCTTTTATATAATTTTCGCTACCATCACCCATAAAAATTATTTGAATATCTAATCTTGACAAAAATGGCAATAATTTTAAAACAACATCAAAACCTTTTTGATGAGCAATTCTAGAGGTAGAGCAAATAAGTGGGACATTTTCATTGACTGGTAGTCCTAATTTTTTTTGTAAAAATTTTTTATTTTCTTTTTTTAACTTATGAGTCTTAAAATCAAATTTATGGAAAAGACCGGGGTCGTTTTGTGGATTATAAGAATCATAATCAATTCCATTTACTATGCCAAACAAACGATTACTCCTATTTTTGAGTATGCGATGTAAATCCTGACCAAATTTCTTAGTCATAATTTCGTCTCGATATTTCTCGCTAACAGCATTAATAATATCAGCTGACATTATAGCCCTTTTAGCAAAGTTTACGTTTTCTATTTCTGGGTCGCTAACTAATGGTATTTTTTTTCGACCATAATCTTTTTTTTCTGGTGGAATATGAAACCAATTTCTTCCCATTTGAAAGGCTAAGTTGTGTATAGTGAAAACTGTTTTAGTTTTTGAAAAAATTTTAGTATAACGCCCTTTGTTTTTTAAAAAATATGGGATTAATCCAGAATGCCAATCATGGCAATGAATAATATCAGGAACTAGTTCTAAAATGTTTAACAATTTTAAAACAGCAACATTAAATGTTAAAAATCTTACATTTTCCTTGTCAGAACCATAAATCCTCTTATGCTTAGAAAAATATTTTTTTATATCTACAAAATAAACCGGAAGCCCACCATTCAATTTTCCTTGCCAGAAATTAACCTTGATTGAATTTTCAGGATCAATTACAACATTAATATTTTTAAAAATCATTTTTAAATTATATTCCCTTTCGTCTATCAGCTTTCCATAAAACGGGGTAATTATTCTAACATCGTGATCCAACTTGAATAGAGCCTCCGGCAAACTGCGAGCAACATCAGCCAAACCTCCAGTTTTAGAAAATGGAGCTACCTCAGCTGAAACATGAATTATTTTAATTTTCTTTTTATCCATATTATTTTTTCTTCAAACAATTAATAGCACAAATCGCCAAACCCAAAGCGTCAGCGCTATCATCTGACTTGGGAATATCTTTTAGATTCAAAAAAATTTTTATCATTTTTTTTATTTGGTTTTTGTCGGCACGACCGTAGTTAGTAAGTGTTTGTTTTAATTGCAATGGAGTAAACTCAAAAATTGGTATATCATTTTTAGCAATATTAAGCAAAGCCACTCCCCTGGCCTGACCCACCAATAAAGCCGTTTTAGCATTAGTATTAAAAAATAATTTCTCAATAGAAGCTATGTTTGGCTTATACTTGCTTATTATTTCTTGCAAGGAATTATCAATTTTTTTTAAACGATCAACAAAATCTTCTTTGGGAAAAGTTTTTATCGAACCAAAATCAAGACACTTAATGCTTGAGCCGTTTACTTCTATAACACCAAAACCCGTATCAGCTAAGCCAGGATCAACGCCTAAAATAATTTTTTTATTGTCCATAATTATTTTTTAGGTAAAAAATTGTCGTTTTTTATAATTTTTTTGACAATAAAATATAACAAAGACATAACAATTAAAAATGTTATGAATGAACTTAAAACACTGCCAACGTCAAAACTAACATTTTTTATTGAAAAAACCAGATTATCAAACTTATCTTTGGAAACCAAAAGCTCAACTATGGGCATAAAAATACCCTTGACCAAAGAATCAACCAAGTCTTTAGATGTTTGGCCCACAACAACACCAATGGCCAGTCCAATAACTGAATATTCTTTTAAAAAATCTA
>Ga0208822_1002176_pt1 | contig 12713 bp, 12 predicted proteins | sample AD_STIC08_MetaG_FD_184435 | JGI IMG/M metagenome (GOLD analysis project Ga0208822, IMG submission 184435) | Active sludge microbial communities of municipal wastewater-treating anaerobic digesters from USA - AD_STIC08_MetaG (SPAdes) (version 2) | ecosystem: Engineered > Bioreactor > Anaerobic >...
CGTGAACGGGGTCGTCTCAGAAAACGGAAAATAAAGCACGCTAAGCCGGTTGCAGCGGCCGTAGCGGCCTGAACTTGCCCGCGCCGATCTTGGCGCTGCTGCGCCAGAGGTAATCGCCGGTCAGGTTGATGTGCTCCCAGCCGAGCGGCGACAGGTACTGCAACAGGCCGTCATCGACGGCTTGACCGTGGCCACGCAAGGCGTTCGCGGCCCGCTCCAGATAGACCGTGTTCCATAGCACGATGGCCGCCGTCACCAGGTTGAGGCCGCTGGCCCGGTAGCGCTGCTGCTCGAAGCTGCGGTCGCGGATTTCCCCCAGGCGGTTGAAGAACACGGCGCGGGCCAGCGCGTTGCGCGCCTCGCCTTTGTTCAGCCCGGCATGCACGCGGCGGCGCAGCTCGACGCTTTGCAGCCAGTCCAGGATGAACAGTGTGCGCTCGATGCGTCCCAGCTCACGCAGGGCGACGGCCAGGCCGTTCTGGCGCGGGTAGCTGCCAAGCTTCCTGAGCATCAGCGAGGCCGTCGCCGTGCCCTGCTTGATCGAGGTGGCCATCCGCAGGATTTCATCCCAATGGGCGCGGACGTGCTTGATGTTGAGCGTGCCGCCGATCATCGGTTTCAACGCCTCGTAGGTGGCATCGCCCTTCGGGATGTAGAGCTTGGTGTCGCCCAGGTCACGAATGCGCGGGGCGAAGCGGAAGCCCAGCAGGTGCATCAACGCGAAGACGTGGTCCGTGAACCCTGCCGTGTCGGTGTAGTGCTCCTCGATCCGCAGGTCGGATTCGTGATACAGCAGGCCGTCGAGCACGTAGGTCGAGTCGCGCACGCCGACGTTCACGACCTTGGTGTGGAACGGCGCGTACTGGTCGGAGATATGGGTGTAGAACGTCCGCCCTGGGCTGCTGCCGTATTTCGGATTGATGTGGCCGGTGCTCTCGGCCTTGCTGCCGGTGCGGAAGTTCTGGCCGTCCGACGATGACGTGGTGCCGTCGCCCCAATGCTCGGCGAAGGGATGTCGGAACTGCGCGTTGACCAGCTCGGCCAGTGCCGCCCCGTAGGTTTCGTCGCGGATGTGCCAGGCTTGCAGCCAGGCCAGCTTGGCGTAGGTCGTGCCGGGGCACGATTCCGCCATCTTGGTCAGGCCCAGGTTGATCGCGTCGGCGAGGATCGTGGTCAGCAACAGGTTTTTGTCCTTGGCCAGGTCGCCTGACTTCAGGTGGGCGAAGTGCCGGGTGAAGCCCGTCCATTCGTCTACCTCCAGCAGCAATTCGGTGATCTTGACGTGCGGTAGGATCATCGCCGTCTGGTCGATCAGGGCCTGTGCGGTATCGGGCACCGCCGCATCGAGCGGCGTGATCTTCAGGCCCGACTCCGTGATGATGGCGTCCGGCAGCTCGTTGGCCAGCGCCATGCGGTTGACGGTGGCGAGCTGCGTTTCCAGCAGCGTCAGCCGGTCATGCAGGTACTGGTCGCAATCGGTGGCCACGGCCAGCGGCAATTCGCTGGCCTGCTTGAGGCTGGCGAATTTCGCGGGCGGCACCAGGTAGTCCTCGAAGTCCTTGAACTGGCGCGAGCCTTGCACCCAGATGTCGCCGGAGCGCAGCGCGTTCTTCAGCTCCGACAGCGCGCACAGTTCGTAGTAGCGCCGGTCGATGCCGGTGTCGGTCATCACCAGCTTCTGCCAGCGCGGCTTGATGAACTCGGTCGGCGCGTCGGTGGGCACCTTGCGGGCGTTGTCGCTGTTCATGCTGCGCAGCACCTCGATGGCGTCGAGTACGTCCTTGGCGGCGGGCGCGGCCCGCAACTTGAGCACGTCGAGAAATTCCGGCGCGTAGCGGCGCAGCGTGGCGTAGCTCTCGCCGATGCGGTGCAGGAAATCGAAGTCCTCGGGTTGCGCGAGCCGCTGCGCTTCGGTGACGCTCTCGGCGAAAGCATCCCAGGACATGACGGCCTCGATGGCGGCGAACGGATCGCGGCCCGCTTGCTTGGCCTCGATCAGCGCCTGGCCGATGCGCCCGAACAGCCGCACCTTGGCATTGATCGCCTTGCCGGATGCCTGGAACTGCTGCTGATGCTTGTTCTTGGCGGCATTGAACAGCTTGCCCAGGATGCGGTCATGCAGGTCGATGATTTCGTCGGTGACGGTGGCCATGCCCTCGATGGCGAGCGCCACCAGGGTCGCGTAACGCCGCTGCGGCTCGAACTTCGCCAGGTCGGCGGGCGTCATCTGGCCGCCCTCGCGGGCGATCTTGAGCAGCCGGTTCTGGTGAACCAGCCGCTCGATGCCGGAGGGCAGGTCGAGCGCCTGCCACGCCTTGAGGCGTTCGATGTGTTCCAGCATGTGCCGCGAGTTCGGTTTGACCGGGGATTGCCGCAGCCAGGCCAGCCACGTCGTCTTGCCGTTGTCGCGGCGCTTGAGCAGATCGTCGAGGCGACGGCGATGCACGTCCGTCAGCGGCTCAGCCAAGGCGTCGTAGAGACGCCGGTTGGCGCGGGTAATCGCTTCGGCGCTCGCCCGCTCGACGGCGTTGAGGGCGGGCACAATGACCGACTGCCGCCGCAGGTGCTCGATCAAGGCTCTGGCCAGCACGATGCCCTTGTCGGTTTGCATGGCCAGCTCGGTCAGCAACTGGACAGCCTGCCGGTAGTGGCCAATCGTGAACGGCTGGAAGCCGAACACCGTTTGCAGCTCGACCAGGTGCTCGCGTCGGGTCTGCTCACGCTGCCCGTACTCGTCCCAGCTTTCGATGCCGACCTTGAGCTGGTTGGCGACCAGTCTCAGCAATGGCGGGAACGGTGGCTCATCAGCGCCAAGGATGACGCCGGGAAAGCGCAGGTAGCAGAGCTGCACCGCGAAGCCCAGCCGATTGGCCGGGCCGCGCCGCTGCCGGATGATGGAGAGGTCGCTTTCGCTGAACGTGTAGTGACGGATCAACTCATCCTTGGTGTCCGGCAACGCCAGCAGGCTTTCGCGCTCGGCGGCGGAGAGGATCGAACGGCGGGGCATGCGGTTTCCTTCTTCTTGAAAACGTAGGTTTGTGACAAGCCCGCCAAGGCAACCGGCGCGGCACGGGAATCAAGGCATTGCGATTCTCGAAAATAGTTCTTGAAATTCTATTCTTGATTGCATATCATCTCAACGAGTTTCGATAAGAAAGGATGCGCATGCGACCGTCTGTTGTGCTTGACATGAAGCGAAGCGCAGTGCGTGAAGCGGTAGGCCGCTTTCGCGCCGCGAACCCGCGCGTCTTCGGCTCGGTGCTGCATGGCACCGACCGGGATGGCAGCGACCTCGACCTGTTGGTCGATGCGCTGCCCGGTGCCACGTTGTTGGACTTGGGCGATTTGGAAGAAGAACTGAAATCGCTGCTCGGCGTTGACGTCGATCTGCTGACTCCCGGCGACCTGCCGCCGAAGTTCCGGGCCAAGGTGCTCGCGGAGGCGCAACCGATATGAGCGAGAACCGCCTGCCCGATTACCTCGACCACATTCAGCAGGCCGCAACCGATGCGCGCAGCTTCGTGGAAGGGATGGCCAAGGACGACTTCTTGGCCGACAAGCGCACCCAGCAGGCCGTCATCATGAGCCTGATCGTCATCGGCGAGGCGGCCACAAAGGTGATGGATGGCTACGTCGAGTTCACCCAGGCGCATGCCGACGTGCCGTGGCGCAGCATGCGCAATATGCGTAATCGCATGGCTCACGGCTATTTCGACATCAACCTCGATGTGGTGTGGGAGACGGTACAGGAATGGCTGCCGGCGTTGCTCCAGCAATTGCCCGCCGTGCGTCAGGATGCCGACGATGAAGACCGTAACGACAAAGGCATGGAGCCATGACCAATCAAGCCGCCGATGTTCGGCCCCTCTGGCGTGTTCGATCCCGCGACCTATGAGCCGCGCTCGGGCAAGACCTTCTGGATGGCCGCAACGGACGTGAGTTCGCTGGTGGGCAAGGAGGCAGCAGCCGACACGCTCATCGGCAACTGCACGACCGCACGACCAGCCTCCCGTTCAAATTCGAGTTAGAACTCATATCCAGCCTGTCTGGGGGCACTGTGAAAGAGGGATCTCCGATGACTGTTGAATCGAGAATATTTTCTGTAGCCGAGTATGTTCAGCCGTCCGAAGGCGAGCCTATTCGTTCCGTTGTGCTTGAAACCCGAGACTCAATTATCGTGGTTTGGCATGTCCATCCCGGGCAGGAAATTGCGGCTCACATTCATCCTCACGGCCAAGACACGTGGACTGTTTTGTCGGGAATGGCTGATTACTTTCAGGGCAATGGGATTGTTCGTGCCCTCAGGGAAGGTGAGATAGCCGTGGCAAGACCGGGCCAAGTGCACGGGGCGCGAAATACAGGTACCGAGCCATTTGTGTTCGTCTCGGTTGTGGCATCAGCCAATGCCGGTTTCGTATTGGCTGAGCGATAGAGCCCAATCTCTGGAGTTGGTCCAATGAGCGGTCGGGGAGATAGGTAACAGACATGCAGCGGACACGGCTGCTAAACCAGGTCGCAAACCTCCTTGCGTCGCAGCGTGCCGCAAGCGACGCGATCAATCGAATGGGGTCGGCATGAGACTGAACACCATCCAGTTCCCGACCGCGTAGCCGCCTGTCCTGCCGATCAGGTCTTGACCATCGACGCCTGGGATCAGTCCTGAATGTTCTTGGAGACCACTACGTTATGAGCCGCAGCCGCCGCAAAACACCCATCGTCGGGCACACGACCTGCGGCAGCGAGCGCGAGGACAAGAAGCTCTGGCATCAGCGCTGGCGCACCCGTGAGCGCACGGCGCTGACCAGCGCGTCGCCCGAAGCCCTGAGCGCCCATCTGCCCCTGCTGGAAAACCAGGCCAGCAGCGTCTGGTCGATGGGCAAGGATGGCCGCTCCTACTGGCCCGTCAAGCGCCAGGCCGCCACGGCGGATCGCATCGCCAATCACAAGGGACGCAACCCGCAAGAACGCGCCTCCCTGAAAAAGCGCCTGCTGCGCAAGTGGATGAGCAAATGAAGCTCTCCTTCCATCAGCACATTGCGCTGTTCTGGATGATCGGTGCTCCGGGCGTCTTCGCGCCCGTGATCGAGAACGCCAAGCGGCCCGATGCCGGCGCCGTCATGGCGTGGGGTGTCGCGATCGTGGCGGTGATGATCCTCTTCACCCCTTTGCTGCTGCGCTGTCCACCATTCCGGCGCTGGTATGGCCGGACGGATGCGCTGTCGGAGCGGCAGCGCCAGGCGCTTGCCGAGCGCGGCCTGCGCCGCTACTACCAGACCGCTTTCGATGACGGCTACGTGCCCCGCGTGATGCCCTACGTGTGGCGCATCATCTGGACGGTCGGCGGGTTGATGGCTGTGACCGCCGTACTGCCTACCAACACCGGACGGCCAGCCTTCGATGCCTTGGTGGTCTTCTCGACCTGGTATCCGATAGGCGTGATGCTGCTGGTTTTCGCGTCGAGGCCCCTTGGCCGGTTGATTCGCCAAAGAGCACAGGAGCGGCGGAAATGAGCACGTCAACCATCGAGGCGCTGGCCAGCGCCTGGGCAAGGATTGCCGAGGAAGCGGAATTCCCCGCTGACTACGAGGGGACTGCCACACCACAAGCGCATCGGGCTAGCGAAGCTATTCAGGAGCAGATTCGGGAGCGCATCGTCGCCACCAACGACATGCGGCTGTTCAGCCTGCTGCACCTGCTGGGTCAGGCGTCGCTGCGCATGGAGCAAGCGCTGTGGCCGGAGGATTACGAGCGGATGACGCGCGAGGTTGAGGAAGCCCTGCGGCAAGCCACCGACGCCAACGCCAGATCGTACACCCACGAAGAAGTGATGCAGGCGATGCAGGAACGCATCGACCGGGCGCGAGACAAGCCATGTTGATTGGCTATGCGCGCGTCTCGACGCAGGATCAGAACCTGGAGCTGCAACGCGAAGCCTTGAGCAAGGCCGGATGTAAAAAGGTCTTCGAGGACAAGGTGAGTGGCACGCGGGCAGACCGGCCTGGCTTGGCCAAGACGCTCGAAATGCTGCGCGAAGGCGATACTTTGGTCGTCTGGAAGCTCGACCGGCTGGGCCGGTCGGTCAAGCAACTGGTCGATCTGGTCGGCGATCTGCACAAGCACGGTGTCCAGTTCAGGAGCCTCACCGACTCCATCGACACCGGCACACCATCCGGGCGGTTCTTCTTCCACGTCATGGCGAGCCTTGCCGAAATGGAGCGCGAGCTGACCGTCGAGCGCACCCGCGCCGGGCTGGAAGTCGCCAAGCAGCTCGGCCGCAAAGGCGGCCGCAAGCCGAAGATGACCGACAGCAAGATCGAGTCGGCCAAGAAGCTGCTGGCCAGCGGGGTGCCGCCCAAGGACGTGGCCAAGAACCTCGGCGTGTCCATTCCGACGCTGTACCGCTGGGTGCCAGCCTCCACGCACGCTTAGCGTGCTTTATTTTCCGTTTTCTGAGACGACCCCTTATAGTTCTGGATTTGATTAAACGCCGCAAATACATCCGCCTTCTCGTCGGCAGGGTTCTTCAGCTCGATAACCGCCAGTGGCAGGCCGTTCACGAAAGCCACCATGTCTGGGCGAACAGTCTTGCTGCCCTTTACGGTGAACTGGTTGACGATCAGCCAGTCGTTGCGCGAAATGTCTGTCCAGTCGAACACCGCAACCGTTACCTGGCGACGGTGACCATCCTCTTCAACCTCCACCGGGATGCCGTCACGCAGCCAAACATAAAGATCGCGGTTGGCTTCCACAAGAGACTGCCCGGCGAACTGCCGGACACGCTTTTCCGCGTCGTCAATCGCGCTGGCCGGCAGGTCTGCATTCAATGCTTCCAGTGCAGCACGGAAACGTGGCGCCAGCACCACCTCGTTGTAATGCGCCCGTTCCGGCGCGAAGCCGCCGGGGGAGATGGTTTCGCCATGGACATACGCCCAGCCCAAATCACGAAACCATTCAATGCTGGTTTGTTCGAGGTCGTTTTCTGTAATTGACATGATTTCTAGCCCGGTGTGAGTGTACTTGCCCCTCGCTAGGTTTGCTGCTTGAGTCGCTTCATTTTCGTGGTGCGAAAATCCACAGCATGCTGCGAAGCCAAGTCGACATCAATCTTGGCTGCCAGCCACTGCTTGTCTTTTTCAGGCATCCTGAACATGTAGAGTCTGCGGAGAATCAGCAGATTTAGCAGGGAAGCCGGGATCGCTTCAGCCTTGGTATCCTCTTTCGTTTTCAGTAGCGCTTCTTTTGGGATGGGCGCCGCCGAGTCGAGCAAAACTCCCAACTCAATGAGTCGAAAGGCAGGGGAGTCAAGGCGCTTGACCGTTGTTGCGATGTCCTCCCGAAGCGACTCTGAATTCACTGACGATGATGCCTTGCAGACAAACCCGAGTGACATGCCTTGTACTACCCTTGCTGCAATATGCTTCGCAATCCGCATCCGCGCTTCGTCATCATCCAGTTTTGCTTGGTGTTTTAGCGCGTAGTCGATTTCAGCAACGATCAAGTCCGGATTTTTTGTAATGAATTCGTAAAATCCGGCAAGTGCCCTGAGTGGCCCGGAGAATAACTCCTCCAGCACCTCGGTTTTTCGATGCCGTTCAATACTGGAATACTGATTCTTCAATACCTGCCCAAGAATTTCGACCGTTTTGAACAACGTGACCAACTGGGCGACCAAGCTAAGGTCATCACCGTTTTCCTCGGCTTCGGCCAAGCCGTCCGTTCCGTCGTCAAGCTGATCGCGAGTCTCATTGAGGTGCTCGCGAAATTCCTCCGGAGGAGTTCCGCTGTACTTGAGTTTTCCGGCATCAGCAATCAATGCGGATACCGTGTGTGTGTCTCCGCTAAAAAGCACTGGTTTGTGCTGTTTGAATAGCCCGCGAAGCACGCTCAGAATTGCATCGACGACAAATTGATTGTTCGTGTGGTGAGCCAGAAACAAGACGGTATTGGCGTGTTCCCGCACATAAAGGTGGGAACAGCATTTTTCGATGTACAAACGAATCTCTACGTCATCAATGTTGCGGCTGAGATAGCGCCCCTTGAGAAAATAGTAAATATAGGGGTAGCGGAACGAGTAGTAATTCCCGCGTTTCATCAGCACCTTGGCCGAAACCAGTCGCCCAAATCGATCTGAAAAATCGACGGTGTGCCATTTTGCGGAGAACGCGCGGTTAAACCCAGCGAGTTCGGTCTCTTCAATTTCTCGGCTTTTCTGCGAGTGGTAGAACCAAGCTAACTCGGTACAGTAGTCGAGATACTCGTTTAGCCTATCGGGCCGAACACCTGTCGTCAGCAAGCTTTGAGTAAGCAAGTATCCATAGTAGTGGCCGAGAGAGCTATCCTTGAACTCACCGCTTCGTCCCGCCTCGATACTTTGCATCAAGGTCAGGAGGTAGAGCGGCATCGCCGGGATGATGTTTCTCCCAATGATCATGTCCATTGCTTTTTCAGCCTGATCGCACTTGCCGATCACTGCCGCATCGTCCTGTGTACCATCGTTGCAGAGATTGCACCACTTCCTGACGAGCTTGCCCCTTAGCGTGTAACCGAGAGGCTGAATTTGGTAGTGGGTAAGACCCGCCATTTCGTCTGCACCAATTTCTTGCAGGAGTTCGCGAACCTCGAATAGCTGGCTGACCGTGACAACGATGTGTCCAAATCGCTTACGCAAGCTCGTAAGGATCTCTGCTTTGCCGGCAAGTGTCTTAACTTGCACATCATCGAAGTCATCGAGTAGCAAGAGCTTCTTGACTGCCGGTTGTTGAGCGTAGCGTTCGACTGCATCAGTGCCATATTGTTCTGCTACTGCCCTTTCGATCACTTGCTGAACGTTCCTGCTTCCAGCACCTTTGAAGCTGGCTCCTTTTATGAATATGGGAAAGTAACCACGCTCAAAGTAGGAATCGAATAGTTGATACAGAAGGCTGGTTCCGCCAACTTTTTCGTCACCTTCGAGAATGACTCCATCAGCTGTTTTTTCAGGATCTCGAAGAATTGAACTGCTGGCAAATCGTGTACTCCGGCGCTCCACCCCGGTAGTAAGCAAATCAGGAAATACGTAGATGTCAGTCAGCGTTATTTTGCCGTGCGCGAGATCACCAAAATTTGCGCCGGGATCATCTATCTGTGCCCGAAACGATTCTTCGATTTCGAAAATGTTCTTCTGCTTGGTTGGCAAATTCCTGTAATCGAACCACGATCCTTCTTCTGTCGCGCCGTAATGGTCTTCGCTCCAGTCGTATCGAGTAGTGCGATACAGCCCACCCTCCAGGTCAATCTCAACCAGGTTGAATGCAGATTTCGTCCCATCGCTGCGGTCCTGCAACACGTCTGCCTCAATGTAGGCTGTCCAACCCGTCTCTGAATCGATGTTCTCACCGCAGTTGCCTTGGTGCTCATGGCCAGTGATGACAATGCTTGCTATGCCTCTGACAAACTTTCGAAACGGTCGATAAATATTTTGCCGATGCCAGTTCATCGGATGGTGCATAACAACGATTCTGGCGTCGCAGGATTCAGACTCTTTCGACTGATATCGCTCGAACGGGAATACGATGCCACCTTGCTCCTCGTTCAGCTTTGATACCCATGAGAGATTGATCGCGTCGAAGACAATCTTCTTGTCAACGATGTCGAACGACTGTGACATCCAAAGTTTGTCACCGGTATGGAATACCCCATCGGTGATCTCTTTGCAAAATGCGAAATACTCAGCCTGAATTGATGTGCATTGGTCTACAACTGAATCGTCGATGGCATCAGGATCAGTCGACAAACACCTTACGGCCATTTGCCGCATCTTGTTGTCACGATCAAAATTACAGTCGTGATTTCCCGGTGCGATGACAAAATGAACCGGAACATCGCGCTCTTCACGAATACCGGCCGCCAAGCTCCGGAGGAAAACAGAAGCAAGTTGGTATTCAGCTTCTTTCCCGCTTTGGGCTACATCACCAGAAATGACAATAAATACGGCGTCCACATCTGGTAATGCGCTGTATGTGCTAGCAGCAATTTGATCAGGCCGCGCAAGTATTGCGTCAGATTGATCGTGAATATGAATATCGCTGAGGTGAACGATTAGGATTGTCATCTTGGTGGTATCAGGAACTAGAGGGAGGTCAAAGACTCAAACCCAATATAGCCAATGTCGATGTAATGTATCAGGTCATCCAGATCGTAGTCGACGCGCTTGAAGCAGATCTTGATTTCGCTCTTTGTCATGATCTCCCCGTTACTGTGTCATGGCGTCGGAAATGGCTTCCTCAACCTCGGAAACACGCAGCTTGCCGGAGATTAGGCGAGGGAGGAGGAGGTCGCGGATACTTCCAAGCACCCGGATTTCCTCATTCGCTGACGCGATGACCGTACGCATAGGTTCGACTATCTGACCGAACACCATTGCGACAGCCTCGCTTGGCTGCACCAATTCCCATGTAGCGAGGCTGTCTAGCTGCACTCGTTGCCGTCCACTCGTGCCGCTCATGCTTGCAATGGCGTGCGCCATGAAGGGCTCATAACGTGCGAGTAGGTATCCGAAGTATTCGGGTAGATTGACTTTTGGCCGCATTACGATGAACTCGGTCGAGCCCCAGCCAACCGCTTCGTCTCCGAGAAAGTCCACGAAAGCCGCCTTCCCATTTTCGAGGCACGGTGTAATGCGCGCTAGCAAGGTATCACCGTTGATGAACTTCGATCCCGATGAGAATGCGCGATGGATGATCTGATCAGGTACATGTCCTTTCGTCGGCGTATTCGACATGTCCAGGTAAGGGGCGATCGTGCCCTTGGCCAAGGTTCGCTTTGGGTTCAGGTCGAATACTTCACCCAACGTCGTAACGCTCCACCCCTCCGGAACCTCACCCAACGTACTCTCCACAAATCGATCTGGGAACAGCTCCGCGATTTCGTCGGCAAGGCCGGAAGTCCTTTCGCCAGATGCCTTGGCGCGTACCGGGTCGAATTCCACGAACCAGGACTTGAACAGCCGCCGGGCGATGGCTTCGAGATTGGCGGCGAGGGAGCGGTTGTGCTCGATGCGGTTATCCAACGCACCCAAGGCATTTGCGATTGCTGCTTGCTCGTCCGCAGGGGGTAGATAGACCTCAAAGCTTTGAATCTGCCCCTTACTAATGTGAGGAATTGATGTGCCAGTATGGATCGAGCGGACGTAATTGGTGAAAGCCAAATTGCAAACTGAATACTTCAGGTAGGATTGCTGCATCGGTCCCTTGGCACGTAATCTGGCGACCCGCTGCGCCAGAAGCGTACCGTCATCATCGACTGAAATCGTTGCGAAATTCTTTCCTACCTTCGATCCGTCCATACCGATTACGAGGTCCGCAGCCTTTAGGACATACGGTTTTAGATCAGGGGTTACGGCTGGCCAGCACTTCTCCTTTTCACCCCAGCGAATTCGGCCTTCGGTAACGTTATCTCCACGAACAACACGAACTCCTGATCTGGAAGGAAGATAAGCATCCCCTTTGAAAGGGAATCCGGTCAGCACATCTACGACCTCTTTCAGCGGGACAATCGGCCATTCAGACGCCATAGCCAATCCTCCCAAGCTGAACCCGAACATCCGTTTCCAGTTCAGCCCCCCGGCCAAACAAAGCCGAAAGTTCAGAGGTCAGCGCCGACATCTGCTCTTCGAATGCCTCGTCATCGTCCTCGATATCGGTCGCGCCGACGTAGCGGCCCGGCGTCAGCGCGTAGCCGTGCTGCTCGATCTCGGCCAGGGGCGCGGACTTGCAGAAACCTGGCACGTCCACGTAAGCGCCTTCACCCCACTGCGTGCCGCGCCAATTGTGGTAGGTCTGGGCGATCTGGTGAATCTCGGCTTCCGAGAATTCCTTCTGCTTGCGCGAACCGGGAATCAGAGAGGCGAGCTTGCGGGCGTCGATGAACAACACCTGCTTGCGTCGATCCTGTTTTCCATTCCTTCCTGCGCCTTTGTTATTGGAGAGGAACCACAGGCAGGCGGGAATCTGGGTATTGGCGAATAGTTGTCCTGGCAGCGCCACCATGCATTCCACCACGTCACCCTTGACCATAGCGGTGCGGATGTCGCCCTCGCCGCCGGAATTGGTAGTCATGGAACCGTTGGCCAGAACGATGCCGGCGCGGCCCTCAGCCGACAGGCGGGCCAGCATGTGTTGCAGCCAGGCGTAGTTGGCGTTGCCGTCCGGTGGCACGCCGTATTTCCAGCGCGGGTCTTTGGGCAGCTTGTCGGCGCCCCAGCCCTTGATGTTGAAGGGCGGATTGGCCAGCACGTAGTCGGCTCGCAGGTCCGGATGCTGGTCGTTGTGGAAGGTATCGCCGTGTGATTGCCCCATGTCGTAGTCGATGCCGCGAATGGCGAGATTCATACACGCCAGCTTGCGCGTGGTGGCGGAGAGCTCCTGGCCGTAGATAGCAGCCTGTCCCTTCTTACCGCCGTGAGCCTCAATGAAACGCTCCGAATAGACGAACATGCCGCCCGAGCCACAGGCTGGGTCGTAGATGCGACCGGCAAACGGGGCAAGGATTTCCACCAGCACGGACACCACCGAGCGTGGCGTGTAGAACTGCCCGGCGCGCTGACCTTCTGACAGTGCGAAGTTGCCGAGGAAGTAGAGCTTCTTGCAAAACACGAAGTTGATAAATGGTGCGCCGCCACATGAGCGGTTTTGACGCCTTTTTTAGCGGTGGCTGGCGTAATCCGATCTCGGGCT
>Ga0208822_1002189_pt1 | contig 12655 bp, 13 predicted proteins | sample AD_STIC08_MetaG_FD_184435 | JGI IMG/M metagenome (GOLD analysis project Ga0208822, IMG submission 184435) | Active sludge microbial communities of municipal wastewater-treating anaerobic digesters from USA - AD_STIC08_MetaG (SPAdes) (version 2) | ecosystem: Engineered > Bioreactor > Anaerobic >...
TGGCCGGACGAGATGATTGTGCCGGCGTTGGAGATTTTGACTGATATGCCCTTAACAGAAATTCAAGGAATCGCAAAGCAATTATCGGGCGGCGCCAATCCGCGGGACGCCAAGATGGAATTGGCCTATCAGGTGGTCAAAATATATTTGGGCCTTGAGGCGGCTGATAGCGGAGCGGAAAATTTCAAGCGGGTATTCCAACAAGGCGATAAGCCGGCGGAAATTGCTCAAGTGGCGATAGATTGCTCTGATGATTCAATCGGGGTTTTAGAGCTGTTTGTCCAAGCCGGTTTGGCCAAAACCAACAGCGAGGTGCGGCGTCTAATCAAAGAGGGAGCGATTAAAATTGATGATCAGAAAGTGGCCAATGAGCAGTTTAGGGTTGACTTGTCGGCCGGTCGATTGTTGTTGCAGCGCGGCAAAAAACAATTTGTCAGAGTAGTTAAAAAATAACCGCCCCAAACCGGGCGGTTGAATTTTGTCTTAAGGCCCTGAACATACCAATGAACATACCAAGGTATGTTCATTTTTATTTTGGGGCTAATTTTTTCTTCAAATCATTAAGCCGCTCATAAAAGCCGCGACTATGAATGGAGTTGAGGCCAAGCTTATAAGTGTCGTAATGATGGAGCCATTCGTGCAGTAGGGTGTCCAAAAAGGTTTTGGCCGCCAGGATTTGACCGCGCACCGCGGTCAGATTTTGGATGTAGATATAATTTGACCGCGGTCGGTAATAGCCATAGCGTTTGGCGGCCACGCGGCCATTAAGTTTACGATGGTACTGCCGAGTATCGGAAATTTTTAGAGTAATAATTTCCAGTTTGGCCAAATCAGACAATTCATCAAGGAGCGCTTCGCCTAATTTTTGGCGCTCGTTTGTCGTTGAACTGGCTAAAATTTCTCGGGCCAATTTTTGGGCCCTTACTGAAGCGTCAAAGTCAACCGTGGTGAGGCAATTGCTTTTTTGATAATTGCGGTCGCCAAGTCGTTTTTTGATAAAAATACCCAGCATTATTTTTTTTCTTGGTGATAAGCAAAATAAGAATAGCCCATACTGCCCAAGACGCCGACAATGATTGCTAGCCAAAACAGGGCCAGGCCCCAGTTGGCCGGCAAATAAGGGACGATGATAATGGCGATGCCCATCAAAATAAACAACCAGCCGCCAACCCGGTGAGTTTTATTCCAAACATTTTCCGATGACAACGACCAGGGCGTTTTAATGCCCACAAACCAGTTATATTTTAACTTGCCCAAATAATTACCCATCACAACAAACAGGGCGCCAATAATCATAGAGACAGCGCTGCCAATATTGAGGTTATAGCCCAAATTAATTAAGCCGGAAAACAGATAGATTAAGAACATGGTGCCAATAATCAGCAGTTTGAAAAGTTGGTAGGTTTTGGCGAATTCTTGGTAGCGTTCTTTTTGGGGGTCGAAAAAAGGAATAACAATAAATAAGAGGTGAAGGGCTATTAGCAGTAAGGGTAAAAAGAAAGCGCCAAACCATTTCGAACTCCAGCCGTCAGCTTGGCCTTGGATATTCCAGTGGGTAATCACCGTTTCCGGAAAGTGGGCGTAAAAATAGAAGCCGATCGCTATAGCCAGGACAATTAATAGGCCGGGTAGCAGCTCGGTCCGCCAAGAAATTTTAATTGGTGATTTCATAGAATGAGTTTTATTTTTTTATTTTTAAAAATTTGACTATTTTTTCGCTGATATCCTGAACCGCGCTGAAATTGAGCGAATAGAATATCTGTTGTCCTTGGCGGCGGCCGGAAATCAGGTCAGCGCGCTTAAGAACATCCAAATGATGAGACAGAGTGGGCGGAGTGATGTCGAGTTGTCGGCCGATAGCCGAAGCTGATTGTTCCCCCTGCTTAAGCAGATCAATGATAATTTGGCGGTTGGGGTCGGCCAGGGCGGAGAAGGTTTTGGTTAAGGGCATAACCATAGGGTTATTTAGATAATTAGATAACTATCTAAATAATAATAGATCAAAGATTCTTTGTCAAGGCCAAATTTGGTTATTCGATAATTTCTTCCCGTTTATCATTGATAAAGGAAATGGTTTTTTCCATAAATTCCACCAGCAGTTTGAACGGCGTTTCAATGATAAAATCCAGGAAATATAAAAAGATGTTAACTTTGGAAAAATTAGTGGAAAAAAAGCGTCCGACCCGGATAATCGGCAGACTGACAAAGTCGATTAAAAAACCGAACAGGTTGTCTTTCCGGGGGATGACTAAAAACTGTTTGGCCAGATAACGCAGCCGGAAAGCGAAAAAGCTGACGACGGTCAGGAAAAATATAAATAAGGCGCCGCTTAAAATATTGAAATGAAGCTTTTTCAGCAAGTAAACAATTAAGCCAAACGAAACACCACACATAATCAAATAAATGAAATTGAAAGCATAATAACTCATCGTACCCTTTTTCATTACTTTTTTGGGTTTAAAAATCAGGGCTCGTTCTTGTTGGTAGATGATTTTTTTTGTTTCCTCAACAATAATTTTGGTGTTTTTGGGACCGGGAATGCGAATTGCCATGGCCACCACAAACATCAGCGCCGGATGGAAAGTAATATTAATGATCAGCGCCGGCCAATTGATATGTTTGGCTATCAACAGATCATAAGGTAATTCCAAAATGAAGGCTAAAATGGTTTTGGTGAAGAAAATATAAACAATCACTCGGAAAATCGTGCCGATTAACTTGTTTTTAATCGCTAAATTTTTGGCAGTGACAATTTTTTCAATTTTGTCCTCCAACAACTCCGGGTCGCTCAAGATTTGATGGATGATTGGCTGATTTTTTTTAATTAATTCTTTGAGTACTGAGAAAAAAACTGTCTGAGTCCGAAGGCTGCGGCTTAATTGGAAGGCGATGGGGTGAGCTAGATGTTTATTGATGCGATTATAGACGGTTTCCAGGTGGCGGCATAATTTTTGAATTGTTTCCGGATCAGCTTGACGCCAATTGGGGACTGATAATTTCAGTAAGGCATAGCGTAAAGCCGGCAAGTCGGCTTTGTTGAGATTTTTTAAAATAGCAATATAAATTTGAAGATTTTTTTCTTCCGGGCTTATTTTGCTGTTGCTGAAATTCAGGTGTTTGATTAAATGGGAATACAGGACATTGGCCGCCGCTTCGTCTTGGCGGCTTTGGTGGGGCGATAAAAATTCATTAATCTCGCAAGAGGCAAGGCCGAGAGTGAAGGAAATTAGTTTTTTGGCCTGCGGTAATTGCCGTTGAGTAATGTGGCTGATAAGCGTTAGATATTTTTCCACGATTTTTGCCAAGTCGGCAATAATCGTTTCCGGCAATTGATCGTTAGGCAAATAGCCGGCGCGAATAAATTCATAGATTAAGGTTTTACTGATTTTGGGCGGCCGGTTTTCTTGAAGGAAGATAATTTGCCGTCTAATGATCCGATCAATGGCGTTGCGTCGAACCAGGTGTTCCTCGTTATAATCAATGGCGTTGCGGAATTTTTCATAAAAAAAGCCAAGCTTGGAGACCAGCTGGCTCAGTTTGATTTTTTCGACATTGTCCGGGGTTGGTTGTTGGCGGCTACTGGTGTAAATATCTATCAGCCACTCGATTTCATTGCTTATCATCATAATAAAATTGATTATATCAATTGGCGGTTTTTTTTCAAGGATTAGAAAAATCGGGGTCAACTGGTTTGGGTTGCTTCGGGTGGTGGGCGGTTAGCGAAATAGACCGGGGGGAGAAAAAATCCGTCCGGGTTAGCGGGCGGATTGGTGATTGGTTTGGTCGCCGCTTTGGCGACGGTATTGCGCCCATTGGGCTTGGATTTGGTCCAGTTGTTCTGGGTTGGCGGTCTTGATTTGCCACATGGGAATATTCATTTTGGCGGCAATGGTCAACAAAAAATCTCGCTGATTTTCCAGGCGTAATTTTTGGTCGCTATCGCTTGGACGAATAGTCGACATAGTGGTTCCTCCTTGATAAGAGCTAATATAATTATAGCAAATTTTTTGTGATATTAAAAAGTAATTGCTAATAGGTAATGTTTTTTTTGTTAAAAATGTATTATAATAATCAATATAAAACAGACATAAAACATAATTCAAAATTACAAAATTAAATAAGAATTAACTAAAATTTATGAAAAAAACGGTTTTTATTTTCGTTTTGACGGTCGCCTTGACCTTAGCCGCTTCAGCGGTTGGGGCGGCTAACCAGCAACAAAATCAGCGCCAGAATCAGACCCAAGATATTGGCGCTTGCCGTGAGGGTAGTGATGATTGTTTGGCAGTTTCTAGTGAGCCGCTAGTGGAAACAGAAAGTGAAGATGAAGATATTAATGATGACTCTGATGACGGCAAACCGCTGATGGTGCAGGAGCGCCAGCAAGCCAGAACTGCCAATCAGGGCGAGAGCACTTCCACGCCGATTCAAGCCAGGGCCAGAAATGTCCAGGAGCTTCAGGCGATGATCAAAGAGCAGCGGCAGGAATTTCAGCAGGAACTGGCTCAATTGAAGGACCAGCGCCGGCAGGAAGTGATGGAAAAGCAAAATGCCGTTCGGGAAGCGGTCCACGCTTTATTGGCGGCCGAGGACTTGACTGGCGGCATCGGCCAGCAGGTATCAGCGATTGCCAGAGAGTTCAATAATTCAGTCCAGAATACCATTGCAAAGGAGGAACAGATCAAAAATCGCAGCCGGTTGACACGATTTTTCTTCGGCGGTGACCAGGAAGCGGCCGGTGAGCTGGAAGAGGAAATTGTCCAAAATCGCGAACGGATCAGGGAGTTGGCCCGGTTGTATCAGGATTGCAACTGCCAGCAGGAATTGAAGGATGTTATGCAGGAGCAGATTCAGAATATGGAGCAGGAACAGAATCGGTTGGAGGAAGTGGTTGATGCTCAGGCCTATCGGGGCATTTGGGGCTGGATCAAGGGGTTGTTTAGATAATTATTGCGTCAACAAAGCCGTCCCGATTATTCGGGACGGCTTTTATAATTTTTACGCCAATTATATCAGAACAATGACGAGAGCAGCTTTCTTAAAAGATATTCAAAAAATATTTTACAACCCTTCCGCATTGCCGGCGTTGGGATTGGGGTCATGCGGATCAGGGCAATCGCCGTCCAAGTTAGCTTGGGCATTGCAGTAAGTGCCATCGATTCTTTTACACATTGGCGTTGGTGTGCCGACACCTTCGACTTGTCCGCCGGTGATGGCGCAGTAAATTTCTGCTTCATTTTCATAATCGGTAACTTTCAATCCGCCCACTGGGCATTCATTGCGAAACAGCGCCCATTCTTCGCATTGTCGGTTATCGTCAAATAGACAAACGCCGTATTGCCATTTCTTGTTGGCTTTAATTTCTATTTTACCGCCCTGTTGTTTACAGTACGCCGCCGCCGGGTTTGCCAAGCCAGCTGGGTTTTCATTTTGATTAGTGAGCTGGCTTTTTCTGTTGTTAGGGGGGAAGGTTTTAGCTGCGCAACCGACTAAGATAAAAGAAATTAAGAACAGAAGAAAAAATATTTTCTTCATACATTTTTAATTAGTTATTTAAGGCGCATGTGATTAATTATAATGAAAATTTTGATAAATAGTAATAGCTAATAATAGCAGCCCAATTCCCTCGTCGCTAATTCCATAAAAATAAAAACACCTCAGCTAACGCCGGGATGTTTTTATTTTCTTGGGGTGGCTAGAGGGACAATCTTCACAAACCGCCAACAGGAACTTGGCGGTTTGCTTCGCCCTGGGTTGGCGATGAAAGCTACGCTAGCTCGCTTTCATCGATCGTTCGCTTCGGCACTCGTCTTCCGACTCGTTTCTTGTTCAACCAGCCACCCGCCTGCCTAACGGCAGGCAAGTTCAATTCCCTTAACTTATCAACTAAAATAAAATAAACCCCATCTTTCGACGGGGGATTATTTTATTTGGGTGGCTAGAGGGAATTGAACCCTCGATAACAGTGCCACAAACTGCTGTGTTACCACTACACCATAGCCACCATAATTGTTTTATTTTAGACCCTTGGTTTTTTACCGTTCCCACCATTAATTGTCTCTTTTGCTGCCAGTGCCCTCAGTAGGAATCGAACCTACATTTCGGGTTCCGGAAACCCGCGTTCTATCCGTTGAACTATGAGGACGTTTATATCGGGTGGCGTCCGCGGCAGGATTCGAACCTGCGGCCTACAGCTTAGAAGGCTGTTGCTCTATCCAGCTGAGCTACGCGGACAAAAAATATTTTTCAAATTGGAACATCATTGTTTGAACCGACAATTCCGGCGCTTGGTTTTTGATAGTCGTGACTCTGACCGGATATTAGGAATTCTTTTATTAAGGATAGCATAAATTAGCATAACAGTTTTAGGGTCGAAAGTCAATTGATTTTTTATTGGTTTTCTGCTAAAATTTGCTTGTATTATTGAGTTAGCGAAAAAACAATCCAAATTTATTACTATGGCTATTGCTGATTCTCAGTCGGGAGCAGTGGCTTCCGCTAGCAGAAAAATCACGGTTATTGGAGGAGGAACGGGCAGTTATACCTTGCTCAAGGGTTTGAAATATTACGATACTAATTTGACCGCTATTGTCACTACCGCCGATAGCGGTGGCAGCAGCGGACAATTAAGAGACGAATTCGGCGTTTTGCCGCCGGGCGATTTGCGTCGCTGTTTAGTCGCCCTGTCCGAAAAACGAGGTGACATTTGGCGCAAAATTTTTGAGTATCGTTTCAACGGCCATACCGAAAATAATAATTTGGGCAATTTGATTATCACGGCCTTGACCAAAATCACCGGTGATTTACCCGAGGCACTAGCTGTCGCCTCGGAATTATTGGCCACTCGGGGGCGAGTGGTGCCAGCCACTCTCGACAGCGTTCAATTATGCGCCGAGTTGGAGAACGGTCAGAAAATATTAGGTGAGGCCAACATTGATATTCCCCAACATAATCCTCAATTAAAAATTGTCAAACTTTATTTAACGCCTCAGGCGTTTGCTTACAAGCGAGCGATTGAAGCGATTTTGGACACTGATTTGGTGGTGATTGGGCCAGGTGATTTATACACCAGTATTATTCCGAATTTACTCGTGGAAGGTATTAGTCAGGCGCTCAAAGCGACCAGCGCTAAAGTGGTTTATGTTTGTAATGTGATGACCAAGTACGGCGAGACAACCAATTTTTCGGCCAAAGATTTTGTTCGAGAAATCCAACGGTATACTGATAACGCTCTTGATGCGGTAGTTATTAACACCACTCGTCCCGCCCTCGCCTTAATTGAAGCTTATGCTCTAGAAAATTCTTTTTTTGTCGAACCGAATATTTGGGGCGCTCCGGCAACAGTGATCAAAACCGATTTATTGGAGGAACGGGCCGAAGTTTATGAAGGGGGACGGATTAGACCGCTAATCAGACATGATTCGGGCAAATTAGCCAGAACAATTATTAGTCTTTAATTTTAATTTAATAAACACAACAACATGATACCAGCAATAAAAAAACGGCGCTCGGTTCGCCAGTATTTGGATCAAGATATTAGTGAGGAGCAGCTCAAGGAAATTTTGACATCAGCGATGTATGCTCCGTCCGCTAATGCTATTTATCCTTGGGAGATTGTGGTGGTGCGTCGGAGCGAGACCAAAGAATTATTGTCTCGAACCACCCCCTGGTCGGCTCACGCCAAAGCGGCGGCGGCGGTTTTGGTGGTTATCGGCAATGAAGAAGAAAGTCCGGATTGGGTGGAGGACTGCTCTATTGTTGCCGAGCACATTTGGTTAGCGGCGGTTGATCAGGGCTTGTCTAGTTGTTGGATTCAGATTAGGGGCAATGATAATGCGGAAAAAGAAATTAAGGAATTATTGAACATTCCAGCTAAATGTCGGGTGTTGTGTTTGATGCCGATTGGCGCGCCCACTCAAGAGCTTGAGGAGCATGGTGACAAAAATTTTATCAAAAGTCGCATTAAAAACGAGAAGTACAAATAAGCCCGCCAACTATAGTAATTGTCGGGCCGGTTAAAAGGCAAGCTAAACAGCTTGCCTTTTGATATATTTATATTGACAAAATATCTAAAATATGCTATAATTATATATAGGTCTTTAAAACAAAAAAAGATGGCAAAAATATAAAAGGAGGGTTACTTATGCCGTACTGGACGAAAAAAGAAATGGTGCGGCGCGCGCACCAGTTGCTGGCTGAAGAGGGTTGGCACGTTTCTGAAAGCTTGATTAATCGGGCTTTCACCCATCATGGCCGGCGCGGAAACAAAAAGGGCAGCCGAAAATTGTTCGGCTGTCTTAATCAGGCCACGCCTGAGGAAATGATCCTCGCGTTAAGATGGCGCGGGGTCGTTTTTCAGGGGCGACAGGCCATTGGTTTTGTTCCCCGGCCGCCCCGACCGCCCCAGTCGCCTTGTCTGCCTCGCCAGGCACAGACGCCACCAAAACTCCGGCTTTTGCCTGATGGTGGCGGTGGTCGTTGTCCCTACTGCGGGGCTTACGACCCACTGCGGGAGCAAGCCTCCATTTGTCCTCACTGCGACCAATCGGTCGAGTGAGGCAAAACTTTGCGGCCCGACAAACCAGTCAATGGGCCGCTTTTATTTTGTCTCAAAAAAATAATTAAGTTATAATTAAACTAGCAGATTGATTAACTAACAATTTTTATGTGGATCAAGAAAAGTAAAAACAATCCGCCGGTTTATACCAGTCAACCGGCCAAAAAAAGCATGTTGCAAAAAGTAATGACCCCTAAAGATTGGCTAATGTTGAGTATCCTGATAGTGGTGGCGGTGGTTTGTTGGACTTGGGTTTGGCGAGCTTATCAGGAGCCCTTTGTCGAGGAGATATTTTTTATCAATTCGGAAAATAATTTGTAGTTTACGCCGGTTGACAAAATTCATAATTTGTAATAAAATAGAGCCATAATAATTAATGACGATTTTCTTGGTTTGGGCGACTCAAAGTCGGCTCATTACTAGGAAAACCGTGACAAAGGATTAGTCATGATTGACAAAAAAAAGAAACAGCAAATTATTAAAAAATTTGCTATTCACGACAATGATACCGGCTCGTCAGAGGTGCAAATCGCGTTATTGACTGAAGAAATTAAAAATTTGACCGAGCACCTGAAAAATCACAAAAAAGATTTTTCTTCGCGCCGCGGTTTGTTGCGTAAAGTATCAGAGCGTCGCAAACTGTTGCGTTATTTGGAAAAAGAAAATGGAGAAAGCTTCGAGGCGTTGATTAAGCGGCTGAAACTTAAAATCAGCAAGCGGGTTGAAGAAACGCCGGAGATTTTGGAAGATGGATTGACTGAACAAAACAACCTTACAGACGATGGTGAGGAGGAGAATTAATTTATTCTCCTCTTTGTCCTTTTTAGATTCTGCCGGCGAGCCAGGTTGGCCGGCGAGCGTTATAAATAATTAAATAATATTGAATCGGCCGGAGTGGTTATTTATTTGAAAGCAAGTGGGCGGTGGCTAGCTCAATTGTCCAGTTGTCTTCAAATAAATACTCGCGGCGATTCTTGAGGAATTTTTATGTCGAATATTAAAAAGTTTGAATTGGAATGGGCTGGTCGCCAGCTGGCAGTGGAATTTGGTCGGTTGGCCGAACAAGCCAATTCTTCCTGTTTGGTTTCTTATGGCCAGACAGTGGTTTTAGCTACGGCGGTGATGGGCAAGGAGCCCCGAGAGGGAGTGGATTTTTTGCCGTTTCAGGTAGAAATGGTGGAAAAAATGTATGCCGCCGGCAAAATTAAAGGTTCGCGGTTTGTTAAACGTGAAGGTCGGCCGACTGACAACGCTATTTTAGACGCGCGAATGATTGATCGGGGCATTAGGCCGTTGTTCAATCAGAATATTAGAAATGAAATTCAGACAGTAGTAACCACCTTGTCTTATGACGAGGAGAATCCAGCGGATGTTTTGGCGATTACTGCCGCCGCTATTGCTCTGCACACCTCGGACATTCCTTGGGCTGGTCCATTAGTCGGTCTGGCCATTGGTCGGGTCGAGGGACAATTGATTGTTAATCCGACCTTGGTCCAATTGGAACAGTCTGATTTTAAATTGGTGGTGTCGGTAGTTGGCGAAAAAATCATTATGGTTGATGCTGATTTTAATCAGGCTAGCGAGGAAGATGTCGAAGCCGCTTTTGCCTTGGCGATCAAATCAGCCCAACCGGTGCTCCAATTTATTGAACAAATCAGACAGGCGCTAGGCAAACCCAAACAAGACGAAAGAAAATTGATTGAAGCGGCGCAAAATGGTCAGGAGATTTCTTTGGCAGATAAAGAAAAAATGTTTGAACAGGCCAAGCAGTTTTTTGCTCCTCAGTTGGATAAATATTTGTTCAATCAGCCCAAAGGCACCAAGCGAGAGAGGAAGCAGGTCGCCAAGGAATTATTGGATCAGTTTGTTGAACAATTGGAAAAAGCCGATCAGCCCGAGGAAATTATCAAATACGTTAAAAATAATTTTGAAAAATATTTGGAAGAAGAGGCTAGCCGGGCGATTTTGGAACGAGAATTGCGGATTGACGGCCGCCGACTCGATCAAATTCGGCCGCTTGACTGTCAAGTGGGTATTTTGCCCCGGACTCATGGCACCGGCTTATTTAGCCGCGGTGAGACTCAGGTCTTGTCAGTTGTCACTTTGGGAGCGCCGGGTGATGCGCAGATTCTAGATGAAATGACGGAAGACGATACTCAAAAGCGTTATTTGCATTTTTATAACAGTCCGCCTTATTCTTTTGGCGAGGCCGGACCGTTTCGCAGTCCGGGTCGGCGCGAAATTGGCCACGGCGCTTTAGCCGAGAAGGCTTTATTGCCGGTTTTGCCGGAAAAGGAGCAATTTCCTTATACTATTATGGTAGTGTCTGAAGTGATGGGCTCCAATGGTTCGTCTTCAATGGCTTCTACTTGCGGCTCGACCTTGGCGTTAATGGATGCGGGGGTGCCAATCAAAAGTCCGGTTGCCGGCGTAGCCATGGGCTTGGCTTCCAAGGGCGACCAATACAAAATTTTGACTGATTTACAAGATATGGAAGATGGCGATGGTGGTATGGATTTTAAAGTGGCCGGCACCACAGACGGTATTACCGCCATTCAGATGGACACCAAGACCAACGGTTTATCGCTGGAATTGTGCCGCCAGACTTTGGCTCAGGCCAAGCGGGCGCGGTTGGAAATTTTAGCGGAGATCAGTAAAATCATTAGCGCGCCGCGGTCGGAATTGTCGCCTTATGCCCCGCGAATTGAAACGATGCGTATCAATCCGGAAAAAATTCGCGATGTTATTGGCACCGGTGGCAAGATTATCAACGAAATTATTGCTGAATGCAATGTTCAGATTGATATTGAAGACGACGGATTGGTCACAATTACCAGTAATGATCCAAGCGGTATGCAGAAAGCCTTAAAATGGGTGGATGACTTAACCAGAGAAATTAAGGTTGGCGAAGTGTATACCGGTCCAGTGGTCCGGTTGATGGATTTTGGCGCTTTTGTCCAGATTTTGCCCGGTCGCGACGGTATGGTCCATATTTCCGAATTTGCCAATCATCGCGTGGACAAGATTTCCGATGTCGTCAAGTTGGGAGATACTTTGACCGTCAAAGTGATTGAAATTGATAGTCAGGGTCGGGTTAATTTGTCAGTCAAGCAAGCCGACCCCAATTATGATCCCGCTTCTGATCCGCGCCAGGGCAATGGTCGCCCCAATGGCCGGAACGGCAATGACCGGCGAGATGGCGGTCGCAATTCCCATGACCGGCCGAGGAAAAAATTCGGCTTCCGCCGTTAAGGGCTTTTAATTGTTGATTTTTAAGAGTCAACTTATTTAATGATATTTTCTAAATCAAAAAACAACTTTCGACTTGGCAAGGCCTTGGCTTTATCCCTGGTCGGAGTTGTTTTTTTGTTGGCACTCGGTTATTCATTGTACCAGCAATACTTTGCCGATACTACTAGCCGGTATTTGCCGCCAGAGACGCTTGGCTACATTCGGTTTAGTCTGCCCAAAATCAAAAATCAGCCGCAATTGAGTCGGTTGCTTAGTCAAGTTATTGGCCAAACCATTTCGTCCGAGGCAGACGGTTTTATTTTTGACGAGTCGCTGATTAAGCGCGAGGCGGCGATTGTTCTAGTTGGTCTGGAAGAAAAAGTGGTTCCGGCGGCAATTGTCCGCACCGATCGGCCACAAAAAACCGAAAAATTATTTCAGGATAACGGCTTGGCCTATAAGTTTTTGGACAGCCAGCATTTGGTGGCGGCCGCTAATCCGGCGATATTGGATTTTTTTGTCTCTGGGTCGGACAAAGTTGTTTATAAAAATATTAGTGCTCGGTTTTCGCCCTTTGCTTCACTGAGTATTTTTATCAGCCGGCAGATAAATGATTATACGGTTGGCGGGCTGGGCTGGAACATTTTAGCTTCCGCTTTCGGTGGGGAAGATGTTTTTGCTCAGGGCCAAATCAATCACGGCGCGTTGGAAATCTCTCTGCTTGATTCAACTGTCGTTGGCCGTTCTGGCGATTTTTCCACGATTGAGGCCGACTTTGCCGCAATTCTTCCTGATTTGCCAATTTGGGCTGATGATTTTTCCCGACGGTTATCGGAGCGATCCTGGCAATGGGCCGGCGGCGACTGG
>Ga0208822_1002190_pt1 | contig 12654 bp, 10 predicted proteins | sample AD_STIC08_MetaG_FD_184435 | JGI IMG/M metagenome (GOLD analysis project Ga0208822, IMG submission 184435) | Active sludge microbial communities of municipal wastewater-treating anaerobic digesters from USA - AD_STIC08_MetaG (SPAdes) (version 2) | ecosystem: Engineered > Bioreactor > Anaerobic >...
AGCGGTACAAGAACCGCAACGTCGTCGAACGCAGCTTCAACACCTTCAAGCAGTGGCGGGCCCTGGCCACCCGCTACGACAAGCTCGCCCTGACCTACCGAGCCGGAGCTCTCCTACGCGCCGTCCTCATCTGGCTCGACGCGTTAGGAGACACGCCCTAGTGCGGCCAGACGCCGCTGGTGCCGCGCCGGTGGGAGCCGAGCAGGTGGGTGTCGACGATGCCGATGGCCTCCATGAGCGCCCACATCGTCGTCGGCCCGACGAAGGTGAAGCCCTTGCGCTTGAGGGCCTTGGACAGCGCCACCGACTCCGGGGCCGAGGTCGGCACGTCGGCCATGGTCTGGGGCCGCGGTGTCTGCGGCGGCTGGAAGGACCACACGAACGTGGCCAGGTCGCCGTCGGGGTCATCCCGCAGCGCGAGGGTGGCCCGGGCGTTGGTGATCGTCGCCGCGACCTTCGCGCGGTTGCGGACGATCCCGGCGTCAGCCATGAGGCGCTCGACGTCGCGGTCGTCGAACGCGGCGACGACCTCCGGGTCGAAGCCGGCGAACGCCTTGCGGAAGGCAGGTCGCTTGCGCAGGATCGTCGCCCAGGACAGCCCCGACTGGAAGGCCTCGAGGGACAGCCGCTCGAACATCCCGCGTTCGTCGCGCACCGGCATCCCCCACTCGGTGTCGTAGTAGTGACGCAACAACGGGTCCACCGACGCCCACGCGGGCCGGGCGAGCCCGTCATCGCCGATGACGACGCCGGGCTCGCTCACGGCCGGATGCCGGTCACGGCCGGCCGCCGGTCAGGCGCGGCATCCGCTCACGACCGCTTCAGGGTGATGATCGGGACCTCCGGGGGAGCAGCCACCCGGATCGCCGGCCCCCAGGCCCCGGCACCACGCGAGGTGATGACGGGAGTGCCGGCGACGTCGCCGCGGCCCTCGAGCATCGGCTGCTGAAGGGGCACGAGGTAGTTGATCGGCCACATCTGACCGCCGTGGGTGTGCCCGGAGACCTGGAGGTCGACGCCGCGACCCTCGACGTCGAAGGCCTGCAACGGCTGGTGGGCGGCGAGCAGCGTGAAGCCCCCGGGGTCGACGCCGGCCAGGGCCGCGTCGTAGTCCGGCGCGAAGACCCCTTCGCCGATGGCGTCGTGAACGCCCGCCAGCACCATGGTCGCCCCACCACGCTCCAGCGGCACCGACTCGTTGCCCAGCACGACCAGGCCGACGTCCTCGAACGCCGACACCCAGTTGACGGTGTCCTCGAACATCTCGTGGTTGCCCGTCGTTGCGAAGACACCCAGCGGGGCGCGCAGGTCAGCGAGCGGGGCGAGCTCGGGGGCGTAGCGCGCGGCCTTGCCGTCGACGAGGTCGCCGGCGAGCACGATGAGGTCGGGCTCCTGCTCGTTGACGAGGTCGACGACCTGCTGGGTGAAGGCGGCGCTGCGCACCGCCCCCGCGTGCACGTCGGTGACCAACGCGACGCGGGCCCCGTCGAATTCGGCAGGCAGCTGCGGGGAGGCCAGCTCGAACCGGCTCACGCTCGGGGTGGCTGCCTCGACGGCGCCGTAGGCGGTGACCCCCACCGCGACGGCAGCCACCAGCGGCGACGCGATCGCGTTCAGGCGCCGCCGGGCGGAGCGGCCGTGGTCGTCGTGGCGCCAGCGCAGGAGCCAGATCGCGACGCTCGCGAGCCACACCGGGACGAGTCCGAGGAAGAGGTAGAGACAGCTGGCGAGGAACGCCTGGCCGAGCCAGGCCACCGGCCGCATCTGGGCGGGCGTGAACGAGCCACCCCAGACGTCGAACCCGGCGAACGCGAACACCGTGAGCACGACGAGGACCGCCGCCACGACATACCTCACCCAACGGCGGCGCCACCCGGGGGCGATCGCCAGACGGTGCCACACGAAGGCGATGAAGCCCCCGAAGACTCCGAGCGGGATGAGGATGAGCCAGGGGCTCATGCCGCCTTGTCGGCCAGGGCTGCGCGAATGTCGTCGGCGAGGTCACCGGGCTCGGTCGTCGGCGCGTAGCGGCTGATCGGCTGACCGTCGCGGCCGACGAGGAACTTCGTGAAGTTCCACTTCACCCGGCCACCGAGCAGGCCCTTGGTCTCCGACTTCAGCCACTCGAAGAGCGGGTGCGTGTCGTCGCCGTTCACGTCGACCTTCGCGAACATCGGGAAGCTCACGCCGTAGTTCATCTGGCAGAACTCACCGATCTCGTCCTCGGTGCCGGGCTCCTGGCTGCCGAACTGGTTGCACGGGAAGCCGAGCACGACGAGGCCGTCGTCCTTGAACTCCTGGTACAGGGCTTCGAGGCCTTCGTACTGGGGGGTCAGGCCGCACTTGCTGGCGGTGTTGACGACGAGGACGACCTTGCCGGCGTAGTCGGAGAGGTCGCGCTCCTGGCCGGTGAGGGTCGTGGCGCTGAAGTCGGAGAGAGTGGTCATGAGGTCATCGTCACACGGGCCACCGACGCGGACGCAGTCGTGAGGCCCCCGGCGGGCGCGAGGTTTGACACGCCCCGAGGCGGAATACGCTGACCCGGTGTCACCACCGCACGCCCGGCCCCTCGATGTCGACGTCCTCGTCGTGGGCGCTGGCATCGCCGGGGTCGACGTCGGCGCCCGGTTGGGCATGCACTGTCCGGGCACCGCGTGGGCGGTGCTCGAGTCGCGGGACGCCGTCGGCGGCACGTGGGACCTGTTCCGCTACCCCGGCATCCGCTCCGACTCCGACATGTACACCCTCGGCTTCCCGTTCCGGCCCTGGCGAGGGGAGGCGTCCCTGGCGTCGGGGGAGCAGATCCGGCAGTACGTGCAGGACACCGCGCGTGAGTTCGGGGTCACCGAGCGCATCCACCACGGGCAGCGGGTCGAGCGGCTGGACTGGTCGTCGGATGACGCGCGCTGGACGGTGACGGCGCGCACGGATGCCGGGACGGTGCGGCACACCGCGCGGCTGGTCTACCTCGCGACGGGCTACTTCTCCTACGAGGGCGGGCACGTCGTCGACTTTCCCGGTCAGGAGCTGTTCGCCGGCCCGGTCATCCACCCGCAGGCGTGGCCGGACGACCTGTCGGTGCAGGGCAAGCGGGTCGTCGTCATCGGCAGCGGCGCGACGGCCGTGACCCTCGTGCCGGCACTGGTCGAGGCGGGGGCCTGCCACGTGAGCATGCTGCAGCGCAGCCCGAGCTACGTGGCGTCGGTGCCCAGCCGCGACCGCGTGGCCACCCGGGTACGGCAGGTGATGCCGGATGCCGTGGTGCACCGGGTCGTGCGCGCCAAGAACGTCGCGCTGTCCACCCTCGGGTACCAGGTGCTGCGGCGGTACCCGGATGCCGGGCGTCGCCTCCTGCGTCGACGGATGGAGCAGGCGCTTCCTGCCGGGTACCCGGTGGAGCTGCACTTCACACCGACGTACGACCCGTGGGACCAGCGCCTGTGCGCCGCGGCGGACGGCGACCTGTTCACCGTGCTCGGCGACGGGCGGGCCAGCGTCGTGACGGCGAGCATCGACGCCTTCGAGGGCGACGGCATCCGACTTGCCGGCGGCGAGCACGTGCCGGCAGACGTCATCGTGACGGCGACCGGGCTGCAGATGGAGTTCGGCGGGGGAGCGCGGGTGTTCGTCGACGGGGTGGAGGTCGATGTGTCGAGCGGCCACGTCTACAAGGGGCTGATGCTCTCCGACGTGCCGAACCTCGCGATGGCCGTGGGGTACACCAACGCCAGCTGGACCCTGCGCGCCGACCTGTCGGCCCGGTGGTTCTGTTCGCTCGTGCGGTACCTGGACCGGCGCGGGTTGTCGGTCGCGACCCCGCGCTACGACGAGCCGGATGCCGTGGACGCGCCGATGCTCGACCTGACGTCGGGGTACGTGCAGCGGGCGGCGCACCTGCTGCCGAAGCAGGGGCGCCGCCGCCCGTGGCGGGTGGTGCAGAGCTACGCCTACGACCTCGCGGTCACGCGGCTCGGCCGGATCGACGACGGGCACCTGGAGCTCAGGTGAGCGATCAGGTGAGGTCCTGCCGAGGGGTCAGGTGAGGTCGGCCAAGGTGGCCAGCAGGGGGACGAGGGCCCGATCTGCGCCGTCCTCGAGGTCGTCGAGCCACTGGTGGGCGAGGTCCTGGAGCTGGTCCTTGACGCTGTGGAGGTAGTCCCGGCCCTCGTCGGTCACCTCGGCGCGGCGCACCCGAGCGTCGAGGTAGGTCGGGCCACGGACGGTCAGCCCCGCCTCGTCGAGCCGGTTGAGGATCCGGCAGACCCGGACGGGGGAGATGCGCAGGTACTCGGCGAGGTTGACGCCGCAGGACGGCTTGTCGGCGATGCGTCGCAGGGTGTCGAGCTCGAGCGGGGTGAGCTGAGGGGTCATGGTGCCGAGGAGGCGGGCCAGGTCGGCATCCATGGCGGCGCTGGCCTGACGCGCGAAGATCGCGAGGTTGCGGAGGTCGTCGGGGTCCGGCCGCTCCAGACGGCGCACGACGTCGACGCGTTCGCCGTGGCGTTCCATGAGGTGGTGGCGCAGCCGCTCCCACGGCTCGTTCCACTCACGTTCGCCGGGTCCGATGCCCCGGCTGCGTGCCCAGTCTTTGCCCTTGCGTGGCATGCTCCGATCCCCCCGGTTCGTTGTGCGTCGGGCCATCATCACCCGGCGCGGAGGCGAGTTCGGGGTTGTCCACAGCCTCAGATGGGTGGATGCCGATGCCGACCAGGAGGCAGCGGGTGGGGGCGGGTGGCTGTGGGCGCCGGAGTGCGCTGGTGGCTGGCACCGGAGGGTTCGGGCCGGGGGCGGGGGGCGCATGGCTGGTGCGAGAGTGGTGCGAATTCTGAGAGCCCGGGAGTAGGTACCTCGCCCAGCGTCCTTGCGCCGGCGAAGGGATTCCTTGCTACGCGCAAGGGGTGTGGCGGTCGCGCGAGGTTTGTGTGGACGTCGTTGCCCGGGTCAAGGGATTCCTTGCAACGTGCAAGGGTGCGCCGGTCTGCGGCCGAATCTGGGGAGGTGCTTGCTCGATGTGAGGGATTCCTTGCGATGCGAAAGGACTCTCCACGAGGTACCCAGGGGTCGGCTCTCAGAAACGTCGGACGCGACCGGCTCCAGTCAACCCCGCACACCGAGAGACGTTCACCGGCCGGGGTGCCATGGTGCGGCGCATGCCCGCACCTTCCGCACCCGCGACGACGGCGCCTCGCACCGCGACGAGGTCCCAGTGAGCGCATCGCCGGGCATCGGCCTGGCAGCGCTGCTGACTGCCGCCATCATGGCCACCAACCTCTGGGCGGTCGTGCGCGACCGGTGTGACGTCGAACGGATCACCAAACCCACCGCGATGCTCGCCCTGCTGGCCGTGGCGGCGCTCGCGGGCGCCGGCGACACGGCATCCGGTCGATGGCTCCTGGCCGCGCTCGTGTTCGGCCTCATCGGTGACGTCATGCTGCTGGGCGCCTCGTCGAAGCGCTTCGTCGCCGGGCTCAGTGCCTTCCTCGTCGGGCACCTGTTCTTCGTCGCGTCCTTCGTCACCGCCGGGATGGAGCGTCCCGGCTGGGGCTGGTTCGGGCTCGCCGTGCTCTCGGCATCGCTGGCCGTGGGCCGCGGCATCCTGCCCGGCGCCCGGGCCGCAGGCGGCCCAACACTGACCATCGCCGTCGCCGCCTACATGCTCGTCATCGGCGCCATGGCGGTCACCGGCTGGGCCACCGGGCTGCTGCTCGTCGGGCTCGGCGTGAGCCTGCTCGTCGTCAGCGACACGGTGCTGGCCCTGGGCCGCTTCGTCGAGCCCCGATCGTGGACCCGTCCCGTGACGATGCTGACCTACCACGGCGCGCAGGCCCTGATCGTCGTCGGCCTGCTGGCCTGACGGTGGCGGCCTCGACCCACCCGCTGCGATACCCTGACCCGGTGACCACGGTGCTCCTGCTTACCTAGCCGCGACGGCCACCCCAGCCGCGCGGCGACCCCTCCTGAGCGAGGGGTTTTTTCATGAGCGCACCACCGAGCACCCGCGCACGACGACACGACGAACGAGGACGAGATGAGCGAGACCCCGTACCGCTACACCGCCGAGCTGGCCGGGCAGATCGAGGTGGCCTGGCAGGACCGCTGGGAGCAGCGAGGCACCTACCACGCCCCGAACCCGGCCGGCCCCTGGGCAGACCCCGAGGGGGTCGCCGCGCACTCCGGCGGGCACCTGCTCGTCCTCGACATGTTCCCCTACCCGAGCGGTGCCGGCCTGCACGTCGGGCACCCGCTCGGCTACATCGCCACCGACGTCTTCGCGCGCTTCAACCGCATGCTCGGCAAGAACGTCCTGCACTGCCTGGGGTACGACGCGTTCGGGCTGCCGGCCGAGCAGTACGCCGTCCAGACCGGCCAGCACCCGCGCAAGACCACCGAGGACAACATCGTCATCATGGCGCGCCAGCTGCGCCGACTGGGCCTGGGCCACGACGACCGCCGCGCCATCCAGACCATCGACCCCGACTACTACCGCTGGACACAGTGGATCTTCACCCAGATCTACAACGCCTGGTACGACGCGGATGCCGTGCGCCCCGACGGCGGGACCGGCCGCGCCCGCCCCATCGCGGAACTCGAGCAGGAGTACCGCGACGGAACGCGCCCGCTGCCCGGTGGTGAGGACCGCGCGTGGGACACGTTGAGCGCGACCGAGCGCGCCGGCATCCTCGATGCCTCGCGCCTGGCGTACACGAGCGAGGCGCCGGTGAACTGGTGCCCCGGTCTGGGCACGGTGCTCTCCAACGAGGAGGTCACCAACGACGGCCGCTCCGAGCGGGGCAACTTCCCGGTGTTCAAGCGCAACCTGCGCCAGTGGATGATGCGCATCACCGCGTACGCCGACCGCCTCGCCGACGACCTCGACCGGGTCGAGTGGCCCGAGAAGGTCAAGATCATGCAGCGCAACTGGATCGGGCGCAGCCACGGCGCGAAGGTCACCTTCCCGATCGTGCGTACCTCCGGTGACCTATCGGTCGATTCGGGGATGCCGGATGCCGGGATCGAGGTCTTCACGACCCGTCCCGACACGCTGTTCGGCGCCACGTTCATGGTGCTGGCCCCCGAGCACCCGCTCGTCGACGCGCTCGTGCCGCCCGGCGGCTGGCCCGAGGGCACCAAGCCCGCGTGGACCGGTGGCGCCGACACCCCGGCCCAGGCCGTCGCCGCCTACCGACTCGCGGCCTCGCGCAAGAACGACATCGAGCGCCAGTCGGAGGGCACGGACAAGACCGGTGTCTTCACCGGTGGCTGGGCCACCAACCCGGTGACCGGCACGCAGGTTCCGGTGTTCATCGCCGACTACGTGCTCATGGGCTACGGCACCGGCGCGATCATGGCCGTGCCCGCACAGGACGAGCGCGACTGGGACTTCGCGACCGCGTTCGACCTGCCGATCGTCCGCACCGTGCAGCCGTCCGAGGGGCACGACGAGAACACCGCCTTCACCGGTGACGGCCCGGCGATCAACAGCAGCAATGACGACGTCGACCTCAACGGGCTGGGGGTCGCGCAGGCCAAGGAGCGGATCACCGCCTACCTGGCCGAGCGGGGCCTCGGCGAAGCGACCGTCACCTACAAGCTGCGCGACTGGCTGTTCAGCCGGCAGCGCTACTGGGGTGAGCCCTTCCCGATCGTCTTCGACGAGGACGGTGTCGCCCACGCGCTGCCCGACGAGATGCTGCCCGTCGAGCTGCCCGAGGTGCCCGACTACAGCCCGAAGACCTACGACGCCGAGGACGCCAGCAGCGAGCCCGAGCCGCCGCTGTCGCGTGTCCCCGACTGGGTGGAGGTCGACCTCGACCTCGGTGACGGCCGAGGCACCCGGCGCTTCCGCCGCGAGACCAACACCATGCCGAACTGGGCAGGCTCGTGCTGGTACTACCTGCGCTACCTCGACCCGGCGAACGAGGGCGTCCTCGTCGACCCCGAGAACGAGGCGTACTGGATGGGCCCGCGCTCCGAGCCCGTGGCAGGCGCCCCCGCCGGAACCCGCGACCCGGGCGGCGTCGACCTGTACGTCGGCGGTGTCGAGCACGCCGTGCTGCACCTGCTCTACGCCCGGTTCTGGCACAAGGTGCTGCACGACCTGGGCCACCTGAGCAGTGACGAGCCGTTCCGCACCTACTTCAGCCAGGGCTACATCCAGGCCGCGGCCTACCGCGACGACCGCGGCCAGCCGGTGGAGGCCAAGGAGGTGCAGGAGGGCCCCGACGGCACCTTCACCTGGCAGGGCCAGCCCGTCACCCGCGAGTTCGGCAAGATCGGCAAGTCGCTGAAGAACATGGTCAGTCCCGACGAGATGTATGCATCGTTCGGTGCCGACACCTTCCGCCTCTACGAGATGGGCCTGGGCCCGCTCGAGCAGAGCAAGCCCTGGGACACCCGGGCCGTGGTCGGCAGCCAGCGCTTCCTCCAGCGGCTGTGGCGCAACGTCGTCGACGAGGAGAGCGGCGAGGTCGTCGTCGACGACACTCCGATCGACGACGCGACGAACCGGGTGCTGCACCGCACCATCGATGCCGTGCGTGCCGACTACGCGGGGCTGGGCTTCAACACGGCCATCGCCCGGCTCACCGAGCTCAACAACGCCCTGACCAAGCTGCCCGGGGGAGTGCCCCGCGCGGCCGCCGAGCAGATCGTGCTCATGGTCGCGCCCCTCGCGCCGCACATCGCCGAAGAGCTGTGGGCGCGTCTCGGACACACCGAGTCGCTGGTCCACGAGGCGTTCCCGGTGGCCGACCCGGCCCTGCTCGTCGAGGACACCGTCACCTGCGTCGTGCAGGTCCGCGGCAAGGTCCGCGACCGCTTCGAGGTGCCCGCGGACATCAGCGAGGACGACCTGCGAGAGCTGGCGCTGGCGAGCGAGAAGGTCCAGGCAGCGGCGCCGGACGGCATCCGCACCGTCATCGTCCGGGCACCCAAGCTCGTCAACGTCGTCCCTGCCTGACCTGAGGCGACCCCCGGGGACCGCGCCCCGGGGGTGTCTCGCGTCGTGGACCGCGGATGCCGTGGCGCGGCATCCGCTCCTACGATTTGCGACGTAGGTCATGAGTGCCAGCGACAAGCCCCGGCTCGTTGGTCAGCAACCCTCCTTCCGCGGTGGGGTGCTCCGGGTGACGACCTGGTCGACGTCGAAACCGGCGCCGGCAAGCGCGGATCACGGGGTCACCCGAGGTCCACAGTCCCGACGGAGACCTCCATCGTGTCGATCGCCCCGAGCACCCAGTCCCACTCCTTCCACCGCCGCCCGAGGCTGCGGGCCGTCCCTGATGTCGCCCTGCTCGCCCCTCGCACCGGGTCGGATGCCGTCGCGCGCCTCGCGCACCCGTCGCACCCGTCGCACCGGGGCGCCGCCGGCCTCGACCACGCAGGCCTGCCCCCGGTGGTGCGCGCCGGCCTGGTGCCCACCCTGTCCGGAGACTGGGTCGACTACGCGAACCTGGACCACGCGGCATCCACGCCTGCGTTCGAGCGGGTCGCTCAGGCCGTGGAGTCGGCCACCCGCACGTACTCCAGCGTCCACCGCGGCACGGGGTGGCTCTCGCGGGTGACCAGCGCCCACTACGAGGCGGCTCGCGACGAGGTGGCCCGCTTCGTCGGTGCCCGTGAGGACGACGTCGTCGTGTTCACCCGTGGCACCACCGACTCGGTGAACCTGCTGGCCCGGGCCCTGCCGCGCAACACCACCGTCATCGTGTTCAACTCCGAGCACCACGCGACGCTGCTGCCGTGGCCGAAGCGAGGAACGGTGCGCCTGCCCGTGCCCGGCAGCGCCCACGACGCCGAGGTGCTGCTCGAGAGCGCCCTTCGTGACCTGCCGGCCGGCACGGCTCGGCGACCGCGTCAGGCCCTCGTCGTGCTGACGGCGGCGAGCAACGTCACCGGCGAGTTCTGGCCGGTGGAGTCACTGACGGCCATCGCCCGTCGCCACGGCGCGCGCGTGCTGCTCGACGCCGCGCAGTCGGCCGCCCACCGCCCGCTCGACCTGGCGGCGCTCGACGTGGACTGGGTCGCCTTCTCGGGTCACAAGCTGCACGCCCCGTTCGGCACCGGGGTGCTCGCCGGGCGCAGCGACTGGCTGGATGCCGCAGCGCCCTACCTCGCGGGTGGCGGCGCGACCGCGCAGGTCACGGCCGAGGCGACGCGCTGGGCGACGGGTGCTGCCCGCCACGAGGCCGGCAGCCCGAACGTGCTCGGCGCCGTGGCGCTCGCGGCTGCGTGCGCGACGATCCGCGAGCACCGGGCCGCGATCGACGCCCACGAGGCTGCACTCACGACGGCCCTGCGCGCCGGCCTGCGGGCCATCGACGGGGTGCAGACCTACTCGCTGTTCGGTGAGGACACCGTCCGCGGGCCGGTCGTGACGTTCACGATCGACGGGCTGGACAGCCAGCTCGTGGCGGCGGCGCTGTCGGCAGAGCACGGCATCGGGGTGCGGGCCGGCAAGTTCTGCGCGCACATCCTCGTCGACACGCTGCTCGAGGAGGGGTCGGACGAGCACGACAGCGCGGTTCGTGTTAGTGCCGGCCTGGCGAGCAACCCCGAGCACGTGGCCCGGCTGGTGGCGGCCGTGACGGCGCTGGCGGCTGACGGACCGGGCGCCGAGTACGATCTGACGCAGCAGGGCTGGGCGCCGGTCGATGACACCCGCGAGCTGGACGCGCCGCTGCCCTGGTGAGCGATCGGCGCTTCGGCGGCCGACGACTTGGTGCTCCGGTGGCCCATCGCGGGGCTGGTGACCCGACCCTGCTCGAGGCTGAGAGAGGGGTATAGGGGGTGCTGTCAGGAGACCTTTCGCCGCGCAAGGACTTCCTTGTCGGGCGCAAGGACTCCTGACAGCACTGGTACCCGGGCTCACAGGTTCGAACCGGGTCAGCACCGGCCTCAGGCGTCGGTGGCGCCCATCGCGACGAGACGCTCCACGACGCTGGTCAGCCCTCGGGCCCGAGCAGCCTGCAGCGGGGTCTGACCCTCGAGCACGGAGATCAGGGTCGGGTCGGCGCCGTGGTCGAGCAGCAGGTGGGCCATCCGTTCGTGCCCGAGGTCGATGACGGCGACGAGCACGGTCGACTGGTACTCGGCGTGCGAGAAGTTCACGTCGACGCCGCGGGCCAGGTGGTGCAGCACGAGGTCCTCGTCGCCGGCGCACGCGGCGCCGAACATGTCCTTCCAGTCGCCAGCAGCCATGCGGCAGAGGTTATCCGGGAAACGCCGCGCCACTGGGGTGGTCTGCGCGCCCGTGACGGTGCAGAGTGAGACTCCACGGAGGTGACGCCGGTCACAGCCGCTCCCGAGGAGGACCCATGGCCGATCTCGACACCGGACGGCTGCTCGCAGCCCTCGAGCCCGTGGCGGAGGAGAACCTCAACCGCCACCTCGCCACCGCCCAGGAGTGGATGCCGCACGAGTACGTCCCCTGGTCCCTCGGCCGCGACTTCAAGGAGCTCGGCGGTGAGCCGTGGTCGGTGGAGCAGTCCCAGCTGTCGCCGATCGCCCGCACGGCGCTCGAGGTCAACCTGCTCACCGAGGACAACCTTCCGAGCTACCACCGCGAGATCGAGCGCGCGTTCGGCCGCGACAGCGCGTGGGGGGCCTGGGTGAACCGCTGGACCGCCGAGGAGGGCCGCCACGCGTTCTGCATCCGCGACTACCTGCTCGTCACGCGTGGGGTCGACCCCGACGAGCTCGAGCGGGCCCGCATGGACACCATGGAGACCGGCTACGACTCCGGTGACAAGCCGCTGCTCAACGTCTGCGCGTACGTGTCGTTCCAGGAACTGGCCACCCGGGTCTCGCACCGCAACACCGGCAAGTTCACCGACGAGCCGATCGCGGAGAAGCTGCTGATCAGGGTCGCCAAGGACGAGAACCTGCACATGATCTTCTACCGCAACATCATCCAGGCGGCGCTCGAGCTGACGCCCAACCAGACGATGCGGGCGATCACCGACGAGGTCGTGAACTTCCAGATGCCGGGCGCGATCATCCCCGGCTTCGGGCGCAAGGCCGTGCAGATGGCGATGGCCGGCATCTACGACCTGCGCATCCACCACGACGACATCGTGCAGCCGCTGCTGCGGCAGTGGGGCATCTGGGAGCTCGAGGGCCTCGACGCCGACGGTGAGGCTGCCCGCGAGCAGCTGGCCGCAGCCGTCGCCGCCCTGGACGCCGAGGCCACCCGGTTCGTGGAGAAGCGCGAGGAGCGGGCGGCCAAGATCGCGGCGCGCAAGAACGCGTGACCTGCCCACCGGCATCCGGCCGCTGCGACCTGTCGGGGCGGCGACCGACGACTACCCTGCTCGGGTGAGCACCGCCCTCGTCACCGACTCCACGGCCTACCTGCCGTCCGCGCTGCTCGACGGTCTGGACATCCGGGTCGTGCCGCTGCACGTCGTCGTCGGCGGGCGCACCCACTCCGAGGGCGTCGACATCGACCCCGCGGCCGTGGCGGCCGCCCTGCGAGCGTTCACCCCGGTCACGACGTCACGGCCCACCCCGGCGGCGTTCATCGACGCCTACGAGGCGGCGGCGGCCGCCGGCGCCGACTCCGTGGTCTCGGTGCACCTGTCCGAGGCGATGTCGAGCACCATCGGCAGCGCCCACCTCGCCGCGAGCGAGTCGATGACCGTCACCGGGATCGGC
>Ga0208822_1002212_pt1 | contig 12565 bp, 9 predicted proteins | sample AD_STIC08_MetaG_FD_184435 | JGI IMG/M metagenome (GOLD analysis project Ga0208822, IMG submission 184435) | Active sludge microbial communities of municipal wastewater-treating anaerobic digesters from USA - AD_STIC08_MetaG (SPAdes) (version 2) | ecosystem: Engineered > Bioreactor > Anaerobic >...
GTCCTGGTAGGACGACACGCTCGTTGTCGACACGGTGATCCCCAGCAGCGTCACGCTGGTCTCGGGCGTCACCGCCGAGGCCGGTGCCTGCAGTTCGATGCGGTTGTCCGCGGAACGCACTTCCAGCTGCGAGGCGCCCACCGAGCCATTGTTGCCGAGCTTGCCGCGGATGCGCAGGTGGTTGCCGACCGCCAGCGCTCCGATCGAGCCCACGTTCTTCAGCTCGGTGATCGAGGTCACGTTCACCGTGATGCCCGGCAGGCCGGTGAGCGTCAGGTTACCGGTGCCGGCGTTGAAGGTGGCGATGTCGCCTTCGAGCCGGATGGCGTCGCGGAACGACACCTTGGTGGCCGTCAGCACGCCGCCGGAGATCGAGCCCTCGGCTTCGAGCTTGGTGCCCACCGCGATGTCGCCGAACACGCCGCCCTCGTAGCGGGTGGAGCCTGTCGTCGCCACGACCTGATTACCGATCGTGAAGCCGGAGGCGGTCACCGCGGAGACGATGCCCTCGATCTCGGCCTGGGAGATGGACGAGACATTGGCGCCTGCCGGTTCCACCTTGCTGGCCGTGAGGGTGCCGCACACCGGCGCCGTGCCGGAGCAGGCCGTGCCCTTGATATCGACCTGCAGACCGTTCCACGTACCACCCGGCATGTCGGACACGATGGTCGTGCCGCTGTACTGGACGGTCAGCGTACCGATCTGGAAGCGCTGCGCCGTGGTGTCGTGGCTCTTCACCACACCCTTCACCGCGAACGGAGGCGTCGGCGCGGTGGCCTTCTTCTCGACATAACCGGCGGCGATGAGGCCGTCACCCGCGATCAGGCCGTGCACCTCGACGCGATCGCCCTGAACCGGAACGACGTTGTTGTCGAAGCGGGTGGTGTTGTCGATCTGCACCGTCTGGCCCATCACGATCATCCGGTTCGCGTCGATCACCTCTCGACGAACCCCTTCACCGCGTCGTCCACCGTGATGGTGGCGGCCGTGGCGCCGGAGATGGAGCCGTCCACGCGCACCACCATGCCGCGGCGCAGGTCGCTTTCGGGGTGCACCGTGTCGTCGATGCGGATGGTGGCGTTGCCCGAGTTGTACTCGACGCCGTTCACCCACACGCTGCCGAAGTCGGTGATGGTGCCGTAGGCCACGCCGGTGCCGCCGATGCCGCCGCCGCCGGTGCCGCCGATCCCGCCCGACGAGCCGCCCCCGCCGCATGCCGCGAGCACGAGGGCCGAGGCCCCCGCGAGCCAGGTCACGAGTTTCCTGATGTTCATGTCACTGTTCCTTCCTGTGGCTGGGAACCATCGGTTCCTCGAAGTAATAGATGCCCACGCCCACGCGCATCGCGGGCTGGGAGCTGTGGTCGGTCTTGTCGCTCTTCTCGTGTACGGCGAGCCAGCGATCAAATTTCTCGAGAAGTTCCTGCGCCTGAGCGGAACTCAGCTTGCGGAAGGCAGGCAGCTCCGAGGCGGGGTAGTCCGTGTACATGACCTTGCGCTGGAAGCGCGGGTCGGTGTCGGCGCGCTGCAGGTTGTGGTCGATCGTCGAGATCAGGTCGGCCACGTCGCTGCCGAGGATGCCGAGTTTCTCGGTCTCCCCGCTGCGCGGCACGTAGCCCGACGTGACCAGCTCGAGCTTCTGGTCGTCGCGCTGGCGCACCGAACCGACGCGCAGCAGTTCGTCCAGCACCGCGCGCGCCGGCATGTCGCCGCTGTAGCGGCGCACCAGGACGGCAAAGCTGCGCTGTCCCTCGAGCGGGTCGAGGGCCAGTGGCGTTCCGTGCTCGTCATGGAACTCGGCGTCCCGAGCCCAGCCGGTCAGCACGCGCGCCGCGCGGTTGTAGCCTTCGTCGCTGGCGGCCCGCTCGGGCGCCGTGTCGGCGACCAGGCGCTGCACGTCCTTGCGGGTCAATCCGGTGAGGATGGACGCGCGGGACAGCGTAGGCTTCTTGCCGGGGATGCCGAAGTCGTCCAGCGCCACCTGCACATAGGTGTGCTTGGCCAGCTCTTCGAATGCGGCGAACGGCACGTGGTGGCGCAGCAGCAGTCGGCACAGGGGCCTCAGCAGCTTGAGCACCGCGGCGTTCACGGCAATGTGGATTCGGTTTTCGGCGTCCATGTTTGGGATTATTTTCCCAAGTTGTGAGGTCGTCAAGCTTTTTCTCTCAACAGATTCGCATCAGCGTGTTTCGCGGAAGTCGGTCGGCATGGCCATCGCCAGGCCGTGCTTGTCGATGCGATAGCGCAGCGTGTCGCGGCTGATGCCCAGGTCGCGCGCGGCGCGGCTGACGTTCCAGCCGCTGCGCTCCAGCGCCTGCACGAGCGCGTCACGCTCCATGGCGGGCAAGGTGCGCGCCGACACGACGTCGGTGTTCGCTGCCGCGGCGGCCATCGCGCTGCGCGGCTCCTCGCGCAGGCCGAGGTCGTCGACACCGAGCGTCTGCCCGTGGCACAGCAGCACGGCCTGCTCGAGCAGGTTGCGCAGCTCGCGCACGTTGCCGGGCCAGGCATGCCTCATGAGGGCGTGCTCGGCGTCGGCGCTGAAGGCCGGTGTGGCCCGTCCATAACGAGCAGCGTGGTGGGCCACGAAACTGCGCGCGAGCAAGAGAACGTCGGCGCCGCGCTCGCGCAGGGGCGGCAACTCGAGCTGCACGACGCGAAGGCGGAAGTAGAGGTCGGCCCGGAAGCGCCCTTCGCGCACCAACTGGTCCAGCGGCCGGTGCGTGGCTGCGACGATGCGCACGTTGACGCGCTGCTCGCGCACGCTGCCCAGACGCCGCACCGTGCGCTCCTCGAGCAGCTTGAGCAGCTTGGCCTGCAGCGGCTGCTCCATGTCACCGATCTCGTCGAGGAACAGCGTGCCGCCCTCCGCCGTCTCGACCAGGCCGAGCTTGCGCTCGCGCGCATCGGTGAAGGCGCCACGCTCGTGGCCGAACAGCTCCGACTCAAGCAGTTGCGCCGGCAGCGCCGCGCAGTTGAGCTCGACGAAGGGCTTGTCGCGGCGCGGGCCGTTGAAGTGCAGCGCCCGCGCCACGAGCTCCTTGCCGGTGCCGGTTTCGCCGCGCAGCAGCACGGCCGGCGCCTCGGTGTCCTGCAGGTTCGCCTCGGCCTGCAACAGCTGGCGCAGCAGCGCGTGGAGTCTGCGCATGCCGGGCGAATCACCCTGCAAGGTGCTGAGGTCGGCGCCTTCGCCGTCGCGCCGCCGGTAGTAGGCCAGCGCGCTGTCCTTGCGGCTTTCGGAGGTCGCGCGCTCGAGCAGCATGCCGAGCTTGGACAGCGCCACCGGCTTGGTGAGGAAGTCCAGCGCGCCCGCCTTCATCGCGTCCACCGCCATTTCGACGTTCGCGTGGCCAGTGACCATGATCACCTGGGTTGCCGGGCTGTGCGCGCGGATGCGCTCGAGCGCCTGCAGGCCGTCCATGCCGGGCAGGTTGAAGTCGAGCACCACCGCGTCGGGCGCGAAGCTGTCCAGCCTGCCCAGGCCTTCCTCGGCCGAGCCGGCGCACTCCACCTCGTAGTCATTGCGCTCGAGGTAGGTGCGCATGTTCTTCGCGAGGATCGCTTCGTCCTCGATGATCAGGATGGCGCCATTCATGGATCGGTCCCCGGTTCAGGTGGATGAGGCCAGGCGCAGGCTGATCGAGACGACCGTGCCCTTGCCCTGTTCGCTGGCGATGTGCAGCCGGCCGCCGTGGCGCTCGAGCACGCGCCGGGCCAGTGCCAGGCCCACGCCCATGCCGTTGGCCTTGGTGGTGAAGAAGGGGCTGCCGGCCTGCGCGCGCTGCGTGCGGCTCATGCCGTGCCCGTTGTCCTGCACACGCAGCGTGAGCAGCCGCCGGCGCTCGTCGGGCATGGCACTGACCGTGATGCGGCCGCCGTCCTGAACCGCGTCTAGCGCGTTGGCCAGCACGCTGCGCAGCACCTGGCCGACGAAGAGGGCGTCGCCGCGGACGGCGGGCAGGTCGTCGGCCAGCTCGGCGCGCGCGCGCACCTGCCGGCGCTCCAGTTCGCGGCCGAACTCCTGCAGGCAGCTCTGCACCAGCGGGGCCACCGACAGGGGCTGCGCCGCGCCCTCGTTCGAGCGCGTGTAGGACAGAAGTTCGCGCAGCCAGGCACCCAGGCGGTCGGCCTGCTCGACGATGTCCTGGGCCGCCTCCTGCGTGGCGCGGGCGTCGCCGGGCCGCGGCGGACCGCTCGCGCTGTCGACGATCAGCTCGGCCGAACTGCGCATGGCCGCCAGCGGATTGCGGATGCCGTGCGCCACCACCGAGCTCATCTCGCCGACCACCGCGAAGGTCTCGTTCTCGACCAGCTGGCGCTGCTGCGCCTGGATCAGGCCGTCGGCGCGCCGCACCAGACCGAACAACGCCGCGAACAGCAGCAGGCCGAAACCGATCGCGCCCAGCGCGATGAAGTGGCGCAGCTGCGCGAGCAGGTGCATCAGACCGCGAGGGTTCTTGTAGAACTCGATCGCTCCGATCACGCGGCCGGTGCGCGACTGCGTCACCGGCACATAGATCTCGACGAACAGGTCGTCGGGCTGAGTCAGCGCCTCGTATTCGCTCTTGCCGTTGACGCGCTCCTGCTGCGTCTTCTTCTCGACCACCACCGCCCCGCGCAGGGCGAGATCGAGCTCCTCGTTCGGGCCGAACTGGCGCCCGATCAGCGTCCGGTCGCTGGACCACAGCACACGGCGCTGCAGGTCGTACAGGTTGGCACGCAGCATGTCGGGCATGCGTGCGAGGTGCTGGAAGGCCTCCTCGACGTCGGCCGACGGCGCCTCCTTCGGATTGGCGACGTAGTCCTGCATCGCCGTCTCGACCAGCATCAGGCTGTGCACGAAGTCGCGCGTCAGCGCACCCTCCTGCAAGAGCATGCGCTGAGTGACGAACCAGCTCAGCAGCCAGACGCTGGCCGCCGCGATCACCGTGATCGCGGCCATCGAGACGACGCCGAACCAGCGTGTCAGCCCGAAGCCTCTCGGGCTGCCGCCGTTGGGGATGGAGTGGGTCACCTGACCCCCAATCGCTGGGCCATTTGCCCCACCCACACCCCGCGAGGCGGCGCCGCTGCGGGCTTGATCGACGGTAGATCAACAACTTGCACGTGCATGGCGGGTTGGCCTGGTTCTTGTTAGTACTTGGGACAATTTTCCCAAATCTAACCGAAACCTGCAAGAGGCCCCACCGTGAAGCGAATCCTCGTCTACTCGCACGACACCTTCGGCCTGGGCAACATCCGCCGCATGCTGGAGGTGGCGCGCCACCTGGTGCAGTCGTCCGGCGAGGTGTCGGTGCTGGTGATCACCGGCTCGCCGATGCTGCATGCGTTCCGCATCCCGGACCGCATCGACTACGTCAAGCTGCCTTGCCTGTCGCGCAACGTCGACGGCCGATACGGCGCGCGCACCTTGCCGATCTCGCTCGAACAGACGGTGCGGCTGCGCGCCAACCTGATCCGCTCGGCGATCGCCGACTTCGAGCCCGACCTGATCCTGGTCGACAAGAAGCCCTTCGGCGTGGAAGACGAACTGGCCGGCGCACTTGAGGCGATGTCCTCGTCGGCCAAGCGCCCGAAGCTCGTGCTGCTGCTGCGCGACATCCTCGACAGCGCCGAGTCGACCACCCGCGTGTGGCGCAAGAACGGCTACTTCGAGGCCATCAGCGCCTACTACGACCAGGTGCTGGTGGTGGGCTGCCCCGAGGTCTACGACCTGCGCCGCGAGTACGACTTCCCGCCCTTCGCCGCCGCCAAGGTGCGCTTTTGCGGCTACATCGCCCGCGAAGCCGGCCGCCAGCCGCGCGAGGCCGTCCGCCGCACGCTCGGTGTCGACGCGAAAGAGCCGCTGCTGCTGGTCACGCCCGGCGGCGGCGAGGACGGCCACGAACTCGTCTCCAACGTGATGCGCGCGCTGCACGCCATGCCGGCGTCGCAGCGGCCGCGCACGCACATCGTCTGCGGCCCGGAAATGAGCGAACCCCGGCGGGCCGCCGTGCACCAGGCGGCGCAGGCACTGACCAACGCCAGCGTGCAGGACTTCTGCGACGACATGATGTCGCTGATGTCGGCCGCCGACGTGGTGGTTGCCATGGGTGGCTACAACACCGTGTGCGAGCTGCTCACGCTGCGCAAGCGCGCGCTCATCGTGCCGCGCGTCAAGCCAGGCACCGAGCAGAGCATCCGGGCCGAACGCATGGCGGCGATGGGCTTCCTTCGCATGCTGCACCCCGACCTGCTGAGCCCGACCACGATGCTGGCGGCGCTGCAGTCCGAGCTCGCCGCCTGGCGCGCCCAGCAGAAGCCCGTGGCCCTGCGCCGCCTGGACGGCCTGGCGCGCGTCAGCGCGGCGCTGTTCGAGGCGATGGACCACCGCCCGGTGGCGCCGGTCGCCGCCGCCGATGCCCGCCCCGAAGCCGAACGCCGGCCGACCCGGAACCAGCACGCGTCAAACGGCGCCCGCGGAGTCCACGCATGAAGGTCACACCCCGCCCCACGGCGCAGTACGCGCCGCTGAGCATTGGCCTGCACTGGCTGATGCTGTTCCTCTTCGTGGCCGTGTACGCCTGCATCGAGCTGCGCGTGCTGTTCGCCAAGGGCACCGACGCCCGCGAGGGCCTCAAGGCCGCGCACTTCATGCTCGGGCTGCTGGTGCTGGCGATGGCCGGGTTGCGCATCGCCGTGCGGCTGCGCCACCGCGCACCGCCGATCGAGCCCGTACCGCCGCGCTGGCAGAACCGTGCCGCGCAAGGCATGCACCTGCTGCTGTACGTCTGGATGCTGTGCATGCCGCTGGCCGGCTGGCTGCTGCTCAGCGCCGAGGGCAAACCGATCCCATTCTTCGGGCTGGAGATGCCGGCGCTGATGGCCAAGGACAAGGCCACGGCCTCGGTGATCAAGGAATGGCACGAGTTCGCCGGCCGCGCGGGTTACGCGCTGATCGGGCTGCATGCCCTCGTGGCGATGCTGCACCACTTCGTCAAACACGACAACACGCTGGCGCGCATGCTGCCACGCATCACCCGGAGCGCCACATGAGCGCCGACCCGACCCCGGTGGCGCGCCCGATCGGCTTGCTGGTGAAGATGTTCCCCAAGCTGTCCGAAACCTTCGTGCTCGAGGAGGTTCTGGGCCTGGAGAGACTCGGTGTGCCGCTGCGCCTGTACACGCTGGCCGCGCCCTCCGACGACGTGGCGCACCCGGTGGCCGCACAGGTCAGGGCGCCGGTGGTGCAGGTCCCCACCTCGCTGCGCGCCGATGCCGCCCGGCTGGCCTGGCGCCACCTGCGCCTGCTCGCCCAGGCACCCTGGCGCTATGTCGCGGCGCTGCGCGCCGCGGCCGCTCGCGGCCGCCAAGGCCTGCGCGACTTCGCGCGCGCCGGCTGGCTGGCCGGCCAGATGCACGACGACGGCGTCGCGCACCTGCACACGCACTTCATCTCGTCGCCGGCCGACGTGGCCGAGCTGGTGTCGGCGATGAGCGGCGTGCCGTTCTCGATCTCGGCACATGCCAAGGACATCTACCTGTCGCGCTCGACCGACCTGCGCCGCAAGATGAATGCGGCGCGTTTCACCGTCACCTGCACCGAGTTCAACTGCCGCACGCTGCGCCGTACCGCGCCGCAGGCCAGCGTGCACCGCATGTACCACGGCATCGATGCCGGCGTGTTCCACCCCTCGCGGCGCGCCGTGCCCTCGCTGGTGCCGCTGCTGCTCAGCGTCGGCCGGCTGCGCGAGAAGAAGGGCCTGGACACGCTGATCGAGGCCTGCCGCCTGCTCAATGGCCGCGGCGTGCCCTTTCGGTGCGAGATCGTCGGCTACGGCGAGGAGCAGGAGCGCCTGGCTGCCCTGATCGAAGCGCACCGCCTGGGCGACCAGGTGCAGCTCATCGGCAAGCTCACCCGCGAGCAGGTCATCGAGCGATATGCGCGCGCCGCGGTCTACGTGCAGCCCAGCCGCGTGGCCGCCGACGGCGACCGCGACGGCATCCCCAACGTGCTGCTGGAGGCCATGGCGATGGGCGTGCCGGTGGTGGCCACGCGCATCTCCGGCATTCCCGAGGTCGTGCAGCACCACCACAACGGCCTGCTCGTCGCGGCGGAAGACCCGGCGGCGATGGCCGATGCAGTCCAGCTGCTCATCGATGCACCGGCGCTCGGCGCGCAGCTCGGCCGAGAGGCACGCCGCACGGTGACGACGAACTTCGACAACGACCACAACCTGCGCGTGGTGCTCGGCCTGCTCGAAGGCGGCCACGCGCACGACGAGGCGCCTTGCGCCGTCGCCTGAAGGAACTGCCATGACCGCCCACCGCGTCGCCTACGTGATGAACGGATTTCCGCGCCTGTCGGAGACCTTCATCACGCACGAGATCCATCAGCTCGAGCGCCTCGGGATGGATCTGCGCCTGTACTCCGTCAAGCGCGAGAACGAGCCGCACGTGCACCCGGTGGTGGCGGCGATCCGCGCGCCGCTGACCTATCTGCCGCGCGCCAGCTCGCTCACCGGCTCGCACCTGATGGGCTGGCTGGCCGACAACCTGCCCGCCTTCGGCCGTGCGCACCTGCGCGTGGCACTGCGCCACCCACTGCGATGGGCCGGCGCGCTGGGTACGGCGCTGCGGCTGGCCTGGGCCCACCGCGGCCGCGATGCGCAGGGAAGGCTGCGCCTGCGCAAGGTGTTCATCAAGGAGTTCCTGCAGGCCGGCGAGATCGCCGCCGACGTGATGAAGCAGGGCGACGTCGGCCACCTGCACGGCCACTTCTGCCACGGCGTGGCCACCATCACCTGGCTGGCCGCGCGCATGAGCGCACGCAGCTACAGCTTCACCGCGCACGCCAAGGACATCTACCAGGCCGAGCTCAACCCCGGCGACCTGCTCGAGCGCAAGATGCATGGCGCGCGCTTCGTCGCCACCTGCACCTGCGCGAACGAGCAGGTGCTGCGCGCACGCCACCCGCGGCCCGACGAGGTGCACGCGATCTACCACGGCCTGGACACCGACTGGTTCAAGCCGCTGCCCGGCACCGCGCCGCAGACGCGCCCGCTGATCCTGTCGGTGGGCCGCCTCGTCGAGAAGAAGGGCTTCGACCAGCTCGTCGAGGCCTGCGCGCGGCTGCGCGATGCGGGCCTCGACTTCGAGTGCCTCATCGTCGGCGAGAGCGGCAGCGCCAGCACGGCCATCGCCGCGCTGATCGACCAGCGCGGCCTCGCCGGCCACGTGCGCCTGCACGGCCCCGTGACTCAGGCCGAGCTGCGCGGCATCTATGCGCGCGCCAGCCTGTTCGCGCTGCCCTGCCAGGTGATGGAGGACGGCGACCGCGATGGCTTCCCCAACGTGCTGGCCGAGTCGATGGCGATGGGCGTGCCGGTGGTCAGCACCGCGATCTCGGGCATCCCGGAGATGATCGACGACGGCGTGCACGGCCTGCTCGTCGAGCCGCGCGACCCGGCTGGCCTGGCCGAGGCGCTGCGCCGCGTGATCACCGACCCCGCGCTGCAGCGCCGCCTGGCGCTGGCGGGGCGCGAACGCATCTGCGAGCGCTTCGATTCGCGCCGCACCACCGTCGCGCTGCGGGATCTGTTCGTCGCGCAGTTGCAGCGAGCGCAACGCGAAGCCCCGGCGCTGCGCGCCCAGCGGGTGGCGCCGTGAGCAGCGTGCTCGACACCGCGCAGGCGCCGGCGGCCGCGGCCGGCGGTTCACTCTTCCTCGCGCCCTGGCGCTCGCTGGACGACGCGGCGCTGCTCGCCCACTACCGCAGCGAGCGCGGCGTGCGCTTCGAGCCCGTGGTCGACCCCGAAGAAGTGCGCCCCGAGCGGATCGCCGCGCTGATGCAGGGCCGCTTCGAGTTCAACGGCGAGACGCACACGCTGGCCGAGCCGATCGACTGGCTCGCCAATCCGAGCGCCGACGTCGAGTGGCACATCCTGCTGCACAAGTTCTACTACGCACCGGGCCTGGCGCTGGCCTGGCAGCGCAGCGGCGACTCGCGCTACGTGCAGCGCTGGGCCGGGCTGGTCGACGGCTGGATGCGCGGCGTGCCGCCGGGCTTCATCGCCGCCGACGTGACGGGCCGGCGCGTGCAGAACTGGATCTACAGCCTGCACGGCTTCGTGATGCACGACCCCGCCGGTCGCGCAAGCGTCGACGCCGCCTTCTTCCGCCGCCTGCTGCGCTCGCTGCACGAGCAGGTCGAGTTCCTGTGCGGCAACCTCACCCCCAAGCGCAACCACCGCACGCTGGAGCTGCTGGCGATCTTCCTCGCCGGCGTGGTGTTCCCGGAGTTCGAGCGGGCCGCGCACTGGCGAGAGTTCGCACTGCGCGAGACGCTGGTCAACCTGAACGCCGACTTGCTGCCCGACGGCGTGCACTGCGAGCTGTCGACCGACTATCACCACCTGGCGTTGCGCAACTGGCTGCAGGTGCGCCGGCTCGCTGCGCAGAACGGTGCGGCCGTGCCCGCAGGCATGGACGCGGCGCTGCAACGCGCGCTCGAGTTCGGCATGCATGTGCACCAGCCGCACGGAGGAATGCCCAGCTTCTCGGACGGCGACGCGCGCGGCTTCGGCCCGCTGCTGCTGCAGGGTGCGCAGCTGTATGGCCGCGAGGGCCTGTTCTTCGCCGCCACGCAAGGTGCGCAGGGCCGCATGCCGGCGCAGCGCAACGCGCATTTCGCCGCCAGCGGCTACCACGTGCTGCGCAGTGGCTGGGAGCGCGACGCGCAGCACCTGGTGTTCGACTGCGGCCCGCTGGGCGAGGGCAACCACGGCCACTTCGATGCGCTGTCCTTCGAGCTGGCGGCCCACGGGCGAGCGCTCGTCGTCGACCCGGGCCGCTACACCTACAGCGAGGCCGGCCCGACCAACTGGCGGGTGCACTTCCGAAGCACGGCGGCCCACAACACGGTGTGTGTCGACGGCCGTTCGCAGACGCGCTACGAGCCCAAGGCGATCAAGGAAGCCTCGCGCCACGCGCCCGGCTCGGTGCGCCACAAGATCGCCGGCCCGGCGCCGGATTGCACGCTGATCGAGTGCATCGACGGCGCGCAGCTCGACTTGCTTCACGGCCGCTGCGCCAGCCATGCCTACGACGCGGTGCACGATCGCTGCATCGTCTTCGTCGACCGCCGCTACTGGATCGTCGCCGACACGCTGCGCGCACCGAGTGCGCACGACTACGCGCTGAAGTTCCAGCTCGGCGCCGCGGCGCAGGGGCACACGCGGCTCGCCGACGACGCTCTGCTGGCCAGCCCGGGCCTGCTGATCGCGCAGGCCGCGCGCGCCGGTCAGCGCCGCGAGCTCGCGGATTCCTGGGTCTCGGCGCTCTACGGCCACAAGCAGGCCGCGCCTGCGCTGCTCACGCAGGCGTAGGGTGCCGCCGCCGACTTCGACACGGTGCTGCTGCCGTTCAAGGGCGAAGCGCCGACGCTGAAGCTCGACGAGCGGCCGGTGCAGGGCGACGAGGGCCAGGTGGCGAGCGCGCTGCACATCGTGCTCTCGATCGACGGCGACGAATGGCAGGACGGCTGGTTCCATGCCCGTGGCGTGGCGGCGCGATCTTGGGCCATCGGCGAGCTGAGTTTCCACGGCCGCTGGTTGCACTGGCGCTGCTCGGCCGACGGCCGTATCGTGCGCGCCGTCTCGCACGCCGGCGCCACGCTGCGCGGGCCTGCGGGCTCCGTCCGGCTGCTCATCGAGGCGTCCGCGTGAGCTCCGGCGGCGGCCTGCCCATCGACCCGGCGCTGCCGCAGCTGCGCAGCGCGCTGGACGAGTCCGTGATGGCTGCGCACTTCGCCGACGTGCTGCGCGGCCACGGGGCGGGTGTCGAGGCCTGCTGCGTGGAGCGCGTCAAGTACCGGCCACGCCGCAACTGCACGCTGTCGTACCGGTTGGAGCTGCGCGACCTGGCCAGCGGCCGCCGCCACGAGCAACGCGTGGCCGCGCGCCTGTGCAGCGCCGACGAGGCCGGTGCGCGCCACGCGCGCGCTGCCGCGACGGCCTGGGTGCCTTCGCCAGCCGGCCCGGCGATGTGCCGCCTGCCCGCGCTGGACATGCTCACCTGGTGGTGGCCGAACGACCCCAAGCTGACTGCCCCGGCCGTGCTGGCCGATGCGCGAGGACTGCGCGAGCAGTGGCTGCCGCCGGTGCTGTCGGTGCTCGCCACCGACGCGGCGGTGCTGACCGGCCACGAGCTCGCGGTGGTGCAGTACGTGCCCGAGCACCGCCTCACCGCACGTGTCGACCTGCACTGGCAGCTCGACGGACGGGCGCAGTCGCAGGCCGTCTATGCCAAGTCGAGCCGCGAGCCGGACGGCGCCAGCGCCCACGCCATCCTGCGCACGCTGCAGTCGTCGGCGGCCTGGCAGGCCGGCCGGCTGAACACGCCGCGCGCACTGCTCTGGCAGCCGCTGACGGGCCTGCACTGGCAGCAGGGCGTGGGCGGCCGGGCGCTGCTCGACCTGCCGCCCGCGCAAGCCGCGGCGCTCGCACCGTCGCTCGGCGCGCAGCTCGCCGCGCTGCACGGCATCCCCGTCGCGCTGACCCGTTCGATCACCCCCGAAGTGATGCGCG
>Ga0208822_1002214_pt1 | contig 12562 bp, 5 predicted proteins | sample AD_STIC08_MetaG_FD_184435 | JGI IMG/M metagenome (GOLD analysis project Ga0208822, IMG submission 184435) | Active sludge microbial communities of municipal wastewater-treating anaerobic digesters from USA - AD_STIC08_MetaG (SPAdes) (version 2) | ecosystem: Engineered > Bioreactor > Anaerobic >...
CAACTGCTGGTGGACATTTCTGACGCTACTCGGATTGCCGAAAACCAGCGTCAAGCGGCAGAGTCTGCGCGCACCGAACTGGCGAAAGTGCAGCTACGACTTGAGGGCGTTCCTACGCTCGAGGCTGAGCTTTCGCGGATGCATGCGGCCCTTGACGCGGAACGTGCAGCCCGCGTGGCTGCCGATCAAGCTGCCGCAGTGGCAGAAGCGCGCCTCGAGCAGAGCAAGGCCACGGCCGATGATCTCAGGGTCCGGCTTGCGCGTGCTGAGACTGACGTGCGAGAAGGGAGCCAGGAAGCCGCGAAGTTGAGAAACCAGGTAAGCAGCCTTCAGGGGTCTCTGGACAGCACATCCAAGGAGCTTGCTCAGACAAAGGAAGAGGTCCGACGTTCGGAAGTAGCTGTTACGGAGCTCAAAGTCCAGCTGGCCACCGCGGTACTGAGCCAGCAACGGGTGGCCGAGGAGAGCGCTGGTCCCGAAAAAGCCTGACAGCGAAGGGTGGAGCCTCTAGCATCTCGGGCGGATCCTCACCGGCCGCAAGCGGCCATGACCGGCCGGTGGCGTTTCTTCTCCAAAGCCGATGTTGGGCGGGAGCGCTCACCCGCAAGCAGCCATTCGCTTGGCGATGTAAATTTGCGCGCGCGGGGGGCGGCTTTGTGGAGGCACGTCCATTGGAGTATCGTTCGGCGACGTCAGTACCCAGCCAGGATGAGACGGTTGAGCCTGCAGTGGAAATCTCCCTTACGCGTGCTCACTGAAGGCCAAGCAGTCGCAGGTGTCACGTTTGCGCGGTCGATGTCGAGCCTCACGAATTTGTGGTGCTCACGTCCGCACCTTGATTCTTTGAACCTAATTGCTGACGGTTTCGCGATTCGTCGGTGCTGGCGCGGGAAAGGAATGTGCCGCCGAGGCAGCCTCGATACAACTGCGTTTAGATCTTAAGTTTGCTCGCTCTGGCTCCGGTTACAATGATAAAAATGACCATTAGTGCACGCGGATCAACGGGTTCCAAAATGATTGACTACGAAACGGCGACAATAAACCTGCAAAATGTCGTGGAGAAGTACACCGAGACAGGATGCAAGAATGAAGCCGAAACGCGCTTTCACTATATTGACGTATTGTTGACTGACTGCCTCGGGTGGGAGCGTGCTGACATTCCAGTCGAGAAATATCTAAGCGGTGAACGAAGCGACTATGAGCTAGGTAGCCCGACTGCCCTTATCCTGGAAGCGAAGCGAGATGCGGTTTACTTTGAGATTCCCGTGCGAAAAGGCCGGGACCTTTTGGTCCCAATTCGCCAACTGATGGGCCTGAGTGATGAAGCAAAGGCCGCCGTAGAACAAGTACAAGGGTATTGTTCCCGGCGCGGCGTTAGGTATGCAGCGATCTGCAACGGACCGCAGCTGATCGTTTTTGTAGCGACGCGAACCGATGGAAAGCCGCCGCTTGAAGGTCGGGCTCTAGTTATCGATGGTTTCAAACAGCTTCAAAGTGAGTTCTCACTTATCTTCAACTTAATCTCGCCTCTCGGTGCGGCATCAAACAAATTATTGGCCTATCTCGATGCTAATGGAATCACCGGTATCCCTGACAAGATTTCTACTCGGTTGGCGAATCATCCCTCGTTCCGTTATCAAAGCGCGTCGCGCAATAGTCTTCGGATGGTCGCCGAACTTCTCCTTGAGGACATCGCCCGCACTGAGGAATTGGAAGAGCGCTTCTACCGGGAATGCTACTGCGAAAGCGGCCCGCTGGCCCAGGACGCCTTGGTCAGCAAGAACCTTCTGAAGACGAGATACGCTGCGCTGTTCCACCCAAGTGAAGAGGCACCCGCCGTGGTGCCCGTGAAGTCCAAGGGCAAGGCAGTCACATCAGATATTCTGGCGGAAAGTCTTTCACGCCGTCCTATCATCCTCTTGGGTGACGTTGGGGTGGGAAAAACATCCTTCATAAAAAACCTGATGCTGGTCGAAGCTGAAGAGGAATTCAAGCGTTCCATCTATGTCTATCTGGACTTGGGTGTAAACGCCTTTCTCGATTCGGGATTGGAAGAATATGTCCGGGGCGAAGTCGAGAATCAGCTCTATAAAAAATACCAAATCGACATGAATTCCAATGACTTCATTCAGGTGGCGTACAAGGAAGATATCAAACGCTTTGGAGAAGGCATCTGGGGCAGGATGATTGATACGAACCCCGGTATGTACGAAGAAAAACTTCTAGATTTTCTATCTGGGAAAATTTCGAATAACGAAGATCATTTACGTGTTTCGATCAAGAGAATTCAAAAAACGACGAACAAGCAAGTGATCATCATTTTCGACAATGTGGATCAACGAGAACTTGAAATCCAACAAAAGGCTTTCATCGTAGCTCAAGGCGTTGCGCAACACTGGGGGGCTATTGTGTTTCTGTCCGTCCGCCCAAACACCTTCCATCAGTCTAAGAGGACCGGCGCGCTGTCTGCATACCCGAACAAGGTTTTCTATATCATGCCTCCGCGACCTGAAATTGTTCTAGAAAAGCGTCTGGTTTTTGCGCTAAACATTGCAGAGGGACGACTCCCAATGGAGTCGATTTCAAGTGTAAGCTTGAATCTAGAAAGCATCGCTATATTTCTCAAAGCGCTTCTTTATTCTCTGAAGAAGAATCCTGCGGTCGCTGAGTTCCTATCAAATATCACGGGGGGGAACGTCCGATCGATGATCGACTTTGTGACAAAATTTACGGGCAGTCCCAACGTTGACAGTGACAAAATCATCGAAATATATCGTGAGACCAACAGTTACGTTATACCTGTTCACGAGTTCTCCAAGGCCGCGTTACTGGGGGACTATTCACATTACGACTCGCACTCTTCGCTTGCGATGAATATATTCGACATCAGATTCCCGGATGCCCGCGAGCACTTCCTCTGCCCTTTAATACTAAGTTTCCTCAACTACGATGGAGTTCATCGGAATCTGGAAGGGTTCGTGACAGCAAAGCGACTCAAGCAGGAAATGCAGAGCAACGGTTTTGGGGTTGAGCAAACCGAAAGCGCGCTTCGTCGGATGACAAATAAGAAACTCATCGAAACAACCCAGAGGGTAACGTTCGAGGAGACATCTGGTACTGAGTACGCGGAGGATCTGACAGACGCATTCCGTGTTACAACGGTTGGGGCATATCACCTAGTTCGATGGTGTACAACGTTCGCGTACCTTGATGCAATGGTCTTTGACACCCCAATCTTTGACTCGGATGCCAATAAGGAGTGTGGGACAAACATTGAATCCTTCGATATACGCCACCGCTACGCCCGCACTACCGGATTTCGTGATTATTTGACCCGCACATGGGATGCGAGTGGTATTAATATGCCGTACTTTAATTGGAAGACGTTGATTCTGTCAGGAGTCGATACCTTCGAGAGCGTGTCCGCGGCGATCAGGGGAAATCAGACCCCTCGGCGCCAAAGGCGTCAATAATCCACCGGCTCACGCTAACTGCTTTGCTCATTCACCAACTCCCGTAGCGACGGCGGCTGAATGACAGGTGACGGTAATTTCTCTGACCGCTTTGGGTCGAGTCCAGACAGCGGCAGTTGGGTTGCTGTGCCGCCGCGCAGGCGTGGGCTGGAAGTCTCAGTGCGACCAGAAGTGGCAGTCAGCCTAACGGGATTATTGTCATTCGAGCGGTAGTTCCATTTCGAAACCTACGAGATGACCCAATTCGGGACTTACGTCAAAGCATTCTTTCCTCGATAAGACTGCCGATGGCTGCTTTACGCAAAATCCTAGACACGCGACATAAAAAACATCTACTTTAGCGCATCACGGTGGTAGTGCCTTGCGACTGAAATACAGTGAGGATGGTCTTTGTCGCTGGTGATAAATTCAGGGCAGAGTGTGACGCCAAGCCAGTCAGATATTCGAGCCGAACGGCGTCATCACCGGCTACCGGGTTCCCCGTGGCCTTTGCCAGAAATACGTGGTGTAAATTTGAGTCGGACTCGTGCTGGAATAAGTAAGACAAAGAAGTCGCGACCAAGCCTGTTTCTTCGTGAAGCTCCCGGGCTGCCCCCGCTATTGGCAGTTCTCCCTTAGAAAGCCCTCCTCCAGGAAGCAACACCAGGTTGTGACGGGTTACAACGAGCAAGATTGCATCATCGACTTTGACGATAACCGTAGCTCTTGTGCGTTTTGGATTCAAGCTTGGCCTGGCCGATTTCCAAAAACGGCCCGATGAATAAATTTTCCCGTTTGGATGCCTTTCTTCGTGGAATGGCGGGGGCGGCGGAGCCAAAAAGCTCCGCAGATGCTCGTCACCTGCAAATCGAGAAAAGCCATTTGTGCATAGGGCCTCCTGTGCAGCACCAAGTGACTTAAATGTTAGCTGGTCAAAAACACCCGAGCCGTCCGTTATGAAGGACACCGTCCAGTTGTCCCCACCTGTGTGGTTCACCAAAGCCCAGTTTTGCTGCAGCATACCAACGATCTTGACCCAATAGTCGCGGCCGTTAATGGCTATGGTATTTATTGCGTCCACAATTGGTTTCCTAGAAATTTTCCGCCAATTCTAGAGCGAAAAGTGATATGAAAAGGTTATCCGCTGCATATCAATGGCGGCCGCTTGCTTAGTGCGTTCAGGCAGCCCCTAGGTTGGCTTGGCTACGGCGCTCCTCGGCAGCAGCGGAGGACAACAATTCCTTAAATCTCGGCTAAGCTCTGAACCTTACTGAGACGGACTAGAGTTTTTCAATCAGTTTTCGATCATATAGCATGTATAGTGAATGCATAGGCATCATCGCTCAATCCTGCGATGCAGTCAGTATCTAGTTTGAGGCGAAAACCGCCCTCTGATCGATAGCTACATTGAGTAATGCCTACTAACTGACACCTTGCACCAATAATGTCCTTGGCTTTTTCCGATTTGGCCGAGGAGTTTGCGGTCAGTCTTCCCTGAACGCCTGCTCCGCTCAGTAATTTGCCTTCGCTACGCAAAAGTGACGAAAGTCCGCTCAGGGGCGGCTCGCGACGGTGGCGGACCGTTCACAGTCCCGCTTCAAAGGCGGAGATCTTAGTCCGGCCAGCTCTCGCCACTCCGCCGGTCGCCAGACCAGCCATGCGTCCGCCCTCGTTACCCACAAAGCGGGCGCGGCGGCCCTTCTCGATCCACTCCAGATCTGATGGCGTTAGTTGTCCACTGTTCGCATCAGTCGACCAGGATGGCCTTCCATCCTGACGCCTTCGCTGCTTCTGTCGCAATGCGAATCGCCTCCTCACGTTTAGGGTGAGCGGCTTCAGCGGCCGGAGCGATTTTCTTCTCCAGCAACTCGTCGAGGACTGCATCTACGTGAGCACTGACAGCGGCGGCGGCGTGCTGGGTTGATGAGGCGCGCCGGCCTCCATTTGCCTGACGAAGAGCAACAAGGGTGTGGTGTGCAGGGAATGCTCGCGTCCACCACGGTCCGCCCTCGTACTGCTGTACGGTGATCAGGTATGCAATGTCGCTTTCGGTAGTCGTGGGCGAGGCATCGCTGGGGGCCGGCTCTGGTGCACGAGGCGCATCAGTTTCCGTCGGGGATGCAGCCGGGGCGTCTTCGTGGTTTGCTTGAACGATTGCGTCCTCCAGGACGTAAGCGGCGGGGTCGTCGGCCCCGTAGCCCTCCCCGTCTGAGCGTGTCCAGCTTCGCTTTTCGACCAGCGAGGGTACTCTTTCCATCGCCCCAATCGGCTCGATACCCATCGCCTGGAGCCTTGAGAGGAGTTCTGCGAAGACTTCGTCCTTTTGCAGTGACCAGGTGGACGCAAAGCACCGCCAGAAGACCCAGCCGGCGCGTTCGAGAACGCGTTGGCGGGCCATGTCGTTGGCCCACCGGTCCGGTCCGTGGTACTCGTCGCCATCGAGCTCAATGGCGAGGCGGGCGTCTCCCGCACCTTCGACGACCATATCAATCCGGTATGCGCCCGCCCTGACTTGGGGAATGACCCGATAGCCAAGCTCCGAGAGCCTCGTGAAGACCTCGCGCTCGAATCCCGATTCGCAAAGATCAATGAGGAGTTCTGCCGGTTGATCACCGACAAGGAGCGGCTTTTCAAAGTGGCTCAGGAGGGTGAGACGGAGGTCCTTGTCTGACAGGTCCGAGACTTTGACCGAGCGGACAACATACATGCGGTCGCGGGCACGACTTGCCGCAACGTTAAAGCGTTGGTCATACATCGTGCCGGAAAGAGCTTTGCAGCTCTTGCTGTCGACCACCATGGACAGGAACATGATGTCACGCTCGCTGCCTTGGAAGGTTCGGGCGTCCCCGCAGTCGAATCGGCGGCGAAGCAGCTCGGCTGCGTCACATCTTTGGCGCACGATGCCATCGATAAGCTTGGCCTGCTCCATGCCGAGAAGGGAGACGACACCAATCGTCCGCCCTGCAAGGCTTGGGTTGTCGAGAATGGCAGCAATTTCCTCGGCAATTGCTTCGGCTTCCGCCTTATTGCAGCTGAGCTTGTCTCGCACGCCGTGCGGGACGTAGATGTCCACGAGGGGCGGGTCGATGCGTTCATGAGCGCTCGGAATGCGAAGCGGCTGGATGTTGTCCTTGTAGAAGGTGCGGTTCGAGTAGGCGATGATGGCCGGGACACAACGGAAATGCTCTCTGAGCATTACCTGGTTCGCTGCGAACACTCGCGCCGCCAGGTCGTACAGGGACTTCTCCGGCGTCATGTCGTTGCCGTACGGCTGGTCCGACAGGAAGCGCGCCTTCAGATTGTTGATCGTGGTGCTCGCAATGAACCCGCCATCCGGCGAGACCTGCTTGTCGTCGCCGACCACGAGGATCTTCCGTCCGCGCAGGATGGCCGGTAGCGCCCAGAGGTCAGACTGACTCGCCTCGTCGACAATGACGAGGTCGAAAGCGCCAATATCGGCCGGCATTGCCTCGGAAATTCGGGCGTGACTCATGATCCAGCACGGAACCGCGCCGGCGGCTTCAAGCATCGCCTCGCGCGCGTCCCGACGAAAGCGGGTGGCATTCGGCCCGGTTCCCTGGCCGATGCGGCGAATGGCGGAAGCGTAGCCCGCCAGCGCCTGGAGGACTCGGTGCGTTGCGTTACGCTTGGTTGAGAGCCACGCCGATTTCGCAACGAGTTCCTGATACAGGCGCGCCAGCCCGTTCTCGAGGTCTTTGCGTCGTGCGAACAGTCTGACGAGCTCCTCGCGTGCTTCAATCGACTGCAGGTGGGCCCGTACCCGTGCCCAGTTCCAGGCTTCGCGCCATGTCGGAGGAAAGGCTGGGTCTTCCCCTGCCATGCCGACAGCCTCGGTCCGGATTCGCTGCGCGAGTTTCACGCCACCCGCTCGTTCAATGCGGCTAGCGTAGTCGTTCACTCGGCACAAATGGGGGCCGAGCTCTGCGAGGCGACGAAGCTCTGCCAGCAACTCCGCGTACCGTGCCGCAACGCGCTCTGGTTCGAGGTCGACCCTACCCAACTCGCGAAGGACAAACGCTCTGAGCGTGTCGATAACCGGCCCTGACGTGCCCACGAGCTTTTCTTGCAGGGTTGCGAGTTGGACAGTCGCCTGAGCCAGCGTCACATTTGTCAGGTGGTCGTCAAGTTGCTCACGGACCGAGCGTAGCGCGGTTGAATCGCTGGTGAGCGCCTTGAGCGGGGGGCGCTGGAAGACCTCCTGCGCCTTCGCCACCAGCTGGGCGTCATGCTCCGTCGCCAGTTTGTGTGCGTTCTTCGCGGCGCTCGCGATCAACTCGATTGTTCTGAGGCTGCCGACGCCGCCCTCGAGCCGTGGTAGCGAGAGATCATCCGCAAAGTTGTTCCAGCGAACTTGGAACGAAAGGATCTCCTGGTGCAGCTGCAAATACCGGTCTATGTGTTGCCAATCGGCCGTCGACTGTGGGACGAGGCCCGAGACCCGAATCTGCCCCACATTTTCTTTAGCATCGCTCGCCCCGAATGCGATAAAGCCAAAAGGCTTGCCCGTCTCGGCGGCGCGCTTAACGGCTTCCTTCGTCTTCTGGCAGGTGAGTCCGCGCTCAGGGAAATCGACTGGGCGTTTCAAGAAACCTGCGCGTGCTTCAATCAAAGTGTCGATGTCATTGAACAACGACTCCAAGGCCTCGCGTTCAGCCTTGAAGTTGGCATGCCGGCACTTCTCGCGGAGCGCGAAGGGCCAAGCGTCACCGAGACCCTCCAGACCAGTGACGACTGCTAGCGTAGCGTCGATTCGTGCGAGCAAGTCTTGAGCGGCCTGCAGTACTTCGGGGCTACTTGCCTTGAGAGGAAGAAGCCCGCCACTGCTGATACGTGATTCGAGCCGGCGCATTCTGACAAGAATCTCGTGCAGTCGAGCGATGTCGGCCACGCTGGGCAGGGCGTCCGCGGCAGGTAGCTTAACGCCCACATAGCACAGGTCGTCGCGCAGGATCCTTCGGGACTCTCGCAGCTGGCTTGCCTCTTCGAGCGTCAGAGGGGGAGCATGTTTGGCGTCCAGGTCGATGACATCGTCGAACCAGCCGAAGTGTTCATGGCCAGAGAGGACCAATTCGGCCATCTTCGCTGCGCGCTGCGGGACGCCGTCCACCTCGATCTCTTGCAACTGCGTGGCAGCTATCTCGTCTACGCGCCGGTCTATTAGCGCGAGCTCCTCGTGTGCGCGGTCAATGGCACTTTGGCGCTCGGAGATCTCGCGCTGGGTGAGTGCCGGGTTCAGCTGTGAAATCTGGTGCTGTATCGCCTCGATGGACGCCTGGAATTGCCGCACGCCCTCTCGGTCGCTCGCGAGCAGCGAGACCGTGAGCTTGCGCACACCCTCGGGAATCTTCGACTGCAGCACCTCAAGTGCTTGCTCTCCGCGCGAGGTCACCAACACGCGTTTCCCGCTCGCGAGGTAGTGGCAGATGATGTTGGCGATTGTGTGAGTCTTGCCCGTGCCCGGCGGTCCCTGGACGGTCACACCGGGGGACTGCTCGAGCTGTTGGATGATGGTGACTTGCTCGTCGTTGTAAGGCAGCGGGAAGTACAGCTCTTGCGTACCTGCAGCACCCCCACCACTCCCCGAGCCGCGGGTCGATAGTCCGCGGAAGCGAATCTCTGAATGGCGGACCGGCTCATCTGAAGGGGGAGAAACGAGGGACAGTGGGCCCGAGGGGATCTCTACGCCGGCCTCGAGCTTTTCCTGAAGGCGTCGGAGGTCGTCAAACAGGTAATTGTTGGACCGGGGGCGTGAGAGAAGGACCCACTCGTCCGTGACGATGAGGTTCGAGCCAGGGGGTGGGACGGGCTCAGCCTTTCCCTGCACTTCGCGATATTGCCCACCACTGTCCATGTTGCCGGCGACGAGCCGGAGGATGTCACCGTAGGTCGATGCATCAAAAGGCGTCACTGGCGCGGCGCCAGGCCGCTTCAGGTGTTCTTTGGCCGCGAGCTCGAGTTCGGCCGCTCCGATGACGGCGCAAGCAGTGAAACCATCCAACTCGACGCGGGTATCGGTAGCGCGAGGGCGCACCTCAAGCATCATGGTGCGTTCGTCGATGGAGATTTCGAGCGCCTGAGTGATTAACGGATATTCGAACGCGATCCTGTCCGAGTCGACCGGGATGTTCCAACTGGCGACGCCAATCCCCCACACGAGCTCTTGAGGCCGAGCAGTCTCTTCCGCCTCGAGCTGGTGCTTAAGGGCGAACAGTTCAGCGTACAGCGCAATCGTCTTCCTACGAGGCCGTTCGCCCTCTGCCCAGGCCTGCCAGATAGGGAAATATGCTTTCAGGGTTGCGTCTGCGGTGGCGCGTATCTCGGCGGCTGCGGCCTCGAGGGCATCGTCCGGTCTCCGTTCTCGAAGCCTGGTGATGCGCGACTTGATGCCTGCTTCGCTCACGACTGGCAGGGCACCGAACGGGTCGGCGCCAACAACAAGGAGGTCACTTGCGTGCTGAGGAGGCGCTGGAGGTCTGTGTGCCTCCAACCGTTCAACCCTGAGCCACGTGTGGTCACCTTCGACTTTGAGGTCGAAGGTGACGCCGGGGAGGCCTACGAGTTCGGGCCGACGACGAAGGAAGCCCTTGGCAGCCGAAAGCCGAAACCCTTTCGGGTCGACGTTCTTGGCCTGCTCTCGTATGTAATCCAAAAGGTTATGCAGAAGCTGGCGAGGCGTATTTTTCATCGGTCGTCAGTGATGCAAGTGGGCTTTAATTCTAATGCGATGTAACTGAGCACTGAACAGCTGTCGCTGGCCAGTCACCGGCTTCTGCTGCGGATCTCGGCTTCGGAACGGGCGCCGTCGAGGTGTTGTTGGTGGATCGAAGTGCGGGGGCAACTTATCCCTCGCTGTGCAGGAAGGCCTGCCTCACTCAAGCAGAGAGGCCACTCAAACACCACACGTCAGACGTCTGCAATCAACGGGCTCGCCGCCGCGAAATCGAGAACCATCAGTAACATGCAGCCATGTTCTCATCCGATTGGGGATGGCGAGTTGAGCTGGAGCAATTAGCCGTCAGGTGCCCTCGGACCGAAACCACACCCTCGTGGGTGAGCCGGGGCCCGCCTGCTGCTTCCGCACTTGAAACTGCCGCGATTCATGCAGAACCTGCCGCCAACTGCTGCAGCCGTAGCGTCGCGGGGTGTGCTCGGGATGTGCCTTGTGGAGGAAGGCAATGGCGTCATTCAGGGATGTCCAACCGTCGCGCGCGAGGCCGGCCTCGGCCTCACGGAGCAGTCTCACGATGGTACTGCAAGCCCATTCGACCCCGGCCCCTCCGGGCAGGATGCCGTGGTGTAGAAACTCCCTGAACTCGGGCGTTTGCATGAAGTTCGCCATGTACCCGCGCGCCTCCACGCTGGCCTTTGCCCATGCCTGGAGCTCCATGTAACGCTCATCAACCTGCTCATAGCAGGCCTCCAGATACGCTTGGGCCGTGATGCAGCCGCTCTCGCTCCAGATGTCATGCTTCTCGAGGAAGTGATGAACCAGTTCGTTACGCAGGTCGACGAGCGCGCGAAGGGCAGTCACCGTCTCCTCATGGCGCTTTGCCGACAACTCGACCCTGAACCTGGTGCGAAAGACAAAGGCATCCTCTTCTGCCGAGTGGTCGTTGTCCCCATCTTCGTCCGAAGCGATGGAGTCCGGGGTAAGAAGATTCTCGGTCACCGCTCCCACGACATGCCCAAGGGTCTTCTTTGACAGGGCCTCCATGCGGGAGTCCCGGATGTCGATCAGTTGATGCGCAGGGCCGGAAACGTCGTGCTCTGCGACCAATGCCTTGAGGAGCCGCTCGTATTGCTGCAGTCGGATGAGGCAGCGACCCAACTTGCGTTGAACCAAATGTTGGAGCGCGACGAATTGTTCGGAGCGTTGCGGTTCGAGGTCGAAGGTCATGGTCACGCGGTCGCGTATGCGGGCAGCGGGGGGGCGCGAAGGACAAAAGCCACATCATACTTGCATCCTTGGCTGCATCCATGAGGGCAGCGTAGGCGTCGGCAAGCGGCTTGCAGTATGGTCTTGGCATGTTGTCCGCTTCGGGAGCAGGTGCGATGCACATTCTTGGCCGTTATGAACAGCTATCCATAACGGCCACAAGCTGCCGATGGCCGTTACATTTCACTTGCGAGCCCATGTAGCTGGTCTATGTTGAAACGATGGCATGACGGTAGTTCGTGCCACCAAGTAGCACTCAGTGAGGGTTCGCCGCTGAAAGGAGACATCCACTATCTGTATGCGCTATCCAGCGCGAGTTTCTTCATCGTAGGATTTGCCATACTGTTAGTACAAGCACATAACACTTCGCATTGGCGATTGATAGCTGATTTAGTTAATCTCTTCGGGCGATTGATGTCCGATGTTACGGAGCACAGCTCTTATTATGCAGCTGTGCCGTCGCCCGAGAACATGATTAGGCGCCACAGGAAAGGTCATGGCAAAGGACACTCCATCAATGGCAAAGAACAAGATGCGCCGTTCTTTGCTAGCCATCGTCGATCCTCACCCTTCCCCCACCGAGATCGACCTTCTCTGGAGCTACTTCCAGTCGTGCTGCGCGTACTGCGGCGTAACAATCACGCGCGATTCCCGCACGGGGCATGTCGACCACGTCGTGTCGTCCGCGCTCGGGGGCAGCAACTGCATCTACAACCACGTTTTGTCTTGCGCTCGTTGCAACGGCGACGATAAGCGCGAGGAACCATGGGAGTCGTTCCTAGCCAAGAAGGTCAGTGACAGAGCATTGTTCGCTGAGCGCCATGCTCGGATTTCCACATGGCTCAGTCGAAGCCCCGGCCGATCAATCCCGCCTGATGTTCGCGCTCATATTGACGCTATCATTGATCAGGCAATTGGCGACTTTGATTCTGCTGTGCAAGAGCTACGGGCGCTACGCAAGGTGGCGCCTGATGATTCATTCAAACCGAAGCCGCTTTGCGGCTCCGCTTAATTCAGTTGTTGAGAGAGCCTCTTGCAAAAGTCGCGCTTCGCGAGGGATTTTTTGCAGCGGGAGGCAAAGGTGGAGGGGGCGGGCGGCCATTTCTGGCATGATGAAGCTCTCACACAAACACCACAACGCCCGCGAAATGGA
>Ga0208822_1002223_pt1 | contig 12530 bp, 13 predicted proteins | sample AD_STIC08_MetaG_FD_184435 | JGI IMG/M metagenome (GOLD analysis project Ga0208822, IMG submission 184435) | Active sludge microbial communities of municipal wastewater-treating anaerobic digesters from USA - AD_STIC08_MetaG (SPAdes) (version 2) | ecosystem: Engineered > Bioreactor > Anaerobic >...
CCTTCAAGACGGCTGTGGAGCTCCAGGAGGTCGCGCGCTACGTCCCGCTGGAGCGCTGCCTGATCGAGACGGACAGCCCGTACCTGGCACCCGTGCCATTCCGCGGCAAGACAAACACGCCGGCCCTCGTGCCCTATGTCGCGCGCAAGCTGGCCGAGCTCAAGTCTGTCGACGTCGAGGAGGTCGCCGCAGCGACCAGCCACAACTTCGAGAGGCTATTCAAGACTTCATTAAGGACTTGAATAACACGTCATAAGAGGTTGTCATGTCGTATTTTCGAGTTCAAAGGTTCATTGGCCTAAAGTTCGCACTCAACTTTAAGTATGTTTTCTATCTATCTATCGCAATTGCATTTTCTTCAGCAAACGCCGGAGCCTACGAGGATCTCTTCAAGGCCGTGATCCGCGATGACGTCTCCTGGCTCCGCAGCCTGCTCCAGCAAGGTGTGGATCCCAACAGCCGCGACCCGAAAGGCTACCCAGCCCTGTCCCTGGCCCTCAGGCGCGAGTCGCCGGGCGCCTTTGCGCTCCTCTTGGCGCATCCGGCCACTGACGTGAATGCGCTCAATGCGGCCGGCGAGTCTGCGTTGATGCTCGCGGCCATTGCCGGCGATCTGGAGTCCAGCCAACGACTGCTGGCGCGTGGCGCCCGGCTGGACGGGCCCGGGTGGACGCCGCTTCACTATGCGGCCAGCGGCCCGAACACCCGGCTGGTGGAACTGCTGCTGGCCCGGGGCGCGACGCTGGAGGCGGAAGCCCCCAACGGCACCACCCCATTGATGCTGGCGGCACAGACCGGGCCCGAGTCCACCGTCGAGCTGCTGCTTCGTCAGGGCGCCGACGCAAGACGGCGCAACCAACGGGATCTGCAGGCTGCCGACTTTGCGCGCCTGGGCGGACGCGACTGGTTGGCCGACCGCCTCGAACTGATGACGAAGTGACTTCGCGGGAACAGTTCACGGCGCGAGGGCCTTGTCGGATTTCTTCCTACAAGCCGAATGGTGACACGATGACTTCCAGCATCCGGGGGCGAGCCTAGAGTCGGCTTCACCCCAGTGCCCTTGTCGGAGGTTCTCGATGCACTCAGCCCAGCCCGTCGCCAATCCGTTCGCGCTCCTGCTCAATCCCGAGGCCGTCGTCGCGGAGATGGAGCGCTCGGAGCGCCTGAACCGCCTTTCCAGCCGCATTTGCCGCCCACTGGATCGCCCGCATCCGGCCGACACCGGCGAGAGCCAAGCCAACGATTCGAACCTCGTGATGCTCGATTCAGAGGATTCGCCGCGCATCGGTTGACGCCGGGTCAAATGCGCCACGATGTATATTATGTCAACTAGCGCATTGAAGACGAGGGGCGGCATCGCCCTGGCGTCCTTCGCCCTGTTTGGTGCCGCACTCGTCAGCACTTCGGTTCAAGCCGTTGAGCTGTTCGGAGGCCTCGGCACCACCGGGCTCGAAATCGGGCTGGGAAGCCGAATCGGCTCGAACACCAGCCTGCGCATGGATGCCGAGTTCCTCGACTACAGCCGCAGCTTCGATCGCAACGGCGCCAGCTACGACACCAAGCTGAAGTTCTCCACCCTCGGTGTCTACGGCGACTACTTCCTCGGCAGCAGCTTCCGGTTCACTGCGGGCGCACTGATCGGGCAACGCAAGGCGTCGGGCAACGGCGTCGCGACGAACGGCACGATCACCATCAATGGAACCACCTACCCGGCCGCCGGTGAAAGCGTAGCCGCGGAAGCCAGGTTCCCGTCATTCGCCCCGTATCTCGGCATCGGCTTCGGCCATGCACAAGTCAGCAAGGGCCTGAGTTTCTATTTCGATGCAGGTGTCGCGATCGGCAAGGCCGACGCGAAGATCACCGCCTCGCCAGGCCTGGTGGCTGCGGCGGGCCAGCCCAATATCGACGCCGAGCAGCGCAACCTGCAGGACAGCGTCGACGCGCTGAAGTTCTTTCCGAGCGTGAAGTTCGGTCTCGGCTACAGCTTCTGAGCCGTCGCTCACGCCAATGAAAACGGGCCCCGAGGGGCCCGTTTCACTTGCGGTCTGGCGGAGTCGGAGGGATTCGAACCCTCGATGCAGGTTTTGCCCACATACTCCCTTAGCAGGGGAGCACCTTCGGCCACTCGGTCACGACTCCGGCGAAGGCTCGCATTCTAGCCGCGATCGCGGCGCTGTCAGGCAGGCGCCTGCTCGAGATCGAAGGCCTTGTGCAACGCGCGCACGGCGAGTTCCATGTACTTCTCGTCGATCACCACGCTGGTCTTGATTTCGCTGGTGGTGATCATCTGGATGTTGATGCCCTCGTCGCTCAGCGCCTTGAACATGCGGCTGGCCACGCCCACGTGCGAACGCATGCCGATGCCGACGATGCTGACCTTGCAGATCTTCGTATCACCCGACACTTCGGCGGCACCTGTTCTGGGTACGACCGTCGACTTAAGCAACTCCATCGTGCGCGCGTAATCGTTGCGGTGCACGGTGAACGAGAAGTCCGTCTTGCCGTCGTGCGAGACGTTCTGGATGATCACGTCGATGTCGATGTTGGCATCGGCCACCGGGCCGAGGATCTGGTACGCGATGCCCGGCTTGTCGGGCACCCCGAGCAGGCTGATCTTGGCTTCGTCGCGGTTGAATGCGATTCCCGACACGACGGCTTGTTCCATTTTGGCGTCTTCCTCGAAAGTGATCAGCGTGCCCGAGCGGGCCTCTTCCTCGATGGCGATGTCCCAGGGCGTGAAGCTCGACAACACGCGCATCGGCACGCGGTACTTGCCGGCAAACTCCACCGAGCGGATCTGCAGCACCTTGGAGCCGAGACTGGCCATCTCCAGCATTTCCTCGAAGCTGATGCTGTGCAGGCGGCGCGCCTCCGGAACGATGCGCGGGTCGGTGGTGTAGACGCCGTCGACATCGGTGTAGATGAGGCACTCATCGGCCTTCAGCGCCGCGGCCACGGCCACCGCCGAGGTGTCGGATCCGCCGCGGCCCAGCGTGGTGATGTTGTTGTCGCCGTCGACGCCCTGGAAGCCGGTGATGACGACCACCTTGCCGGCGGCCAGGTCGGCGCGCACGCGCTGATCATCGATGCTCTGGATGCGCGCCTTGGTGTACGAACTGTCGGTGGCGATCGGCACCTGCCAGCCCGCGTAGCTCACCGCCGGCATGCCTTCGGCCTGCAGCGCGATGGCCAGCAGCCCCACCGAAACCTGCTCGCCGGTCGAGGCGATCATGTCGAGCTCGCGCTGATATTCCGGGGTGATCGAGGCGGGAGAGAGATCCTTGGCCAGCGCGAGCAGGCGGTTGGTCTCGCCGCTCATGGCCGAGGGCACGACCACCATCTGGTGCCCTGCCCGCGCCCATTTGGCGACGCGCTTGGCGACATTGCGGATGCGCTCGGTCGAGCCCATCGACGTGCCGCCGTACTTGTGAACGATGAGTGCCATGAAGATGCAAGCTCGCGGTGATTGCTCGAAGGGGGTCACGCCGCGCTCGTGAACCGCGCATTTTAGCCGGCCGCGGAAGGCTCCCAGCGCAGGCTCACCAGCGGCTGACCAGGCAGGCCGATCACCCGTGCGTCCAGGCCCAGGCCGGGCACGAAGACGAGCTGCCCGCCGCTGTAGAGCAGCGGCCCATCGCGCTCCCAGGCCGGCACGCCTTGTGCCTGATACTGCTTCTTCAGGCTGCGCGGTGGGCGGCCGATGCCGGCCTGAAATTGTTCGCCTCCCGAGCGAGCGCGCAACTCGACGTGGCCCAGCCAGGCCAGTGGCACGCCGCCCTCGCCCACCCGGGACACCACGAGGTGACCACCCCAACCCGGCAAGGCATGGCGACCGGCGCGACGCAGGCACAAGCTCGCTTCGCGATCACCACGCCGTAAGGGCTCGTCAGCGGCAGGAGTCCAGCTCAGGATGCCACGATGGAGCCGCAGCCGCCCTCGTTCGTGTTCCCATCGCCCTTGTCTGGCGCCGCCCAGTTCTTCCATCAGGCGACTGACCAGGCTGGCCGGCGCCGGATGGCGGAACTGGCCGCGCAACCAGTGCCGCAGCACGTTGGATCGGCGCGCGACACTCAGCATGAGCCACGCCGGCACAGACAAGCCCTCGGCGCTCGCCGCCGCCGACAGATCCAGGGCCGCCAGTTCGTCGAGGCAGGCCGTGGCCTCCTGGGCCCAGGCAGCCGTGTCGGCCAGCGTCGTTTGCGCTGCCGGAAAGGCCTGCACGATCGACGGCCAGACCTCCAGACGCAGTCGGTTGCGTGCGAAGCGCGGGTCCGCATTGCTCTCGTCTTCGATGTGGTGCAGGCGATGGCGCCGCACGTAGCCTGCGATCTCCTCGGGCGCACGTGCAAGCCAGGGCCGCAGCCATCGCACGCCGTCGCGTTCGGCCTCGCGCGGCATGCCGGACAGGCCCGCGACGCCGCCGCCGCGCAGGGCCTGGATGAGCACGGTCTCGGCCTGATCCAGCCGGTGATGCGCCAGCAGGACGATGCCGGCGCCCTGCTCCGTTGCCATCTGGCGAAGCGCCCGGTAACGCTCGCGACGCGCCCAGGCTTCGACGCTTTCGCCCCGAGGCGGCTTCGATTCGAGACGAGTCACGCACAAACGAAGCGGCAGGCCTCGCTTTGCCCAGCGCCGGGATTGCTGCTCGCAGTGCGCGACCCAGGCATCGGCGTTCGGGCTCAGGCCATGGTGCACATGAAACGCGAGCACCTCGACACCGAGCGGCACGGCGGCCACCAGCGTGGCATGGAGCAGCGCCGTCGAGTCACGGCCACCGCTCCAGGCGACGGCGATGCGGCCGTCTTCCACCGCCGCCGCGGCCCGCAGGCTCAGCGCTCCTTGCTGTCGGTGAAGCGGCCGTAGGCCTGCAGGCGCTCGTAGCGTCGCTGCAGCAGTTCTTTGGGCTTGAGGTCGCCGATCTGGCGCAGGGCGTCGCTCAGCGCGCGCTTGAGGAACGAGGCCATCTGCTTGTGGTCGCGATGCGCGCCACCGACCGGCTCGGTGACGATCTTGTCGATCACCCCGAGCGCTTTCAGCCGATGCGCGGTGACGCCCAATGCCTCGGCCGCATCGGCCGCGCGCTCGGCAGTCTTCCACAGGATCGACGCACAGCCTTCCGGCGAGATGACGGAATAGATGGAGTACTGCAGCATGAGCGTCTGGTCACCCACGCTGATGGCCAGCGCGCCGCCGGAACCACCCTCGCCGATGATGGTGCACACGATCGGCACCTCGAGCTGCGCCATCTCGAAGATGTTGCGGCCGATCGCCTCGGACTGGCCTCGCTCTTCAGCGCCGATGCCCGGGTAGGCCCCCGGCGTATCGACGAAGGTGAACACAGGCAAGCCGAACTTCTCGGCCAGCTTCATCAGGCGCAGCGCCTTGCGATAGCCCTCGGGGCGCGACATGCCGAAGTTGCGCAACCCGCGCTCCTTGGTGTCGCGGCCCTTCTGGTGGCCGATGACCATGCAGGCCTGGCCATTGAAACGCGCCAGTCCGCCGACGATGGACTGGTCGTCCGCGAAATGGCGATCGCCGTGCAGTTCCTGGAAGTCGGTGAAGATCTCGTTGACGTAGTCGAGCGTGTAGGGCCGCTGCGGATGCCGCGCGATCTGCGTCACCTGCCAGGGCGTCAGGCTCGAATAGATGTCCTTGGTGAGCTGCAGGCTCTTCTTGCTCAGCCGATCGATCTCTTCGGAGATGTCCACGGCAGACTCGCTCTGCACGTAGCGCAACTCCTCGATCTTCGTCTCGAGCTCGGCCACAGGCTGCTCGAACTCCAGGAAATGCCGTTTGCTCATGGGTGGGTCCCCTCGACGTTCTTCTGCGCCTCGCGACGGGTCAGTAGTCTACCGGCAGCGGGTCCAGGCTGCGCCAGATGTACCAGGTGGCGACCGACCGGTACGGCGCCCACGCGTCGCCGACCTCGCGCGCCTCGGCACGCGACACCGGCTCGCCGCTGAAATAGTTGACGCTGATGCCCTTGATCAGGCCCAGATCGTCCAGCGGCAGCACGTTCGGGCGCATCAGGTGGAAGATGAGGAACATCTCCGCCGTCCAGCGGCCGATGCCGCGGATGGCGACGAGTTCCTCGATGATGGCCTCGTCGTCCATCTGCTGCCACTGCCGCACGTGCACCGTGCCGGCTTCGAAGTTCTGCGCCAGATCGAGCAGGTACTCGACCTTGCGCGCCGACAGCCCCGCACCGCGAGCGTCGGCGATGTCCAGCGCCAGCACGGATGCCGGCCGCAGCTTCGTGCGCGGGTCGGGTACGAGGGCGGTGAAGCGGTCCCACACCGATTGCGCAGCCTTCACCGAAATCTGCTGGCCGACGATCGAGCGCGCCAGCGTCGTGAACGCATCGCCGCGGCTTTGCAGGCGGCCCTCGCCGAACTGCGGGATCAACTTGCGCATCACGCGGTCGCGTTTCGACAGGTGCTTGCACGCGTCGTCCCAGTAGTCGGGGGTCGTCCCCAGCTTGGCGGGCGTCACCGGCGTCAGCCCTTCACCCAGGTGGTGCCCTGCGGCGAGTCCTTCAGGACGATGCCGTCGGCGGCCAGTTCCTGGCGGATGCGGTCGGCCAGCACGAAGTCGCGTGCGGCCTTGGCCTGCGCGCGGGCTTCGATGCGCTGTGCGATGGCGGCTTCGTCCAGGCCGCTGCCGGCCTGCATGAAGCTGCGGGGCACCTGCTGCAGCACGCCGAGAGTGGCACCGAGCCCTTTGAGCAGCGCAGCTGTCTGCGGCGAGCGCGTGCGGTTGAGCTCGCCGGCCAGGTCGAACAGCACGGCGAACGCCACCGGTGTGTTGAAGTCGTCGTTCATCGCGGCGCGGTAGGCGGCGGCCTGGGGCTGGCTCCAGTCGATCTCTGCCGCCGGTACCTCGATGCCGTCGAGCGCGGTGTACAGCCTGCGCAGTGCGCTTCGCGCATCGTCGAGATTGGCATCGCTGAAGTTGAACGGGCTGCGGTAATGCGTGCGCAGCATGAAGAAGCGGATCGTCTCGCCGTCGAAGTGCTTGAGCACGTCGCGGATGGTGAAGAAGTTGCCCAGCGACTTCGACATCTTCACGTTGTCGACGTTGAGGAAGCCGTTGTGCATCCAAACGTTGACGAAGCGCTGCCCGTTGGCACCTTCGCTCTGCGCGATCTCGTTCTCGTGGTGCGGGAAGATCAGGTCCAGCCCGCCGCCATGGATGTCGAAGTGTTCGCCCAGCAGTGAGCAGCCCATCGCCGAGCACTCGATGTGCCAGCCGGGGCGTCCGCTGCCGAAGGCGCTGTCCCATTTGGCGTCGGCCGGCTCGCTGGCCTTGGCCGATTTCCACAGCACGAAGTCCAACGGATCTTCCTTGCCGTCGAGCACCGCCACGCGCTCGCCGGCGCGCAGCTGGTCGATCGACTTTCCGGAGAGCTTGCCGTAACCCTCGAACTTGCGCACCGAGTAGTTCACGTCGCCGTTGCTGGCGCGGTAGGCCAGGCCCTTGCGCTCGAGCCTGGAGATCATGTCGAGCATCTGTGGCACGAACTCGGTGGCGCGCGGCTCGTGCGAGGGCGGCAGCACGCCGAGCTGGGCGATGTCCTGGTGCATCGCCTCGGTCATCTCGGCCGTCAGCTGGCGGATCGGGATGCCCCGCTCGACGGCGCGCTTGATGATCTTGTCGTCGATGTCGGTGATGTTGCGCACATAGGTGACCTGGTAGCCCAGTGTGCGCAGCCAGCGGTAGACCATGTCGAACACGAGCAGGAAGCGCGCGTGGCCCACGTGGCAAAGGTCGTAGATCGTCATCCCGCACACGTACATGCGCACGTGGTTCGGATCGATCGGCGTGAAAGTCTCGATGTCCCGCGAGAGCGTGTTGTGGATGCGCAGCGTCATGGGCCGTTCGGCGGGTTCGCCGCGGGGCCGGTGCGAGCCGCCGCAGGAGGATTCTTGTCGGGGATCGGCCGCACCGGTGGATGCGGCCGATACGGCCCTGCGACGCGTCCGGTCGAGGGCCCTGAACTACAATGAAATCAGTATAGCGGGACCGCCCGGAGCCCGGCTCCGAGGTAAACCGCAGTGTCCTTGCACCGCCCTCCCCGCGCTCCCTTCACGATGAGGCATCCCCGTTTCTGGCTGATCTGCCTGGTGCTCGCCGGCCTAATGGGTTGTGGCGTGGCGCGCGCCGACGAACTGGCCGAGGTGCAGCGCCTGCACGCCGCCGGCCAGACCGATCAGGCCCTGCAGCGCGCCCAGAAGTACCTGGCCGCCAAGCCCAAGGATGCACAGATGCGCTTCGCCGTCGGCGTGATGTTGGCGGAGACGCACCGCAGTGCCGAGGCTGCGAGCGCTTTCGAACGACTCGTCGAGGACTACCCCGAACTGCCCGAGCCCTACAACAACCTCGCCACGCTGAAGGCCGCTGCGGGCGACTACGAGGGTGCGAAGGCGTCGCTCGACCAGGCCTTGCGCGCCAACCCGAATCTGGCGCTGGCCCACGAGAACATGGGCGACGTGCAACTCATGCTGGCAATGCGCGCCTATGGCCGTGTGCTCCAGATCGAGCCCAGCAACAACAGCGTTCCGGCCAAGCTAGCGATGCTGCGGCAATTGCTCAAGGTGCCGGCCCGTGCCACACCCTGAATCCGAAGTCCCCACCGAAGGAGTTTCCTCCCGATGAATGCCCGACGAATCTGCCATGCCCTGGCCATTGCCGCGCTGGCGCTCGGCACCCACCTCGCCGCGCAGGCACAGAAGGTCAAGCTCGCCACCAGCGCTGGCGACATCGTCATCGAGCTCGATGCCGCAAAGGCGCCCAAGTCGGTGGCCAACTTCGTCGAGTACGTCAAGGCAGGCCACTACGATGGCACGGTTTTCCACCGAGTCATCCCGAACTTCATGATCCAGGGCGGCGGCATGTCGGCCGACCTTCAGGAAAAGCCGACACGCGCGGCGATTCCTCTGGAAAGCCGCAACGGCCTGGACAACGTGCGCGGCACCGTGGCCATGGCGCGCCGCGGCGACCCGAACTCGGCCACCGCGCAGTTCTTCATCAACGTCAAGGACAACGGGTTCCTGAACGCCGCGCAGTCGCAGGACGGCAACGGCTATGCCGTGTTCGGCAAGGTCGTCGCCGGCATGGACGTGGTCGACAAGATCCGCGTCGTGCCCACCGGCAACAAGGGCCCGTACCAGAACGTGCCGAACGAGCCCGTGACCATCACCAAAGCCACCCTGGAGAAATGAGATGAGCACCAAGGTCCAACTGCAGACGAGCATGGGCGAGATCACCATCGAGCTCGACGACGCCAAGGCACCGGTTTCCGCCGCCAACTTCATCGAATACGTGAAGGCCGGCCACTACGACAACACGGTGTTCCACCGCGTCATCCCCGGCTTCATGATCCAGGGCGGCGGCTTCGAGCCCGGCATGCGCCAGAAGGCCACGCGCGCACCGATCGAGAACGAGTCGGCCAATGGCCTGACCAACGACCACTACACGCTCGCCATGGCGCGCACCTCGGCGCCGCATTCGGCGACGGCGCAGTTCTTCATCAACGCCACCAACAATGGTTTCCTGAACAAGGCGCAGTCGCAGGACGGCTGGGGTTACGCCGTGTTCGGCAAGGTGACGGCCGGCAAGGAAGTCGTCGACGCCATCGAGAAGGTCAAGACCGGCCGCAGCGGCGGCCACGGCGACGTGCCGGTGGAAGACGTGTTGATCCAGCGCGCCACCGTGCTCGACTGAGTCAGGCCCACGCCTCCATGCCCACGCCATCGCCGCTGCCGACCTTCTGGGAACTCGTGGCGCCGGCGGACTGGACGGCGGTGGACCTCATCAGCGATCTGCACCTGTCGGCGCAGACGCCGCGCACCTTCGAGGCCTGGGCAGCACACCTGCGCAGCACGCCGGCGTCGGCCGTCATCATCCTTGGCGACTTGTTCGAAGTCTGGATCGGCGACGACGCGCGGCACGAGGGCTTCGAGGCACAGTGCGCCGACGTGCTGGCCGAGGCGGCATCGCGCCTGACGGTGGCCTTCATGTGCGGCAACCGCGACTTTCTCGTCGGCGGTGAGATGCTGCGCGAATGCGGGGTGCGCGCCCTGCCTGACCCGACCGTGCTGGTCGCCTTCGGCGAGCGGCTGCTGCTCTCGCACGGCGATGCCCTGTGCCTCGACGACCACGAGTACCAGCAGTTCCGCGCCCAGGTGCGATCGCTCGCCTGGCAGCGCGAGTTCCTCGGGCGGCCGCTCGAGCAGCGACATGCGCTGGCGCGCGCCATGCGCGACCACAGCGAGCAGCGCAAACGCGGCAAGTCGGTCGAGGACTGGGTGGATATCGACAAGGGCACGGCAGTACGCTGGATGCACGAGGCGAGCACGCCGACACTGATCCACGGCCACACCCATCGGCCTCAGCACGAAGACCTGGCGCCGGGGTTTGTGCGCGAGGTGCTCAGCGACTGGGACCTCGACGATGCCCGCCCGCCGCGTGCAGAGGTGATGCGTCTGCGTCGCTCGGGCCTCGCGCGCGTCCCACTGGCCGGGTGAGCACGGCATGATCGGCGGCTGGTGGCGCCGGCGGCGCGATGCGCGCATGCTGGTGCAGCGAGCGATCCCGGAAGATCTGTGGCGCCTGACGCTGTCGCGCTTCCCGTTTCTCTTGCACCGCCCGGTCGACGACCTGCAGCGGCTGCGCGATCTCAGCACGCTGTTCTTGGCCGACAAGGAGTTCGCCGGCATGCAGGGGCTCGAAGTGGACGACGGCATGGCCGTGGCCATCGCCGCGCAGGCCTGTCTCCCGATCCTGCGTCTGGGACTGTCGCAATACGACGCCTTCAAGGGCATCGTCGTCCACCCGGACGTCGTCGTGGCCCGCCGGGAGGTGATGGACGAAGACGGCGTCGTGCACCACTACGATGAGGAGCTCTCCGGCGAGGCGATGGAGGGAGGCCCGGTGATGCTGTCGTGGCGCGACGTGGCCGATGCCGGCGACAGCGCAGCCTGGGGCTACAACGTGGTGATCCACGAGTTCGCGCATGTGCTGGACATGCGCGATGGCGCACCCGATGGCGTTCCGCTGTTGCCGGACCGCGCGGCGCGCGAACGGTGGCTGGCCGTGCTGGAGCCGCAGTGGCAGGACTTCTGTGCGCGCGTGGACGACGGCGAGGACACGCTGATCGACCCCTATGGGGCGGAGGCGATCGACGAGTTCTTCGCGGTGGCCTCTGAAGTGTTTTTCGTCAATGCATCGGCGCTGCGTGCCGAGCACCCGCAGCTGTACGAACTGCTCGCCGGCTACTACCGGCAGGATCCCGCCGCTCCATGAAGAAGGGGCCCGAAGGCCCCTTCCCGTTTCGCCTGTGTCGCGCCTGTCAGGCCGTCGCCGGCTCGGCCTTCGGCTTGTCGCTCTTCTTCAGCGGCGTGATGTCGAGCACCGGCTTGCCGTCGGCATCGATGTCCACACGCAGGCGGCCCCCGTCGACAAGACGGCCGAACAGCAGTTCGTCGGCCAGGGCACGGCGGATCGTGTCCTGGATCAGGCGCTGCATCGGGCGCGCGCCCATCAACGGATCGAAGCCCTTCTTGCCCAGGTGCTTGCGCAACTCGTCGGTGAACGTGACTTCGACCTTCTTCTCGGCCAGCTGGCTCTCGAGCTGCAGCAGGAACTTGTCGACCACGCGCAGGATGATCTCCTCGTCCAGCGCCCGGAAGCTGACGATCGCGTCGAGCCGGTTGCGGAACTCCGGCGTGAACAGGCGCTTGATGTCGCCCATCTCGTCACCCTGCTCGCGCGAGTTGGTGAAGCCGATGGTCGACTTGTTCATCGTCTCGGCACCCGCGTTCGTCGTCATGACGATGATGACGTTGCGGAAGTCGGCCTTGCGCCCGTTGTTGTCGGTCAGCGTGCCGTGGTCCATCACCTGCAGCAGCACGTTGAACACGTCCGGGTGCGCCTTCTCGATCTCGTCGAGCAGCAGCACGGCGTGCGGTTTCTTGCTGATCGCCTCGGTCAGCAGGCCACCCTGGTCGAAGCCGACGTAACCCGGAGGCGCGCCGATCAGGCGGCTCACCGCGTGACGCTCCATGTACTCCGACATGTCGAAGCGGATCAGCTCGATGCCCAGGATGTAGGCGAGCTGGCGCGCCACCTCGGTCTTGCCGACGCCGGTGGGGCCGCTGAACAGGAAAGAGCCGATCGGCTTGTCCGGGCGGCCCAGGCCCGAGCGCGCCATCTTGATGGCGGCCGCCAGCGCCTCGATGGCCGGCTCCTGGCCGAACACCACGCTGTTCAGGTCGCGATCCAGGCTCTTGAGCTTGCCGCGGTCGTCGCTGGACACGCTGGCCGGCGGGATGCGGGCGATCTTCGCCACGATGTCTTCCACCTCGGCGCGCGTGATGGTCTTCTTCTGCTTGCTCTTGGGCAGGATGCGCTGCGCCGCACCGGCCTCGTCGATCACGTCGATCGCCTTGTCGGGCAGGTGCCGGTCGTTGATGTACTTGGCCGACAGCTCGGCCGCCGCCTGCAGGGCACCCAGGGCGTACTTGACGCTG
>Ga0208822_1002226_pt1 | contig 12503 bp, 9 predicted proteins | sample AD_STIC08_MetaG_FD_184435 | JGI IMG/M metagenome (GOLD analysis project Ga0208822, IMG submission 184435) | Active sludge microbial communities of municipal wastewater-treating anaerobic digesters from USA - AD_STIC08_MetaG (SPAdes) (version 2) | ecosystem: Engineered > Bioreactor > Anaerobic >...
TTCCTCGCCGGCACCCCGCCGGAAAAACTCAAAGCCCAAGTCGTCGTCGCCCCGCACCACGGCACCGCCGGCATCGAGGACATCACCCTCGGCCTCCCCGACGACATGGCCCAACGCCTCGCCGACTCCACCGGCGAACTCCTGAAAGCCACCGGCGCCGAAGCCGTCATCTTTGAATTTGGCAACCCCCGCCCCGTCGAACCCCTGCGCTACAAGGAAGCCCGCAAAATCGCCAGCCTCGCCCGCCGCGCCGCCGAAGATGCCCTCCCCGACGCCATCAACGTCGCCACCGATACCGACGGCGCCATTCACATCAGCAGCGATGGCATCACCTATCAGCTCGCCACCCAGCTTAGCGAAACCGGCAGCGAAGTGGACGAACCCACCATGCTCGAAATCGGCGGCTTCTAACCCGGATCATTCACGCCATAAGTCCGCCACGGATGCCCGGCCGTTGGCGACGAAGCCGGATTGGCATACTGCGAGCCTAAAAGAATGATGCAGAAGACGTATTGAGATCATTGTATAAAATAATTTCTATATGTCGGATTATATTATTGATTACGACATATAAAATATATTTGTCGTATTTTTATATTGACATTTGGTCGAAAGTATGATTGACTTGCGGGCGACAAAAAAGGCGGAGAAGGTTGTGTACACCAACTCCGCCCGAGGTGTGGAACCAGTGGCCCACATCACTCATTGAAGACAGGGGCAAGGTATGCCTCGGGTGAAGGTTTGTCAATAGATTTGCCGCTGGGAAAGAGAAAAAAACATGACTCAGCAAACAGCACGTTGGCAGGGCCAGTCTGGAAGAACCTACGATTATGAGGTTCATCTGATTGGAACAACCTTTGCCGAAAAGCCAGGCAACTACATCTTCGCCGCCATTTCAGACGGCAGGTGGAAAGCCTGCTACATTGGACAAACGGAGAATCTCCATGACCGTTTGGCCAATCATGAGAAGGAGCCATGCGCAAAGCGATATGGTGCCTCTCATGTCCACGCCCATGTGACAACGGGCGGAGAAGCAGTGCGAAAGGCGGAAGAAGAAGACCTTATTCGACTTCATAAGCCGCCCTGTAACGACCAGCTCAAGTAGCGTGGTCAACGGTGGCCGGCCAAGTGTTATGATTGGCCGGCCACCCTTAAAGATTTTGAAGGGAAAAAAGATGAATGCGATGGTGCCCAACAACGGGCTGGCCTTGCTGACGACGCGGACGATGGGGGAAACGGCGGGACTGCGTCGGCTGGCGGAAGAGACCCGGGTGGCGATTGCGCTGCTGAATTACCAAGTGGGGCAAATGCCTTCTCCGAATCTGTTGCTCGACCTGCTGCCCTATCAGGAGGCGCGCGGCAGCAGCCAGATCGAAAACATCGTCACCACCAATGACGAGTTGTACAAAGGTCTGGCGTTTGGCGAATACACGGAAACCGCCAAGGAGGTCGTTCGCTACAAGACCGCCCTGTTTGCCGGCATGGACATCCTGAAGGCGCGCGGCGTGTTGTCCGTGGGGGATATCGAGACCATCCATGCACAACTCGCCGCGAATGCGCCGGGTTTGCGCACAAATCTGCCCCAGTTTGAAAGCAGCCTGACGCGGGTGGCCCGGGTGAAGAGCGGTGAACGCGAAGTGATTTATACCCCTCCGCACGGCAAGCCGCTCCTGCAACGGCTGCTGCTGGACATGCTGGAATATGTGTACAATGACGAGATGTATCCAGCCCACCCGCTCATCAAAATTGCCTTGGCCCACATGCAGTTCGAGCGCATCCACCCGTTCCACGACGGGAACGGGCGCACGGGGCGCATTCTGAATATCCTGTTTCTTTGCCAGAAGGGGTATCTGGCCCTGCCGGTGCTGTACGCCAGCGGGGAAATCCTGCGGCGGCGGGAGGAGTATTATGCCGCCTTCACCGTGCCGGAAGAGGAACAGGGCGCGGCCCGGTTCGCCGAATTTATGCTGGGGATATTCCAAGACACCGCGCGACGAACGCTCAAAATCGTGAACCGGATCGGCAAGCTGACGGCCGATCACACCAGCGACCAGTTCCTGAACCAGTTGCGGGGCCGCAAGAGCGAGCTACAAAAAGTCCTGGCCACGGTTTTCAGCAAGCCCTACGTGCGTATTTCGGACCTGAATGAGTTGCACCGCGAAACCGCTTCGCGGCATCTGCGGCAACTGGTTGAAAAAGGGGTGCTGCGCGAAGAGAAAAGCGGGCGGGATAAGGTTTTCCTGAACGAAGTGTTGCTTGGGATTTTTCACGATGAATGAAAGTAACCCCATGTTCGTAGTCCCGCCTTCAGGCGGAAGGATCGGAAAATGCCGCCTAAAGGCGGGACTACAAACGGAAGAGAAAAAACGTGTTCGTAGTTCCGCCTTCAGGCGGAAGGAGCGAAAACCACCGCCTAAAGGCGGGGCTACAAACGGAAGCGAAAAGAACGTGTTCGTAGTTCCGCCTTCAGGCGGAAGGTTCGAAAAAAACACCGCCTAAAGGCGGGACTACTAACGTGAAAGGAAGAAACATGAACCACGCCGACATCCAAACAAAAGCGAAGCTGGTCACCGACATCGCCAACAAGTTGCGCGGGCCCTATACGCCCGAACGCTACGGGAACGTGATCATCCCCATGGCCATCCTGCGGCGGTTCGACTGCGTGCTGGCCGACAAGAATGCCGCCATCAAGCCGGTTCTGGCGAAAATGGAGCGCTTGAAAGCGGACGACGAGCACAAGGAACAGGCCGTCAAAAAAGCCTGCGGCGTGCCGTTTTTCAATGCCAAATGCGTGACCTTCGAGGACCTGGTGGGCGACAGCGACAATCTGGGCGCCAACTTCCTGGAATTCATTGGCGCCTATTCCAAAAACATCGCGGAAATCGTGAAAGGCTTGAAGTTCCGCGAAGAAGTCGAATTCATGATCAAAAAAGGACTGCTGTTCGAGGTGGTCAAGGCGTTTGCGGCGGTGGACTTCCATCCGGAAACCACCGACCCGCTTTCGATGGGCTATGTGTTCGAGGAAATCATCCGCACCTACAAGGCCAATGCCGAGGCGGGCGACCACTATACCCCCCGCGAAGTGATCGAGCTGTGCGTGGACCTGATGATGGCCGAGGGTGCCGAGGAACTGAAGAAACCCGGCAAGATCATCCGCGTTTATGACGGCTGCTGCGGCACCGGCGGCATGCTGACGGTGGCCAAGCGCAAACTCAAGGAACTGCTGGGCACCGACGAGGGCATCCGCCTGTTCGGGCAGGACAGCAACCCGGAATCCTACGCCATCTGCCGGGCCGAAATGCTCATGCTGGGCGAAGACCCCCGCAACATCCACGAAGGCAACACGCTGACCGACGACAAGCTGAAGGGCGAAAAGTTCGATCTGACGATCACCAATCCCCCTTTCGGCTACGAATGGAAGACGGACAAGGCCTTGGTGGAGCAGGAATTCAAGGCCAAGTACGGCTCGCGCTTCATGGCCGGCCTGCCGCGCATCAGCGATGGCCAGTTGCTGTTTCTGCAAAACCTGATCGCCAAGACGGAGAAGGACGGCCGAATCGCCATCATCTTGAACGGCTCGCCGCTGTTTTCCGGAAACGCCGGCAGCGGGGAGAGCGAAGTCCGGCGCTACGTGCTGGAAAACGATTTGGTCGAGGCCATCGTGGCCCTGCCCGATCAGTTGTTCTACAATACCGGGATTTCCACCTACGTGTGGATCCTCTCGAAAAACAAGGCCCAAAAACGGCACCGGAAAGTGCAGTTGATTGATGCCACCGGGTGCTGGACAGAGCAGAAACCGAAATCACTGGGCAACAAACGCAAAGAAATCACCCCCGAACACCGGGCCGAGATTGTAAAACTCTACCGCGGGTTCAAGGAAGGCGACCGGGTGAAGATTCTCGAAACGGAGGACTTCGGCTACCACAAAGTGACCGTCGAACGCCCCCTGCGCGACGAACAGGGCAACATTGTCCTGAAAAAAGGAAAAAAACAGGCCGATTCCGCGTTGCGCGACACCGAAAACGTGCCGCTGAAGGAAAAAATCGCCGACTACATCGCCCGCGAAGTGCTGCCCTACGCTCCGGATGCGTGGGTGGACGATTCCAAGACCAAAATCGGCTACGAAATCCCCTTCACCCGCTATTTTTACCGGTACGCCCCCCCCAGACCGTCCCGCGACATCCTTCAAGAAGTCGTCGCCATCGAAGATGACATCCGTGACACCCTCGCCAGCCTGCTCGGAAGGAACGGCAACCCATGAAACCCCGCAAAATGAAGGACAGCGGCATCCCCTGGATTGGCCTGATCCCGGAGGGGTGGGAAGCGCGCAAGATTAAGACCATTTTTCAAGTGCTTGGAGGTGCAACTCCGGCAAGCGGGAATGTTGACTATTGGGACGGCGATATTCCGTGGGTAACGCCGGCCGATATGAGTGATGATAAAATTTATTTGAAAGACTCCAAACGAAAGATAACACGAGAAGGTCTTGAGTCATGCGCGGCAGAACTCGTCCCTGTCGAATCAATAATTGTTTCAAATCGTGCTCCGATTGGAAAAGTTGCATTGGCGGGCGTACCACTATGCACCAACCAAGGCTGCAAGAGTCTTCGGGCATCTGAATCCGTATGCAGTAAATATTTCTATTATTATTTGCGGACTCAAACAGAAACCCTGAACATGTTTGGCCAGGGGACGACATTCTTAGAGCTTTCTAGTCGATCGTTGAACGATTTTCTTGTCCCGTATCCTGCAGAAAATGAACAATCCCGAATCGCGGCCTATCTGGACGAAAAGTGTGGTGAAATTGATCGGGTCATTGCAGCGAAGGAGCAACAGAACAAACTGTTGCGCGACCAACGCACCGCCATCATCAGTGAGGCGGTCACAAAGGGGCTCAACCCCAATGCAAAATTCAAAGATAGCGGATTTGAATGGCTTGGGGAGATACCCGTTGATTGGTGCCATTTACCGTTGCGATATGCGGTTGTTTCCATTACCGGAGGTGCGACGCCTCAAAAAGAGAATCCACTATTCTGGGACGGCGATATTCCCTGGGCATCTTCAAAAGATTTAAAAACCAACAAGATTTACAAAACCGAGGATTCAATTACAAAGGAAGGACTCGAACGCTGCTCGGTTTCACTCATTGACGCAGGGCGGCTTATCCTGTGTGCCCGTTCTGGCATTCTTCGCCATACCCTGCCTGCATGCGTCAATATGGTGCCGCTAACAATAAACCAGGACCTGAAGGCACTCGAATTCAGAAAAGAAATCAACATCTACTATGTTCAGTATTACTTTCTGGGTTTGAACCGGGAGATTCTGACCTTCAGTCAAAAGGAAGGCGCCACTGTTGAAAGTCTCAATATGGAGTTGCTCATGAAATTGCCCATCTTTTTTCCGCGAATGCCTGAACAAGAGAAGATTGTGTCATATCTGGATTCCCGTTGCGCGGAGATCGACCAGGTAATCGCGGCAAACGAGAAAATGGTGGCCAAGTTGAAGGAATACCGGAGCAGCCTGATTTGGGAAGCCGTGACGGGAAAAACCAGTTTGTAGTCCCGCCTTTAGGCGGAAGGATCGGAAGATGCCGCCTGAAGGCGGTACTACGAGCCGGGAGCTCCGCCTGAAGGCGGGACTACAAACCCAAAGCTCCGCCTAAAGGCGGTACTACAAACGAAGTAAAAAAAGGAATACACGATGTACCAGTGGCGAAAAATGACGGTGGAGGAACGAGAAGAGGCGTTGCGCGAGCGGCGCCAACGCAGGTTGCCGCATCACAGTCCGCCGCATTTTGCGGGCGATGCGCCACGGCTTTATCACCTGACGGCGGCCTGCTACGAGCATCGCCCCATTGTGGGGCTTTCGCCGAATCGCATGGCGGAATTCGAGGCCGAGCTGGTCAAAACCCTGCGCGCCGAGGGCCGCGAACTGGCGGTCTGGTGCGTGCTGCCGAACCATTGGCATGCGCTGGTGCGCACAGGGGATCTGCGTGGGACGACCAAGGCTGTGGGCCGATTGCATGGGAGAATGTCGCACGCGTGGAACGGGGAGGCGGATTGCCGCGGGCGGACATGCTGGCATCGCTGCGCGGACCGGGCCATGCGGAGCGATGCGCATGTTTTTGCAACGATCAACTACATCCATCACAATCCCGTTCATCATGGATATGTGGAGCAATGGACGCAGTGGCCCTTTTCAAGCGCGGCAGACTATCTGGACGCCATAGGCCAGGAGGAAGCGAAACGGCGCTGGAAACAATATCCACTTTTGGATTACGGAAAGGGCTGGGACGAGCCGGAGATGTGATCAATGTTCGTAGTCCCGCCTTTAGGCGGAAGGATCTAAAACCGCCGCCTAAAGGCGGAACTACCAACCCGAAATCCCCGCCTAAAGGCGGAACTACAAACTCGATCCAAGACCGCCTGAAGGCGGAACTACGAGCCAGAAAACCCCCGCTTGCGAAAGCGGAGGGAAGGCTGATAGGATGCGGACTGAACCAGGGCGTGGACAACTGGATGGGATGAGGTAAGGCGATGGCGGCAGAAGATTTAAGAGAAAATCCGTTCCGGGACGAGATTTGCGCCGCGCTGGTTGCCAAGGGCTATGTCGAGGGACAAAAGGGGGATTACGTAATGGATCGCGCGCTGGACAGGGCGCGATTGCTGGAATTTCTGGAGCGGACGCAGGAGCCGGAGCTGGCCAAGTTCCGGGCGGCGCACGGGGCCGATTGGCAAAACCGCCTGTTGCGGCTGTGGGACGAGACCATCGAACATAATGGCCTGATCAAAACGCTCAAGGGGTTGGTGGAGGATTATCCGAGCGGCGCCAAATTCCATGTTGTGGATTTTCCCCGGAATCTGGCGGGGATGGGAGCGGGTTCGCTCGAAAAGAACGTGTTTTCGGTGCGCCGGGAGTTTATCTACGAGAACAAGCCGGAACCGCACCGGGTGGATTTGGCGATCTTCCTGAACGGCATTCCCGTGGCGATGATCGAACTGAAAAAACGCACGGCGGGGCAAAGCGCGGGCGTTGAGGGCATGCGGCAATACCGCAACACCCGCGATCCCCGGGAAAAGGTGTTCGGTTTCAACCGACGCACTTTGTTCTACCTGGTGATGGATGAATTCGAGGCCTTTGTGTCTACGCGGCTGGCCGGGCCGGAAACGAAATTCTTGCCGTTCAACCGGGGGACGGCGACGGGCGGTGCAGGCAATCCCATTGAGGAGGGCAAACACCCGACGCACCATGTGTGGGATGAACTGCTCGAGCGCGACATGTTGCTGCGGATCATTCGCGACTACCTGTTTATTGACGAAGAAGGGAAGATGATTTTTCCCCGGTATCACCAACTGGACGCGGTACTGAAACTCGAACGGAACGTCCGGGAACATGGAATGGGCGGCCGCTATCTGGTGTGGCATAGCGCCGGTAGTGGCAAAACCAAGACCATCTCCTGGCTGGCATTCCGCCTGCTCAACCTTCCCGGAATCAAAACCGTGATCGTGATCAGCGACCGCAAGGTGATTGACTCGCAACTGGCCGGCCAAGCACTGACGATGGATGGCAAGACGGGCCGGGTGCAATGGGCGGAGGATAGCGCCGAGCTGGCGGCATTGCTGAACGAGGGCGGAATGATTGTCGTGACGACCCTGCAGAAATTCCCCCTGGTTCTGGAAAAACTCCAGGAGAAGACTGGCGAGCAGTACGGGATCATCATTGATGAAGCACATTCCTCAACCGCGGGCAAGACGATGTCGAAGCTGTCCGAAACCTTGGCCGGAAAGAGCTTGGCGGAAGCGGCGGAACTGGAACAGGCCTACGAGGAAAGAGAGGACGGGCAACGGCAGTTACAGGAACTGGAACCCCGCATCACAGCAACGAAAAACGTGAGCTATTTTGCGTTCACCGCAACACCGCAAACAAAAACCATGGAGTTGTTCGGAACCCGGAATTCAAGGGGTAAAGACTGTTTCCACAAGTATTCGATGCGGCAGGCGATCGAAGAGGGATTCATTCTAAATCCCATCGCTTGCTACACGGTGTATTCCGACAAGCTCAAAGTCCGGAAGAAGGACGAGGCGGAAGGAGAATTCGAGAGTGCGCGGACGGCGGCCGCGATTCTGCACTATCTGACCAGTTCACCCGAGGTGGTCGAACGCAAAACAGAGATCATGCTGACCGATTTTCTGGCGCGGCGCCAGCATTGGCTGGGCGGAACGGCAAAAGCCATGATCTTGACGGCGTCGCGCAAGCATGCGGTGTGCTACAAACTGGCCGCGGATCGCTTCCTAGAAGAACGGGGCTGCGATGTCAAGGCGGTGGTGGGCTTCACTGGGAGCATCGTGCTGGATGATAAAACCTATACCGAGGAGAACTTGAACGCCGGGCTGGAGGGCCGGGATCTGCGGCAGATCATTCAGAAAGACCCCCGCGCGCGCATCATCGTGGTGGCCGACAAGCTCCAAACCGGCTTCGACGAAGACCGGCTGTGCGTCATGTACATTGACAAACACCTGAACGGGCCGGTGAAGACCGTGCAGACGATCTCGCGCCTGAACCGCGCGCGCGCGGGCAAGCGCACCTTCGTCATGGACTTTGTGAACGAGGCCCGGGACATCAAAGCCGCCTTCGAATTCTACTACGGCGGCGAGCTGTGGCTTCCGGAGGAAAACGAAATTGATCCCAATGTGCTTTTCCAGAAGCGGAATCGTTTGCTGGAATATGGCGTGTTCACGATGGAAGAAGCCCGGCGGGCCTATGGATTCATCGTCGCCGAAGAGAAACATTCGCCGGAATTGAGCGCGTTGTTCGCCGAGCTGATCGGACGCCACGCCCGCTTGCCGGTTACTCCCAAGGAAAATAAGAAAAAGTTGTTTTTGGCGGAGGCGAGCCAATTCGTTTCACTCTTTTACTATGTCTCCACGGTTTATGCCCGCTGGGACTTGGAAATGAAGCGCCTGGCGGCCTTTCTGGACACCCTGTTGAATCTGCTGAAGGCGGGCGAGGATCAAGAGCAAATCCGCCCCGAAAAGCTGGCCGAGCTGGTGAAGTTCACCACCCGGAAAGTGTTGCATGAGCAAAACCTGCTCCCTGAATCCGTTGCGCAAGAATTGGATTCCGTATCCACCGAAGTCCGGGTGGCCGAACCTAAAGTATCCGCGCTGGATGAAATCATTCAGCGGATCAACGCCAAATATGGCTATGAGCAGGCCAAGGATGCAATTGAGTCCATTGTGACCACACTGGCCGCAGATGCTGGACTCGCCATGAATGTGCGCAATAGTGCCAAGAGTGCCTACGAGGCCGAGACGATGGATCGCCTGAACGAAATCTGCGTCAACGGGATGCTGTCTTCAGAGGGTGAACAGGAACGCTTCTATGCCGAGTTAAGCAAAGATAAGGAATTTCTCCAGAATCTGGCTTTTGAAGTGATCCGCCGAATTCAGCAAATCCCTCAGGCTGTTTAGCGATATAGAAATTTTGGGGTCAGCCCTTAACAATTAACAATCTCCGTCCTGTTCCCCTCTCGAGGCCTGCATGGGCGGAGTTGGCGAAGGGATCTTCGCGCGCGGTGGGCGTGGCGTGGGGGAAAAAGTGGTCGGGGCGACGAGATTTGAACTCGTGACCTTTTGCACCCCAAGCAAACGCGCTACCAGTCTGCGCTACGCCCCGACCAAAGGCGTGTATTCGGCATGGGATGTACCATGCCGGGGGATGGGCGTCAATGGCGCTTTTACCGCGGGGCGGCAGGGCGCAGTTTAGGCGCCGAGGGCCTGCCGGGCGGTGCGCTTGGTGAGTTGGCGCACTTGCTGCAAGCGGGCGACGGTGGCGTGCCGGCGGACAGGGACCTTGCCCTTGGTGGCTTCCCAAATGACGACGGTGGGAATACTGACGGCGCAGAGTTTGGCGAATTCGGTCTGCGTCATGCCAAAGCGTTTACGCAGGGCGCGGATACCTTTGCCGGTGATCCAAAAGCGCTTGGCGGCGGCGGCATTGCCGGCCACGGGGAGTTCGCTGGCGGCCGGGCCACGGGCCTGGGCCTTGATTTCTTTTTGCAGGTTGAGAATCTGCCGGCGCAAATCCGCAATAAATCCGCGGTGGGCCGCGTTGCTGCGCTGCAGGGCCGCAACTTCCTTGCGCACCACGCGCCGGGCGACACGGGCGATTTCAGCTTTCAGTTCTTTCATTACGGTGGACATGGTTTTTCTCCTATCAATATGCTTACGATAGGTTGAATCTAGTGGACCCCGCGGAAAGTGCAAGGTTTTTCGTATCTTTTTTTGCAGTGCTGCAAAACGGCTGGTTTATTTTTGGTACGGATTCAGTGGCGAGGCGGCGTTGGGGGCCGCGGGAGCGCGGAGAAATATTGCAAAGAATTATGTTTTGATTTGATTAGGTGGCGACGGAATAAGGCGTGGTGATTTGCTGCGAAAGGCGCGGGTGGCGCGGGGGGATGGGGCTGAGGAGTGATGAATTAAAACTCAAATTGCCAGACAAGAATGGGCAACTTGGCGAAATCGGGTTGGGCGCGGGTGGTGCCGCGTATTTCCGCGATGGTGTCGTCGAGGCGGCGTTGGTTATGGCGGTGGGCGGCATCGAGGCCGCCATAGATGCTGCCGGTGTACCAGGTGAATTCCACGAAGGTGAGGACGGTGAAGGCGGCCCACTGGTCGTCATCGGCGGTTTCGATCATGCCCCAAAGGAAGAGGCTGTTGAGGATGAGGGAGCGGGTGGCGTTGGCGTATTCGCCGGAGTAGGCGTAGCCGAGGCCGGGGACAAGGCCGAGAAGGCCGCCGAGCCACGGTTTTTTGTCGCGGCGGGCGGCGTAGGCATCGAGCGCGGTGATGGCGGAGGTGGGATCAGTTGGAGAGGTGGCGAGGGCGGCGCGGGCGGCGGGGATGTCGTGGCGACGCAGGGCGGCGGTGGCGGCGCCGCGCGCGGCGATGTCGCGCCAAGGGGGGGCGTCGGCTTTGAGGCGGAGGCTGTCGAAGTAGAAGCCGGCGGAATCCCAGTCGCGCAGGGCGAGTGCGTTTTCAGCGCGCAGCCAAGCGACGGGCGCGGCGTTGCTGCCGGGGGCGGTGTCTTCGGCGCGGTCGAGCATGCGGTTGGCTTGGGCGGGATTGTGGTCGCTGGCGTATTGTTGGGCGGCCAGCCAGAACCAGCCGGCGGCGCGGGCGGAATCAGGATCGGCGAGGGCCAAGCGGCGGTATTCGATGGCGGCGGCGTTGTGCTGACGGTTGGCGGCGAGTTCACGGGCGAGTTGCGGGGTGTCGGCGAATTCAGCGGGTTCGGCAGCGGCGAGGAACGGGCTGGCGAGGAGCGCGGCGAGCAGGGCATGGCGCAGGCGCAGAGATTTTTCCACAGTGTGGAAACTTTTTTTCCACAGTGTGGAAAAATGCACGAATTTTTTCCACGCTATGGAAAAAGTTTGGAGAAATTTTCCACACAATGGAACAACTTTGAAGAAATTTTCCACACAATGGAACAACTTTGCGGAAAAAGTTCCACGGTGTGGAAAAATGTTGGTTGGCGGGGATAGAATTTTCCACGGTGTGGAAACTTTTTTTCCACAGTGTGGAAAAATGGGCGGATTTTTTCCACGCAATGGAAAAATCCCGCGCACGCGGGATAAACTTTCAGCGATTTTTCCACACAATGGCACAACTTTGCGGAAAAAGTTCCATGGTGTGGAAAAGGGTGTGGGCGGGGGGGCGGATTTCATGGGGGACCTCGTAGCCAGAAGGTGTGGTCGGTGAGAGGGTCGGCGTAGCGGATGCGGCCGTCGGGCATGGTGATGGGTTTGGCGCGGGCGGCAACGACGGAGGATTCGCGGCAGAAGCGGTCGGCCATGATGGGGAAGCCAAGGAGGCCATGGGCTTGGGTGGCTTGGCGGAAGTATTCGGAGCAACTGGGTTGGAGGTCGCAGCGGGAGCCGATGGCGGGGCCGATGTGGGTACGGTAGAAGCGGACGAGCCAGTGGGCGGGGCGGGCGGCGAGTGGCGGGCCGTGGGGGCGGCGGGGGCGGCACTCGCGCCAGATTTCGAGGGGCCAGGCGTCGCGGCAGGTTTGGAGGGATTGCCAGAGGGGGGCCTTTTCGCGGCGGAGGGTTTTGTGGGCTTTGAGGTAGAAGTACAGGGAGCAGCCGGCGCGCCAGAAGAGGGGCGCGGCTTGGGCGTGGAGATAGGCGAATTCGAGGGCGGCGGGGGTGCGGGAGGCGGGGGAATGCCAGTCGGCAAGGGCAAGTTCGTAGGCGGCTTGGCAGCGGAGTTCGAGGGGGGCGGCGGGGTTTTGCCAGAGGGCGGCGAGTTCGTCTTTGGCGGCGGCGGGGGCGTCGTTCAGGCGCAGGGCGCAGGTGGCGGCCAGAAGGCGGGCATGTCGGCGGCGGGTCCGGTGGCGGTTTCCAGCGCGCGGCGGGCTTCCAGGCGGGCGGAGGCCAACTGGCCCTCGGCAAATAGTTCGGCGGCAAGGTCGAGGGAGGGTGGCGCGGCGGCGGCTAGCGC
>Ga0208822_1002227_pt1 | contig 12500 bp, 9 predicted proteins | sample AD_STIC08_MetaG_FD_184435 | JGI IMG/M metagenome (GOLD analysis project Ga0208822, IMG submission 184435) | Active sludge microbial communities of municipal wastewater-treating anaerobic digesters from USA - AD_STIC08_MetaG (SPAdes) (version 2) | ecosystem: Engineered > Bioreactor > Anaerobic >...
CCGAACCTGGGAGGCGCGTTGCGCAGCAGCTCGCGGAGGCGCGACGAGAGGCGGGACGGATCGGTGGACATCGTGGATCAGAGGAAGACGGAATCCAGCAGCCAGAAGCCAGCAGTCAGAAGCCAGAATCGGGACATGCCGAGCCGGGGCGCGCCGTTCGTTGGATGTCTCGGCTCCGCCCTCCACTCCTGGTCTCCGGCGGCATCTCCCGACGCCGGCTCCATTCCGAATTCCGGATTCTGCATGAAACCCGATTTCCTGCTACTGCAGCCGTCCGAGCAGCTCCAGCGCCACCTCTTTCGCCTTCGGCCCGACGTCCCCGAGCGGCCCGACGCACGACGGACAACCCGACTCGCAGGGGCAGCCGGCGATGAGCTCGCGCGTTCGCGCCAGCAGGTCCCGGTGCATGCGAAACAGCGGCGCGCTGAACCCGATGCCGCCGGGATAGTTGTCATAGATGAACACGCGCGGCTCGTCGCCGTCGCGGGCGCCCGGGGTCACGCCCGATGGCGGCCCGGCCGCCGGCTGCGCCGAGCCGTCTTCGGCGGCGTCTCTCGCGGACCCGATGGACACGCCGATGTCGCGCGCGTCGCACATCAGCAGCAGCTGAGCAACCTGCCGCATCGCGTACGCCATCCCGACGACGCCGTCACGGCGGTCGTCGCCGGGCCACGAGAGCGACCCGACGAGCTCGCGCGGCACGGTCAGCCAGTACGACGTCGTGTGCATCTGGCGCTCGGGCAGATCGAGCTCGCCGGACCCGACGTTCTCGTTCGTGTAGAACTTGATCTTCTTGAAGCCGACCACCCGGGACACGACGTGAACGTCTCCGTGGGCCGCCAGCGCCCGCGGCCGCTCGCCGGCGGCGCCGGCCGTGTCGAGCGGCGTGACGCGGCTGTAGGTGATGGCGTCGGTGTAGTAGTCGCAGTCCACGTGGCGGACGTAGGCCTTGCGTCCCTCGACGTCGAGCCGCTCGACCTGATAGAGCCGCCCTTCGACGATGTAGATGGCCTTCTCGTGCAGGATCTCGAGGGCGGTATTGAAGTCCGTCTCGCCGATGTCGCGCGGCTTCCCGGTCACGTCCACGACGACGAAGTTGTCCGACGACACCGTGCGCAGGCTGATCGCGTCGGCGGGATACGACTCGCTGGTCCAGTGCCAGCGCCCGGCGGCGCCCTCGGCTGAACCGGGTCGGCTGAGGTGGACGAAGCCCTCCTCGGCCAGGATGCCGAGGATGTCCTGCACGTTCTCGCGCCCGAACGTGTCGGTCGTCGCGAAGGGCAGTTCGAAGGCGGCGCACTTGACGTGATCGACGAGGATCTGGAGGTTGTCGGGGTTGACCAGCGCGTGCTCCGGAGACGCGTCGAAGAAGTACGCCGGGTGCCGGACGACGTACTGATCCAGCGGCGCGCTCGACGCGACCAGCACGCCGGCGGAACGGCCAGAGCGGCGGCCCGCGCGGCCGAACCGCTGCCACGTGGACGCGATGGTCCCGGGGTAGCCCGCAAGCACCGCGACGTCCAGCGCCCCGATGTCGATCCCGAGCTCGAGCGCGTTCGTGGACACCACGCCGCGCACGGCACCCTCGCGCAGCCCGCGCTCGATCTCGCGCCGCCGGTGCGGCAGGTAGCCGCCCCGGTAGCCGCGGATGAGATCGGACTCGCCTGGCGCGCCGTCGTGCGCGTCCTTCAGGTAGCGCGTGAGAATCTCCGTGGACAGCCGGCTCTGCGCGAAGACGATGACCTGCAGGCCCTTCTGCAGGAACTCCAGCGCCAGGCCGCGCGATTGCGAGATATACGAGCGCCGGATCCCCAGCTGCCGGTTCACGATCGGCGGATTGACGAAGACGAGCCACTTCTCCCCGCGCGGGGCGCCGCTCTCGGCCACCAGCTCGAAGGGCCGCTCGGCGAGGCTCTCGGCCAGCTCCACGGGATTCGCGATCGTCGCCGACGAGCAGATGAAGGTCGGCGACGAGCCGTAGTGCTCGCACACGCGGCGCAGCCGCCGGAGCACGTTGGCCAGGTGGCTGCCGAACACGCCGCGGTAGGCGTGGAGCTCGTCGATGACGACGTAGCGAAGCCCCCCGAAGAGCTTGGCCCACTTCGGGTGGTGCGGGAGCACGCCCGCGTGCAGCATGTCCGGGTTCGTCAGGACCACGTTCGCGCGGCCCCGGATCGCCCGCCTGGCGTCCTGCGGGGTGTCGCCGTCGTACGTGAAGGCGCCGACCTCCACGTCCGACGCCCTGGCGATCTCCCGGGTCAGCCGATCGAGCTCGGCCAGTTGATCCTGGGCCAGCGCCTTCGTCGGGAACAGGTAGAGCGCCCGCGAGGACGGGTCCGCCAGGACGGCGTTCATCACGGGGATGTTGTAGCAGAGCGTTTTCCCCGAGGCGGTCGGCGTCGTCACCACGACGTGGCGGCCGGCGAGGGCATGCGCCACCGCCCGCGCCTGGTGGCTGTAGAGCCGGTCGATCCCCCGGCGGGCCAGCGCGTCGCGCAGGCGCGGATCGACGAGCGGCGGGAGGTCCTCGAAGTCGGCGTCGCGTGCGGGAACGCGCCGGACGGCGGTGACGAGGCCGTCGGGCTGGTCGGGGCGCTCCCTGACAGCCTGGTCCGGCAGCACCTCGCGCAACGCCATCTCGAGCGCCTGGTCCCGGCGCGCGTCGCCTCCCGGAAGCATGGGCGGGGTCCGCACAGCCGGCATCGTACTAGCCGTGGCGGTACCGATCAAGAGGCGAAAGTCCCGGCGCGACGCGCCGGAGCCGCGGCCGCTGCCGTCCAGGCCCGGACCGGGCGCGCCCGTTCGCACGTTCGGGGACGCCGCCGGCAACGCACCTGGCCGCGCGGCCCGTGGACGTTGGCCTTTTCCGCAAGTGCCGGTACACTGCAGCGAAGGCTCGCGACGCGATCGTGGACGACACCCAGGCAAGCCGGCGCCCGCCGGAACCGGCGCGCATCCTCGTCGTGGACGACGATGCCGAGCTGTGCGAGCTGATGAAGCCGTTCTTCGAGCGCCACGGCTTCGCGCTGGATGCCGAGCACGACGGCGTGCGCGGGCTGGTCGCCGCCCTCGAGGGCCGGCATGACTTGATCATCCTCGACGTCATGCTGCCGGGCATTGACGGAATCCAGCTCCTGCGCCGCCTCCGGCGGAGCAGCAACGTCCCCGTCATCCTGCTCACCGCGCGCACGGACATGGACGATCGGATCCAGGGGTTCGACGCCGGGGCCGATGACTATCTGCCGAAGCCATTCGGGCCCGAGGAACTGGTGGCCCGGATCCGGGCGGTGCTGCGGCGGGCGGGCCGGGCCGGGGAGGTCTCGCGCGCGGCGTTTCACGCCGGCGGCCTGGACGTCAGGCCGGCGTCGCGTGACGTGCTGGCCGACGGCGCGTTGCTGCCCCTGACCTCGATCGAATTCGACATCCTCGAGTGCCTCGCGCGCGCCGCCGGCCGCGTCGTCTCGCGCGACGTCCTGGCGGCGCTGCTGCACCAGCGCGACGCGGCGGCGTTTGACCGGTCCGTGGACGTCCACGTCCACCATCTGAGGAAGAAGCTCGGCCGTCGGCGGGACCTCATTCGCACAATCAGGGGCGAGGGCTACCTGTTCCGCGCGGACTAGGCGAGGCGGAGAGCGCCGATGCGGTCCATCCTCGGCAAGATTCTCTGCTGGCTGGCCGGCACGCTCGTGCTCGGCGCGGTCTCGTTCGTCGTGGTATCGGTCCTCCTCATCGAGCGCCGGGCCCGCGATCCGCTGGCGGCGGCGCTGCTGCTCCAGCTCGAGGGGGCCACGCGCACGTACGAGGCCCGCGGCGCCCCGGCACTCGAGGCCTACCTGGAGCGGCTGCATCGGGACTTCGGCGGACGCTACCATCTTGCGGACGCCGCCGGCCGCGACGTGTTGACGGGCGAGGACCGGTCGCCGGCCATCGCTGGCGCGCTGCCTCGTCCGGCCCTGTGGCCTCCGCGTCGAAGCGCGCCCGTCGTGGCGGCGACGGCCGACGGGCGCTACCACTTCATTGCGTTCTCTCCCCATCCCATCGATGTGGTGGAGGTGTCGCCCTACTACGTGTGGATCCCGCTGGCGATCGTGGCGCTCGCCTACCTCCTGGCGAAGCATCTGGCTGCGCCGGCGCGCCGTCTGCGCGACACCGTGGAGCGCTTCGGCCGGGGGGACTTGTCGGTGCGCTGCCATTCCGCCAGCCGCGACGAATTCGGCGATCTGGCGCGCGCCTTCGACCGGATGGCCGACCGCATCGAAGGAACGCTGGAGAACGAGCGGCGCCTCCTGCGGGACGTGGCTCACGAAATCCGCTCCCCGCTCGCGCGGCTCAAGTACGCCGTCGAGCTGGCGGGGACCGATCAGGGCCGCGACACCGCGCTGGCCCACATCCGGAAGGACATCGATCGGATGGCGTCGATCGCGTCGGATCTGCTCGAGACGACTCGTCCCGTGTTCGGGCCGGCGGCGAGCGGCCGCGACGTCCCCCTGGGCGCGCTGGTGGCCGAGGTCGCCGCCGACTGCCGGCGGGACGCGGAGTCGGAGAGCCGGCCGATCAGCGTGGACGTGCCTCCCGGGCTCCGCGCGCGGGCCGATCCAGAGCGGGTCAGGCGGGCCGTCGAGAACCTCGTCCGGAACGGGCTCCTGCACACTCCGCCCGGGACGCCGGTGGAGATCCGGGCCGTGCAGGCGGGAGACGTGGTGCGCCTCACCGTCCGCGACTGGGGTCCGGGCGTGCCGCCGGCCGAGCTCGAGCGCATCTTCCGCCCGTTTCACCGCCTGGACGAAGCGCGCCGGAGGGAGACGGGGGGGACGGGTCTGGGGCTGGCGATTGCGGAGCGGGCGATTGCAGAGGCCGGGGGCCGGATTGCCGCCCGTAACATGAATCCCGGCTTGGAGATCGCCATCGATCTCCCGTGCTAACAAAACTTAACAAATGCGTTCCGAACAATCCGACAGAATGGGAGTCTGAACCACGAGAGGGTGCGGCGGGAACCTGTCTCCCTGCCTGATATCATAGACGGTCACGGACCGTCCGTTGTCTCGGGTAGCGCCTGCCTGAAGCGCGACGGAGCGCCCAATCTATGACGTGCCTGGCATGGCTGGTGATTGCCTTCACCGGTCAGCAAGTCCCTGCGCCAACCGCGTTGCCGCCCCCGGACTCGCCTCCGCTGGTCCGGACGGTCGAGATCGCGTTCCCGACCCAGGGTAACGTCTCGGCCATCGATCCGGCGACTTACCTCTTCTACATCAAGACGATGCCGAGCCGGCCGTCGGCCGGGGTGTGGTCTCCCTACGACAGCGCGTCGGTGCTCGAGGACTTCAAGCGTCTCTGGGGCACGGGGTTCCTCGACAACATCTGGATCGAAGTCAAGGACGTGCCCTACCCGAACGGGGTCGAGGGCAAGCACATCGTCTTCAACCTCGAGGAACGGCAGCGCGTGAAAATCGTCGACTACGCGGGCTCGAAAGCGATCGAGCAGTCGAAGATCGAGGAGAAGCTCCGCGAGGAGGGCCTCCAGCTCCGGGTCGATTCGTTCATCGACCCTGGCACCATCCGGCGGGTAGAGGGCCTCGTCCGGGGGATGCTGGCCGAGAAGGGGTACGAGTACGGCGAGGTGACGCATGCGATCCGGCCGATGGAGAGCGATCCCAAGCTCGTGACCCTGACCTTCACCATCAACGAGGGGCCCAAGGTCCGCATCCGGCACGTGGAGTTCATCGGCAACAGGGCGGTGAGCGACCGGAAGCTCCGGAGGCGCCTGAAGTTCAACAAGGCGGAGTGGGGCCTGTCGTGGCTCACGGGCCGGGGGACGTACCAGGCCACGAAGCTCGAGGAGGATGCGGATCGGCTCACGGAGTACTACCGCAACAACGGGTACGTGACCGCTCGGATCGGGCAGCCGACGCTGCGGACGATCGGGGACTCGAAGGACGGCAGGACGCGGTACGTGGCGCTGGAGGTTCCGGTTCAGGAGGGCGAGCGCTACCGGATCGGCACGGTGGCCTTCGACGGCAACACCGTGCTGAAGCCGGAAGCCCTGACGCAGCTCTTTCCGCTGAAGAAGGGCCGGTACTACGACGAGAGCCGCATCCGCAAGGCGCTCGACAAGGCCAGGGAGGCGTACGGCTCGGCCGGGTACTACGAGTTCACGGGGTACCCCGATCTGACGCCGCGCGAGCCGATGTCGCCCGACGAGGCGGCGCTGTCGCCGACGCCGCCCGCCCCTCCGACCGTGGACATCACGATGCGCCTGCAGGAGGGCAAGCAGTACTTCGTCCGCCGCATCGAGTTCACGGGGAACACGACGACGCGGGACCGGGTGATCCGGCGCGAACTGGCCTTCTACGAAGGCGGCGTGTTCAACGTCGAGGCCTTGAAGTACACGGTCAAACGGCTCAACCAGCTCGGGTACTTCAAGCCGGTCGAGGATCAGAAGAACATCAAGGTCGACAAGGCGACCGACGCGGACAACCAGGTGGACGTCACGCTGAAGTTCGAGGAGCAGAACCGCAACCAGCTCAACTTCGGTGCGGGCATGTCGCAGTACGACGGCTTCTTCGGCACCTTCGCGTACACGGCCGCGAACTTCCTGGGCCGCGGCGAGGGCGTGACGCTGGCGCTCCAGCGCGGGTCGCGGTCGAGCCTCTACCAGTTCAGCATCAACGAGCCGTACCTCTTCGACCAGCCCATCAGCGCGTCGTTCGACCTCTACTCGCGGAAGAACAACTACTACACGGCCATCAACGTGGTCGGCTACAGCGAGGTGCGCGAGGGCGCGTCGCTGTCGATCGGGCGGCCGCTCCGGCGGTTCATGCACGGCTACCTGGGCTACAGCTACGAGGTCATTCAGATTGCGATCAGCAGCGACCTCTTGAAGGCGACGAGCGGATCGAGCCTCTACGGCATGCCGCTGTTCAGCTTCGGTCTCGACTCGGGGCGGCACACCGACAGCCGGATCATGCCGGCGCTCTCGTACAACACGGTGGACCAGCCCCTCTTCCCGAGGTCGGGGCTGCGCCTCACGCTGAGCGGGTCCCTCGCCAGCGAGCAGCTGGGCGGAAGCTACAACTACGCGAAGCCCGAGGGCGAGGCGGTCTTCTACCTGCCCATCTCCCGGAGGACCTCGCTCGGGGTGCGGGCCCAGGGCGGCTGGCTGCGCCGCTACGGCACGACTCGGAACGTGCCGTACTACCTGCGCTACTTCCTCGGCGGGGAGACCCAGATCCGCGGCGTGGACATCCGCTCGGTCGGCCCGGTCGACCAGTACCACCGCTCCCTCGGCGGCAACAAGTTCATGCTGTTCAACGCCGAGTACTCGTTCGACGTGATGAGCCAGGTCCGCTTCCTCCTCTTCCACGACGCCGGCCAGGCGTTCGCCGAAGGAGAGCGCCTGGACGTCCGCAAGCTGCGCACGTCCACCGGCGCGGAGCTGCGCGTCATGGTCCCGATGCTCAACGTGCCGTTCCGGCTCATCTACGCGGTGAACCTCTACAAGGACATCTTCCAGCCGCGCTCCGCCTTCAAGTTCGCCGTGGGCACGACGTTCTAATCCTCAAGGAGTAAGTCAGATGCGGAAGTTCGCGTATCTCCTGTGGCTGCCGTTCCTCGTCGGGGCCGTCCTCGGCATCGGCGCGTGCCAGTCTGCGACGGCCGATGACGACGAGTCCCTCAACGTGGACGACTTCGTGGATGCCGTCGTCACGCCCAACCCCGTGAGCGCCGAGCCCGCGACCGACGGGAAGACCTACCGCGTCGTCAGAGGCAACAACCAACCCGACGAGATCCTGCTCTTCGACTGGAAGACGACGTTCGGGCTGACGGTGTCGATCAACAAGAACGCCACGGACAAGGACGTGGATCTGAACTTCCCGGTCGAGATCGTCTCGACGGCGGTCAAAGTCGAGCAGGCGTCGGGCGGCATCATCACGCCGCCGACGGGCGGCGAGACCGAGCACTACGACTCGGTGCTGAGCGGCGCGACCGGGAACAAGATCTCCGCGGTGGGCGGCAGCGTCTCGATGAACTTCGAGGTGTGGTACGACCTGCCGAGCCTCAAGAAAGAGGCCGCGATCACCATCACGCTCAACCTCAAGGACGACGGCGGCAAGACCTTCGCGAAGATGATCAAGGTCAACGTCGCCCCGTAGGCGACGGGCCCGCGCGCGCCGCGAGGGCCGGCCGTCAGGCCGGCCCTTCACTTCCAGTGCCGCTGGACGAACGCCTCGACCTCGGGCAGGCCCCCCTGCAGGATCAAGTAGCCGTTGTGGGGCTCCCGAGGCGTGATCTCGTGGTTGACGGCCGTCTGCATCATCTCCCGGATCCGCGCCGGGTCCTCTGTCTGGCCGAGCACCCACGCCAGCTTCATGTAGGCCGTCTCGGGCAGCATGTTGTCCAGGGGGATGATCCCCAGGTCGAGCAGGTCGCGGCCGGTGTCGTAGACGTACATCTGCGCGAATCCCCAGAGCGTCTGGACCGTCATCACGACCGTCATGCCGCGCGCCACCGCCCGCCGGATGGCCGGGTAGAGGGGCTTGTTCACGTGGCCGAGGCCCGTCCCGGCAATGACCAGCCCGCGGTACCCGAGCCCGGACAGGCTGTCGATGATGTCCGGGTTGAAGTTCGGGTAGTAGTACTGGATCGTCACCTTCTCCTCGAACACCGGCGTGATGACCGGGCGCCGCGACGGGTCGCGCCTCAGGACGTCCTGCGTCAGGTACGTGAAGTGGCCGCCGTCCTCCCTGGCGTAGCGGCTCACCGTCGCGAGCGGCGTGGCGCCCACCGTTCGGAACGTCGAGCGGTAGCTGGAGTGCATCTTGCGGCAGCGCGTCCCGCGGTGCAGCAGGTCGTAGTTGTCCGAGGTCGGGCCGAACATGCAGAGCATCACCTCCGCGATGTCGCACTCCGCCGCGGTGCGGACCGCGTTCATCAGGTTCAGCGCCGCGTCAGACGAGGGGCGGTCCGATGACCGCTGGCTGCCTACGAGGACGATGGGCACGGGCGACTGCTGGACCATGAAGCTCAGGATCGCGCCCGTGTGCGCCATCGTGTCGGTCCCGTGGCCGATCACGATGCCGTCGGCGCCCTGCTCGATTTCCTCGCCAATCGCGACGGCGAGGGCCTTGTACTGCTCCGGCCCCATGTTCTCGCTGAACACGCCGAACAGCCGCTTCGTCTTCAGGTTCGCGATGTCCGCCAGCTCCGGCACCGCCCCGTACAGCTCGCCCGGCGTGAACGCCGGAATGACCGCGCCCGTCCGGTAGTCGAGGCGGCTCGCGATGGTGCCGCCGGTGCCGAGGAGCGTGACGTTCTTCTTGCGCGGATCGAACGGGAAGTCCTTCTCCGGGATCTTGTAGACGGCCCGCCGGTAACCCGTTTCGACGGCCCGCACCACGCGGCTCGCGGCCACGCCGACGTTGTAGCCGTTGAACAGCTTGATCACGATGTGCAAGTCGTCGCAGGTCTCGTTGCGAGGGAGGATGACGCCGGCGAAGATCGACCCGTCGTCGTTCGTGACTTCGACCTCGCTCCAGACGCCGACCCCGAACCGGTCGAGGACCGCCATGGCCGGGCCGCGATACCCCTGGAGGCGATCGGGCCGCTCGGTCGTGTCCGGATTCATCGCCCCGCCTCCGCGGCCAGCCAGGCCGCGACCTCGCGTGCCGGGGCCCGGCCCTTCAGCGCGCGCACGGCGCGCCCCGTGAGCCAGCGCAGCCGTCTGGCCGCCGCGTCACCGACGCCGGTCGCCGCACCAGCGCCCGCGACCAGCTCCCTGAGTTCTCGCAGCCACAGTTCCCGCGGCGCGAGCCAGGCGCCCTCGGCCGACGCGGCGGCCTCGGCAGTGAGCCCGTCGGCGGCCACGCGCGACGCCACGGCGGCGATGGCCTCCCTGGCGATCCGGCCCGAGGCGTAGAGATCGAACACCGCGGCCCACTCGGCCGCGCCCAGCCGTCCCACCGGAACGCCCCTCCGCGCGAGGGCCTTCGCGCGCTGGCCGATCTCGACGGCCGCCGTCAGGCCGTCGACGCCCGTCGACTCGACGACAGCGTCCACGATGTCGGCGCCCCCGCGGCGGATGAGGAACTCCGACGTCTCGGCCGGGACCCGCCAGCCGGCGTAGCGCTCGAGGCGGGTCCAGGGCGGCGGCTTCAAGCCGGCCCTGATCGCCGCGACCCGCTCGGCCGTCACGCGTGTCGGCGGCGAATCCGTGTCCGGGTACATGCGGTCCGGTCCAGGCAGGATCCGCTCGAAGGTCGTGTAGCCGCCGGGCAGCGCCTGCCGCGTCTCTTTCGGCACGCCGGCCGTGGCGTCAGCGAAGCGCAGCCGGATTTCCTCCGCGGCCGTCCGCACATCGTCCTCCGGGCCGAAGACGATGAACACTTCGTCGGACGCGCCCACGTCCGCGCGCCGCCTGACCCGATCGAGCACCTGGTTGCGCCCCTGGAACTGGGGGAAGTCCGCCCCGGAGAACACGATGGGCGCCTCGTCGAGGCAGGCGATGACGCGGATGCGGCCCGACAACTCGTCGAGGAAGGTCGTGTCGGGCTGCGTCGGGTGCTGCGCCAGCCCCGCCGCGCCTGACACCCGCACCGCGTGAACGCGCCCGCCCGACTGCAGGGCCCGCCGGATGAAGCCCAGGTCCGCTCCCGACCAGATGTCGGACACGTCGGCCGCCGTGACGCGGATCGCGTCCGGGGCCGACAGGCCGCGCCGGCGAAGCTCGCTGCGGAGCCTGAGCAGGTTGCACTGCCGGACGGCCTCGTTGTGCACGAGCCTGGCGGCCAGTGGCGCGCGCGGCACTCCCTTGATCTCAACGCGAGATCCTCCGCGGACCGACACGTTCACGTCCTGGCGGCTGGCGCCGATGCCCGTCCGCACGCGCCGCGTCGACCGCGCCGTCAGCCCGCAGAGCACAATGGCGGCGCGGACCTCTCCGGGCGTCCGCAAGTCGGGCGCGGTCACGGTTTCGGTGAGCGGCATGCCCAGCCGGTCGGTCCGCCAGACGATGCGATGCCCCTTGTCGGACACCTCCCGGCAGGAGTCCTCCTCCACGCTGACGTGGGTGACCGCCAGGCGGCGGCCCTTGAACGGCAGCCAGCCGTTCACCCCGACGATGGCGGTCCGCTGGAACCCGGTGGGAATCGACCCGTCGAGGTACTGCTTCCGTGCGATGTGCACCTCGTCGATGATGTCCATGTGCATCATCAGGCAGAGCTCGATGGCGATGTCGATGGCCTCCTGGTTCACGAGGAACGGCGGCGTGTCGTCCATCTCGTAGGTGCAGACGTTCAGATGGTTCAGGAGATAGATGATCTCCTTCTTCGTCTTGAACTCCATGAGCGCGGTGCCGTCGTACTCGCCCAGCTCAGAGAGCGTCGGGCGCATGTGCCGCAGCACCTCGCCGTCGTGCTCGCGCGTGTAGAGCCCGCCGGGGCAGCGGCAGAAGAGCTTGTGGGCGGTGAGCAGCTGCTGGTGCACTTCGAGGCCCGACATGAAGCCCACCGCCTCGTAGTCGAGTGGCTCGATCATCGGCATCCTTCCGCGCCGCGCACGTCGTGCGTCGTCCGGGGGGAGGCAGGCATCTGTCTTCTGGATCTTGGATTCCTGATTCTGTCTTCTGAATTCCGGGTTCTGGATTCCTGCTTCCTGCTTCCTGCTTCCTGCTTCCTGCTTCCTTCAGATCATCGATCTCGACTGGCAGCCGTCGACGACGATGCTCGCGCCGCTCACCCAGCTGGCCCGAGGCGACGCCAGGAACGCGACCACGGCCCCGACTTCCTCCGGCCGGCCGAACCGTCCGAACGGCAGTTCCCGGCGCACGAACTCGGCGATGCCTTCGGGATCCGCCTGCTGGCGCTTCCACCACGACCCGCCCGGGAAGAGGATCGAGCCTGGTGCGATGCTGTTCACGCGGATGTTGTCGCCCGCGAGCTGCTGCGCGAGCGACTTGGCCAGGCTGATCTCGGCGGCCTTCACCGCGTTGTAGGTCATGCGGCCGCCGGTTTCGCGGCCGAAGATCGAGGCGATCATGAGGATCACGCCGCCGCCCCTGGCCCGCAGGTGCGGCACGGCGAGCCGCGACGCGCGAACCGCAGGCATCAGCGTCTGGTCCACCGCCTCCTGCCACTCAGCGTCCGTCGTGGCCAGCAGGTCGCCGCCGCGCGCGAGGCCGACGTTGTTCACCAGGATGTCGAGGCCGCCGAAGCGTGCCGCCGCGCCGTCGATGACGGCTCGGACGCCGGCCTCGGTGGACACGTCGGCCTGGATGGCGGCGATGCGCGCGGGGCTGCCGCACGAAGCGCGCAGCTCCGCGGCCGCCTCGTCCAGCCGGCCTGCGGTCCGCCCGCAGATGACCACGCGGCACCCTTCATCGGCGAGGGCGCGGGCGCTGGCGAAGCCGAGGCCGCGGCTCGATCCCGTGATGACGGCGACCTTGTCGGTGAGTTCGAGGTTCATGGTCGGGGTTCGGGTTTCGGGGTCAGGCGCGCAGCCTCACGCGC
>Ga0208822_1002244_pt1 | contig 12455 bp, 10 predicted proteins | sample AD_STIC08_MetaG_FD_184435 | JGI IMG/M metagenome (GOLD analysis project Ga0208822, IMG submission 184435) | Active sludge microbial communities of municipal wastewater-treating anaerobic digesters from USA - AD_STIC08_MetaG (SPAdes) (version 2) | ecosystem: Engineered > Bioreactor > Anaerobic >...
ATGTTGAGCGGGCCAGGGCTGCACTCCTCGAGAACGTGAACAACAGCATAAACCAGCTGAAGATATCTGCCGGCGACGTCCAGGCACGTATAACTGAAGTAGAGCGGCAGCTGGGACGGCTTCCCGGTACGGAGAGAAGGCTGATACAGATTCAGCGCGACTTCGATCTGAACAACACAGTATATAATTTCCTCCTTGAAAAGAAGGCTGAGGCGGGCATTGCAAGGGCATCGAGGGTTTCTGACAGCAGGGAGATAGACCGGGCCGAGGCGTACAATGCCGTTCGCGTCAAGCCGCGTGCAAGACAGAATTACATGATGGCGCTGATCCTCGGGCTGCTGCTGCCGGCGCTGGCCATAGTGCTGATCGACCTGCTGAATAACAAGGTGATTGACAAAAAGGATGTTGAAAAGGCCACGAAGGCGCCGATACTCGGGTTTATCAGCCATAACAGCTACGGCTCCGAGATGCCAGTGGCGGAGAAGCCAGGCAGCACGCTTGCCGAGAGTTTCCGCAGCATACGCACTTCGCTGAAGTACTTCATCCCCGACGATCAGCCGGCAGTGATTGCCATCACCTCGACCATCAGCGGTGAGGGGAAGACCTTCGTGGCGGTGAACCTGGCGTGCATCATGTCTATGCTCGGCAGGAAGACTCTGCTGGTGGGCCTCGATCTGCGTAAGCCGCGAATACACAGAATCCTCGGGCTGCACAACAACGAGGGGATGAGCACCCTTCTCAGCGGCAACAGCAAGTTTGACGAGATCATCCAGAAGACATCCATCGAGAACCTCTGGTTTGCCAGTGCCGGTCCCGTTCCGCCCAATCCTGCCGAGCTCATAGAGCGAAGGAGCATGACCGAATTCCTCGAGAAAGCGAAGAAGCAGTTTGATTACATCATCATTGACACACCTCCTGCTGCCGTTGTCACCGATGCGCTGGTGCTTGCCGGCCGTGCCGACATGACCCTTTTTGTTGTGCGGCAGCGCTACACCGAGAAGAGCACTCTTCATCTCATCGACGAGATCTACATGAACAAGGAGATCAAGAATCCCGGCGTCATTGTGAATGATATCTCGATGTCAGGTTATTACGGTTACGGTCTCCGTTACGGATACACCATGGGATATTCCTACGGCTACAATTACGGTTACAAGTATTACGGTCACACCCCGTACGGCAGAGGCGCCCGCAACAACGCCGGCTCCTACTACAAGGAAGACTAGACCCTGACAAATGAAGGGTTTCCTCAACGCTCATTATAAGCGGAAGATTGAATCTCTTCCACAGAATCTGCAACCTGCGATTTATCAACCCCGGTCCTCGCAATTCGCAAATCACAAATCCGCCAGAGGGCGGACACAGTCGCAAATCGCTAATTCCAAATCTGCCCGTCGCCTGGCAATACTGGTAGACAGGAGAAACTGGGCTTACCATGAAAAAGCTCTCGAAAAGGCACAATACATCGGCGACGAATGGCAGACTGAAATCTTCTTCCTGGAGGACAACCCGAAGATTGATCCCGCGAAGTTTGATTTGCTTTACAATTTCAACCATACCCCCTCGAAGTATGATGAGTTGTTCCACGGCCGGCTGATCAAGGGTTTGTACAGTCATTATTACCTGGGTTCATTTACCCCCTGGAGGTATATCTACAGGATGGTGAAGCATGCTTCGGTGCTGGTTGTTGCCAACCGGCAGCAGGCTGAAGAGATCAGGCCCTTTTTCAGGAACACCGTGGTATTGCCCGACGGGGTGGACACACAGCAGTTTTACATGGAAAAAGAGCGTACCGGAGATGAGATTGTTGCCGGGTGGAGCGAGAATCCCGACCGCAAACTGCATGGCCGGAGGGTGAAGCGGTTCTATGAAGTGGTTGAGCCGTCCTGCAAAGCTGCCGGGGTAGAGCTGAGGGTAGGCCAAAACATGACCAGGGATGAGTTGCGCAGGATGTACAATGACGTTGATGTGGTTCTGATAGGATCTGTTACCGAGGGAAATCCGTTGTCCCTGTTTGAGGCCGGCGCCTGTGGCCGCACCGTCATTGCCACCCGTGTGGGTGTCGTCCCCGAAATAATCGAAGACGGATATGATGGTTTTTTAATTGACTCTGATCTTTCAGACCTTCAGACCTCAGACCTATTGACCTTCAGACTGCGGTGGTGCCGGGAGCACCCCGCCGAAACCCGCCTGATGGGCCTCCGTCTCCGCGAAAAGATCCTTGCCACCCGCACACCTGAAATCACCGGCGAAGCATTCCGTGAATTGATCAGCAATTTGGTATCCGGATAACTAAATACTGCCGTCCCGTTCTGCCAGCCGGCGGATGCGGGAATGGTTCTCCTACTTCGTCTGAGCCCCAAACTGGTACTGCCGGCTGCTCACTGGTAACCGCCGGTTTGCACAAAACTTCTCCTTACGTAGGGTTTGCTGAGAAAATCAAGTTAAGCAATAAAGCAACCTGATATTTCTACTCTGTTCGCTGATCCTGTAGTAAAAGAACTGAATCATATTGGCTGTATCCAATGCACCTCCTTCAGCCAGAGAGGTAATCCATTTGAAAAAAGAGCCAAAAAAATGATTAGCCTCAAGATGTATGAGGTTCATCACAAAGAAGATACATGCGACCCAGCTCTCTGAGGTCTCTTTGAGTCTGGCTCGTATTTGATTCAGTGCGTATCCGTTCTTACCCTGTCCGAACTTGCCTTCTATACGATTTCTTTCAGCAGCTTCTTTCCTTGCTTTCCTCTTCTGAGAGTAACTCTGTTTTTCCTTTGCCGGCCTTCGACCCAATGGTGGTGCCGTAATCTTTATATCCCTTTCTTTCAACCATCTCCTGTTCTCCTGAGTGGCATATATCTTATCAACCTGCACCAGTTCCGGGTAATGACCGTGCAATGCTCTGTATTCTTCTACCTGTTTGATCAAGTCGCCGGCTTCGTGATAGGCGTCCCAGCTAAATGTAGTTATCCGGGCAAAACCATCATCAAGGCTAACCCCAAGCTTGGACCCAAACTCTATCTGCGAGCCAAGCTTCCCTCTTGGAATAGGACGAACATGTGGCTGATAGATACTGACAATGCGGTCCGCGCAACTATGGGTATTGGTATCATACATGTACCTCTGCTGCTGGTAGGCAGTCCGGATAATCCACAGCAAACGAAGATCCCGGTGAGTCACAGGCATTTGTTCTCCCCTTAACTCAACCTGATCTAACATACGATCTATGTGCTTAATATCACGCTTCAGGCTCTCCAGCAGCTTACGTGTCATCTTACGGTGAGTGGCTTCAGTTTTCTTCTTTTTCTTTGAGTAATCAAGCCAGTCCTTATCCATGGTACGCCTATAAGTCCTGGGCTTGACTCCCTGACTTCCGGCGTGATGGTATAACTTGTCAATCAGACCTTCACACTTCTTCCTGCTCTCGTTCAATATCCCGTTATCGGTCGGGAAGGTAATATACTGATCGGCTACAGTGGCATCTGACTGAAGCTTCCCTTTGTTCGATGGTTCATCAGAGTCTTCTTTCTTATGCTTCTTATTATGTGAACCGTCCTTCTTGCCTTTAACGGTTCGGATTAAGTCCGCACTCATAGAATCAAACTCCTTATGTCCAACTCTTTTCCGTATCTCAACAAACAGTGAGGGATCAAATACCGGATCAACTTTGAACTCCTTCAACCCTACAAAATACTGCATATACAAGTTTTCCTGAATGGCCTGTATAACACCCCTGTCATCCAGCTTCTCCAAATGTTTGATTATCAATGCCCCAAGTACTGTGCGCGGAGAAACTCCGGGACGACCTAAATCACTGCTCATCAACGTCATATATATACTGGCGAACTTATCCCAGGGTACAACCCTGGCCAGTTTAACCCAACGGTTTTCGGCGGACAGGTTTGCCCGAAAGGGGGTCTTGAATTCTTCAATTGTCAACTGTTTCTCTGAAATATACCGTACCATAATGCAAGCTTTATGAAGGCAATCTATGTTTTTACTTGCATTTTTGCTAATTCCCAGATCGAAAGTTATTAACTTATTATGTTGATTATCAACCTAATGCCAGAATAATCCGACTTTCTCAGCAAACCCTATGTTACAGACTGATACTGGTGATCACGGTAAGAGTACGAAAAAGGATCCGGACTGTCACCATGACATCAGGGGACAGGCCCGGAGAGCGGCTCCGGTATGTGCAACCCTTACCGGAGGCTCCGGAAAAGAAAGTCCTCAATCTATGAGAAACCTGTTGCTCCATGTAAAGGTTCAGGGTATCCGTGTGGATGCCCTTTTTTATTTTTTCCACGGGAATGATTTTTCCCGTACAACCCCGGTACCTGCTGCTTCCTGTCCCGATCCGCCAGCCGGCGGATCAGGAGTCCCCGGCCCCGGGGACCGTGGCCGGAACAGACTGCGGACATGCTGCGTATGTTACTTTCAAAATTTTCTCTCTTAACAAAGATTAACCATAAGTGAAAATTTGTCTATATTTGACACTTACGGTTGCCATTTGGTGGCAGCCAAATCCTGGGGAAGAGTTGACATAAATATAGAGCCGTGAACAAATGATCGGCTCGTGTTGTATTTAAAAGAACTTCAGCTTGTTAGGCACTTCACCCGATGTGACTGACCAACCGGAGGATTATCAAAACCGCACTTATCTGGCCCCCCGGCCAGGAGCAAAAACTATTCATAAATCGCAAATCGCAGATCGCAATTTCACTATTGCCCACTGCCTATTGCCTATTGCCTAACCTACATGGAAACACAAAAAAAGCCCTCACCACCCAGTGATGATATTGATCTCATGCGCTATGTCTCCCTCTTCATCAGCAACTGGCTGTGGATAGGAGCTGCGCTGTTCCTGTCACTCGGGATAGCATATCTGTTCAACCGCTACTCACAGCAGGTATTTAACGTGCGAAGCACACTGATGATCAAGGAACAACAGGCATCAGGAGCCATCTCCAATATGGAACAGATCTTCGCTGGAGCAGCCTATAACCCGTATCCAAACCTCGAGGATGAGGTGGCAATACTCACCTCTTATACCCTCAACCGCCGCGTGATCGAAGACCTCCCCGAACATCATGTTGCATATATCCCCGTGGCACGGAACGGTATCCAGGGACAGAGGACATACATGACATCCCCCATTGTACTCAGGAAAACCACCGGGGAACAACCCTTCAACAAACCGCTAACAATCAGGTTTACCGGGCCGGACACCTTCACCGTGAGCCCGCAGGAGAAACCGGACGGCAGAAACAGGAAAACCGTCGCAGATAAGACAGGTGACCCGGAACGCGAATTCAGGCTGGGAGAGCTGTATAATTTCTATGGTTTTAGTTTCACTGTCGAACGCCGCGACAGCATCCAGACAATATCCGAAAACCAGCGCTGGCTGGTCTGGTTTGAGTCGCCCGACCAGCTTACAAATATCTACCGCACCAGCCTGAAGGTGGACCCGGTGGAGGATTATGCCAGCGTCTTCAACCTGTCGTTTGACGGTTACTCGCCTCAGCAGGGAGCCGATTACCTCAATACGCTGATGAAGCTCTATATCCTGCAGGGTATGGAGTGGAAGAGCAGGGCTGCTGACAACACTATAGACTTCATCGAGGCGCAGCTGGGGCTGATATCCGATTCACTGAGACTGGCCGAGAACAGCATGGAGAGTTTCAGGCTGAACAACCGTTTTGTTGACCTGACCCTGGAGGGCACACTCGTGCTTCAGCGTCTCGAGAAGTTCGAGGGGGAGAAAAACATGCTGGGACTTCAGGTTCAGTATTATGAGTACCTTATTGACTATCTTGACGCGAGGGATGACAGTGAGAGTATCATCTCGCCGAGTGTCATGGGCGTTACTGACCCGGTCCTTGTGAGGCTTGTAGGTGAGTTTGCAGCCCTTCAGCAGCAGAAGAAGCAGATGGTCTTCACCGTCAAGGAGAACCAGCCGCAGGTACAGCTGCTGAACAGGCAGGTTGAGGATGCCCGTGCCGCGCTCAAGGAGAATGTCAACAGCGCCCTCAGCCAGCTTAAGCTGTCAGTCAATAATGTCAACGAGCGCATAGGCGCCGTTGAGAGGGAGCTCGGCCGTCTCCCCGGGACGGAGCGCAGATTGATTGGCATACAGCGTAAGTTTGACCTCAACAACTCGGTCTACACATATCTTCTAGAGCGAAGAGCAGAAGCAGGCATCGCCAAGGCATCACAGATAACCGACAATCGCGTCATCGACGAGGCTATGGTGCAGAACAGCAGCCGCATTAAACCGATGGAGATGAAGAACTATCTCACCGCCGCGCTGCTTGGACTGATCATTCCGATGGCCCTTATCGTGATCTTTGACCTGCTCAATAACAAGATTATCGGCAGGCATGATATCGAGCGGCTGACAAAGGCTCCGATCATAGGTTATATCAGCCACTCTGAATACCATGTTGAGGACCCGGTTGCAGAAAAGCCCGGCAGCACTCTTGCGGAGAGTTTCAGGGCTGTGCGAACCTCTCTCTCCTTCTACTCGGGCCAGGAGGCATGCCCGGTTATCGTCATCAGCTCCCCTGTGAGCGGTGAGGGCAAGACCTTTGTTTCAGTCAACCTTGCAACAATCATCTCAATGATGAACAAGAAGGTGCTGATTGTAGGCCTCGATCTGCGCAAGCCGCGTGTTCATGCGATACTGAAGGCTGGCAACGGTCACGGCATGAGCCAGTACCTGAGCAACTCGGCAACCTTCGAGGATGTGATAGTTCCCACGCAGATACCAAATCTGTGGTTTGCACCTTCGGGCCCGGTGCCGCCCAACCCTGCTGAGCTGATCGGCTCACCGAAGATGACCGAGTTCATCGACAGGGCAAGGAATGAATTTGACACAATCATCATTGACACCCCTCCCGTGGGCATTGTCACTGATGCCCTCTTGCTAAGCCGGATTTCCAATGTCACGTTGTTTGTCGTGCGCCAGAGGTACACCACCCGCGGCTCGGTGCAGCTGCTGGATGAGATCTACCGCAAGGGAGAAATGCCCAATGTGTCAATGCTGGTTAATGACATTTCCGCATCGGGATATTACGGATACGGCCTGAGATACGGCTACTCACTTGGTTACGGTCACAAGTACTATGACCCTGGTAACTACTACACAAAAGGGGGCGGCAAATCCTCCGGCTACTATACAAACGATTAATGATAACCAGTTGAGGGTCCGACGCCTGTCGGAACCTCAATCCCGATCACGAGGTGAATCGGGAACTTTCAGACTTCATGATATGAGAACAAAACTCTCTCTCTTGTTTTTACTGATATCAATGACAGGAGCCATTGCCCAGTCCGGTGACCGTGTTGCCAAAAAACCTAAAGTCAGTTACGACTGGCGGCCGGGTTTCATAAGCATTACTGAACTGACCGGTGCAATCGGCCTGTCAGACACGGAATCCGAGCTCTCAAAGTATTATTACGGCATCACCACCGTGGCCGGATACCAGTTCACAAGAAATATGAAAGCCGGGGCCGGAGCCGGGATCCATTTTCATAATGACGGCAATCTTTTCCCGATGTTTCTTGACATGAGGTACAGTTTCAATGCGAATGAGCTGGTCCCCTTTTTCTCGGGAGCAGGCGGGATAATGCTGGATCTGTCGGAGATTGATGATACACGGATTTTCATCAATCCTTCAGTGGGGGTCAGATATGTTGCAGCCAACAGGAAGGCAGTCACATTTTCAACGGGATTGATGGTCACCACCGGCGGCCCGCAGGCCAGGAAGTCATTCGTGAATTTCAGGCTTGGAGTTGAATTGAAAGGGCGCGAGTAACCTGTTATACTATAAATTATCCTTGTCTAAATATTTAACTAAAATATTTTTTATACCTTGTAACCCAAAGTCATTCACTATCACAAAAAGGACCGTTATGAAAAGACTTTATGCTGTTATCATTACCCTGTTCTTTATGGCATCCTGGGCCGGTGCGCAGGTAGTCACCGAACGCTGCTGGCACCTTGATAAGGTTCAGTTCCTTGAGCATAAACAGGACTTCTGGAGAAGTCACAAGCTGTTCAGTACTTCTGCAAGAGCCTACTCCACGGTGACAGGAGGATTTTATAACCTCACTGAAGGTCAGTACGGATTCGGACTGAAATATAAGAATACTCCGTTTTCGCACCACTATGCAGGAGTGACATCCATATTCGGGTGGAGATTCGGAAGCGGACTTGCCCTGGGAGCCGGAACAGGATTCCTGATGTATGACTTCGGGATGGCTGAGCGTGACGCCGGCTGGATGCTGCCGCTGATAATTGACACACGCTATTTCATCGGCCAGCAGAAGAATAAGTTCTTTGTGATGCTTGACGGTGGCTTCCTCTTCAATTTTCAGGATTTCAGTGAGAATGCAAGATATTTCATGAATCCAGGACTGGGCATCTCCGTGCCGCTGACACGCAGTTCTCATCTTTCATTCTCTGCAGGGCTCTATACCCAGTACGACTACAATTTCTTCGGTCGTGATGCCGGCATAAGGGATACATTCATCAACCTGCGCCTCGGAGTGCTGTTTGGAAAATAACAGTACCCGCAGCCGTGCTTCATAAATATTTTGTAAATTGGACACATTTGTTTCCGGCTTGCAAAATCATAACATAATGAAAAGACTTTTATCCCTGACTTTGCTGATACTTCTTTCAGCATCCTATGCCTCGGCACAGGTGGTTACTGAACGCTGCTGGCATCTCGATAAGATGCAGTTCCTCGATCACAGGCAGGATTTCTGGAGGAGCCACAAGATATTCACAACCTCAGCCAAACCCCTCTCCGGACCGGGAGGGTTATACAGTATCACGGAAGGACAGTATGGTTTTGGCTTATACATTATCGAGCCCCCTTTTGCACAATTTGTCACAGGCGCCACCACAGCGTTCGGATGGCGATTCGGGAGCGGATTTGCCCTGGGCGGAGGGACCGGCTACCTGAAATACAACGACGGCTATACCGTTCCGCTATATGCCGATATGAGATATTTCATGGGCAGACAGCGGGTCCGGTTCTTTGTGGCCATGCCTGCCGGATTTCTGTTGAATTTCAACGACTTCAGAAATTATTCGAAGGTATTCGCTAACCCAAGCCTGGGTCTTACTGTACCCGTCATGAAGTATACTGATCTCTCCTTCTCCGTGGGACTGATGACCCAGATAGACAGAGAGATCTTTGATGATCCAAGCTTCGACGGCCCCTGGCATGACAGCTTCATAAACCTGAAACTGGGCCTGCTCTTCGGCTGGTAGAAATTCCGGTGCTTTTCCTGATATACTCGTACCCCCGGGTCTCAGACCCGGGGCTCCCTGCCATAACCACAAATTACCTTTGTAAAAGACATAATGTATTTACTCGATCTGATAGTTGGCGCCCGCCCCAACTTCATGAAGATTGCTCCTCTGATCCGGGAGATTGAAAGAAGAGCTGCGCAGGGCGAACTCATAACGTATCGCCTTGTCCATACCGGCCAGCACTATGACCGTAACATGAGCGGCTCCTTCTTCGAGGAGCTTGGCATCCCCGAACCTCATGTCAACCTGAACGCCGGCAGCGGCACACAGGCAGAACAGACATCCGGCATCATGACGGGTTATGAGAAACTCCTCATGCAGCAGAAACCCGACCTCTGCATCGTGGTGGGTGATGTGACATCCACAATGGCCTGCGCCATTGCCGCGAAAAAACTGCTTGTGAAGGTTGCACATGTAGAGGGAGGCATACGCTCAGGCGATATGACAATGCCTGAGGAGGTCAACCGCATAGTGACTGACAGCATAACCGATTATTTCTTCACAACCTCCGGAACAGCAAATGAGAACCTGCGAAGGTGCGGCGTAACAGATGACAGGATATTCTTTGTGGGTAACACGATGATTGACACCCTCCTCTTTGCCCGTCAGCGATTCAGAAAACCCTCACTATGGAATGACCTGGAACTGAAGGATAAGCAATATGTTGTTCTTACACTCCACCGTCCCAACAACGTTGATGATCCTGCCAATCTCAGGCGACTCCTTGATGAGATCATTAACAGTTCAAGCGGCCTGCCGGTAATATTTCCGGTACATCCGCGGACCCGCAAGATCATAAACTCATTCACTGAGCCCCTATCTTCAACGGTTACGATGGCTGACCCTCTCGGCTACCTCGAGTTCAATTATCTTGTTGAACGCAGCCTCGCGGTGATAACAGATTCGGGTGGCATCACGGAAGAAACAACTGTGATGAGTGTTCCCTGCATGACGCTTCGTAACAGCACTGAACGCCCCGAAACTGTCACCATGGGAACAAACGAGCTCCTGGGCACCAACCCAGACGCTATTGCCCCCGCAATGCAAAGACTGCTTTCCGGCAACTGGAAGAAAGGCTCCGTCCCGCCCCTCTGGGACGGCCATACCGCCGAGCGAATAATTGAAATCATATTCAGCTTATTTTAATTATCTTTGATCTGATTGACTATCAATGAAGTAATGAATCAGAAGGAACAGATAAGGATTTATGAGCAGCTGAGCTGGGATTACAATATCTCTCCTGAAGATATCGAGTCAGTCATAAAGGGAGAAAAAGAAGGTATAGGTCACTTTACCCGGGAGACGCTTTTCATACGGATGCTTGAGACATATCCCTGGTTTACAATTCTTAAATTGTTTACTGTTGAAGAGGTACAGAAATTGCTCACTGTTCGTGTTGTAAGCAGGCTCAGATCACCGTCTTTACGGAAAAAATATGAATTTGTCAGGCATAGATTACAGCAGATTATACCAGCTGCAGGATAAGGTCCTTTCATGGTTCCATGAGTCAGGCTTTCCGTTCTACCTGACCGGAGGAACTGCATTGGGACTCTTCGCAAGACAATCAGGCAAATAGCTGACGATTTTCTCCTTGGACGGGTAAACTCCCTGGGGGAAGGGAAAATACTCATCGAAAAGGCCGCTCCACTGGACCTTTAGACCTTCAGACTTTCAGACTCTCAGACTTTTAGACTATGAATATCTCAATCGTAGGCACAGGCTATGTCGGTCTCGTCTCAGGCGCCTGTTTCGCCGAACTCGGTGCAAAGGTTTTTTGCATAGATACCAACAAAGAGAAGATTGACAGGCTCAATCAAGGCATTATACCCATCTATGAACCGGGCCTCGAAGACCTTGTTCACCGGAATGTAAAGGCCGGCAGGCTCTTCTTCTCCACTGACCTTACTGAAAGCCTCAATGATGTCGAGATGCTTTTCATTGCCGTGGGCACTCCTCCCGGGGAGGACGGCAGCGCCGATCTCAGCTATGTTATTGACGTGGCGAAGAAAATCGGGCAGAACCTCGAAAGATACCTCCTTGTTGTCACCAAGAGCACAGTTCCGGTCGGGTCATCAATACTTGTCAGGAACGCCATAGAGACCGAACTGAAGAAGAGAGGCAAGAACATAGAATTTGACATAGCTTCAAATCCTGAATTCCTCAAGGAGGGTGCCGCCATTGACGACTTCATGAAGCCCGACCGGGTGGTTGTCGGCGTGGAGAGTGAAAAGGCAAAGGAACTCATGACAAGACTTTACGCTCCCATGCTGCTCAGCAATTTCAGGGTCATCTTCATGGACATCCCCTCTGCCGAAATGACAAAGTATGCTGCCAACGCCATGCTGGCAACACGCATCAGTTTCATGAACGAGATCGCCAACCTCTGCGAGAAGGTGGGAGCCGACGCAACAATGGTCAGAAAGGGTATCGGCACCGACAGTCGCATTGGCAGTAAGTTCCTCTATCCCGGCGCGGGCTTTGGAGGCTCATGTTTCCCGAAGGATGTAAAGGCACTTATCAGGACAGGCAAGGATCATGACTCGCCCCTGACATTGCTCGAGTCAGTTGAGGCCATCAATGAGAGGCAGAAAAAGGTGCTCTTCGGAAAGTTCAGGGACTTCTACAAGGGCGACATAAAGGGGAAAAGGGCTGCAATATGGGGCCTGAGCTACAAGCCCGGGACGGACGACATGCGTGAGGCGCCCTCCCTGACCCTGATCAGTCAGCTCCTTGAAGCAGGATGCACCGTAAAGGCCTATGACCCTGTGGCCATGGATGAGGCAAAAACAAGGCTGGGTAGCACCATTGAGTATGCCTCTGACATCTATGATGCCCTGGAAGATGCAGATGTTTTGTTTCATGTCACAGAATGGAAGGAGTACCGCATGCCCGACTGGCAGAAGGTCCGCTCACTCATGAAAACCCCGCTTCTCATCGACGGCCGCGGTGTCTTTGACAAAACCGCCCTCGAAGGCATCACCTACCTTAAAATTGGATAGGAGACTCTCAGATTGAGGAGCCTTGCGACGAAATCCCGTACACGAAGTGTCGGGACTTTAAGACCAAAAAAAACTTGACTCGTATTCTCTTCTTTCCTAAATTAGTAGAGTCTGATTAACTCTACATA
>Ga0208822_1002255_pt1 | contig 12421 bp, 9 predicted proteins | sample AD_STIC08_MetaG_FD_184435 | JGI IMG/M metagenome (GOLD analysis project Ga0208822, IMG submission 184435) | Active sludge microbial communities of municipal wastewater-treating anaerobic digesters from USA - AD_STIC08_MetaG (SPAdes) (version 2) | ecosystem: Engineered > Bioreactor > Anaerobic >...
TGGAAAGTAAAATTGAGATTAAAATCTTGAAATAGTCCCGAAAAGTAACTTTATCCACAAACCACGATTATTGACTAAATAGATTTCATAGTTTATAATTTTATAATATTTTGGGAAATGATTTTATTGTTAGAATAAAGTAGGAGGCAATAGATCCCGGATTCGAGGTTTTGCAGGTCAATTACATAAGTATTTGAAAAAAGAAATCCTCTCTATCTTAAAAGACCTCTGGTGCCGTATATTACTGTCAGACAATTGCTTTCGCTACAAGCCACTGTCATGAAATCGTTGAATGGATTAGGAAACACTCGCAAAGACATTGATAGTTCGCTGTTTATGTTGGTAGTGTAATCGCAGGGAATCGTTGGAGTAGGGTTGTATGGTCCAAATGAATCATCATAATAACACCGAAACGGTCCTCCTTGTAAATATCAATAACGTAAACTGGTTCGGGAAGCATATAACCAGTAGTATTACCAATTCGTTCAACGATTCTGCCTTCTAAAATCCAGTAAGACCCTTCGATGTAATTGAGGTCAATATACCGCAACAAGCTGCCATTGATAGTAGATGTAGTAATTATTGCTACATCAAATCCATTAAATCCAGACCTGTGAATGGCAAGGTTTAAAATATCTTCATTATAAAAAAATTCGTCAGGTGTAACAATTAAATAATCACATTTATTACCTATTTTCTGCCCAACTAACAAACTATCACGGTAAACAAATCCTGTATCTGTCAATCCAGCACCGCAACTCACTGAAGCGTTTAATCCATTTGAGTTATAATTAATAAGCGTGTTACCCACAACCTCGTTAAATATCCCAACATTTTGCTGGATTGACCCTGATGCATTCATAAAAGTTAATGTAACCTTTGCTTGCGAATAAGCCCAAATTTCCTTTTTCACAGGATTAAATTGTATGGGATAAAATAAGACTCGTATAACATCCTGTGCTCTAATGGCTCCCTTATCAATAGTTTCAGCTACAGTACCGGGAAACCAGGCATCCGTTTCATAGACCGTACAGTTATACACAAACTGTTCAATTAAAGCTATATTACCTTCAGCTGTTGTATCCGGTATAAGTTCCGGTGCAGAGTAGATGTTTACGTTTGAATATTTTATCGAATCAAAAAGTTCAATATTCATGATTACACTATCACAGGTTGGGATAGCAACCAGGTATGATATTATCGGAATTTCGGGGTATCCAACAGAATCCATCCTTGCATGCCCTGTTACTTGAACCCTGTTAAAAGTATCAATAACAGTGGAAAACATCCCAGGGACAACTATTTTAAACTCAACAATTGTGTCGGTGGACGTCAATAGTTCATAGAATGGTTTCGTGCTTTCACTTGTAGTAAATTCAATCCATGTCTGTGGATAAGTCGTTTGAAATGCAAAAAAAAATAAGATAAATAATGTAGTAGTTTTCGTTTTTTTTTGTTTTTAGTGGTTTATTACGATTTTTTTTAGGTGTGAGTTTTGAGCTGTTTCGATTTTGATTAAATAAACACCAGACTTATAGTGATAGAATGATAAAGCAATTAATTTATTTTGCTCTATGAAATTCGGGGGGTAGAATGCTTCTATCAGCAAGCCATTCAAATCAAAAATTGAAATCCCGGTTATGTCACTTTTCGATTCTATGGTCAGATGGTTTTTTGAAGGTACTGGATATACGATTATAATGTTTTCCTTTGTTTTGTTTGAGATACTTGTAAGATTTTTCACATGTATATAATTATTTCTAATCCCATAATCCTGGATTATCCCGCCTGCTCCGCTAATTGAAAGTTTAACAGTATAATATCCTGTGTCCTGATAAATATGTATTGGATTTTGTTCATAAGAATCAATGGTTCCATCATTCTCAAAATCCCACTCCCATGTTTCTGCATCGTTTGATAAATCAGTGAACTGAACAGTATCACCTGGTTCTACTAAAGTGTCTGTTGCAATAAAATCCGCATAAATAGGGTCTGGGCCAATAGAAACAGGGTGATAAATAGTGAATGTTTCCCCATAATCTAAACTGTGATAAATGTAAACATGGCGGCGTTGCCCCATCATTTGCAAATATTCAACAAGTAAATATAACTCTCCATCCTGCCTTCCACCTGTAATACCTTTAATTGGTAGATTAGGGCAGGTAAATAAATTTTTAAGAGTCCAGCTTTCGCCATAATTGTCAGAAAAATACAATTCTTTTAAAGTTGTATTGCATAAGAATAATGTACCAGCATCATTCTCTCTGCTTATAAAAACTTCATTGCTCCAGTGAAAATTGAACTTATGCTTCACTTCAAGGTTATCATAATTATTATATGAAATGAAAAAAAATAAGGTGTCATTAATTTCATAGTCGTATGATATGCAATAAGCAATATCATTAGAATTGTCAATTTCAGCAGCTTTTGTTGAACCAAAAAAACCTTGACAACTATGAGTTGTAAAATTTAAACCATAATTGATACTATGAGAACCTATCCTGTTAAAAATTTCACCATCATTTCTGCCACTGTTAATTTTATTCGAAATACCTCCTTGATGTAACGTCCACGTATTATAATTACCGTAACTGTCTGAATAATAAAGCCCCCCCCCATTGTACTAAAGTATAAACTACCGGGTGTTTTATCAGCAGTCATCGCAACTAAAGTATTACTCAAAGCAGAAACACTATCCATACAAATAGCTGTTTCCCCAAAATCAGTAGAGTGGTAAATGGCACCCTGTAAGATCGTTGTAGTAGGCCCAAGGAAATAGATTTCCCCAACATCCGGCCCTCTTGTTATTTTTTGTGCAAAAGAACAAACTACAAAAAGCAGCAAAGTAATAAGTAAAGTAAATTTTTTCATATCTTATTTTTTTAGATTGTTAAACATCAAAATTAATAATTCTTTCAAAATCAACTAATTTATTCATCACATTTAGCACCTGGGTTTCATTATCCACGCCGCAACGGCCTAATAATCAGGTCGGGATAAAGGTCGTAATCCCAAGCGATGCTGTTGTAGGTAAGATGGGTAAAAAGAAGAAATCTTTGCCTAAGGAGGGAATAACTTTCGGCAAAAAGCCGGTTTAAAAAGTAATTAGCGTATTTCATAAGCGCCTCCGCTTAGATTTTTGTACAATTGCTGTAAATGTGATAAAAAGAGATAAAATCTAAAAATATCGCCAGAGAAATAAAATTATATCCTATTTAAATCAACATTTAATCTAATTGTAGCTGTAATTAAATGCATAAAATTTTATGTTTCTGAAAAATGAGGTTAATGAAGGTGTCTTTTCAGTTTTGAAAAAGTATTATAAGTGCTAAGATTCGGGCCATCTTTCAGATATTCATTATTTTTTTAGAATTACTTTTAATATGTACATGGCTTAAACTTTATTGCAGATCGCCATTTAAAAACTTTAGAATAAAAAGCGATCTGGAAAAAAACATAACTAAGAATGGCAAATTAAGTAAAACCTGTTGTTTTTATAATAAATCTATTAGAAAGCGTTTTGTAAATATGAAGAGGTCATCTGCCAATAATCTCAGTTATCCTGATTTATCGGAATTTTTTTACGATCAGGTAAAAGTATTCAGAGATTATTATCATACTACCCTTATAAAATTTGACAGACAAGCTATTCATCAGATGCGTGTTGCAGTAAAAAAAATAAATGCGGTACATAAACTAAAAAAGAGTATTAACTACCCGATAACTTTACGCGATACTTTTTTTAAACTTGTAAAAGATATCTTCTTTCATTCAGGGAAATTAAGAGATGTACAGCTCCAACATCTAATTTTAAACAACTATAAAGAAAAACTTAGCTATGATTTCGAGCATCTGCAACATCATATTAATAAACAAGAAAAGTGTCTCTTAGATAATTTACAGGCATTAGTTACACATATTGAACCTACCTCTTTTGATAAGCCTTCGGTGTTGGAAAAAAGAGTTGCTAATGCTAAATATCGTGTTGATCCTGAAAGAGATAGCATAGCGTTTATTATTAAGAAAACAGAAAATATTAGCAACTTACTTTTATTGATTGAAAATGAAGACTACGTGCACAAACTCAGAAAACAAGTAAAACAATTGTTTTTTGTATTACAGTTCTTGGCACATTGTTTTCCGGACAATGTTTTTGGTAAGTACGATTTAAGTAATTTGCGTATGATTGGCGACAGGCTTGGTCAATGGAATGACCTGTTTATGTTCAATCTTCAGATCAATAATTTTTTAGGAGCGCAAAATGTTAGCTTTTTAGAGGATTTTCCTGAATATCATGCTCTTCAGCTTCTTGTGCGGGAGAATCGGCAATCTTTATTGCATGGGTTGGATTTATTAATTGAACAGGAGTTGTTAAATCTGGGTTTACTCATTTCGGGCAATGCTCCCAATATTGCTTCATCTTCACTGCCTGAGCAATAATATTTTATTATTACAGCATAGTTCTTATTTCGGTAGTTTCTATCGGGTAATGACCTTTAAATATATTGCCATTATATCCATCAATCGCGATTTTATCGCCAGGTTTAAAAACGAATTCGTTTATTACACACTCTTTTAGGATATCGTTAACCACCATATCGGTGCAATTTACTACACATGTTTTTCCTAGTCGTACTGCTGTTACGGCAGCATGGGATGTTGCCCCTCCTTTGGCTGTCAGTAGGCCGTCGCACTCGAAAATCATTCCGATATCGTCCGGTACAGTGTCTGGCCGGACAAGTATTAATTTTTCGCCAGGAAAATTTTTATTTAAAGCGATCAAGTCGTTGTTATCAATTGCTACTATTCCGTTCATGGCGCTGCCTCCAATCCCAATGCCGCGTCCAACCAACTTCATCTGATGGCTCGAATGACTAAATACGTTAATTTTTGCAGGCTGATTAAAATCCTGATCACGTGTTTGTAAAATATAGAGATCTTCAGGATTTTCCGATTCGAATGTAAATTCAATCTCTTGTGGGCTATAACCATGCTTTTCGGTCATCTCCACAGCTATTTTATGAATCCGCTTATATATTTCCGGTAGTTTTGTTTGCAATGATTCACCCTCTATTTGTTGGTATTGTCGTTGAGTTTCTCCAACCGGTAGCGGTGTTACAAGTCCTGCAACGATGTCTTCACCTTGGCTGCACAATTTAAAGTCGCCGTACAGATGCACTCCTGGCCTTTGTCGGTGCGGGTTTTGAGTAAATACCACTCCTGTTCCTGAGGTGTAGTTTAAATTTCCGAGTATCATCTTTTGAACGATCACCGCCGTTCCCCAGTCATTGGCAATATTCATATGCTTTCGGTACACTTTGGCCCTATCGGAATCCCACGAATCGAAAACGCAATTAATAGTGTATTCAAGTTGCTTTATCGGATTTTGTTCAAAATATACCTGATGATCATCCAATGCTTTACGATATGCCATAGCGATCTCCTTCATAGTTTCAGGTTTGAAATACATCTTCAGGTCAACGTCATGGCGTTTTTTATAAGTTCTCATAATGTCGTCGAAAACATCTCTACTGATACCGTTTGCCATCCCCCAGCTTTGTAAAAACCTTCGATAGCAATCCCACGATGTCCAGCCAAAATTATGTTTCTTGCTCAATCCTTCAGTAACTTCGTCATTCAAACCTACATTAAGAAAGGTATCCATTGCTCCAGGCATTGAAATAGCTGTTCCTGAGCGTACCGAGAGCAATAATGGGTTTTCGGAATTGCCAAATTCCTGTCCCGTTATTTTTTCGAGCCGTTGCAGGTGTTGCATTATAAGGTCGTTCATCTCTTTTTTGATCTCCTGATGATTGGAAATAGCATTTCGACGACGGAAAACCTCAGTAGTTAACACAAAACCTGGCGGTACAGGGAACCCTGAAGTATATAGCTTTTTAAGAAAAAATGCTTTAGACCCAAGAAATATCTGGTTATCAATATTTTTTGTTTCCTGATATATAGGGCTGATTACCAGATCGGAGTTGTAGGACATTACATCGTTGATCAGTTCCGAAGGGTATTTGTCAACCATGTTGTGAAGCGAATTTAAAACTCTCGATATCAGATTATCTAAAGGCTGAACGAGAAATGCCTGACTGATAATATCCCTGAAAAACTCCTCTGACTTCATCGTAATGATTTTCATTTTCTCTTTTTCGCTATAGTTGATGCCATTAAAAAAGAGTTGAGGAATAATTACCTTCAGCGGATATTCATAAGAGCGCAGAAAATATTTATCAATTGTTACTTTTACGTTTTCGGCAATAAATTGAAAAATATTAATGTGTTGTTGCAGCGAAAAACTTCCTGAAGTCAATGAATAGCGATACATATCAAGGTTTGAATTAAACCCTTGATTATATATTCCATCCAATTCCAAGCCTTCTTTGAAAAACTCAAGAATCTGCAATATCCTTTTAAGCGTTTTGGCCGATACATATTCAAGATTAATTCGATCCACAATTTTTTCCATCAGCCTTGTAGCAATATTTTCAAGTCTAAATGTAAGGCCTATTGCTTCAAATTTAGGCTCCCGATATGTTCCGTACATCGAGGGAATTCCAATGGCAATATGTCGTTTGTGGTATATGTTTTCCCATGCTTGAGTTGTTTCCGGATTGAATATGATTTTTTTAAGCTGTTCCATAAAATGATAGATCAATTTTAGTGCAGCGTCAAAATCTTCTTCTTTCATTGCATTATCGAAAAGAGTTATCTCCGATGCTTCAATAAATGAGTATCTTCTGAGAATTGAGATAATATCCAAGGTTTCGAATGAGTATTTCTCTTTTAGCAATGCATAGAGCGCGTATATACATTCCAGCCGGTGGATATCTTTTTGGTGTTCCTGAGGTAGGCGCTCAATCAATTTTTCAAAAATCCGTGGTTCTACTTCGAGCAAAGTGGCGTACGTCATTGCCGACATACTGAGCATCTTATTTGCAAGCTTATGGATTGTGATAAAATAGTCGCTTTTCAGGTCAATTGAATCAAACACATCTTTCGGCACGAAAGGCTCAAGAGCATCTTTATTCCCATCGCACCAAAATTTGAAAACACGTCGGGTAAGGTCAATAAGTGTATTATTACTTTCGGTATGCACTTGCTTACGCAGAAAATGCACCAGCTTATCTTTCCGCTCATTGATCTCATCCATATTTGTAGTTACATTTCGGATTTCGCCTTCGGCGCCGATCTCGTGGAAGTAAACAGGGAAAATTCGCGTAAGCTCTTTAACCTTTTTGTAAAAGGGAGATATGTTGGAATTGAGAACCTTAGTGATTTCTCGCTGGAATAGATCAGTATCGCTGATAAAAATCCCTCCCAACTTAAGGTTGACGATCAAGGCCGAGAGAAGTTTTTCCATTACTGTCTGCGGATATTCGATCAGTTCAAGCCAAACGCGTATATTTTTTATGTGATTTTCGTTAACATTGATTTGCCAATCCTTGTTCACATAAACAATACCGGGTGTTTCGAAACCAAAATCAATAAGCTTTTTTTCAAAATAATTTATGTATTGTCTATCTTCCGTTTCATCGCGATCAACGATTCGTTTACCCAAAGTCAAAATAACATCCAACACGGCTGAAGTATGCTCAGCGCTTAGCTCTTGGCAAAGGGTAAAAATCCAGTCAACAAAATTGAATAGCTTCTCAGTCTCTATCTCATTTACAGCATTTTGTAGCACTTTATTGATGCTCCATATCAATCTATCTTTTTTACTTTGCATGCCTGGCAGGTGTAAAAGATAAAATGTATAGAAAAACTTATCAATAAAACTATCTAAATTGTTGACTAACGCTGCAAAATGGTCGGCCATATCATCAAATCCCGGAAAGTCGGTGTTAAGCTTCTCCCATGTGTCGGCTGTATTTAGCCTGCCCAATAATTCGTTGAACCAGTCATCACCGGCCTTAACAAAAATAGTTTTGAAATCGTCAACGAGCAGGTCTTTCTTTTCTTCATACCAGCTCTCTATTTGTGTGCTTTCGCGCCAAAACATTAAGTTGTTACGATAAACATCTTTTGTAAGTGTGATAACCTCTTCTTCAAATTCGGGAATGACAACTACAGTATCTAAAAATTTAGCGAAATATCTCGTGTTAATGATATAAGCTTTTTCGTTGTTGTCAAGGTTATCGTAAAGCGCTTTAAGGCTATGGTGAATGGCCGGAAAAAGTTCTGTTTTTTTCTCTTTCACTATGAGATTAATAAACTCAAGCAATGTTTTTACGATGATTTTTCCAATCTCTTCCTGTTCGCACGTTGTCAGGATCTCATTATACAGCATGATAAGTACGCTAAATGCGTTGTTGGCTTCAGGAAGCGATGAGTAGAACCAAAAATCGGAAATCAAAATCTCACGAAGCTGTTCTACAACAAAAAGACGATTGCTGAAAGGGTGTAAATACTCTATAATACACTCCTGTGCACGCTTATTAATGCCATAATATTTTGCGGACAGGGCAATAAAGTCCTGCAAATGCTTTGGTATAACTATATCCTTATAGCGGGTTTCGGCAAGATTAGCTTCAAGCGCTTTGGAATAGAATTTTTCGCTCGTCATGTTATCAAAATTTTGTCTTCAAAGTTAGTGTGAAATTTGGAGTAGCCTCTTTTGGCTAAATGAATTTTGCCAATCTGTATGAGATGGCAAAGGGTGAATTGCCCTGAAAAGGATTTTTTTTTAAATATCTGATGGAAAAGTCGCTATTAGCAGTCCATTTTGGATAAGTGATAACATTATTGATAATTGTCCGCCCAGTTGGTAATTTCCATAATTTTTCCGTTTTAATTCATTTTGTGTATTAGTATATAAATCTGCAAAATGTTGTTTTGTTGAAATAAAAGACAAGCGAGCTAACTGATCTCAATCTTAAAGATTTTGGTAAACCTCTATTAAAAAATCCTTAATTTGATTTTTAATAATTGCCGGTTCGTCATCGAAATTGTTGATGATTAATGCTATCGCCAACTTTTTTCCGGAGGCGACTGTGAGATATCCTGCATAACTTTGTATTCTTGCCATTGATCCGGATTTCGCATAAAAGTTATTTTCTAACGATGAGCCTTTTCCAAAATTCCTCAATGTTCCTGAAACGCCTGCAGTTGCTAATGATTCTTGAAATATTTCGGAATAATGACTGTCATTCATATATTTCAGAACAAAAACTATCTGATCTGCTGTAACTCCATTAGATCTTGAGCTTCCACTTCCATCCATCAAGAATATACCCTCGCTATGCATTCCTTTATCTTTCCAGAACGATTTTAAAATTTTACCTCCCTCTGTTAGCGATGGTTTTCCGGCAGTGGCGGCTAAATGCATCAATAGCACGTCGGCATATAGATTAACACTCTTTGAGTTTGTTTTATTAATAATGTCTGCCAAATTCGGCGATTTTATTTCAAGTAATGTTCTCTTTTGAATTTTCGAAGATGCTGAAAAAGAGGAGTGGGTATTTCCGGTAATTGCTATGCCATTCGTTTTTAATTTTTCGGCAAGCTGCTCTGCTACTAATTTTGCCGGATCAGGAATAGCTCCTTTGATAATAAAATTCTCTTTTCCGGCTGGTATGGCGCCGGTTATCACCCGTTTATTATCCAGATACGAACCAAATATCCAGGCATTATCACGATTATCTTTAGCAGAGATTACGTGATTTTCAAACGCTAAACCGGTAATTTCAGGAGTAATTCTGAGGATGGTTGTAGGGGTTCCTGGCTTTTTTTTCGACCTGAACGCTATTTCATAACTGTTGTCATAAATATTTAATCCTGACGGGATAGCTCCAAAATAATTACCGATATCTTCCCAAATCCATGTACCGGGAATATTTGGTTCTCCGAATATTGAGGCATCCCCAATAATATTTCCATTGATCTTTTTTATTCCGGCAGCTTTTGTTGCATCGCTAAGTCTGTTGATCACATTTCCATAGTTATCGCCAAAATAGGGGCTTCCAAAGGTCGGATCGCCTCCGCCAATAATGTATAAATCACCATGTAATACGTCCTCTTTGTCAATTTCACCCGAATACGAAAGGATAGTAGAAAAGGTATGAGAAGGAGTAAAGGTTTCCAAAGCGGCTGCCGTTATAAATATTTTTTGTACTGAAGCTGGCACAACCGTTAAAGATTCATTATGTGAAACTAATACTTCATTTGATTGCAGGTCAATTATTTTTATAGCAACGGTAGAGTGAGCCAATGATTTGGATGACAAAAACTTCTCAAGAAGGTTTTTAGTGCTATCGGGTTGCTGTGCTGACATTTTACTTCCGGCAGATGTACAGCCGCCATTAATAAAGATACTCAAACACAGGGCAATATAAAGTTTAAAATAAGAGCGCATAATTTGTTTAAGAGGGATTGAAGTGTGTTAATCTGTTTCCAAACTGGCAATTTTGGCTTTTTTGATAGCAAGGATCTCGCTTGCAATTTCTTCTATTGGTTTGTTCGTTACTGTAATTACCGGCCATAAGGGTTGTTTACTGAAGATAAATCTTGCGTAATTAAGTTCCATATTTACATGTTGTAATGTTGCATAATTGGCAGCGCCCGAGCCAAGATGTTCAAGTCTTACCTGACGAAGTGTAGAGAGGTTATAGGCATAAGCTGTTAGGCAAAAAACGCGTTCAGGAGGTATTTGAAAAATTTCATTAGGAGGGGGTTGATTTAGTACGATAGGCACGTTGGCCACCATCCAGCCTTTAAAGGCAAAATAGATGCTTAGTGGCGTTTTAAAAGTCCTGGAAACGCCGAGCAGCACAATTTCAGCTTTATGCAACTCTTCAGGATGCTGGCCATCATCGTGATGAAAAGCAAACTGCATAGAGTCAATTCGTTTGAAATACTCTTTATTAATTTCACTGAAAAGCCCTGGCTTTTCGGTGGGGGAGTGCATTAGTTTTTCTGAGAGCCTCGCTAACAAAGGACCCATTAAATCAATAGTTTCAACATTATAGGTTCTGCCTGTAGTGATAATAAAATCACGTAAGGAATTAGAAACCAATGTATGAACAATAAATGCTTTAGTCTCGGAAGCCTCTTTCACCGCTTCCTCAATCTGTTCTTTCGAGCGAACATCGTTTCGTATTATGGTTTCTAAATTATGGCCCGGAAACTGGGTAATGGCAGCATTAAGAGCTTGAGTTGCCGTGCGACCGGTACCGTCAGAAACAATAAAAATCTTAGGCATAATTACTCTTTTTTAAACTCATCAAAATTAAGAATTTTTACCTCCCACTTTTCTTTGACATTTAGTTTTCGGGTAATGAATGGCTTAATTGCAAAGCCAGTTGCAATCATCGAACCGCTAATAAGCAGTGTTGACTTGTCAATTATTGGAGATTCATTGTTGATCAACGCATTGGCGCCGGCAATAAAAAAATAAGCAGCCCCTCCCTGAATAAAAAAAAGATTAGAAAACCCGCGTATTAATCCATTCGGTCTGAAAATAACACCAATATCGTTTAACCCAATTTCCGAAGTTTTATTGATAACAAGGCTTGTATCGTTGATCTGTGTTATTTTTCCCGACAACTTAAATTCGCCTCTTTTTGTTTCAAGGTAAATGTAATCACCACTGATGTATTTAAAGTTTTTGAACTTTCCTTTTTTCTGCACGACAAAGTATTGCTGTGCCGATGCAACTGCCGTTAGTTGAAATAGTATGGATAATATCATTATTTTCACAAGAAGTCTTTTCATGCCGGATGATTATAAAAGTATTATTCAGTGCGTGTCAACTGCATATTATAGATAATAAGAGGGACAAGATATGAACTTCACTACGTTGGACGCCTTCAGGTGTGATGTTTTCGGCTAATACTCCAAAACTCACCTTGCTCCCCGACTTTTTACTCCATTTTTTTACACTCTCCACAGCTAAAAGACTTAATTGCCTGTTACAATCAACTACGTGAGCATCACCCACTACTCTATACTCGTTGAGGATAATCTCTGATACCGTCGTTTTAACTGTACCTTTTTTTTCTGATATGTTTACACTAACAATATTAGCCATTTACTATCAGCTTTATTAAAGAAGCAAAGATAATCAATGCCGAAATTGATGTTTTGCGTAATTACTATTTTTAGCAAAAAATTAGAATAATGGATGGTATAAAAGAAATCATCAATCATATAGTTGCTTTCAGAGACGAACGCAATTGGGAACAGTTTCATAATGCAAAAGACCTTGCAGTGGCTCTTTCTATCGAAGCAAGTGAGCTAAACGAATTATTTCTTTGGAAATCGCCTGCTGAAACAGGCAATATAGAAAGGAAATTTGTAGCCGATGAACTTGCCGATGTGTTGATGTATGCATTGTTGTTGGCTGACAGATTCAAGTTTGATGTCAAAGAGATTATTTTGGATAAAATTAAAAAAAACGCTCTCAAATATCCTGTTG
>Ga0208822_1002267_pt1 | contig 12387 bp, 8 predicted proteins | sample AD_STIC08_MetaG_FD_184435 | JGI IMG/M metagenome (GOLD analysis project Ga0208822, IMG submission 184435) | Active sludge microbial communities of municipal wastewater-treating anaerobic digesters from USA - AD_STIC08_MetaG (SPAdes) (version 2) | ecosystem: Engineered > Bioreactor > Anaerobic >...
CGACTGGATTTGAACCAGCGGCCTCATGCGCCCAAGGCATGCGCGCTTCCAGCTGCGCCACGCTCCGACGTAAACGTTGCGAATTATAACATAATCCCCTAGGCGCGTCAAGTGATAGAGCGCGGGTATGGCAGAGCGCCCTCTGGGCGCTCTTGTGACCACCTGACGTCTGGGAACGTTTGGGAGCGCCTGGGAACGCCAACTTTTAAGTTGGCAGGTTTTGGTTTTCGAGAAGTCATCGCGGCGTAAGCGCTTTTTCTCTTCGCGACGGCGCGATACGCTTTTGTGCACGGGCATCGCGGCGTAAGCGCCCCTTCTTTTCGCGACGGCGCGATACCCTCTTTTGAGAAAGGCAAAGGGCGGAAAGCGGGGCTTAGTTAGTATCGCGAGACTTCGTGGGCTTCCGAAGTCAGCCCGTTGGTTACCCCGCGATAACCCTTTTCCGGCATCGCGGCGTAAGCTTTTCTTCTTTTTGCGACGGCGCGATACGCGCTTTCGAGAAAGGCAAAGGATGTATCGCGAGACTTCGTGGGCTTCCGAAGTCAGCCCGTTGGTTACCCCGCGATGAGCGTCCCCTCTGTGTTATCCGTGTTCTCTGAGCGAACCCTTGTTTTGTATTTCAAGACATGCCGCACAAAAGTGCAGCGCTCACAGTGAAAACCTTTCGGAATTGCTGCTCAGCGCGCCAAGATAAGGCGCTCCTACGCGCGCGATTAAACAGCGAAGTTTTCTACAACGGTAAACGTTTTTTCAGCTCCTCCTCGCTTTGGATATCCAACAATTCCAAAGCTAGTATGTCTAACCTAATCTCGTCTAACTGTTTTAATTTGTCGAGATAGGCGGCCTGGAGGTTCGGGAACTTTTTTATCATCTGTTTCCAGATCACATCGGCTTTTCCTATTTCCAGACCCTTTTTCATTCCTCTATCGATGAGTCTCTCCGCAAGCGTCATTATCTGTTCACCCCTTTCTTCCGAGGTCCTACTCGCGATTTCGACGAGCTCTTCTAACTCTATCTCCGGCTTCAAGCTAAGGAGATACCGAAAACCCTGTTCGATCAAGTCTTCTATGTCCCTTCTACCTGATACCTCTTTCAGCGCTTGCATCGCTTCTTCGAACCGTCGTAATGACGTTCCTTTGTCTGGCGCTACAACCGTTCGAAAGAGGTAGACCGTCATTTTGACCTCTCCGGACTCTATGTGTTCTCCCTCTTCTTCTGACGTCAAATCGTGGAGTTCGTATGCGTAGTCCGGTATGTACTTCCATAGCGTCTCCGGCAGCTCTGCGTATCCCTCGATCAGACCGCTTAACTTTCCCTCTACTTCCCAGCGCTTCTGCCCGTGGTAGACCACAATCGGGATGATCACAGACAGCTTCTTTCCCGCGTGAAGCTCTTTCTCCCAGATCTTGATCATATACTTCAACAATTGAAGTAATACCAGTTGGTCGGAATAGCTCTTGTGTTCGAACAATAGATAGACGTACCCCTTCCTGCCCGCTATGTCCGCCCGTAGGAGCAGGTCCGTATGGCTTTCTTTCAACTCTCTATCCACATAACTGCCCTGAGTCGTTTCTAATGTCGCTAAGTCGATCTGTTTCTTGACCTCTTCGGGGAGATAGTGTTGTAAAAAGCCCCTGGCCGTTTCTATATCAGAGAAGGCCGCTTTGAAGAATTTATCGTGAGGATTCTTCATCAGTCCCACGTTGTCGTCCCCTTCTTTCGCGTTTCTTTTATTTTATCACAATCGAGGTTCTCGGTAGGCTTGGGAACGCCAAACTTTAGTTTGGCATGGTTTCATCTTTTCATAGGTTGTGCTCCCAAGCCAGCATCGCGGGGTCCCTTCGGTTACCCCGCGATAACCCTTTTCCGGCGTCGCGGCGTAAGCGCTCCTTCTTTTCGCGACGGCGCGATACGCTTTTGTACAGGGGGATAGTGGGGCTTCATTGGTTTCGCGAGACTTCGTGGGCTTCCGATGTCAGCCCGCTGGTTACCCCGCGATGAGCGTCCCCTCTGTGTTCTCCGTGCGAACCCTTGTTTTATTCTTAAGGTACGCGAACTTAAAAGTTGGCGTTCCCAGTAGACATGCTGAACTAAAGTTCCGGGCCCCCGGAAAGCTCGGTGATCCAGTGGGTTGTCGCGCGGCGTAGGATAGAACCGAGCATTCAGGAGGGCGCGCGAAATATGGTAGAATTAGTTCCGGTTCCTATTTTTGGTACACTTTATCATTATGATCTTTTGGAGGTGGTTCTGTGAAGCGCTGGTTTGGGCGTATCGGAATTTGCGTTCTCGTCTTTGGGGTGGTGGCCGCTCTCATTTCTTGTGGAGCCGTGGAAGGATTTACCTATAACAATGCGAAGGAGCAGTTTATAACTTGGCTATTAGCTCAGGAGGTGGAAGAGCACGCGATCGGCCAGTATTTGGGGCCGGTATTGGCGGGAGATGTGGTCGGTTCGTTTAACCCGATACCCTTGCCTGGTCAGGAACCTGAAAATTCTGGTCCCTTGCCGGAAAGAGGGTGGCTCTTCTACGTGGACGAATGGCCGGGTTCGTATTACAATCACCCCGGAAAGATATACGTGGTCAGTGAAACAGGGCGGGTCCTTTTCGAGAAAAACACTCAAGGCTGGCCCGTGGTGAACGGAGACAAACCTGAGTCAACAAACAGACCTTTCAGAGAGATGATCTCTGACAATAGGATGACGATTTACAATCCGAGCAATATCCGGGCAGGTCTTCAACTTGCCGAAATTCCGGATTTGATCCCCCGGTTTATTCGCACGGGCGCCGTCGTTGTCAACGGCTTGATTCCTACTGAAAGCCTTAATACCGAATCCAGCGGAATTCACGTTCAAATGGGAAAAGCCATGAGAGATTTGTTAGGAACCCTCAACCTCGTCCGCTCCGTGACCTACCCCAATAATAAACCCGCGGATGTGAAAGCTGCAATTCAGTACCTCGTCAATTCTTATTCAGTCAACTATATCATCCTCTATTTCAACGCGCACGGGGGTGACAAACGTATGAACATCGGAGGCGTATCCTTCAGCGCCGTCGCCTTACGAACTTGGCTCGAGGAGTTTAGCAACGTCGAATTTATCCTCATCTTCGATACCTGCCACGCCGGGAGTTGGGCCGATTTCTTCGGTGGGCTCATCGACCGTCCGGCCAACCTTCATATGGTGATCGCGTCCACCGGGGCGGACCAAGGCGCCTATCCAGACTGGGACGAAGCGGAGGGTGAAACCGACTACAATGCCGATGCCGATACGTGGGTAGAGTTCACGAGCGATTTTCTCCTTATGATGGCGCACTATACCTCGGAAACGTTTTGGCCATCGGTGGAAGCCTTGACTAACCCCGCTTTCAACAACAACATCTTAAAGCTGTTCTACTTGAGTTTCCAGGCGGTGAAAAATGAAGATTTGCTCTTAACTGCCCGTCTAAATCGCCAAACTCCACAAATTTGGTACCCTGAGTAAGATTCGCGATAACAAAAAGCGGGAGTTCGCCTCCCGCTTTTTTGTTGCGTTCCTTGGGGAGGGCCTGGGGATGTCAACTTTTAAGTGGGCTTGTCTTATAAAGTAAAACAGGGTTCGCACAGAGGGCGCAGAGAACACAGAGAAAAGATTGAAGAAAGCTCGTGGGGCTGACTTTCAGTCAGCCTGCCTCTCTGAGAAGACTCTGGGAACGCCAACTTTAAGTTGATGTGTCTTAAAAGTAAAACAGGGTTCGCACAGAGGACACAGAGAACACAGAGAGAGCAAGCATCGCGGCGTAAGCGCTCCTTCTTTTCGCGACGGCGCGATACGCTTTTATTCGAGCGGATTGCTGGACTTCGTTAGTATCGCGAGACTGTGCGGGCTTCCGAAGTCCGCCCGCTGGTTACCCTGCGATGAACCTCTTAGCTATGTCACCCCATCATTTGACCCGCACTTTCTTCCCGGCTTTTAAAAAAACGTGATATAATAAGCTCGTTCTTTCCACAGAAGTACCAACACTAAATCTCTTAGGAGGTGGTTCTATGAAACGCCGTTTCGTGAACATCGGGATTTGCGTTCTCGTCTTTGGAGTGGTGGTCGCTCTCAATTCTTGTGGAGCCGTGGAAGGATTTACCTATAACGATGCGAAGGATCAGTTTATAGATTGGCTATTAACGCAAGAAGTGGGAGAGCGCGCGATCGGGCTGTATTTGGGGCCGGTATCGGCAGGGGATGTGGTGGGCTCGTTTGGCCCGGCGCCCCTACCAGAACGGGCGCCCGAACGCGGTTCAGACCCCTTACCTGAAAAAGGGTGGCTCTTCTACGTGGACGAGTGGCCGGGATCGTTCTACAGTCACCCTGGGAAGATATACGTTATCAGCGAAACTGGGCGGATTCTTTACTCAGTGGAAACTCAAGGATGGCCGGTGGTGAACGGGGTAAAACCCGCTTCGATGAATCGGACCTTCCAGGAGATGCTGGAGGATCTCTCAACGACGATCTATAAGCCGATAGAGTTCGCCATTATTAGGCCAGAGTTCAGATGGTATGATGTTGTTCAGCGGTTCTATCGGACATACGGGGCAGTTGTCGTGAACGGCCTGACTCCCGGCGAAAGCCTATTTACGGAAGCCTCCAATGCGCACGCTATGATGGTAGCCGCAATGAGAAAACTATTTAACACCCCCACTGCCGCCGCCGACTATGTTAAAAGCATCGTGGAGCCGGATAACAAACCCACGGACGTCGCAAATGCGATTAGGGACCTAGTGGAGAATAAGAAGGTCAACTACATAGTCCTGTACTATATCGCGCACGGGGATGTCAGATATATGAGCGTGGGCGGGGAGTGGTTTCACACTAGTCGGCTAAAAACGCTGATGGAAAGCTACCCGGGCGTGAAATTTATCCTCTTAGTCGAAACCTGTCGCGGAGGGAGCTGGCCCGATTACTTTCGAGATCTATCCCCTCGTCTACTCAACCTGAAAATGGCGATCGCGTCCACCAGTTGGAACCAAGGCGCCTATCCTGATTTGGACCAAGTGGGCAGCCTCATCGACTACAATGGTAATGACGATCAGTGGATAGAGTTCACGAGCGACTTCCTTCTAAAGATGGAGTACTTCACCTCGGCGGCGCATTGGGATGAGGTAACGAGCTTGACCAGTCCCGCTTTAGAAAACAATATCTTGAAACTGTTCTGGTTGTGTTACCACCGCACAAAGATTGATCAATGGGTCTTGACCCAGCGTACGCGTGATCAGGAACCTACCCTCTACCTTCCGTAAAAAACATATATTTCAAGAAAAGCGGGAGTGCGCCTCCCGCTTTTTTTGTTGCGCTTCCAGTGGCATACCCAGTGTGGCGGTTGCCGAGTGTTTCTTCTCGGCTTTTAAAAAATGTGATATAATAAGCTCGTTCTTCCCATAGAAGTACCAACACTAAATCTCTTATGGAGGTGGTTCTATGAAACGTCGTTTCGTGAACATCGGGATTTGTGTTTTGGTCTTTGGGTTAGTGGTTGCGCTCAATTCTTGCGGGGCAGTTGGTGTGGTTACCCTTGAGGATGCGAAAATTCAGTTTATTGGATGGCTCGAAGGGCAGGGGGTGGAAGAGCAAGCGATCGGGCAGTATTTGGGGCAGGTATCGGCAGGAGATGAAGTGGGCTCGTATAACCCGGCGCCTCTACAAGGAGGGCAGGCTGAACGCGGTTCAGGCCCGTTATCCGAAAACGGGTGGCTCTTCTACGTGGACGAGTGGCCGGGATCGTTCTACAGTCACCCTGGTAAGATCTGCGTTATCGGTGAAAGCGGGAGGATTCTTTACTCAATAGCGACTCAAGGATGGCCGGTGGTGAACGGGGAAAAACCCGCTTCGATGAATCGGACCTTCCAGGAGATGCTGGCGGATATCTCGACGACGATCTATAATCCGAAAGAAATCGCCATTTGGCCAGAGTTCAGATGGCCTGTGATTGTTTGGCGGTTCCGGACATACGGGGCAGTTGTCGTGAACGGCCTGAATCCCGGCGAAAACCTGTATACGGAAGCCTCCAATGCGCAAGCTATGATGGTAGACGCAATGAAAAAACTATTCAACACCGCCACTACAGGCATCAACTATGTCCAAGACGTCAAGTACCCGAACAACAAACCCGCGAACGTCGCGGCTGCGATTAACGACCTAGTGGAGAATAAGAAGGTCACCCATATCGTTCTCTACTATATCGCGCACGGGAATATCGAGTTAATGAGCGTGGGTGGGATTTACTTTTACGCCAGTCAGCTAAAAACGCTGATGGAAACCTATTCGACCGTGAAATTTATCCTCTTAGTCGAAACATGCCACGGAGGGAGCTGGCCCGATTACTTTCGAAATCTATCCCCTCGTCTGCTCAACCTTCGTTTGGCGATCGCGTCCACCAGTCGGAACCAAGGCGCCTACCCCGATTGGGACGAAGCGGGCGGCCTCACCGACTACAATCGCTTTGACGATCAGTGGGTAGAGTTTACGAGTGACTTCCTCTTAAAGATGGAGTACTACACCTCTGAGGCGCATTGGGGTGAGGTAACGGGCTTGACCACCCCCGCTTTAGAAAACAATATCTTGAAACTGTTCTGGTTATGTTACGACCGCGCAAAGACCTATAATTGGATCTTGTCCCAACGTACGGGCCATCAGACTCCTACCCACTACCTTCCGTAAAAATTCGGCATTTTTCTAAAAAAGCGGGAGTACGTCTCCCGCTTTTTATTGCGCCTCAATGTGAGCGCGCGGCATTCCCAGCGTGAATCTCCCCTCTGCGTTCTCCGTGTTCTCCGTGTTCTCTGTGCGAAACCCTGTTTTGTTTTAAGGCATGCCAACTTAAAAGTTGGCGTTCCCAGTAGACATGCCGCACTAAAGTGCGGCGTTCCCGGGCGCTCTCAGGCGCGCGGCATTCCCAGTATGAATCTCCCCTCTGTGTTCTCCGTGTTCTCTGTGCGAACCCCTGTTTTATTCTTAAAGGCGCGCCAACTTTCAAGTTGGCTTGTTTTGAGGTTTTCAAGAAAAAACACAACCCATGCCACACTGAAGTGTGGCGTTCCCAGGTGTTCCCAGTAGACATGCCGCACTAAAGTGCGGCGTTCCCAGGCCCGATACGTTTTTGAGAAGGACATAGGGCGTATCGCGGGGTCCCTTTGGTTACCCCGCGATAACCTCGTAAGGGCATCGCGGCGTAAGCGCTCCTTCTTTTTGCGACGGCGCGATACGCTCTTTTGGGAAAGGCATAGGGCGGATCGCAGGGCTTCATCAGTATCGCGGGGTCCCTTTGGTTACCCCGCGATAACCTCGTACAGGCATCGCGGCGTAAGCAGTTCTTCTCTTCGTGACGGCGCGATACGCGCTTTTGGTAAAGGCATAGGGCGGACCGCAGGGCTTCATCAGTATCGCGGGGTCCCTTTGGTTACCCAGCGATGAGCCCCCCTCTGTGTTCTCCGTGTTCTCTGTGCGAACCCCTGTTTTGTTTTAAGGCAAGCCAACTTATAAAGTTGGCATTCCCAGCGGACATATTTCTCCCGCTTCTTTCTTGATTTTCCAGAATAGACTGTGATATAATATCGTCAACGATATATCAGTGACGATATTAGGAGGAAGAGATGCCGCGGCCACCCTTTATTCGACATAGTTTGTTGAAGTATCTATCGATGGTTTCAGAGATGACCGGATACGATTTCTTGCGGTATTGTTCGAAAAACGGGCTTACCGTTTCGCCCGGCTCTGTGTACCCGCTCCTGAAGAAGCTCGAAAGTGAAGGGTTCGTGGCGTCTACCGAAGTCGGGCGCAAAAAGACCTATCGGCTGCTGCCCGCCGGGAAGGAGTGGGTTGAGAATCATCTTTCGGGCGATATGGACAAAGACACCGAAAGGGCCCTCGGGATTTTTCAGATGACAGTTTCTTGCCAGTGTGGCGAGATTCCGAAATCCCTTTGCAATTCGCTCAAATCTTTCCTTCTTCGCCTGGGGAAGACGAACTGGCACAGTAAAGAACAACTGGACAAGTTGTTGGGGCTTTCCGAATCGTTAGCGCGTGAAATACGAACCTATAAAAATAATCTGGAGGGATAGCGAGATGAAGATTGTGATCATAGGCGGCGTGGCAGGAGGCGCCACGGCGGCAGCCCGTCTGAGAAGGGTGAACGAAAATGCCGAGATCATCATGGTGGAACGCAACGGGTACATCAGTTTTGCAAACTGTGGGTTGCCTTACCACATAGGCGGCGTGATCAAGGAGCGTGAGCGCCTTCTGGTTTCCACACCCCAGTTGTTTCGAGACCGTTTTCGCATCGATGTCCGCACGCGGACTGAAGCCTTGCGCATCGATCGAGAAAACAAACGGGTCGTGTTGAAGGATTTGAACACCAATCGAGAGTACACAGAGTCCTACGACCGCCTGCTGCTTTCTCCCGGGGGTGTCCCGATACGGCCGGCCCTTCCCGGAGTCACCGATGAGGGGTTCTTTACCCTTCGCAATATGGAGGATATGGATCGTATCAAAGATTGGATGGCCACTCGGTCGATCACCCGGGCGTTGGTCATAGGTGGCGGGTTCATCGGTTTGGAAATGGTTGAAAACCTCGTCGAAAAAGGGATTTCCGTTTCTCTGGTCGAACTGGCGGACCAGGTGATGGTGAATATGGACAAAGAGATGGTCACGCCAATCCACCAATCGCTCGCTGATCACGGAGTGTCCTTGTACCTGAAGACTCAGACGACCGGCTTCGAAACGGTCGGAAAAACGATCAAAGCGACTCTCGATAATGGAACCGTGATCGAAACCGAAATGGTTCTGTTCTCCATCGGCGTCCGCCCGGAAGTGAAGCTGGCCAAAGATGCGGGGCTGGAATTGGGCACCAGAGGGATACGGGTCAACCGTTATATGCAAACGAGCGACGCAGATATCTACGCCGTGGGAGACGCGGTGGAAACCCATCATCCCCTTTTGAACGAGCCGACGGTGATACCCTTGGCCGGGCCGGCCAACCGACAAGCGCGTATAGCTGCCGACAATATGCTCCATCCCAATCGGTCCTCATACGAGGGACCGATCGGCACCTCCATAGCGAAGGTCTTCGAATTGACGGCTGGGGCGACCGGGTTGAACGAGAAACAGCTCAAGGCGAAGAAGATTCCCTATCTGAAGTCTTACACGATCAACAACTCGCACGCCGGTTACTATCCTGGCGCCTTCCCGATTACCATAAAACTACTTTACGACCCATCCGGAAAGGTTTTAGGCGCGCAAGCCATCGGTATCGACGGCGTGGACAAGCGTATCGATCTCTTCGCCGTAGCGGTCAAAATGGGGATGAATGTCCGTGACCTCACGACCTTCGAACTCTCCTACGCCCCGCCTTACGGCTCCGCTAAGGATCCCGTGAACATCGCCGGGTATGTCGCGTCCAACGTTCTTGATGGTGCGCTGGAAGTCTTTTATCCGGAGGATATCCATTCAGCCGACCCATCGGTTGTTTTCTTAGACGTTCGGGACCCCGAAGAGCAGGCGCTCAGCGCTTTACCCGTTAAAAACGTCCAGAGTATTCCGCTGGCTCAACTTCGCGCTCGGCTTTCGGAGCTCGATCGGACGAAAACCTATGTGACGGTCTGCGCCATCGGCCAGCGCGCATACATCGCCTATCGCATCTTGAAGGATAACGGGTTCAAAAACGTAAAAGACTTGACCGGCGGGATGAAGCTCGTGGAGGCCTTCAGCGAGAAAGAGTACGGTAAAGCGGCCAAGGTATCGAAAACCCTCTTCCCTGCCGAAGTGTTGGTCGAGTCGACGCAAAAGATCAAGCTGGACGCCTGCGGGTTGCAATGCCCCGGACCGATTATGGAAACGTACAAACGGATGCTCGATATGAAAACCGGAGACTTCCTCGAAGTGTTGGCCACCGACCCCGGTTTTCGAAAAGACATCGCCAAATGGGCCGAAAAGACCGGCAACTCATTGATAAAGATCGATCAGAATAACGGAGTAACGACGGCCGTGCTCCGGAAAGGAGACCGCGCGCCTGAGGAGCCGACGGCGTCCGCGTCCAGAACCGGAAAAACGATCGTCGTGTTCAGCAACGATCTGGATCGCGCGTTGGCCTCGTTCGTCATCGCGAACGGCGCATTGGCGATGGGGAAACCGGTCACGATGTTTTTCACGTTTTGGGGATTGAACATCTTGAGAAAACCGGACAAATCCTCGATACAAAAGCCATTTATAGAGAGGATGTTCGGAGCGATGATGCCCCGTGGCGCAGGGAAACTGAAGATGTCCAAGATGAATATGGCGGGACTGGGGACTCGGATGATCCGGTCTCGTATGGAAGAAAAGAAGATCGCTTCTCTGGAACAGATGATCCAGAATGCGATAAAAGAGGGTGTCCACCTCGTCGCCTGCCAGATGTCGATGGATCTGATGGGGATCCGCGCCGAGGAACTCATCGATGGCGTGGAGCTCGGCGGCGTTGCCTCCTATTTGGCCGAAGCGGAAGACGCGAACGTCAACCTGTTTATATAAAAGTGAGAAGCCTGGAGCGTCCGGTTTATCCTGTCGGGTTCCATTAAAACCGGGCGCTCCAGAATTCGGCGCACCGCATCGTTTTACAGTCCAGAGTAAGGCCATCCGCTTTCAAACGGTCGATAACCGCTTGGCCGGCGGGGTTTGAAATACCGGTCAGATAGACGGCGGTATGCAGATGCAGGCATTTCCCGTGGTATGTGTCTCGTATTCCGCCGATTCCTTTTGACAGAGCCTCTGTATAGCTTTCCGGCAGGTCTTTTTCCATCCCGAGGTTACGCAAGCGGGCCCAACGGCGCCGGCGTACCGTTTCGTGCGAAAGGCGCATCGCTTCCGAGTCGAAGAGGGGCGCCAACCGCTTGATCTCTCCGCTCTCTTCCAACCGTGAAATTTCATACCGCAGATGCGGACAGGTCAAGTAATGGGAGGTGGGGAAAGGCTTCCCGTTCTGAAGGGGAAAGCATTCGACGACCGCTGGGAATCCGTATCCGCATCGGTAAGGCGTGGCGGTGTAGTTGCTCATCTTTTCGGCTGACAAACCGAGCTGGGCTTGCACTATTGCCGCGTCCCAGTGGTAAGGGTTGTACTCCATAAGACACACGCGTGCCGGAAGCTCCCCCGGGCTGTCCTCATCATAGACGGGAAGAAACCCGTGTTTTTCGAGTAAAGGAAGGTACCTCTCCATCTGTTGCGGGAGCGCGAGCGTTACCAACTGGCATCCCAAATGAGCGGCCCAGCGGCGAATCTCTTCCAAGGCTTGCGCCATCCACTCCCCGGGCTTTGTGAAGGCGGAAACCGTGAAGTTGTCGGGGTCTCGAGAGCAGATGCCGGCGATCACGCTCCCGTCTGGATAGGAGAAGAGGAAGCGATCTTTGAGGTGGTCCGCTTCCGGATAGGCGAGCCACCCGTCGTGCCAGTATTGGTTTGAGGCGACCAGGAACTCACAGAAAGCGGACCGCATCCTTCCGATCTCACGCGGATGGATGGGGAGCGGAGGTTCAGTTTTTTTCCAAGGCTCGTGAAGTGGTTCGGCTTCCAGCAGATAGGGTTCGCCGATGCTATCGAAACCGTGTTTTTTGGCTAAATGGAGACTTTCGACGTTACCCGAATAGATCAGAGACGCGATTCGGTCGGCCTTTTTTCGGAAGGCTTCGAGCAACGCTCCGCGGAACAGAGCCCCTCCATAGCCTTTTCTCTGAAAGGCCGGGTCCACACGCACTCCCTCCAACCAAGCGGTTGACCCGAAAAAGGCGAGGTGGGCGCACCCGATGAGCCTTTCTCGGTTTTTATCCCAAAGGAGCAAGAACGGGTCTTCCTTGGACAACCAGTCGTCGATCACTTTGAGAAGGTAGTCCTTGCCTTCCCATATGCGGCTACTGAGGGCGATGAGAGCATCCCGGTCTTTTCTTTCTGCGGGGAGGAGTAAGGTCTCGCGCATCGGCGTGTGGGTGGCTTGAGGGTGTCGTTTTTTACCCGTTGATGTACTTCGTGAAGGTGTCCCGGATCACGTGTCGGGTGACGAGGTCGATGTACTCCACGCCGGCGTCGGACAAAACGGCTTCTATATCCTTGAGGACCTCCGGATTGCGCAGGTCCGCGCTTCGCGCCTTGTTCAAATTGTCTTTCGCGACGAAGACCAGCGGTTCCTTCATGTACGGGGAGCTAAAGATATTGATGATGCGTTCTTTTTGGATCTCTTGCTTGTCTTTTTCGATCGAAAAAACCTGTATGAACATCCCTTCGTCTATCAGCATATCAAACCCTGCCTTTCTTCCTATAAATAAGGTTAGAACTCGGTATACTTATCGGATTTTCCCCGGGACTTCTCAACCGGGTACTTTTCCTCGTTTTTTTTCATTTT
>Ga0208822_1002283_pt1 | contig 12343 bp, 11 predicted proteins | sample AD_STIC08_MetaG_FD_184435 | JGI IMG/M metagenome (GOLD analysis project Ga0208822, IMG submission 184435) | Active sludge microbial communities of municipal wastewater-treating anaerobic digesters from USA - AD_STIC08_MetaG (SPAdes) (version 2) | ecosystem: Engineered > Bioreactor > Anaerobic >...
GCTGACCGGGCGGGAACGGGCCATCGTGACCCCCCACCCCGGAACCACGCGCGATACCATCGAAGAAACCCTCGTTTTACAAGGAATTCCCATCCATTTGACTGATACGGCCGGATTACGCAACGCTCCGGAGCAAATCGAGCAAGAAGGCATCAAGCGCACGCATGTGGCACTGGAACAGGCGGATTTGTGCATTTATCTGGTGGATGCCTCTCAACCTCTCCAAAAAAGCGACGCCGACTTCCTAGCTGACCACTCCCCGCACAAAACGCTGGTTTTGGGGAACAAAATTGACTTGGGCCAGCAAATTCATGCCCAAAATGTGCAAAATCATGATTATTTGGCCGTTTCACTCAAAAATGAGCCCAAAATTGGTGAAATTCAGGCTAAAATAGTCAAAATAATCGCCCCGGACCCGGTTTTGGGCGACGCGACACATGTTGCCATATCAACCCGGCACCAAAAGCTGTTACAAAATGCGCAAGAATATATTAAAAATGCAAAAGAAGCCCTAAAAACGGGCTCGGAAGCCGATTATTTGCCCGCGGCCAACCTGTTGCGGGATGCGTTGGAAGAAATTGGGCAAATTTTGGGCGAAAATTGCCCGCCGGACGTGCTGGAGGCCATATTTTCAAGGTTTTGTGTCGGTAAATGACCGAATAATATGTTATTATAATCACAATAGCTAATTATTCCCCTCCCCCAGCCCACGTGACCATTTTGGTTGGATTTTGACGATGACGTACGATGTTGTAGTGATTGGCGCGGGCCATGCCGGCTGTGAAGCCGCTTTGGCCGCCGCCCGCTTGGGTGCCACGGTGGCTTTGGTCACCATGGACCCGGCCGCGGCCGCCCGGATGTCGTGCAATCCGTCCATCGGCGGCATAGCCAAATCGCACATGGTGTTTGAGCTGGATGCCTTGGGCGGCGAAATTGCGCTCAACACGGATTGCACAGGAATCCAGTTTCGGGTGCTGAACCGCCGCAAAGGCCCGGCGGTGCGCGCCAACCGGGTGCAGTGCGACAAACCAGCCTATTCCACCCGGATGCAGCAGGTTCTGCAGGCTCAGGAGCGGCTGACGCTGATCCAGGACCAAATTACCTCGCTTGCGGTCAAAAATGACCGAATTACGGGTGTTTTTGGTCAAAAATCGGGGTTTTTGGCGGCAAAAACGGTAATTTTGACCGCCGGGACCTTCCTGCGCGGCAAAATATTTGTCGGCAAAAAAGTGGTCAGTGGCGGTCGTTTGAACGAGCCTGCGGAAGACCAGTTGAGCCTGCAACTGCAAGATTTGGGTTTGCGGCTGGAACGGCTCAAAACTGGCACGCCCCCCCGGCTGCATATCCAGAGCTTGGACTATAGCAAGATGCAGGAACAGCCTGGCGAGGATCCAGTACCGTTCTTTAGCTGGCTTTGCCGGGAACAGGCCGGAATGTTCCACGTGGAACAATCTGCGGCCAACCCGGCTGTTCCAACCGTTGTTCCACGTGGAACATTGCCGTTGCCATCATTTACCCCGTGGATCCCCGGGAGCAACCAAATTCCATGTTGGCTCACACATACCAATCCGCAGACGATTGAGATCATCCGGGAGCATTTGGCCGATTCCGCGCTCTATGGCGGCCTGATTGAAGGCACCGGCGTGCGGTATTGTCCGTCCATCGAGGACAAAGTCGTCAAGTTTGCGGCGCACAACGATCATCACGTTTTTGTGGAACCCGAAGGCCGGGCCGTGCCCGAGATGTATCCCAACGGGACATCCAACAGCCTGCCGCTGGAGGTCCAAAAACGAATGATCCATTCTATCCCCGGCTTGGAACAAGCGGAGTTCCTGGCACCGGGCTACGCGATTGAATATGATTTTTTTGATCCACGTCAGCTCTTCCATACCTTGGAAAGCAAGAGGGTGGGGGGACTCTATTTGGCTGGCCAAGTCAACGGCACCACGGGGTACGAAGAGGCTGCCGCCCAAGGATTTATGGCAGGAGTGAATGCCGTGATGTATCTCACTGGGCGGGAAGGGATAACGCTGAAACGTCACGAGGCCTATATTGGAGTAATGATTGACGATTTGGTGACCAAAGGCACGAATGAGCCTTACCGGATGTTTACCTCACGAGCGGAGCATCGGTTGCTGCTGCGGCAGGATAATGCAGTATTTCGTCTGGCCCCTGTGGCGGACAAGCTGGGTATCGTGCCGACGGCCCGTCGGCAGATCATTCATGAACAGGCACAGGCCATTGCCGCGGAAGTCGCCCGGCTGAATGAAACGCACGAGGGCGGCATTACACTGGCCCAACAATTGAAGCGACCGGGAGCGTCGTATGCCGCGTTGCCGGGTCGCCGGCACGATTTGGCACCAGCCGTCATTGAGCAGGTGGAATTTGAGCTGAAGTATCAGGGCTACATCGAGCGCGAATGGCGGCAAATCGAAAAAGCGGAGCAAATGGCCAAGCAAAAAATCCCGGCGGACTGCGACTTTCACGCCATCTCGGCGTTGCGCTATGAATCGCGCGAAAAACTGTCGGCCATCCGCCCCGTGGATTTGGGGCAGGCGGGGCGTATCTCTGGCATCACCCCGGCAGATATCGCCATTCTATCCGTCTGGCTCAAAAAGCAAAACGGCTCCTGAGTTCCAGGCACTTCCGGCGGGAAGGTTTCGTCCCTCAACCATTCCCACCCTACAAAAGCCAAACGGAACAGAACGGGGAGGGGGGGGGCGATTGGGACGTAGTGATAGATTGTAATAAATTGCAGTACAATATATTACATTAACGAACCAGCAAGTCGAGGGCGGCGCGGGTGACGGGGCCGCCAGCTTCCAGCCAGTTGGGAGGGAAGGCGGCGGGGTGCGCCAGATTTTGGTTCAGTTTGGCCATCTGTCGGGAATTATCGGGGATGGCGTCGGCGCGTCGGCTGGCTTCGATCCATGAGGCTTCGGCATCGGGGCGGGCGGCGGCGGCGCGAATGGCCATGGTGGCGAGATATTGGGTGAAATTGACACCGGAGAACTGGCTGGTAAAGCGTCCTTGGGCATCCTGCTGGCGAACCAAGTGGTTGATGCCGTCGTGAATGGCGGCGGTATAGTCGCCGGGGAGGGGGCCATCCATTTTCATGAGGGCCAAGAGGGCAAGGGCGGTGACACTGGTATCGTAGCGGCTGTGGCTAGCGGGGGCGGCGGCAGGCCAACTGCCATCGGGGCGTTGGGAGGCCATAACAATGGCAATCGCAGTGGGTTGCGTATTGAGGGCGGGGGGGCGCTGGGTGAACCAAAGGCCCAAGCCCAACAGGATGGCGATGCTGGCGGCGAGTCGCGCCACGCGCAGGAGCCACGGCATGTGGCGGATTTCCGCTTGGCGGGCACGGGCGAGGGTTTGCCGGGTAAAGTCGGGGGAGGGGGAGGGGGGGGGCTGGGCGCGCAGAGTGGCCAGCAGGTCGGCAAAACGGGGATTCTGGAGGGGGTCAGGCGCGGTTTTCATGAAACAACTCCTGCAGGGTGGCCATGGCGTTGAAAACGCGGGATTTGACAGTGCCGACGGGGATGCGCAAAATCTTGGCAATCTCTTCGTAGGCAAGGGATTGGTGCACAGCCAGCACGAGGACTTCGCGCAATTTTGGGGAAAGTTTTTCCAGAGCGGCTTGGATATCGAGCTGCCGTTGCAGTTGGCCCAAGCCGCCATCGGTCGAGGCGGGGATTTCTTCGCGATAGCGCTCGGCAAAAAGGCTGAAGCGCTTCTGACGGCGGAGAAAATCCAGCCACGTGTGCCGCGCCAAGGTATAGAGGAACGTGGTGAACTTGGCGGTGGGTTTGTATTTTTTGCGATAGGTCCATAGGCGCACAAACGTCATTTGGGCGAGGTCGTCGCCATGGTTGGAAGCGCCCATGCGCGCGAAAAAGTTCAGTAGGGGGCGTTGGTGGCGCTCCACGAGAATCCGGAAAGCGTCCTCCTGCCCGGCGCGGACTTGCGCCATGAGCGTAAAATCGTCGGGCTCCGGTTGGAGGGGGGCAGACATGGGCGGGCATTCTTGTCGAGTTGAGGCGAAAAGCAAAGTTTTTTGCGCAGCGACGATGGACGGACCGGCCTGGAACTGGCAGGATACCCGGCGAAGTCCGCACGAGGGAACGGATGCCTTATGACCGGGAGGAGTTGAAATGAAAAAAGCGTTGTTGTTTTTGACGGTGCTGCTGGGCGGAGCGATGGTTTGCCTGGCGGTGGGCACATGCAAGTATTGTGGGTCGTCCAGCTACGGCAGTTGCACATTGAGCCCGCACAAAGTTCACGAGCACATCAACAGTCCGGGCGCATGCGTGTATTGTGGTTCGACGAGTTATGGCAGTTGCGGCATTGCGCCGAACAAAGTGCACAAGCACGGGAGCGCGGACAACAAGTGCGTATATTGTGGGTCGTCCAGCTTTGGAAGTTGTTCGATTAGTCCGTACAAAGTGCACGAGAGGTAAACGGCGGCGCGCCGCGTGACGGCAGAATGTGAAGTCCAAACAAAAAAATAAAACGAAAATATCGCCGGGCGTAGTTGCCCCGGCGCGCGCGCCGCGCATGATGGATGGCATTCCGGTGTGGGGCGAGCCGATTGAGCCCAACGCCCTGCGGCAAATTCAACGCTGTGCGCGCACTGCGGATCGCGCGGCATTGATGGCTGATCACCACAAGGGCTACGCGGTGCCCATTGGCGGCGTTGTGGCGTACAAGGACAAGATCAGTCCGTCGGGCGTGGGCTTTGACATTGCCTGCGGCAACAAGGCGGTGCTGACCGATGCCAACGCGGACGATGTGCGGCGCAATATTCCGCGCATCATGGATGATATTTTCGGCCACTTTGTGTTTGGCATCGGCCAGAAGAACCGGGTGCGGGTGGATCACGAGCTGTTTGATGACGACGCCTGGCGGCTGGTGGCCGTGAAACCGTTGAAGGAGATGGCCCGCGAGCAGTTGGGCACCATCGGTGGCGGCAATCATTACGTGGATATTTTGGTGGATGAACAGGAGCGGGTGTGGATTGCCGTGCACTTTGGTTCGAGAGGCTTAGGCCACAAGACGGCGACATGGTTTTTGGAAAAGGGCGGCGCCAAGGACGGGATGGATGTTGAGCCGTTGGTGATTCCGGCAACATCCGCGCTGGGCGAGGATTACCTGGCCTGCATGCACTTGGCGGGGCGCTATGCCTATGCTGGGCGCGATTGGGTCTGCGCGGAAGCGGCGCGCCTGCTGGGTTGGCGCATTCGCGATGAGGTGCACAACCACCATAATTTTGCGTGGCGCGAGACTCACAGTGGCGAAAAATTATGGGTGGTGCGCAAAGGCGCCACGCCGGCCTTCCCCGGACAAAAGGGATTCATCGGCGGTTCGATGGGGGATATCTGCGTGATTGTGGAAGGCGTGGCGCACGAGCACGCGGAGAGTTCGCTCTATTCCACCGTGCATGGGGCCGGGCGCACAATGGGACGCATGGAGGCCAAGGGAAAATATAATCGGCGCACGGGCCAATGCCTGCGACCGGGCAAGGTGACACAAAAAATGATGGATCAGCGAGTGGCCGCGTTCGGCACGGAATTGCGCGGCGGCGGGCTGGATGAATCACCGCATTGCTACAAACCGCTGGCGGATGTGTTGGCGGCGCACGAGGGAACCATTATTGAGTCTTGCATATATAAGTGACATTATGTCACAAAGAAAGCTCGGCTTGCTTCCAAAAGGCTCTGACCAAGGAAATCCGCCGTTGGGAGCTGCGCAACTTGCGCCGGGCTTCATCGGTCAGATGTTGCCAATCACGCGGACAGAAGTTGGCCAAGGCGTGGCGTTTGAGATGCCCCCAGATGTATTCCGTCGGATTCAGTTCGGGCGCGTAGGCCGGCAGGCGGGCCATGACTAGGCGGCCGTCGGTATTGTGGATGAAGTCTTGAACGCAGCGGCTGCGATGCGCGGCGAGTCCGTCCCAGATCACCAGAAGCCTTCTGGGAAGCTGCCGCATCAAATGGCGCAGGAAATCGATGACTTGAGGGAAGCGGATAGTGCCGGGATAGAGTCGGAAATAGAATCGCCACCAAGTGATGCCCGCGATGACGGCCAGTTTGCCCCAGTTGAAATTGAACGTCAGTTGCGGGGTTTGCCCTTTGGGAGCCCACGTCCGAGAGACCGACGGGCGTTCGCTCAATCCGCTTTCATCGATGAAAACGATGGTCCGGCCTTCGTCACGGGCTTTTTTTTTAGGGCAGGCCAAGTGTATCGTTTCCAACGGGCGATAGCTTCCTCGTCCCGCTCGGCGGCCCGGCCTTCTGGCTTCTGGCAGCTCCATCCCATCCGCCCCAAGAGCTTCCACACGTGCGCTGGATGGTAGCGGACCCCACTGATGTCTTGGAGGGTCTTGGCCACGCGGGGCAGAGTCCACAGGTCATTGAGAAATCCATGCGCCTGAGCCCCCTTTTTCAGCGCCATCCCCAATGCCTGCAAATGCTTGGCTGTGATCTTGGGCGGACGGCCCAACGGTCGCCGTTTCCATGCCTGCTTGCCGTTGCGCTGAGCTCGTTGCCAGCGCATGGCCGTGGTTCGGCTGACGCCGCAGCGGCGGGCGACTTCCGACTGGCTCTTTCCTTGGCTCAATAACCGCATCCCCATGCGGCGGCGGCGTTCCATCTTTTCAAAGTCTCGGCGAGTGCGTTTGGTATTCATAATGCACGCACTCTATCACTAGTCACCTACTTATGCAAGTCTCAATAGCCTCTCCCGGCGGGAAGGTTTCGTTCCTCAACCATTCCCGCCCTACAAAAGCCCTGCAAAATCAGCGAAATTATTGGGTGTCCCATTGCGGAAGCCAGGAAAGATTTTTTTCGGCAGCGCCGGCTGGAGAACAAGCAGGGGGATGTAGCGGACGATGCCGAGTAGGCGCTACTTCGGCTCGTAGCGGCGCTTGTGATCCTTGATGCCCGCGAGGCGGAATGGCCCGCCACGATACGGTGCGAAGACGTGGTCGGCGCCATCGCGCGGCACGCCATAATTGAAGATGTCCTCATACTGGCGGTAGGTCAGCGCCACGCGGCTGTCCAATTCAGCGCGGAGTTGTTCGGTGAACAAATGCTGCCGGTAGCCCCGCTGCACCACGCCGGAGAAAAATTCCGCCATGCAGCCAGAGCCGTAGGAGAAGAGGCCGAGGCGCTGGCCATCCAACGGCGTCGGCGCGTGATCCAGCAGCGCGGTCAGCGCTTCGTAGAGGCACGCCGCGTAGGTGTTGCCGGTCAGCCGGTTGTAGCGCAGCGCGTAATCCACCAAGCGGTGTTGCTCCTCCTTGGGCGGTAGCGGTACGCCTGCCGCCTTGTGGAGGCGCTCCAATGATTTGTAGGCAATTTTGGTGAACGGCAGATGGAAACAATAGTGCGCGTGATCGGCCAAGCCGCGGCCCGACTGCGCCTGGTAATCGTTCCAGGCTTCGATCAGCGTGGTCAGATACATCCGCGTGGAATACTTGCCATCCACCAGCGCTTCCTCGCGGTAGTTCGGCCGCCAGAAATCCATGATGTCTTCGGTGTAGAAGCCGCTGTGCGGGTCCAAGGCCAGCACGCGCGGATGGGCGCTGACCAGCATGGCCACCGCGCCCGCGCCCTGCGTGGGCTCGCCGGGGCTGGAGAGATCGTAACGCGCGATGTCCGCCGCCAGTACCAGGACCTTGCTTTGCGGGCGCTGCGCCACCATGGCCGCCGCCATGCGCAGCGAAGCCGTCGCGCCGTAGCACGCTTCCTTGGTTTCGAGGCAGCGGCAGCGCGCCGGCAACTCCAGCAGCCGATGGCAAAAACACGCCGCCGCCTTGGATTGGTCAATGCTCGATTCGGTGGCAAACAGCACCATTTCGATGTTTTCGCGCCCGGCTTTTTCCACAATCGGCAGCGCTGCGTTGGCCGCCAGCGTCACGATGTCCTGGTCCGGCGGTGCCACCGCCATGCGCTCTTGCCCGATGCCCACCACGAACTTGTCCGGGTCCACCCCGCGCTTTTCCGCCAGCACGCGCAAATCCAGATAATACGCGGGCGCGTGGAAGGAGATCAGATCAATGCCGATGTTCATGTTGGCCACCGTGGGTTGTGTGCGCGGGAAGATTCCGCCGGCTGATCCCGCTTAAAACCGCGCCCAGGTTTGCCGCGCGCACTCGTGTGCCTTGGCGCAGATTTCGCGCTCGTCGAGCGTCAGCACCTTGGAATCGCGCATGAGCACCTTGCCGCGGGCGATGGTGGTGTGGCAGCGTGCGTAGTTCAGGCCATAGAGCAGGTGGCCCAGCACGCGGCCGGGTTCAAGCGGGGTGGTTGGCACATAGTCAAAAATGGCCACGTCCGCCAACTGGCCCGGCTTGAGCTGGCCGCGCGGTTCGGGGAAGCAACGCGCCGCAATCTGCGCGTTCTTGTTGAGCAGCATGTCGCACGCTTCCACAAACGCCACGCGTGGGTCGCCTAGCGTGGCGCGCTGCAGCAGGTGCGCCACCCGCGCCGCCGAAATCATGTGCGACGTCATTCCATCTGTGCCCAGCCCCAGCAGCACGCCCTTCTTCAGCAGCGTCAGCATCTTTTGCGTGCCCACCGCGTTGTTCATGTTCGATTCCGGATTATGCACCATCATCGTGCCCGTCTCCGCAATCAGGTCCATCTCCGCCTCATCCAGATGAATCCCGTGGATGAACAGCGACTTCGCCCCCGTCAGTCCGAACTTGTGCAACCGCGGAATAATCCGCATGCCGTGTTTCGCCAGGCAATCCGTTTCGTCCGAAAGATCTTCCGCCACGTGGATGTGCACCCCGGCGCCGGTCTCCGCGCAAATTCGCGCCGTGGCCTCCAGCGTGGCATCGCCCAGCGTCATTTGCGCATGCAAGCCGAACAGCGCCGTGATTTGGCCGTCGCCCGCGCGCGTCTTTTTGATGAAGCGCTCGTTTTCCGCCACGCCGTCCGCCGGGATGTTGCGGTCCGACGTCTCATAGCACAGGCAGCCCGACAGCCCCGCCGCGCGGAAGGTTTCCTCCATGACATCCAGCGAGCCATCCGTGCACGACGGCGACGCATGGTGGTCAATGATCGTGGTGCAGCCCGTGTGGATGGCCTCCAGCAACGCCACATACGACGAATAACGCACCGCTTCCGCATCCAGCGCCAAATCCAACTTCCACCACATCCGCTCCAGGATTTGCACAAAGTTGCTCGCCGGCTCGCCCGGCGGCGCGAAGCCGCGCGCAAAGGAAGAATACAAATGGTGGTGCGCGTTGATCAGCCCCGGCATCGCCACCATGCCGCCCGCATCCAGCACCTCGGCGCCCGCCGGCGCCTCCACTTTGGCGCCCACCGCCGCAATCTTGCTACCCTCAATCAGGATTTCGCCATGGGGAATGACTGGTTGCGCGTCGTCGTTGGTCAGCACCAGCGCGTTACGAATGACTAAAGCCATGATGTTCTCTCCTGTGGCCCGGGTTTTCCATGCTGTGGAAAAAAGTTCATCCCGCGTGGGCGGGGTTTTCCACACTGTGGAAAAATCCGGCCCAATTTTTCCACACCGTGGAAAAACCTCTAGCATTTTTTCCACGCTGTGGAAAAGCTTTTACACCGCGTTGGGCATCTGGGGCCGCAGCATGTGATACAGCGCGCCGGCCGCCACCGCCCCCAGGCCATCCGCCAGCATATCTTTTTGCGCGTCCCACACATCCCCCTGCGATCCCAGAAATGCCGTGCCCGCCGTCGGATCCGCGAGCACCGCGTAGAGCCACTCCACCATCTCGAACAGCGCCGCCACCGCCAGAATGGCCGCCAATCCGAAGACGAGGCTGAACGCCCGGTTCCGGCTCAACCCGCGGCCTTCCACAAACTCCAGAATCGGAAAAATCCAGAACCCCACCGTGAAATGCGCCAGCCGGTCAAAATGATTCCGCTGCGCCCCGAGCCAATCCGTCACCCAGCCAAACGGCACCTCGGCGAACGTGTAATGCCCGCCGATCGTGTGCAGAAACACCAGCACCGACATCAGCACATAAGCCGTATTGGAAAAGCGGATGCCTTTGACGTACAGCCACACCACCGGCGTCACCACCACCCAGACCGTAATATTCTCCGCCCACCACGTGGCGCGCGACACCGGCCCAACCGCCAGCACCACACTCTCCACCACCCACGCCCCAAACAATATAATCGGCACCGCGCTCTTCATGCCCCGCATCATATCCCCGACCCCGCCAACCGCCATCTTTTATTCCATGCAAAAGTGTCCACAGTTTATAAACTCTGGACAGCACCCTAAAAACATCAGTTTTAAAATAGCCATAAATATAGACCTAACATATTGTGTATAAACATAATATGAATATACTAAAGAATGTCCACACTTTATAAACTCTGGACATAAGTTGGTTTTGGTCCAAAAAAACGGGGTTGGCGTGGGCCAACCCCGTGTGCATCATTTCTGATGTGCGATGGGCGTTAGAACTTTTCCGGGAAGGCGGCGATGAGGCCGTCGGAGAGGGCGTCGGCAAGCATCATCATGTGGGCTTCGGCTGCGCCGTATGCCTCGATGCCTTCCGCGTACTTGCCCTGGAGGATGGCAGTCGCATACACCAGCGTGGTGTCAATATGGCTCTTCAGCATGTCGCGGACAAACGCCTGCGGCCAGTGCTCGTTGGCGGCGGAGAGGAAATCGGCGATTTCCTGCGCGTTGTCATACGCCGCCTTGATGGCGTTGTTCAGGCCTTCCTCATCGTTGCCAGCCTTCGCTACTTCGACGATTTTAACGGCACCGGCAATGTGCTCCTTGAGCAGCTTGGTCACGGCGTCGCCGGCTTCCTTGCCATAGAACAGGGCGACCGCGCCGCCGATGTCTTCCTGGTTGCGCATCAGCCGTGCGGCCGTGGCTTCAAACGCAGGAGTGCCGTGCGCGGTGACCGCGGCATAGGTCCATTCCATGTGCTGGGCCCAGAGTTCGCGCATGGTGTCATGCAGCTTGTTGCCGGCCGCGGAACGGACGGCAGAAGAGGCATCGTGCGACGAATGGCCGGAATCTTCGGCCACGGCGCAGGCGCTCAAGAGGCCCATGCTGGCGACCAAAGCCACCACAAATGCGACTTTTACTGTTTTTTGGATGTTCATTTTGTCTCCTTGGGTTTGGGGTTCTCTATTTTTTCGGTAGAGAACTTACCGCTGGTTTGCGGGGTGTCAAAAAATTATCCGATATGATGGAAGTTCCACGGTGTGGAAAAAAGTTTTCCACAGTGTGGAAAATGGCTAGGGTGCTACAAATGGAGACGATTGACGGCAAACTGGTTGCGCTGGATGCGCGCTGGGTGTTTCGCGAGTTGAGCGGCATTGGCCGCTACACGCTGGAGCTGTTGCGTCAGTTGGGCGATTTGGGCGGGGGGTGGCGTTTTTTGGTGCTGGTGCGAGATGCGGAGCGCCGGGAGTTTGTGGAAGCGGCCGCGGGGCTGGGGGGGCGGGGGAATATGGAGTTCGCGGAGGTGCCGTTTGGACCGTTCGCGCTGCGCGGGCAATGGTCGGTGGCGCGGTTGCTGCGGGCGCGCGGGGTGGCGGTGTACCACTCGACCAATTTCATGATTCCACTGCCGGCGTTTTCGCGCCGTGAGCCCCGGGCGATCCGCGCGGTGTGCAACATCCATGATTTGATTCCGATGGTGCATCCGGAGTTTACGCCGCGCGCGCTCAAGACCCGGTTTTTTCCGGTGTACCGGGCGTTGATGCACGAAATTGCGCGGCGGGTGGACCGGGTGCTGACGGGGAGCGAATCGGCCAAGCGCGACATCCAGCGATTGCTGGGGGTGGCGGAGTCGCGGATTCGGGTGGCGGCGGATGGCGTGGATGCGCGCTATGTGCCGGGCGGCGAAAAGCCGTCCGCGCGCGGCGGGCCCAAAACCATCCTTTATGTAGGCCGCAGCGATCCCTACAAAAATTTGCCGGGGCTGGTGGCGGTGGTGGCACGGCTGATCGAAGAGGGGCTGCCGGTGCGCCTACGGATTGCGGGACCGCCGGATGCGCGGTATCCCGCGGCGGCAGAATTGGCGCAGCGGCTGAATGTGGCGGCGCACGTGGAGTGGCTGGGCTATCTGGACGAGGCAGGATTGCTCCGCGCGTATCAGGAGGCGGACGTGCTGGCGCTGCTCTCGCGCTATGAGGGCTTCGGCCTGCCGGTGCTGGAGGCGATGGCGTGCGGCACGCCGGTGGTTTGCTCGAATGTGGCGAGTTTGCCGGAGGTGGCGGGCGACGCGGCGCGGCTGGTGGCGCCAGACGATTTGGCGGGCGCGGTGGCGGCGTTGCGCCACGTGCTGACGGACTCCGCGGAGGCCGCCCGCCTGCGCGCG
>Ga0208822_1002288_pt1 | contig 12324 bp, 10 predicted proteins | sample AD_STIC08_MetaG_FD_184435 | JGI IMG/M metagenome (GOLD analysis project Ga0208822, IMG submission 184435) | Active sludge microbial communities of municipal wastewater-treating anaerobic digesters from USA - AD_STIC08_MetaG (SPAdes) (version 2) | ecosystem: Engineered > Bioreactor > Anaerobic >...
GGGCCTGGAAAAGGATAGAGGCTCATTTGGCGAGGGACTTCAGCGCGTGCAAAAAAATCATGGCCATGCTGCACAATCCGGCTGTCGCCCACGGCGCGGTTTCCCTTGAGCGTGTCATGTATTATCACCGGAACCCCTCTGACCTGGAATCGATGCTGTTCAGGGGGCAACGACCGCAGCAGGGTACCGCCGGGGCCGCCGCGCGGAAGGTGAAACGGTGGCCCGCCGGCGCCGTGATCATGGATATACCGGCCCCTGTCGACGCGGGCGCCATCATGGATGATATAGACAGGGCCCGCCGGGGAGCCGTCAGCGCCATTACCGGCAGAGAGGATGAACAGTACTTCAGCGGCCTCGAAAAAAACATGGCAGCAGCCGTCAGCCGCCACAGCACAGCGGTGAAGAAGCGCTTTTTCCATGAAGAGGAGCGGGTGCGTCTCCTCAGAAAGAAAGAGGGGGACAACCTGACGGTTGCCAATGAGAAAGAATTCCTTGAGGCCAGAAGGCAATTCAATGACACCATCGCTCTCATTGACGCATACAGGAAAAAATCGATGGAATGCATTTACGTTGTTGCAGAAGGAAGGACAATGCGCAGCGAAGCCATTGTAGAGAGGTACCGGTACCGTCTCCAGAGGAGCGAGGAATACCTCCGCTTTGCCGGCGCCCTTGCGGAAGAATGCTCGCGCCTTTCCTCCGCTGAGGACCCGCGGATACACAGGTGGTACGAAGCCTCCCTGTCCAGGGTCGGCTCTTTCATCAGCTCCATCGCGGCGGGGCTTGCCCTGGAGCGGGACGATCAGACTCACCTGACCAAGCGCGACATGAGGATCATCCGTGAGCTCAAATCCGGTTTTAACGCGAAAGCCGGTTCCCTCAGGGCAGACATAAGCGCTTCCCATGATACATACGCCAAGAAGCGCTCTGCAGCACATGAAGATGCCCGTAAAGGCAGGGATCACCTCAAGGGTACAATCGCCCAGGATGAAATCGACGGCCTCTTCCGTCACGCCGTTGAATGCGTCGAGCTCTTCGAGCAATACCGGTACGGCGAAAAGTCGCTCTATCAATACGCGGACCTGTACCGGGCCTTTCTGAAGCAGGTCCGTACCGGGGCTCCGTCCGAAGCGCTGGGGTATTCGCTGAAAATGAACTCCCTTCTTGTTTCCCTTGACCGGTTCGACTGCGCCAGGGTCAACCGGGAGTTCGCCACCAGGCAATATCTTCAGAAAGAGGCGAAAACGTCCCTGGCACGGCTTGTTACCTTGCTGGAATTCTATAGAAAAAACGGCGTGATCTTCAAGGACGCCCCCCGGCCGGCGGAAATAGCCTCGCTGGAAAAACGGATCAGCGCGGCGCCGATGGTAAAGATAGATTCATGGGTGATGAATGAAGGCAACTTTCTGGAAGTCGATAAAAAAGCCGTCCGCAAGCTCTCTCTCATCCTGAACAGGAGGGAGCTCTCATCGGCAAGCAGCAAAGGATGGGACGGGAACGTATGTTCACAGCCGCAGCCGGTGATCACCCTCACCGATCCGGAGCTTTCACTGACGCTGCCCCGCGGCTGGGAGGAGGACACCATCGGCGAAGCTGAAACATACCTGGGCATCGTCAAATCCTTCCACAGCGGCGACGGGAATTCCTCGGTACGGCTGGTCAAGCTTGCCCTGGACAGGGGGGACATGAAGGACACCGCGGAAGGATGGATAGAGAAATCGGGATGCAGCCTCGTGGAAAAGAGATGGGAAAAGGCCGGCGATGTAGACTGCCTCTGGATCCTGGCCCGGGACAAGCAAAAAAACATTTTTGAGACCTGCTCCATCTCAAGGGACGGGTACGCGGTCCTTATCAGCGGCAAGACCAGCCGGAACAGCTATGCCGTTTTCAGGATCCAATTCAGAAAGATCATTCATTCGCTGCAGATGGAAACGCTGTAATCGCATCTTTCACAGGGGTCCGTCATGCCGGGGCCTACAGCAAATCCTTCCAGCTCCCCTGCATCGTCTCACCCTTCAATCCCTCCTTCAGGACATCCAGGTACTTCTCCCGGTCGATGTGGACGGCGCCCAGGCTCTCCAGGTGCGCGGTGTGCACCTGGCAGTCGATGATGACGAACCCCAGTTCCGTGAGCCTGCGCACCAGGGTGATGAAGGCCGCCTTGGAGGCGTTGTCAGCCCTGGCGAACATCGATTCCCCGAAAAAGCACTTCCCCAGGGAGAGGCCGTAGAGCCCGCCGGCCAGTTCCTCCCCCTGCCAGGCCTCCACCGAGTGGGCGATCCCCAGGTCATGGAGGCGCACGTAGGCCTCCAGCATCTCCTCCGTGATCCAGGTGCCCTGCTCCCTCCGTCGCGGCTCCTGGCACCCCGTGATTACGCCGCGGAAGTCATGGTCGCAGGTGATGCGGAAGATATTTCTCCTGAGCACCTGGCGCATGGTCTTCGACACGTAGAGGTCGCCGGGAAAGAGCACGAAGCGGGGATCCGGCGACCACCAGATGATGGGGTCTCCCTCGGAATACCAGGGGAAGATGCCGCGGCGGTAGGCCTCTATGAGCCGTTCCGGCGACAGGTCTCCCCCCACGGCGAGGATGCCGCTTTCCTCCGCCAGGCGGACCGGCGGAAAGATTATTTCTTCATTCAAGGCGAATATCGGCATGGCCTGTGACGTGCCCGTCCAGGGAATTATTCATGACAAGTTGATAGTAGCATCGCGGCGGAAATAATCCAGCAAAAATTTTCACCGGCAGTTATAAATACATTGATCTTTGGCAGGGGAGCGGCCACAGTACAACCATAGAGGTGACCCCGTGCCGATCATTCTGAAATTCATCCTGTTCCAGATTCTCATCCTTCTCCCCTTCTCCGCCGGCATCGTCATGAAAAAATATTTCGCGGACCCCGCGGCCATGTCGAAAAAAATCATCATGGTGAACCTCATGGTGCTGGAGCCGCCGGTGATCCTCTGGACCATCTGGGGCCTGACCGTAAGCCCCGGGCTGGCATTTCTGCCGGCCGCGGGCCTTTTCATGGTGCTGGCCGGTCTGCTGGCAGGAAACGTTCTGGCGCCCCTGCTCGGCCTGGTGGGGGCGGGCAGAAAAACCTTCATAATCAGCTCGTCCCTGGCAAACCATGGCTTTACCATGGGAGGCTTGATCTGCTATATATTCCTTAAAGAAACCGGCCTCGGCCTTTCCTCGATCTTCATCAGCTATTTCGTGCCCTATACATTCCTGGTCATCTTTTCCTACGCCCGGGCCGGCAGGCAGTACCGCGCCGGTCTGCGTTACTTCCTGGTCAGCTACCAGAACATGCCGCTGTACGCGGCACTGGCGGCGCTGGCCCTTCTCCTGTCCGGCCTGCGCCGGCCCGCCCTGGACCCGCCGCTGGAGCCCCTCATCATGGCATCGGTGGCGCTCTACTACTGGACCCTGGGGCTGACCGTGAACATGAAGGAAATCTTCCCCCTTCGCCGCGAACATGCCGCCCTGGCGGCGGTGAGGTTTCTGATCATCCCGGCGCTGGCCTGCCTTCTGCTCCTCGGAATCCCCATGGGAGAAGACATCAAAACGGTCATCCGGATCCAGTCCTTCATGCCCGCGGCGATATACTCGGTAATGACGTCCGTGCTCTTTGACCTGGACTCCCGGCTGGCTTCGTCCCTCTTTGTGGTCAACACGCTGCTGTTTATCATTGTCGTGGTGCCCGCCATGGTGTGGCTCCGCCAGGCGGGGGTGTGGTGAGGCGCCGATCAACGGCGTTTGCGGAACCCGTCAAGGAGGGTCCTGATCCTTCCCTTCAATGTGCGGCCCTCCCTCCGGAGAAACTCCTCCCCGCTTTCCGTCAGGGGATAGCCGCCGATGTACAGGAGGCCGACAATGTCGTCAAAACGCCTCTTGATGACCAGGACGTCCCCGTCAAGATAGCCGACATCGATGAGTTCAAGGATCGTGAGGGCGTCCCGGTCATGTATCAATTCCACGGGAAGCACGGAGGACCCTGGAGCATGATACAGGTCCATGAGCCTTGTCACCGCGGGATAATAGGCCCGCCGGCGTTTTTGTAGTTTTTTTAATTCCCTTTTGTAATCCATCTGTTCCGGCTTCATGCCGATGCCGGTATCGGTATTAATTATCCCGGGTGAACTCGCCCATGATGGCTTCCGCCATCAGGCGATACCCCTCCACATTGGGGTGCACCATGTCCATCTGGACCAGGTTCCGTATATCTGTCCCTTCCGCAATCTTCTTTTTCCAGTGCAGGTGGACCAGGGCAATGGGAAGGTTCTCCTCCCTGGAAAGCTCGATGAGCCTGCTGTAAAAATTTTCGGCCATGAAATCCTCGTCCTGGTGCATAATGGGCACCGATGTCAGCAGGAGGATTTCAGCGTCCGTGTCCGCCCTGATATGGTCGACCATGGTTTTGACCGTGTTCTTGAACTGCACCGGGGGGACGCCGGTAAAGGCGTCATTGAGGGCAAACTGGATGAAAACCAGGTCAGGGTCGCAGTCCAGCACGTCCTCGCGGAGGCGGAACAATCCACCCTGCGCCGTATCCCCCGGTATGCCGCGGTTGAATATCGTCACGTTGCAATCCGGATAATTCATTTTCAGCATCTCGGCGAAAAAATCAAGATAGCCTTTACTCACCATCCAGCCCTGCGTCAGCGAATCGCCGATGGCGATGATCCTGAGGGGGTCTCCGGATGACAGTTTTTGAATCGATTTCTTTAATTTCAAGGGTCACTCCTCTGCCGCAACCAGCCATTATATCGCCAGGCAATATATTTATGACATTGTGTAACGGCGGTGCTGTCCAGTAAATCATATTCTTTTCCAACCATAGCGTTAAAATATGACAATTTGGCCGATAAATGAATAAATTTATATATTAATAAAGCTAAAATTATACATTTTTTTTTGATATATAAATATTAATATTGATTTTAGAAATGCCCTGTTGTAACCTAATACCCTGCCATAAAAAGACTGTGTTCATGAGACTGTTTATTTAAACGGGCCGTTTTTCCCTGGTAAGGTTAATTCATTGCACCGCAGAGGTGAATTATCATTACCGCAAGTTAATTACCATGGGAGCTGACTATGAAAATCGAAATCACAATCCTGGGTCTCTTAATGGAAGAAAACCTTTACGGGTATGAAATAAAGAAGAAGATCGTGGAACGCCTTGAAGATTACGTGGACATCAAATTCGGCTCCATATACTATGCCATAAAAAAGGCTGTGGATAACGGCTGGGTCAAGCGGGTCGGCACCGAGAAGGACAGCGGGAACCCCGAACGCTACATCTACGAAATAATGCCGAACGGGAAAAAGTATTACAAGAAGCTCCTGAAACAGTATTTCGACAAGACCATGATCCACTTCGACATAGACATCGTCCTCATGTTCATAAATTATCTCACCGACGAGCAGAAGAAGCAGTTTGTCGAGCAGCGGATGTCGATGCTCAAGGACAAGGTCGAGGCCATTAAAAAGAAAATCGACGAAGATAAATCGCAGTCAGGCGAGCAGTCCTACCATGAGATCTTCACCTACCTGGAACACCACCTGAAAGCTGAGATGAACTGGTTGAAATCGCTGAACTGGTAGGCTCCTCCATCAGAGGCTTTCCATCAAATCGTTCAGGAAATCGGCCTTCTTTTCCATGACAACGTCTTCAAGCCTGTTCCTGAGCTGGGTGAGCTCCTGGTGGGCCCGGTGCGACAGCACCGCGCGTTTGTCCCCGCCGGCGGCTTCTTTATCGAAGATCTGCTCAGCCAGGGACTTGTTCACCGCCTCGATGCGCGCGACGTTGTAATAATGCCGCCGCGCCAGGGTGGTCGCGATGCTGGTCAGAAAATCCCTCTGTTTTTCCGCGACACTCTTGAGGTTTTCCTTCCGGATCCTGGTCAGGACAACGGTATTTTTCGCCTTCAGCGTGGCGGCGCGCTTTTCCCCGAGAAGGAGGGCCGTCTCGCCTATCACGGTCCCCGGCTGGTCGATGGAGCTGATCCTGCTCCCCTTCATGATCACGTCTATGGCCCCGCTCTTGAGGATGTACATTTCACTCCCCGGGGCGTTCTCCTCGCATATGACCGATCCGCGCTGGTATTCAACGTCCATCTCCGACAGCGCCGCGACGGTGGTCATCGTGGCCGCCTCGGTCGACTTGCAATAGGCTTCACCTTTTTTATTGGTGAGGGTTTCGCCGTATTCCTCAATGAGTTCCTTGAGCCAGGGGAGCCTCCGCTTGTCATACTCCTGCCTGAGCCGGTCAATGATCGTGTAATAGACAACGGCGTACTCGCGGGTTTTTTTCTCCTCTCCCTCGAGATCATCCATGTTCTTCTTAAGTATCTGGCCCGTGAGCAGAACCTGTTTCGCCAGCACCATGGCGACATTGAGGGCGAAGGAATAGGTGGCAAGGCCCGGCATGAATTTATCAATTGGTATTTTTTTAACCGCGCTGCTCCCGTTGGCCACGGCGGTTTCAATGCGGCCGGTGTCCGTTTCCAGGAGACGCGACATGATGATTTCAGTGGCGCCGATGATGAGGTTGCTGCCGCTGATGGCGTACTTGTCGACGTTGGAAAGGTAAAAGTAGACCGAACCTTCACTGAGGAAATATACGGAATCTGCCGCCCCGGTGGCGGCATACAGCTTTAAATACGCGCCGCTCATTGTTACAGGTTTCGCCGTGAAAGGGCGGCTATGCCAGGATGCCCTTAACGATTTTCAGAAGTTCTTCCTTGTCGAAGGGCTTCTGGACATATGCCGACGCGTGTATCGTCTGGTCATTCATCTTGATCGTTCTTTCATTGAGGGCTGAAATCACGATAATCCTGGCCTTCGGATCACATTCGCTGATGGCCTGCACCGCCTTCATCCCGTCAAGGCCGCCCATGGTGATGTCCATGGTCACGAAATCCGGTTTGAGAGTTTTGTATTTTTCAACGCCGTCAGCGCCGTTGTCCGCCTCGGCAAGAATCTTGTGACCGCCGCTTTCAAGGGAATCACGGATAATTTTTCTCATGAACTTGGAATCATCAACAATCAATGCAGCTGCCATCGCATCCACCTGAAAAAGGGGTTTAGTGCCACTTGTGAGCAATTCTACAATAATATTTATAATGATCAATAACTTTTATTATTTTCAGGATATTATTGTCATCCGGTCATATCCCGTGACCGGACAATGTTTCTGGCATAATTCTTGACAGCAATGCTTGCTATCCTGAATAATTGAGGGTTAAGAAGGCACTCAGATTAGGGATATGATCCCGGTGTCGGCATTAATCGTTATCGAGGAGAAGGACCCATGCGTCGAATGTCGCCCATCATCCTGCTCGTGCTGATCGTATCGTGCACACCGAAGTATATGATTGACCACTCGAAGCCCGTCAGGCCCCTTGACCTTCCCCGTGATGACGCGGCCCACTACACGGCGCACACCGAGTGGTGGTATTATACCGGCCATCTTAAGGCCGATGACGGAACCGAATACGGGTTCGAGGTCACCTTTTTCAAGCGCCTCACCAGCGAGGACCGGGCCCCCGCGTGCCTCTTCCGGGTCCCCGGACACTGGATCAAAGAAGTGGCCATGCTGGGCCATTTCGCCGTCACCGACCTGGACCGGAAGAAATTCAAGGCGTCCGAGGTCAACAACCTCGCCCGGCGGTGGAAGGCCGATCCGGACCGGTACCATGTCCTCATCGACGGGTGGTCCGCCGAAGCAAGGGACGGCTCCCACATCGTCAGGGCCTCCATGTGCGGCTACTCCGTTGACCTCAAGCTGACACCGGACAAGGCGGCGGCCCTCCACGGCCCCGGCGGCATCGTCGAAAAAGGCGTCAACACCAATTACTACTATTCCTACACCAGCATGAGGGCTGAGGGAACCATCACGGCAAAGGGAAAGAGGAAAACAGTCTCCGGCAAGGCGTGGATGGACCATGAATTCGGCCCCATGGGCCTGGTGGCTAAAAAGATCGGGTGGGACTGGTTCAGCATCCAGCTGGATAACAATACCGAACTCATGTTATATCTCATCAAGGATAACGATGCTATCGTGCCCCAATCGGGAGGGACCTATGTTGACACGGAGGGCAGTACACGGCACCTGCTGCTTTCCGATATCCAGATAAGGGAGACCGCTACCTGGAAAAGCCCGAAGACCGGGGCCGTGTATCCGGCGGACTGGATCATATCCGTTAAGCCCCTGGACCTGCGGCTGCGGCTGAAGCCCATGCTGGCGGAACAGGAGCTGACCCTCAACCCGGTGACCTACTGGGAAGGCGCCGTGACGGTTGACGGCGCCGCAGGCGGGAAAACGGTTACCGGCAGGGGCTACGTTGAGCTCGTCGGGTATGATAAAAAATCTTCCTTCGAAAAATTCAAGTAACCGGCGCAATGACGACTGACAAGGGATCAAGGTATCTTCTCCAGGTGCAGAAGACCGTGGGCAAGGCCATCAACCGGTACGGCCTTATCGCCGCGGGGGACCGCGTAGCGGTCGGCGTATCAGGGGGAAAGGATTCCATCGTGCTCCTTGAGTCTCTCGCCGTGCGCCGGCGCTGGATACCGATACATTACGACATACATGCCGTGCATGTCCAGGTGAAGGGCATCACCGTCGAGCTCGACCGGGATTATTACAGGAAATTCTGCGGCGAACTGGACATCGCCTTTCATCACCGGACCATAGAAATCGACCTCAACCGCGACCCGGGAAAGACCGTCTGTTTCGTGTGCGCCTGGCACCGGCGGAAAGAGCTCTTCAGCGCCGTCAAGGAGCTCCGGTGCCGCCGGCTGGCCCTTGGCCACCACATGGACGACGCCCTGGAGACCTTCTTGCTGAACATGACCTTCAACAGCTCAATCAGCTCGATGCCGCCGAAACTGCCCATGTTCGGCGGAGAGTTCGATATCATACGCCCCCTGATACTGCTCAAGGAAAAGGAAGTGGAACGATACGCCCGGATCAGGGAATTCCCGACAGACAAGACCCGGTGCCCCTACGGCGACACGACACGCAGGGCCGACATGAAGCGCATCATCGGCGAGCTTGCGAGTATGAACAAAAAAGCAAAGAACAATATTTTCAGGTCACTGTCCAATATTCACAAGGAGTACCTTCCGCCGGAGTGAAGATACGGCCGGCGTGCCCATTAAACCATGATCCATAACGAACGAATATCATACCTGAATGAAAAGCCGGCCCGCCAGGGGAACTATGTCCTCTACTGGATGCAGCAGTCCCAGCGCGCCGAGTACAACCATGCCCTCGAATACGCCATCATGCGGGCCAATGAGCTGGCTCTGCCGCTTCTTGTCTATTTCGGCGTAACACCGTCATTTCCGGAAGCGAACGAGCGGCATTACCGCTTCATGCTCGAGGGCCTGCGCGACACGGCTGAGCTCCTCCTCAGGCGCGGCATCGCCATGGCGGTGCAGGCCTGTTCCCCGGAGAAAGGCGCCGTCAGGCTGGCCCGCGATGCGGCCCTGGCAGTCACCGACCGCGGCTATCTCCGCATCCAGCGGCAGTGGCGCGCCAGCGCCGCCTCGGCAATGAAATGCCCTCTCATACAGGTCGAGAGCGACGCCATCGTGCCGATCGAGTCGGCATCACCGAAGGAGGAGTATACGGCCGGCACCTTCAGGCCGAAGATAATGGCGCACCTCCCCTTCTACCTGAAACCGGTGCGCCATGGAACGCTTCGGGTTGATTCAGCCGCTATCGACTGCGAATCCCTTGACCTCGATGACATTGACGCGATCATCAGGAAAACCGGCATTGACCGGAGTGTGGCGCCGGTGCGGTGGCTCAGGGGCGGGACCCGGGAAGCAAAGCGTCTGCTGCGCCGCTTCATAGCCGCCAGGCTCGATTCCGTGCCGGAGGAGCGCAACGACCCGTCGAAAGAGTGCGTCTCCAACCTCGGCCCCTACCTTCACTTCGGGCAGATATCGCCCCTCTACATAGCGCTGGAAGTGCTGAAGACGAAATCGCCGGGACGGGACATCTTTCTTGAAGAGCTCATCGTGCGGAGGGAGCTCAGCCTGAATTTTGTTCACTACAACGAGCGGTACGATTCATTCCAGTGTCTCCCCGGGTGGGCGCGGCAGACGCTGAAGAAACACGGCCGGGACCGCCGCGATTACCTGTATGATCCCGCCGACCTGGAACACGCGCGGACCCATGACCGGTACTGGAACGCGGCCCAGAGAGAGCTCCTCCTCCGGGGAAAAATCCACGGGTACATGCGCATGTACTGGGGGAAAAAGATCCTGGAATGGACTGCGTCGCCCGAGGAGGCCTATGCCATGGCCCTCTTTCTCAACAACAAGTACAGCCTTGACGGCAGGGACCCCAACGGCTTCGCCGGCGTGGCCTGGTGCTTCGGCAAGCACGACCGCGCCTGGGGCGAGCGCCGCGTCTTCGGGAAAATCAGGTACATGAACGACCGGGGCCTCGAGCGGAAATTCGACATGGAACGCTACGTGGCCCTGGTCGACTCCGCCTCTCCGGCAAGCGGTCCCGTCACACCTTGAAATAGCTCACCGATGTTTTCAGCGCGGCCGCCGTCTGCGCCACCATTTCCGACGTGCTGGCGATTTCCTCCGCGCCGGCGGAATAGGTGTCGCTGAGATGCGTGATGGTGTTCATGGACTGCGTTATCTCATACACCCCGATTTTCTGCTCGCCGGTCGCGATCTTGATGTCCTCGGACCTGGACTTGAGCATGATGACATTTTCCTGCACCATGCTGTTTGTCTGCATCTGCGAACTCATGGCGACATTGATCTGCTTCATGCCGTTCTCGATGGAATCGACGCCGCGGATGATCCTCTGGAGAGTCTCGGTGGTACCGATGATTTCCTTCATCCCCTTCGATACCTCCACGTTGCTCATCGTTATGAGGGACGTAATTTCGCCGATGCTGCGCGCCGTCTGGTCGGCGAGCTTTGAGATTTCCTCGGCGACCACGGCGAAGCCCCTTCCCGCCTCGCCGGCCCGCGCGGCCTCGATCGAGGCGTTCAGCGAGAGGAGATTGATGCGGTCGGAGATGTCGTTTATGATGTTGACGATGTTCATCATGTCGTTGGAGCTGTGGGTCACGGCATTCATCGTTTCATTCATGTTCTTGAGGGACTGCTCGCCCGCCTGGATGTCCGCGGCGATGGCCTGGGTGGCCGCGAAGGTCTCCTTCACCGACGCGCTCATGCCGTGGATGTACTGCGACAGCACCTGCATGTGGTCGATGAGCTGCATCAGGTCGTTGAAGAGGTCCACCGTATTGCCGGCGACAACGCCGATGCTTGAGGACATCTCCTCCATGGAGGCCGCGATCTCCTCGGCGTTGGCGGCCTCCTGCTGGGCAGACTCGGAGAATTCGTTCGACGTGGACGCCATCTGTTCCGACGAGGCCGCCAGCTCCGTCGACATGGTGACGATCTCCCCGGCGATGCTCCGGACCTTCCCGGCCAGGATGTTCATCGAGGTTGCGAGCATCCCGATTTCGTTGCCGCCGGGGTTGCGTATGGGTCCGCCGGTGAAGTCCCCCTGGGCAAAGGTGACGGCCCGCTCCCTGAGCTCAGCGAGGGGCGCGAAACGATCGCTGAAGCTTTTATACAGGAGCGCTGTCGCGATTACGAGCCAGAACATGGTCATGCCACCCATCCAATAAAGGAGGGTGAGGGAATATTGTTCCAGGTCGGCCGAATCGGCATTGTCGATCTTGGACACCAGGCCGTAAAGGTCCGAAAGGGCGTGATGTCCCACCGATATGGCGGTCACGATGAGTATGACGCAGAGGACGAAGCATATGGTGATGGCGCCGGCGACGATCTGGCCTGCCAGGGAGCCGAGAAGGGTTACCGTTCTGCCCGAGACAACCGACGCCGTGTCACTGAAGATATCAAGCTCAGAGAATTTTTTCACCAGCGCCTTGAAAGCGTAATTGTACTGTATCAGCGAAACGGTTATGACACAGGCGCCGGCAATCCACAGGTTGAGAAGCTGCTGGAAACGGATGCCGGAAATAAGCGACACGCCTATCCCCACCATGAGGAATCCCGCGGTCCAGCGGGCAACGATGCTCACGGCCGACAGGACATTGGTGCTGTTGAACCGCTCCCGCACGCTTATTCTAAGAAGATCATCTATGGGCCTGCCGCGGTCAAGGCTTGAGCAGTATTTCGCCAAAGGTCCAAAAAGAAACCGGTACCAGAGGATATTGATAATAATGAAGATTACGGCCGTGACGCCGACCATCATGATAAAGGCGCGGACCTGGTCCGGGCCCAGGGTGACGCTGTTCAGGTACACG
>Ga0208822_1002294_pt1 | contig 12305 bp, 10 predicted proteins | sample AD_STIC08_MetaG_FD_184435 | JGI IMG/M metagenome (GOLD analysis project Ga0208822, IMG submission 184435) | Active sludge microbial communities of municipal wastewater-treating anaerobic digesters from USA - AD_STIC08_MetaG (SPAdes) (version 2) | ecosystem: Engineered > Bioreactor > Anaerobic >...
CACGCCTTCTGGTAAAATCTTTTTGATCTGCTCAATTTTATCTTTAACAGCTTTAATTACCTCGCTACTGTTGGCCCCTTTCAGCATCATTACAACCGCCCCTGCAACCTCACCCTCTCCGTTGTAGGTCATTGCACCATAGCGGATAGCATTGCCCAGCCGCACTTCGGCCACATCTTTTATAAATAATGGAGTTCCGTTCTCCGTGTTTTTAACTGCGATGCTGTTGATATCAGCGAGATTACCAATTAACCCTTCGCTTCGAATGTATAGTACAGTAGCTTGTCGCTCGATGTAAGCGCCTCCTGTATTCTGGTTATTATTCTCAAGGGCACTGAACACATCACTAACGGTCAGTCCATAAGACTTCAGTTTGTTCGGATCAATGGCTATTTCGTACTGTTTCAATTTACCCCCAAAACTGCTGACATCTGCCACACCGGATACACGCAACAGTTGCCTTCTTACAATCCAATCCTGGATGGTGCGCAACTCAGTAATATCATATCGGATTGGATATCCTTTTTTGGGCTTCACCACATATTGATAGATTTCGCCCAGACCCGTGGTAACGGGGGCTAACACAGGCACACCTAATCCTTTTGGAAGTTGATCTTTGACAATCTGCAGACGCTCGGTTACTTGCTGACGAGCCCAGTACACATCAGTATCATCGTCAAATACTATTGTTACAAGTGACAATCCAAATCTTGAAAAACTCCTGATTTCAAGAAGGCCATGAATATTGCTGTTTACTTGTTCAATAGGGAAGGTGATAAGGCGTTCAATATCTGCAGCACCTAAGGATGGAACAATTGTGATTACCTGAACCTGGTTATTGGTAATATCCGGCACGGCATCAATGGGTAGACGTGTGAATTCATAACTACCGTAGCCGATGAGGCCAATCACCAGCAGCCCAATGATTAGTTTTTGCCTTACTGAAAACTCTATGATTTTATTTAGCATCGCTTTTTTAACATTGATTAGAACGGTCTTTATTAACGCGCTCTTTACATCCAATTTTTTATTTCTTAGGGATTCGGTTTCATAGCCGGATTCAAACCACTGCAATTAAACATCCATACTTAGACCGCGACTGAAAATGAGTTGGTCAAAAATGTGGAACCTAATACGGCTCAGTCGTATTAAAGAACTCGGGGGGGTTGCCAAACAGACTGACTAAACTCTGAAGAAAAGGCGGAGTTGTAAAAATTGGAATATGTAACAACGGATTCCAGTGAGGCGATTTCGGGCGCTTTAAATAAAGGCAAAACGATGACCGTGTGGGTAAATGTGCAATCTGTGTTTTTAAAAGGCAAGCTTTTGTGTTCTTCATGTTCCTCCTGATCGTGTTGGGCCGCCCCTGAGCCGTAGTGAAGGTCTAAAAAATCAACAAAGGAAACATCAACCGTTTTGGTCTTATGCTGATGATAATGTTCAATCAGCCTCGGTAATTTTGCCAGATCATGCAAATCAAGCATGCTACCCAACAAGGTTATATTTACTAGTAAGATTCCGATTGCCTTGTGAATAGACACGTGATTAAACATTTAGGAGGGTAAAATAAACAAGAAAATCTGAATAGATTCTGAACGAACTATTTAAAAGGTTTAAAATGGGGGTGAAAACTAAAGATACGTGCAACTCTATGTTCTGTTCTGGCTTTATAAGTCGTTCAGGGATCTTCCATTTTGAACTAAGCTACTCTTGAGTAGATTTCATCTTCATCAATAGACTGTAAGCATTTTTGATTACTAGCTTTTGTGTAGCTGATATGTTTTTGAGTTCGGTAAAGCCATTGGTAGTCATTCCTATTTCAACAGGAGATATGGTGAATACCCCCGTTGATTTTTCTATAAAGACGTAGTATTTATTTTCCCAACTCACAATAGCATCTTCGGGCACTGAAATGACTTCACTGTTTTTAAGTTGGATTTCACCGGTAACAAACATACCCGGAAGAAGTTCCTTGTCGGCATTTTCCAGATCGCAATGTATTTCACTGGTGCGCTCATCATTCAGGCTTTTGTTAATAAGATGAACACGGGCGGTGTAATTTTTTTGAGGCTGAACATTGGAGTAAATATTTACCCTTTGACCCAGGGCGATTAACGCGATGTCTTTTTCAAAAGCAGTGAGACTAACATGCAACTGGCTCTCATCGACAAGCAAAAGCAAGACATCGGTAGGGCTAACATATTTCCCTACATTGACGTAGATCGCGGCTACGTAACCGTTAATAGGAGAGCGAAGGGTAACGGATCCGGATAATGAGGTTTCATCCAATTGATCGGGATTGATATGAATTAGTTTTAATTTCTCGTACAGCGCCTTCGTTAAAACTTTCTGACTCATATAATCGCTGCTTGCCTGCTGAAAAGTTTTATCACTGGCAGATTTATCAGCATTTAAATCCCGTTGCCGGAGGAAGTCTTTACTAAGAAATTCCAATTTGCTCTTAGCCATCAGGTAATCTTGTTGTAATTGAATGTACTGAGGATCTTCCATGACAGCCAGCATATCGCCTTGTTTTACGCGTGTCCCAGGCAAGAGATTCATTTTTTTAATGTACCCTCCAAACGGATTGCTGACCGATATTTTATTAGCCGGGGGAACTTCAATCACTCCGTTTAAACGAATGGCAGTATTCATGCTCCGTTTTTGGGGTGTACCAATTACTATCTCAGCATTTTTAATTTGCTCTGCAGTTAACTGAACATTATCACTTTCAACGCCCGATGTTGTCACATCGCTTTGCCGGCTATCCTTTTTACAGGAGAACAATAGCAGGCCAAGACTGAATGCAAGTGCAATTCTTTTCATTTGAGATTTTTTTAAGCCATTTGAAGATCATTTCCCTTATGTGTAATTCTTTTTTCAATCAGAGAATAAAGAACAGGCAGAATAAATAGTGTGAGCATGGTTGAGATAATCAATCCGCCAATCACCACAGTCGCAAGCGGTTTTTGTACTTCCGCTCCTGCCCCCTGACTGATCGCCATAGGAATAAATCCAAGAGCAGGAACAAATGCCGTCATCAGGATGGCGCGCAACTTTGATTTGGTGGCGTGAATAACAATGCGTTCAGTATCTGTCCAGCCTTCGCTCTTCAGCAGATTAAATTGAGAAACTAATAAAATTCCATTCAGTACCGCCACGCCAAACAATGCAATAAAACCTACGCCTGCTGATATACTGAAAGGCATATCCCGGATCCAAAGAGAAAATATACCACCCATGGCAGAAAGCGGGATGGCGGTATAGATGAGCAATCCTTGTTTGATTGATCCAAAAGCAAAATAGAGCATGAGAAAAATAAGAAGCAGGGCAATTGGAAGAACAATGGTCAATCGCGCTTTCGCTGCATTGAGGTTTTCAAACGCTCCGCCATACTTAATGGTATAACTTGGAGGAAGGTTTAAGCTATTCGACACCTTATCCTGCAATTCAGTTACAATAGATTGAACATCACGCCCACGAACGTTGAAGCCAACAATGATTCTTCTTCGTGTATTTTCCCTCTGAATCTGATTTGGCCCAACAATCTCCGCAATGTTGGCTACCTGATAGAGAGGCACCTGAGTACCATTGTCAATGGGGATCAGAAGATTTTGAATGTCTTTGACATTTCTTCTCGATTCGTTTTCAAGACGCACCACAAGGTCGAAGCGTTTTTCACCTTCATACACGAGCCCGGCACTTTGACCGGCAAACGCGGTGTTCACCGTGTTGTTAATGTCACGCACGTTAAGTCCGTACATGGCCATTGCCTCCCGGTTGTAGGTGATAACAACCTGCGGCATGCCCGTTACAGTTTCAACATATAGGTTGGTCGCGCCATCAACCGTGGAGATCAATTCTCCAAGCTTTTTGGAATAACGCGCAAGCGTATCCAGATCTTCACCGAAAATTTTACAAACCACATCCTGCCGCGCACCGGTCATGAGTTCATTAAAGCGCATTTGAACCGGAAATTGAAACCCGAAGCTTACGCCAGGAATATCTTCCAACTCCTTGCCCATTTTTTCTGCGAGTTCATCAAATGAAGAGGCAGAAACCCATTTACTTTTATCCTTCAACACCACCATCATGTCGCTCGCCTCAAGAGGCATGGGATCCAAGGGAATTTCAGAGCTTCCGATTTTTGTCACCACTTTTTCAACTTCTGGAAAACGGTCCAATAAAATCTTTGCTGTCTTTTGCGTGGTGTTGATTGTGTTGGTAAGACTGCTTCCCGTAAGTAATCGCGTATCGATAGCAAAATCACCTTCTTCCAATTCAGGAATAAATTCACCACCCATATTCAAAAGCACGAATATGGAAACGGCAAACAAGCTTAACGTAACGGTGATGGCAGCCTTTGGAAACGCGAGCACTCCATGAAGCAACGGTTGATATTTTCTTTCCACCCACGCCATCATTTTATCAGCCATTGTTTTCGCGTGACTTATCTTTTTCTTCAGAAACAGCGAGCTCATCATGGGCACATAAGTAACAGAAAGAATGAAAGCGCCTAAAATGGCGAAGGCTACTGTGTAGGCCATCGGCTTAAACATCTTACCTTCAATACCTTCGAGTGAAAGAATCGGGATGTAGACAATCAGGATGATGATCTGACTGAAGACAGCCGACTTGATCATGGACACGGTTGAATGTTCTACTTCCTGATTCATTTCCTGTTGAGTGAGCACGCCCACTTTGGCGAAGTGCTGGGAGTGCGTGAACCGATGCAGAATGGCTTCTACCACAATGACCGATCCGTCTACAATCAATCCAAAGTCAATAGCACCCAGGCTCATCAGATTGCCTCCTATTCCAAATCGGTTCATCAGTATTATCGCGAAAAGCATGGAGAGCGGTATAACGGAGGAAACAATCAGTCCGGCCCGCAGATTTCCGAGGAAGAAGACTAACACAAAGACCACAATGAGTGCGCCTTCTATCAGATTCGTTTTAACGGTGTTAATGGCATTGTTCACCATTTTGGTCCTGTCGAGGAAGGCTTCAATCATCACTCCTTCAGGAAGAGATTGTTGGATCTCAGCAATTTTCTCTTTTACGTTTTTTATTACTGCCGATGAGTTTTCGCCTTTAAGCATCATTACCACAGCGCCCGCTACTTCACCCTGATCGTTATAGGTCATGGCACCGTAACGTGTTGCATAGCCAAGACCAACCGAGGCAACATCTCTCATCAGCACAGGCATGCCATTCGCCAATTTCTTTACCACAATCTTTTCGATATCCGGAATTCCTTTGGTGAGTCCTTCTGTGCGGATGTAAAGTACGGTTGGACCCTTTTCGATGTAGGCACCGCCTGTATTTTCATTATTGTTTTCAAGTGCAAGGAAAACATCAGTAATCGTTACCCCATACGCTTTCAATTGTTCTGTTCGTACTGCGATTTCATATTGCTTGAGCTGACCGCCAAAGCTGCTCACATCGGCCACACCGGGAGTGCCCAGCAGTTGCCTTCGTATCGTCCAATCCTGAATGGTGCGGAGCGACATAGCGTTATAGCGATGTTCATAACCGGGCTTGGCCCGCACTACGTATTGATAAATTTCGCCCAATCCCGTAGTAACAGGCGCCATGTCAGGAATACCAATGCTATTCGGAATAGTTTGTTTTACCTGGGCCAGACGCTCACTGATTTGTTGCCTTGCCCAATAGATGTCGACACCATCTTTAAAAACAACGGTTACCAGGGAGAGACCAAAACGCGAAAAGCTTCTGATATTTTTTAGTCCCGGAATATTGCTGCAAGATTGTTCAATGGGAAATGTGATCAGTCGCTCAACATCTGTTGCACCTAATGCAGGCGAGACTGTAATCACCTGTACCTGATTGTCAGTTATATCGGGCACGGCATCAATCGGCAACTGGCTAACCTCATAGCTTCCATAACTGATGAGCCCAATCACGAACAGACCGATGATTAACTTTTGTCTTACAGAAAACTCTATGATTTTATTTAGCATCGCTACTGACTTTACAGTTAACTGGGATCGCTGTTTTTAAAATGGCCATGGAAACAATCAAAAGAGGATTAAAAATCAACAAGCGTTGTTAAGTTGAACAACCTGTTGCATCCCAATTTTAAATTCGTGGAGGTTGCCAGATAGACTCACTAAACCCAGCGTAGAAAGTTGACTGGTAGAAATTCGAATAGGTTATGTAGAAATGGGCGGAGGTTATCTCGCAAGCGTTGACACTTGAAATGACACTTAGGATATGAGAAAAATTACAAGTGCTTGATTTAAATGGAAGGTTCTGATGTTTTCCGCGTTCATCCTGATCATGCCGGTTAGCCTGGCTGCCATAGTGTAAGCTTAAGAAATCGATAAAGGAAAAATTGGACACCCTTTTGCAGTGTTCCTGATAATGTTCAATTAGTCTGGGCATCTTTGCCAGGCTGTGTAAATCCAATATGCTACCCATTAGGGTTAGCGACAGTAGCAGGATGCTGATGGATTTAGTCATATATAAAAATACCACGCTCGGGTAACTTAAAATATGATTTATATCACCCGGGCAATTGATTAGACAACCTAAAACAAGGAGAGATTCCCGCCCTTGCGGAATTTTGTTAAATCGTAAGCAGGCATTTGCTTTCCTGAAAAATACTTCTTCTTCGAGGCTCTGTATAATTGATGAATAGCATCGGCAATATGACCCTCCCCGGACATTCTTCTTCCGAATTGTGAATCGTTTACGTTACCACCATGGAACGAACAGATCTGGTTCCAGACCTTATCAAACCGATCGGGAAAATTCTTGCGCAGCCAGTCTTCAAAGATTTTGCCGATAGAACCATTGAGCCGAACGACAGTCAAGCCGGCTGCCATCGCTCCATGATCGGAAGCGGCCTTGAGCACATTTGGTATTTCATGGTGATTCAAGCCCGGTATAATTGGGGCATTCATCACTCCCACGGGAACTCCGGCCTTCGAAAGTTCTTCAATCGTTTTTAATCGCTTCAGTGAACTGGCAGTGCGCGGCTCCAGAATTCGTCTTAACGATTCGTCTAACGTGGTTATAGAAATGAATACCTGTACCAGGTTATCTGAGGCCAGGTCTTTCAGCAGATCAAGATCGCGAAGTATTAAACTATTCTTGGTGATCATTCCTACAGGGTGTCGATATTTTGCAAATACCTTGAGCAAGTTTCGGGTGATTTCAAATTTCTTCTCTTGCGGTTGATAGCAATCGGTATTGCCGCTGAGCATGATGGGCACGGCATTCCAGTTTTTGTTGAGCAGATGTTGCTCGAGCAGGGTAGCTGCATTCTTCTTTACGATAATCTTGCTTTCAAAATCCAACCCGGCACTGAAACCGTAGTATTCATGTGTGTTTCTTGCGTAACAATAAATACATCCATGTTCGCAGCCCTGGTAAGGGTTCATAGAATACATCATACTTAAATCCGGGCTATCTACTTTATTCACAATCTTTTTCGGAGTTTCGAAAAAGATTTGTGTGGTGGGTGATTCAAGCAACGGCTCATCAAGGCCTTCGATATGATCGGTGACATACTGAGATTTTAGAAACCGGTTTTCAGTTTTTATCTGGGCCCCACGACCTTTGAAATAGGATTCATCCATAAACAATAATACTAAATAATTTAGCAAAACATTGATCCGGTACGAAAAAACAAGTATTGCTGAGTTGAAAAGCGAAATTATTGAGCAATCAGAGGTTAAGCTTTTAATAAAAAGAGAAGACCAAAACCATCCTTTTGTTTCGGGTAATAAGTGGTGGAAGCTCAAATACAATCTTGAGGAGGCGCTAAAAACCGGACAAACGACTTTGCTCACTTTTGGTGGAGCGTATTCTAATCACATTTATGCAACCGCTGCTGCCGCCCAAGAGTTGGGATTGAAGTCGATTGGAATTATTCGGGGCGAAGAAACACTTCCATTAAACCACACCCTTTCATTCGCGAAAGCGAGTGCCATGCAACTCCATTACGTTTCGCGTGAAGCGTACCGGAATAAGACAGATATATCATTCATTGAGCAACTACATAATCGGTTGGGAGATTTTTATCTGATCCCGGAAGGAGGAACGAATGAACTTGCCGTGAAGGGATGTACAGAGTTTGCAAAGCAACTCAGCGCTGAGGTTGATTTTGATTATCTCTGTTTGCCGGTGGGAACCGGGGGCACGATAGCAGGAATAATTGCAGGCCTTGATGAGTCAAAAAAGATCATCGGATTTCCTTCTTTAAAAGGAGCAACATTTCTGGAAGATGAAATCATAAAATACACCGCGAAGAAAAACTGGCAACTCGTTTACGATTATCATTTTGGTGGCTATGCAAAAGTGACTAAAGAGCTGACAGAATTCATGGATCAATTTGAAAAGGAATTCAACGTACTATTGGATCCGATCTATACCTCAAAGATGATGTTCGGAATTATGGATTTGATCAAGAAGAAATTCTTTGAAGCGGGCTCAAGGATTTTGGTAATTCACACAGGAGGTCTTCAGGGAAGAGCTGGTTTTAATTCCTGATCACGCCCCGCAACCAGGTAAAGATCCTTAATCCTCCACGCTCTTCAGGCAAAGCACCACTTTCGGCAGCAGCCTTTACTTTTTCTATGGTGTAGAATGCAGTAGGAATGAGCTCTTTCAATTTGTTGAGCAAATCATCCAATCGCTCGCGTTCAAGAACCGTAAAGACCAACGTTTCATTTCCATCCGGGCCTTCGGCATTTACTTTGGTGAAACGAAAATGTTGGAGATTGAGATATTGTATAAGTTGAGAAACATCTTTTCGTGTAATGATCCGAACAATAACTTTTCCATAGGCAATTTTCTCTTCGATAATCATGCCCACAAAAATTCCACAGGCAAATCCGGCCGGGTAAGCCACATAGCATAGCCAGTTGTCGAGATGTTTGAAGATTTCACGAATCACCAGTAACCAGATAAATGCTTCAAAGAATCCCAGCAATGTTGCCGTGAATCTTCTTCCGCCTAACATGTAGATGATGCGGATCGTGTTGATCGAAACATCACAGATACGCGCCAGAAAAATGAGCAGTGGTAAAATCAGGAAACTGAAAATATCAGATGAGAAACCAAGCGTATCTGTGAAAAATGATTCCATGAGTTAATCAGATAATCAGTAAACAAGTGGAGGTCATTTAAACAAATCTTTAAATACTTCCTCAAGCTTGCCGAATGACTTCACCATGATTTTTGTCTTCTTCAGATCCAGCGATTTCTGACTGTATTTCGAAATATAGATTTCCTGAAAGCCTAACTTCTCAGCTTCAGAAATACGTTGATCAATTCGGTTTACTGCGCGAAGTTCGCCACCCAGACCAATCTCAGCAGCAAAGCAAACTTTATCACTCACCGGAATTTCTTCCATCGATGAAATGATCGAAATACAAAGCGCAAGATCGATTGCCGGATCTTCAACATAAATTCCTCCGGCCATGTTCACAAACACATCTTGTGTGCCCATTCGAAAGCCACAACGCTTTTCAAGTACAGCCAACAACATGTTTAATCGCTTCTGATCAAATCCGGTTGGTGTTCGTTGGGGCGTGCCATACGAAGCGGGACTCACCAACGATTGAATCTCAATCAACAATGGACGATTTCCTTCAATGGTTGCACCAATGGTTGCTCCACTGAGTTGCCCGTCTTTTTGAGAAATTAAAATCTCGGATGGATTGGAAACTTCGCGCAAGCCATTACCCAGCATTTCATAAATCCCAATTTCAGAAGTCGAGCCGAAACGATTTTTTGTTGTCCGTAATATCCGATAAGCGAGGTGACGATCGCCTTCAAATTGTAACACCGTATCCACCATGTGTTCTAATACTTTCGGTCCGGCAAGCATTCCATCTTTCGTAATGTGACCAACGAGAAATACCGGAGTGTTAGTCTCCTTGGCAAACTTCATCAACTCACCGGCACATTGGCGCACCTGGCCGATGCTGCCTGCTGATGAGTCGAGCATGTGTGAGTGGAGAGTTTGAATTGAGTCAATGATTACAAGATTCGGCTGCACGGTTTCAATCGCCTGAAAAATATTTTTAGTGCCGGTCTCTGCCAGCATATAAAAATTTTCATTACTGCCTTGAGGCTTTGTTGAAAGTCGCTCGGCCCGCATTTTTATTTGCTGCTCACTTTCCTCACCTGACACATAAAGTATTTTAGCTTTCTGAAGAGAAAGCGCGAGTTGAAGCATCAAGGTTGATTTTCCTATTCCAGGTTCGCCACCAATTAATATTAATGAACCAGGCACAATGCCTCCACCCAATACCCGATTTAACTCCTGATCAGGTGTAGCAATCCGGATTTCGCCAGTGGATTCAATTTCATTTAGTGTCTTGGGTTTGCTTACTCTGCTTTTGGTAGAATCTTGTCGCCAGTCATTGCGATCGGTTTCATTTTTTGAAACGACTTCTTCAACAAAGCTATTCCACGATCCGCATGATGGACATTTCCCAATCCACTTGGGCGACTCATAACCACAGCTTTGACAGAAAAAAAGAGTTTTGGATTTGGCCATTATTTAATCGGGGCATCGGTCTCTTTGGCCATTACATAATGGACGAGTTTATCGGCCATGGAAGGCCACCACTTGTTAAGCCAAACCGCAAGCCTACCTTGTCCGGTTAGCACCAGTGTTCGTTTGCGCTTTAACACAGCCCTATAGATATGATGGGCACACTCCTCGGCTGTCATCATTTTTTCTTCGGTGCGGGGCGACTCCCCTTGTTCATGGCCATCTTTGGTTAACGCATGCTTGCGAATATTGGAGGCAGTAAAACCCGGACAAGCCGTGAGCACATGTACACCGGTGTCCAGAAGTTCGTTCCTTAATACTCCAAGAAATCCATTTAATGCAAACTTGGATGATGAATAACCCGTGCGACCTGGTAGCCCAACAAAGCCCGCAATGGAAGAGATCCCAACAACGGACCCTTTGTTTTTAGTAATTTCTGGCAAGCAGGATTTGGTCGCATAAAGGGCTCCAAAGAAATTGGTATCCATCACTTTTCTTACCACTTCAAGATCAACCTCAGAAAATAATGCCCGCATGGATATACCCGCATTGTTAATCAGTATATCGATCCTTCCATAAAGGCGAAGCGCTTCCTCGGCCATGGCTTTATTGTCCTGCTCCTTGCTAACATCAGCCTGAAAGGCATGAATGATTATTTGTCGCTTTTGAAGTTCGCTTACGGTTTCCTCCAGCAATTTCTGGTTGCGACCAGTAATCAGAATCTTTGAACCCTTGGCACCAAACTCTTCAGCAAGAGCGCGGCCAATTCCTGAAGAGCCCCCGGTAATAATGACTACTTTATCTTTCATGATAGAATGTGCGGTAAAAGTAATCAAAACATTGTTTTAATTTTGTGTTCATGTTTGTGCTTCGGTGGCTCTCCCGACTTCCTTTTCCGGTACTTTATGCCTTTTCTGATTTTCTGTTCTTTATAAGTTATTATTTGATTGGCTATCGAAAGGTTCTGGTACTTAAGAATCTCAGGAATTCCTTCCCTGATAAATCTGAAGTAGAGATAAAACGAATCCAAAAGGATTTCTATCATAATCTGTGCGACTATGCAGTAGAAACCATAAAGCTTTTATCCATCTCGCCAGAAGAATTGAAGCGAAGACTAGTTTACAAGAACCCGGAAATAGTAAAGCAATTTTCCGATAAAAATCAATCGATTCTATTGCTTACATCACATCAGTTTAATTGGGAATGGCTTCTTACATCGGGTTGTTTGTATTTGCCTTTAGGTGTTGATTTTGTATACCAACAGCAGAGCAATAAAACCTTTAATGAGTTTTTGCTAGACGGGAGGACTCGTTTTGGCGCCTATCCTATTGAGCGCTCGAACGTTGGTAGAGAAGCCATAAAACGGAAAGAGGTTTTGAGAGGAATTGCAGTAATGGCAGATCAGTTTCCGGGCCATTTTCATAACAAAAAATATTGGACTCAATTCTTAAATCAAAAGACTGCGTTCTATTTAGGACTTGGCCAATTAGCTTCTTTAACTCAATATCCTGCAGTCTTTTTCGGAGTAAAGAAAATAAAGCGTGGCTATTATGAGGCGGAAGGTTTTGTGGTGTCGCAGCCGCCTTACGGAAAAGAAAGCCAGCAGATTGTTGAGGATTATATCAAAGCAACTGAACAAACAATTAAACAGCAACCAGCGGGCTGGCTTTGGTCACATAATCGATGGAAAACAAAATCAGGCGCTGATTAATTGAGTAGCATCTCAATGTCTTCTCTTGAAAGAGACTTGATTACATTTTCCTCGCTCTGC
>Ga0208822_1002296_pt1 | contig 12297 bp, 11 predicted proteins | sample AD_STIC08_MetaG_FD_184435 | JGI IMG/M metagenome (GOLD analysis project Ga0208822, IMG submission 184435) | Active sludge microbial communities of municipal wastewater-treating anaerobic digesters from USA - AD_STIC08_MetaG (SPAdes) (version 2) | ecosystem: Engineered > Bioreactor > Anaerobic >...
TGCGTATTCCGGCCCAAACCTGCCAGTGATTCCGGAGTAAACCTGCCACCTATTCCGGCGGAAAGCTGCCACCCATTCCGGGGCAAACCTGCCACTTTTTAAAACGAAAAACATTACCAATCCCTGATAGGGCGTAGAAATCTCTCCAGATAACAATGAATCAATGGAGAGATACGGACATGGCGCAGAGGAGAACACCCATGAGGAAAGTCAGGGAAATACTACGGCTTCATGAAGAATGCGGGCTGAGCCTGCGGAAAACGGCCCAGGCGTTAAACCTGTCACGGCCGGTGACCAATGAGTATTATGCAAAATGCAAACAGCAGGGGCTGACCTATGAAACCATAAGAGATATGCCGGATGATGAGCTTGTCAGGATATTACAGTCGGAACCACGGGTTGCAGACGAACGATACGTCAGGCTGGCAGGTCGTTTTGAATATTTAGCCAGGGAACTCACGAGAGTGGGAGTTACACGACAGCTTTTGTGGGAGGAATACCGGCGTGAAGAGCCAGATGGGTACGGTTATTCTCAATTCTGCTGGCATTTCCAGAACTGGGAGAAGTCCCAGGAGCTTTCCATGCACATGGAGCACAAAGCCGGGGATAAGCTCTTTGTGGATTTTGCCGGGAAGAAGCTTGCCATTACCGATAGAACAACGGGCATAGCTCGGCCGGTAGAGGTATTTGTCGCAATACTCGGGGCCAGCAATCTCACCTATGTGGAAGCGGCCATGACCCAGCAGAAGCACGATTTCATCAACGTGAATGTTAACGCGCTTCATTTCCTGGGCGGCGTTCCGCGCGCTATAGTTCCCGACTGCCTCAAGTCCGGAGTAACGAAGGGTGACAAGTACGAACCGGAAATCAATCCGGAGTATTATGATTTCGCCCGCTATTACGGCACCACCATTCTGCCCGCGCGTCCGCACAAGCCGCGGGACAAGGCAATGGTTGAAGGAGCGGTGAGGATCGTGTATACATGGATCTACGCGCGTATCAGAGACCGTATTTTTTATTCCCTTGAGGAATTGAACCGGGCGATCCGGGAAGAGCTGGAACACTACAACAGCCGGAAGATGCAGCGGTACGGGCAAAGCAGGCTGGAATTATTCGATGAGATTGAAAAAACGGCCCTGCAGCCGCTCCCGGCAGAGCGTTATGAGGTCAGGGAATACAGACGGCTCAAGGCCCAGTTCAACTATCATGTCTATCTGTCGGTGGACAAACACTACTACAGTGTGCCGTATCGGTTCCGGGGAAAGGATATTGACGTGCTTTTTACGGCATCTGCGGTGGAATTGTATCATAACAACACTCGTATTGCCTTCCATAAGCGGGAACGTGCAAAATACGGCTATACGACCATCCAGGAGCATATGCCACCGAACCATCGGTGGCGTGACGACTGGAACGCTGAAAAGCTCATCGGGTGGGCGGAATCGATCGGTAACGAAGTCAAGACGGTGGTTGAGGCCATCCTCGCATCCCGCCAGCATCCGGAGCAGGGATACAAGACCTGTCTGGGCATATTGAATCTCACGAAATCTTACGAGAACGTTCGCCTGGCAAACGCCTGCCGTCGCGCCATTGAGTATGAGCGGTATTCGTACCGCATGATTAAAAATATCTTACAGAACAAAATGGATATGCGCATTGAGGAGCCCACGCTTTTTGACAGGGCCGTGCCGCTCCATGAAAACATTAGGGGACGTGATTACTATGCACAGGAGGAAGCATGAACAATCAGGCAACAACAGAGAAGATGAAGGAGATGAAGCTGGGCGGCATGTACCGGGCTTTCAAGGAAACGTTTGAAAGCTCCCTGCATGAGAGCCTCACGCCCGATGAATTGATAGCCCATCTCATCGATGCCGAATGGGACTGGCGCTACAATCGCAAACTGGAGCGGCTTATCAAGAAGGCATCGTTCCGCTACCGGGCCAGGATGGAGGAGATTGATTTTTCTTCAGGGCGAAACATCGATAAAAACACGCTTCTCAGGCTTTCCGGCTGCGAGTGGATCAACAAGGCGGAAAATCTGATCATCACCGGGGCAACCGGCGCCGGGAAAAGCTTCATAACCTGCGCCCTCGGACACGCGGCCTGCACCCACAAGTTGAGCGTGCGGTATGCCAACTGCATGAAGCTCTTTGCTCATCTCAAGATCGCCAAAGCAGATGGGTCATATCTGCGCGAGATGAAACACCTACAGAAGCAGGACTTGGTCATTATCGATGATTTCGGCCTCAAACCGCTCGACGCGGAAAACCGGCTTGTTTTGCTCGAACTCATGGAGGACCGGTACGGTCTGAAATCTACGATCATTTCGTCTCAGGTCCCGGTTAACAAGTGGTTCGATATCATTGGCGATCCGACCATTGCCGATGCCATCTGTGATCGTCTGGTCCATAATGCTCATACTATAAATCTCAAGGGAGGATCAATGAGAAAGGCTCATGCAAAAAATTCTGGACGAAACCTGCCACATAAAGATTAGCTTGTCAGTGGATTGGTAATGTCATCCAGGTGGCCAAGTTTCGGCCGGAATGGGTGGCAGGTTTCACCGGAATACGCAAAAAGATCATCCCTTAATTGGTAGCCCATTTTTTTCCAGAAGCCGATACCCTTTTCATTGACCTTAAAAACAAACACATGGGATTTTTTTATACCGATCCGCTTGAAGCTTTCCAGGCAGCTCACGACCAATGCCCTGCCAATCCCCCTTGATCGATACCTGGAATCAACGATCAGATGATACACAAAACCCCTTCTTCCATCATGCCCGCCGAGGATCGTGCCAATAATTCCATCATTGAGTGTTGCGACAAAAGACAAACCCCTGTTTCTCTCCAGGAATCCTGTAATGCTTTCCCTGGAATCAGCGCTGCTCAAGCCGATCCCTTCATGGGTCTGCCAGAGCCGATATACATCATCGTAGTGATCAGGAAGCATTGTTGTTATAATGTAATCATCCATGGGATTTCCAATGCGCACCAGAGGCGATCTTGAAGACACTGAACCGGAATGAATATCACTGCATCTTTTTAATAATCAATGATGCGAGAAATGTCTCCAGCAGGCTCAGGGGAACAGCGCAGATGAGGATCATCGGGGGCAGAACGCCAAGGTTACCGATAACAACCCGCATCAGCACAAAGCCGATAAACCACGAAAGGAGGAACGTCTGCGCAAGCGTATAGTTCCTCCCGATGAAGAATATCGCCACCGCGAACATCAGTGACCAGATACCCCGGACAGCCCTGTTGACCGGCTCTGACGGGAACACAAGCCCCAGGCCTTTATAATGTTCGCTCCATTAGGACGCAAACAGCAGCTGGTTTCTCACGAATTCAAACATGCTTATCCAGATTGCGGCCAGCGCCGCCGAAAGCAGGGTCTTCTTTAAGAAACTCATACAAACCTCCATGGACAAGAAATTCGAGCTGGTCTATGTCTTTTATTCGCAATACCTGTCATCAACTATTTCTTTTCCGCACCCGGTGGGATCCGGCGGCGTCACACATTGATACGGATAGGTCCATTCAAATGCCAGAACGATCTTTTTCATGCACCTCCCGGGCGGCAAATTGATGTATTTATAGAGTACCCGCGGCGTAATAATTTCAAAAATTATTTATAAATTACTGCAATCGCCCGCCAGACAGTCTTATATACATACTTATCAAATTCAGCTGTATATCCACACCGGGGTCCTTTGAATAAAACCAGGAAATGCAACTGATGCACCGGGACAGGCCAAGAGCATGCCATATACCAAATTCCAGGAATTTCCGAAATTCTTTTATTAGGGCCCGACCTCCCCGCGGGGGCTCCGCCCTCCCGCCCGCCTCCGGGGCGCGTCGGCATACCGTTCATGAAAACGCTATTGTTTCCAGAACATCAAGACGGAACAGTCCTCAATCTCCTCTTCACTGAACCGGGCCGCGCCGATCGTTTTCGCGAACTGCCCGAAATCCTGCCTGATGAAGACGTCATAATAGCCTCCTTCCAGCCATTCTACTATCGCGGTGGCAATGCTCCATTTTCTTCCGTGGTCGATAATCATCACCGCCTCCCTGGCTATCCGGAGCAATTGTTTCAGGATCTTGATTTCCGTTTCAGGCGAAAACAGGTGCAGGGCGAAAGATACAAAGACATAATCGTACGAATCCGCTTCCTCATCCGGCGCGAGGATATTGCCGATACGAAACGTCGCATTGCCGGCGCCCTCTTCCGCGGCCCTGCCCCGCGCGCGGCCGATCATACCCTCGGATAAATCGCGTCCCTCCACGCTACCGAAGAGCCTTGCCAGCTTCAGGGAGAGCAATCCTGATCCGCAGGCGTATTCAAGCGCGGTCTTGTTTTTGGCACCGGGAAGGCCGCCCATGGAGCCATTGATTATTTTGTCCAGTTTCGGGCCGAGGCTTTTTTCAATGCTGCCGTAGTAATTATGAAACCAGTTGTACAGCCGTTTCATCGAGTCGTGTGATCTGCGGTATTTCGGGAACATCGCCACCCCCGGATTGATTTTCCTGCACTCTCTCTGTTGGGGGAGGCCCGCAGGCGTCAGACATGGACGTCGCGCCTATTTCGACCTTGCCTCAAGCTCCCTGAAGAGCCGCCGGAGCAAAAGGATCTTTTCCTCGAGGTTCCGCCTGGTGATATAGATGCAGAACTCGGTGTCGTGCTCCACCTTCTTGTTGTACATGGTATCGATCATCATGTCCGCCACGAAGGGATAGGTGTGGTTGGGGTCATGGAAGTATTTCAGCGGGTCCGCCGACATGGTGTTGGGATACATGAAGTTGTAGCACACGCCGTTGACAGCCACGATGTCCCTGATCCACCGCTCGTAGTCGTCCAGGAGATTGTTCCGTACCATCTTAACCATGAAATCGTCTATGACGGGGGTGGTAAAAGGAACGATGACCGCCCCGGGGTTGTCGTCGCGGATCGACTGCAATATATCACGGCTGTTACTGCTGTACTTGTAATTATTAAAGGAATAGGGAAAGGGCGATTTTTCGAAATGCTTCATCAGTGTGGCTATATTGGCACGGAGCTCTTCGGGACGCAGAGTCAGCGTATGCTTCACATTGTCCCTGTCATAGTAGATATGGCGCTTGTACAGGTAGTTCATGAAGGTTTTCCTGGAAAACATGAGCGTGTCCAGGCTTATAAGTGTCTTGATACGGTACAGGGGCTTGTTCGTATCAGCGAAGATCTTTTCGGGGTCAAAGGGCGGAGGCGGCAGCTTGCCGGCCAGGAGAAAATCAAGGCCTACGAAGATATACTTGAAGCCCTTCCCGTTATGCTCCCGTGCATACCTGATGTATGGAACGTACTCTAGCGGCTGGAGGGCGTTGATGGCGTAGTTATACACCCTGATCCCCTTGAAATGGTGCTGGTTCATGCTGGTGCTGGTGCTGCTGCCGATGATGAGACCGTCGTAATCGAAATCATGGAAGGTGATGAAATTCGTTTTCTGCTGCCGCTCGTTGAAGTCCTCCTGCTTCTGGTTGAACCGGTGGGACGTATTGCAGTACCAGAGGGGGTCCATGAAGCCGTTGATGCCGGCGACGATCCCCGGTATCACGAGGGAAAGCAGCAGGGCCTTGATTATCCATTTGTTAAATGCGGTATTCATTGTCATTAAAAGTTAGCGTAAATAAATTGGCTCACCTGCGTCAGGTGGATAATGCTTATGCCCAGCAGCAGGGCGGTGAACAGGGCCCAGCGCATGTTCGGCTTAAGCCGCTCCGACATCTCGATCGAATTCTTCGCGAAGAAGGTCAGGGCCGCGGCGGCAATGATCAGGTATATATAATAGGACTGCTTCTCTCCCCCCAGGTTCGCGAGCCACGGGCCGAAGGTTACCCCCAGCGACTTCAGGAAGCCGAACTTCGCCCAGCCCGCCGGGAGCATCACGCCGTCAAGGCCGATGAGGCCGCGGTAGATTTTAATCGCCTCCCGGTAACTGGTGGCCCGCCACATGACCACGGTGATGTTCCAATACATGAAGGTGAGAAACCAGGCGATAAACCAGTGCATGCGGATGCCCGTCTTCTTCCAGAGCCGGTGCACCATGAGGCCCACGCCGTTCATCGCCCCCCAGAGGACGAAGGTCCACGCCGCGCCGTGCCACAGGCCGCCGACCAGGAACGTTATCAGGAGGTTCAGGTATGTCCTGATCTCGCCGTGCCGGTTGCCTCCCAGGGGAATATAAATGTACTCTCTCAGGAAGCGGCCCAGGGTTATGTGCCAGCGGCGCCACAGCTCCTGGTAGTTGAGAGACTTGTAGGGCGAAAGAAAATTGTCGGGAACGCGTATGTTGAACATGTAGCCGACGCCGATGGCCATGTCGGTGTATCCGCAGAAGTCGAAATACAGCTGGAAGCAGTAGGCGAGCATGGTGAACCACGCCTCGAACAAGGGGAGCACCTGGGCGTGGTCATAGCCCTGAGACGCCCAGACGCCCAGGTTGTCGGCAATGACCAGCTTCTTGAACAGCCCGATGGCCACGAGTAGCATGCCCCGGGCGAAATTTTCAGAGTTAAACAGGGCCTTCGCCCGGTCCGCGAACTGGGGAACCATCTCACCCTGGAGCGCGATGGGACCCTGGCTGATCTTGGGGAAAAAGGAAACGAACAGCGCGTAAGGAATAAAGTCGTTCCGACCCAGCCTGCCCCGGTAAGTGTCGACCAGGAAAGCAACCTGCAGGAACGTATAATAGCTGATCCCCAGGGGCGCGGCAATCTTCAGGAGGCCGATGTCCGAGCCGGTCATGGCGTTAATATTCTGGATAAAGAAGTCGCTGTACTTGAAGTAGCCCAGCAGCGCTACATTGAAGCATATGCCCGAGGCGACCACGGCCTTTTTCGGTATTGCTCCAAGCGATGCCGGCGGGTCAGACAGGACCCTCCCTATGCCGAAGTTCGCCACGATGGAGAGAAGCAGGAGCGGCAGGTAAACCAGGTTCCACAGGCCGTAAAAGCAGAGGCTGGCGGCCAGGAGAAATATCTGGCCCGCCCTGGTGAAGCCGCGGTGGTTGAGCAGGAAATAGACCGCGAGCACCGGCGGCAGGAAAATGAATATGTATTCAAAATAACTGAACATGTATTAAATGATCCGAAGTCTCCGGGGATATTTCGCCGGCAAAAACATGGTGGATACAAATATAGAGCGCATCCCAATAAGGCAAGTAAAATATTTATTTTGGACCGGTCTCAGAATGGCGGGCCGCCAGGCTATCTCGGCCCCCGCGGCATCTGCCGCGGACCGGGGGGTTCCGGGTCACCGCTCCGGCTTCGCGTTCATTTTCTCGTCATACGCGTCAATGCTGTAGATGCTCTCCAGGGGGAGCCGCGGAGGCCTCCGCGGCTCCTGGCCCAGCTGCCACTCGGTAAGCAAGCTCGTGTCGTCTGACTTGACGCCCACATTGATGAGGGTTATGACCATGTTCCCCTCGGGGATATCGAGGGCCTCCCTGACCCTGTCGGGATTAAAGCCCGCGATCGGGTGCGCCACCAGGCCGAGCTCCGTGGCCCGCAGCATGAGGGCTGCGACGGCCAAGCCCAGGTCAAAAAGATAATATTCCCGTTCCTTGATCAGGCAGTCGTTTTCCTTTTTCGCGAAGGCGGCGATAATGACCGAGGCCTTGAAGGTCCACTCGTTTCCCTTGTTCATGCACGCATGCACCTTCGCCAGGGCATCCCTTGACCTGGCAAAGACGAAGCGCCATGGCTGGTTATTGAAGCAGGACGGCATGAGTTGCGCCGCCCTGGCCAGCTCCTGGATCATATCATCGGTCACTTCAACCGGGCCGAGGGCACGGTAAGCACGCCTGGTTTCAATTGCTTCTTTTACATCCATGGCATCCTCCCTATGTTATCTATTTATATCCATCGTCGCAAGCAGAGCCGCATGACCTTGTTATAAAATGTAGCGAAAATTCTGAAAAATCAAAGTATTTTTCCGGCCTTTGCCGGAATTAAAAAAAACCTGATGCCGGGGAACAGAAAAACTTGAATTATCCCAATAAAACACCTCTCGCAGAGGCGCAGAGTGTTTTTTTGGTTTAGCTAACGGGCAGCATACGATATGATTTTTTATAAATCATAATCACGGCTATTTTTTTCTTCTCCGCGTATCTGCGTCTCCGCGAGAGACATTTTTTCTTCCACGCGAAGAATGATTTGTTATAATTATGTTTTCTTCTTGCCATAGACATTCAGATGTAATAATGTCCACCACCATCCAAGATCAGGCAGCAAACTGGGAAACCAGAACGAATTATCCGGTAGGCCCGTGATGAATAATGACAATTTTGCCTACATCCACGATATTTGGACCCGTGAACAGTCCTTTTTCGGAAAGACATCGCCCCGCTCACTCGCTGAAAAATACGGGACCCCACTGTACGTGTACAGCGAGAGAATCCTCAGGGAGCGCTGCCGGGAGCTGATGGGCCTCATCGGCTATACGAATTTCGGCGTGAACTATTCGGCCAAGGCGAACACGAACCCCTCTATATTGAAGATCATCCGCGAGGAAGGCCTTTCAGTGGACGCCATGTCGCCCGGCGAAATATACCTCGAGATGAAGGCCGGGTTCAGGCCCGAGGACATCCTTTTCATCTGCAACAATGTATCCGACGAGGAGATCCGCTATGCCGTCGAGGCCGGCGTGCTGGTGAGCGTCGACTCCATTTCCCAGCTGGAGCGCCACGGCAGGCTGAACCCCGGCGGCCGGGTCGCGGTGCGGATAAACCCCGGCATCGGGGCCGGCCACCACGAAAAGGTCGTTACAGCCGGAACAAATACGAAGTTCGGCGTGGATCCCGCCTTCGCCGGGGACCTCCGCGCCGCGCTCCGGGAGCACGGCCTCCGCCTCGCCGGACTGAACCAGCACATCGGCTCCCTTTTCATGTCCGGCGACGAGTACCTGGAGGCAGCGTCGTTTCTGCTCTCCTTTGCCGAAGAGTTCCCGGAGATCGAGTTCGTCGATTTCGGCGGAGGCTTCGGCATCCCCTATCACAAGGAGGGAGGCGAAAAGAGGCTCGACCTCCCCCTCTTCGGGAGACGGCTGCAGGAAACGATCGAACGCTGGGTGAATAAAACCGGCAGGCGGATACTGATGAAGATCGAGCCCGGGCGCTACACCGTTGCCGAATGCGGCGTTCTTCTAGGGAGGGTCCACGCCCTGAAGGTCAATGCCGGCAGAACCTATGCGGGCACGGACATCGGTTTCAACGTCCTGATCCGCCGCGCCATGTACGACGCACACCATGATATCGAGGTCTACGCCGGGGAGCCCCGGGCCGAAGAGCCGAAGGTGCCGGTGACCGTCGTTGGCAACATCTGCGAGACCGGGGATATCCTCGCGAAGGACCGCCTCCTTCCCCCCCTGATGGAAGGGGACATCCTCGGGGTGCTTGACGCCGGGGCCTACGGCATGGTCATGGCGTCGAACTATAACTGCCGCCTGCGGCCGGCCGAGGTGCTCATCACAACGGATGGCGACGACGTCCTGATCAGGTCACGGGACACCCTGGAGGACCTTGCCGGGCATTTCCCGGGATAGGCCAGGTAAGTTTTCATCAATCCATTATCACGAGCCAGGCAAAATCGTTTTTTCATGCCCCCCTGTTCCCCTGAGGGGGCATGTTTCACAGCACTTATAGATTATTAGAGCATTTCACCAAATGACAAGTGCATAGGCAAAATGAAGGCTAATAATTTATTGATGAATATCTGAAAATGCCAACGCGTCAAAGAGAAAACATTGCAATGGCATTTTCAAATGACTCAAGAAAACGCATAATTGACGCCTATAAAAAAGAAGGATTGAGTAAAGCTGAAAAAATAAGATGATTTCAAATAAGCAGGACAGGTCTGGATGATTTAATTAATCATGTTAAAGAGACTAAGAGCATAAAACCGAAACCGCATGGTGGAGGAAGACCATCAAAATGTAACAGTTTCCTGAAAAACCCGGTTTGAACATATAATTATCGCGACTTCAAAAAGAAAGAGGCCTTGGCCATGACAAGCGGTTCAGATTTAAGATGCCCGTGAGAAGTATTGATTCAACGGCCACAAACCTCTGTCGTTCTCTTTTTTGATTGGGCAACCATCAGGAAGAAAAAGGCGGCATCAAACAGCATATCATGTTTAACAACAAGGAAGAGATCCCGGAAGTTATATAAAATTCATTAATAATTAAATATATATTAAATTTTTTTATTTATAATAAAAATTATATTTGCTTTATAATTACCTGGTCAATAAATTAGCATATAGACAATATGTGTCTACTCCGATAAACGTCCCCTTTTTCTTTTTTACCAAAATGTTAAATAAATTAAGCGGGTCACTTTTCAGCAATATGTTTGCAATGAATCAAACTATCAACAGCAGGAGATTCAATAAGCCAAAAATCCATTTCACCGCAATGGGATTCGTCCTTGTTTTGCTATTTGGTTTTATAGATTCTCTTATCGATTACCGGATAAGCTTTTCGATATTTTACGTTTTACCGGTTATCCTTGTCACATGGTATGCCGGAATCAAGATTGGAATTCTATTTTCAATTTTGGCCTCAGTGATGTGGTTCATTGCAGCTATTCTTTCACATAAACATGAAATTCCTTTTACCATTGTTGCATGGAATTCAATCGTACGCCTCGGCTTTTTCATCATCATTTCTTCAGTTCTTCATTACTTTAAAGTAGAAAGAGAAAAAGCGCGGATTGATTTTTTAACGAGGATATCAAATAGAAGACATTTCGAGGAAATACTTACAGATGAAATCCAGCGCAGCGACAGGTACAACCACCCGCTCACCATTGTCTACATGGATGTGGACAATTTCAAGGCTATCAATGATAATCTCGGTCACCGGGCTGGGGATAAAATTCTGACAACAATCTCTTCTATCATAACGAGTAATATTCGTTCCACAGATTTTATCGCCCGTCTTGGCGGTGACGAATTTGCCTTCCTGCTTGTTGAAACAAGCGAGAATCAAGCGAAAATTTTTATTAAAAAGGTCCAACACGAATTGCTCATGTCAATGGAAGCTCATGCTTTTCCCGTTACTTTCAGCTTTGGCATTGTGACATTTTATGCTTTCACGATGAACACCGGTGAGATGATGCATATGGCAGATACATGCATGTATCACTCAAAAAAGGCAGGAAAAAACAGAATCAGCCTAAAGGTGGTAAGGTAAAAAAATGTCAAAAATAATATTAGCAGCCAACCGGCTTCCGGTTACGGTCGAAATAAAAAAGAACGGCGAACCTGCCTTCAGTCCAAGCGTCGGGGGTCTCGCTACCGGCATGTCGTCATTATCGAAAACATATTCCTGCCTCTGGGCCGGCTATTCCGGTATTCCCATAGAAAGTATTGCCCAGGATAAATCAGACCAAATCCGCAATGTCCTTATCGATAAATATAAAGCATATCCAGTGCCCCTGACTGATCAGGATATCGAACTGTATTATAATGGATTTGCGAACAAGACAATCTGGCCGCTGTTCCACTATTTCCCCTATTTCACAAGTTTCAATGAAGAAACATGGAAGGCCTACGTTGAGGTAAATAGTAAGTTTTACAGCACATTGAAAAACCTCTATGAACCGGGTGACATTGTCTGGGTTCATGACTACCATCTCATGCTGCTGCCGGGTATCATCAGGCAGAATATCCCCGATGCGACAATCGGTTTTTTCCTTCATATTCCCTTCCCTTCATATGAGGTTTTTCGTCTGCTGCCATGGCGGAAGGAGATACTTACCGGCCTCATGGGAAGCGACCTGATCGGATTCCATACATTCGGATATGTCCGTCATTTTTTAAGCAGCGTCCAGCGCCTTATCGGGATTGATCATTCCATGGGGCAGATGAATGTTGAAAACCGCACGGTCAAGTGCGATACGTTCCCCATGGGCATCGATTATCAACGGTATTCTGATTACATGCACAACAAGAAAATCGTGAGGGAAATAACCGGCTTCAAGGATAGCATGACCGGCAAAAAATTGATACTTTCAATGGACCGGCTTGATTTCACCAAGGGGATCATAGAGCGCCTCAATTCCTTCGAGCGCTTTCTCGAAAAATACCCTGAATACCACGGCAAGGTCCAGATGATAATCGTAACCGTGCCATCGCGGACACAGGTCGACACCTATATCAAGCTCAGGAAAACCATCAACGAGCATGTCGGCAGGATCAACGGGAAATACAATACCCTCAGCTGGTCGCCGATATGCTCGTTGATGGTTTTCCT
>Ga0208822_1002311_pt1 | contig 12229 bp, 12 predicted proteins | sample AD_STIC08_MetaG_FD_184435 | JGI IMG/M metagenome (GOLD analysis project Ga0208822, IMG submission 184435) | Active sludge microbial communities of municipal wastewater-treating anaerobic digesters from USA - AD_STIC08_MetaG (SPAdes) (version 2) | ecosystem: Engineered > Bioreactor > Anaerobic >...
CAAATCTAATAAATTCTTGGGTAGATAGAATAGTATAAGGCCACGATTTAGTGCCAAGCGAAATGCCGTTAACATAGAGATTCACAACGTTTCCATCAAAAGTCAGCGATAAAAAATAATCGGTATCTGTAAATAACGGTATGGCCCATTCGTGATCTGTGCGTATACCTGACGTGTCGTAAACACTATATCGTATTTTACTATTGTCTATTAGCGCTATATACCAAGAATTAGTGCCTTCCAATCCATTCCAAGCACCCATAATAATCTTACCGGTTCCGACTGAATTAAAACTACTTGCATTAAACCATGTGGTGACGGTCATTTTGTCTGGAGAAAAAGAACCCGTAAGGCAGGTTTTAATAAACCCACTACTCCCGTCAAAGCCAAACGCCTTACCAATCGCGCTATTAACTACAGTTACGCCGCCGAAAGCTTGACCATGATTACCATTCCCGCTAATATCGCGAACCCCGCCAGCCTCTGCAATGCTAGCAGTTGTAGCGCCTTTTGCCGTCCATGCGGCAACAGGGCCAGCGGGCATCGAAAGAGCCGCGTTATTGATCTGGTTTGTATTGACCGCATTAGCTGCTATTTTGGCTTCAGTGACCGCGTCATTTGCCAGTTTAAGTTCCGTGACAGCGCCAGCAGCCAAAGCATTGGAGCCAACTTCGCCGGCTTTGATTTTGGCCGCTGTGACTGCATTTGCGGCAAGCTGCAGCTCTCCGACAGCGCCGGAAACGATGTTGCCGCTAACTCCGTCGATGGCTGCCACGTTGAGTTTCGCAGCCGTTACGGCGTCGTTGGCGAGTTTTAATTCTGTGATGGCTCCGGCGACGATCTGGGCGGTATTTACAGCGTCGTTGGCAAGTTTGGCGTTGTTTACTGCTTGGCTTGCGATTGCTGCTGCATCGACCACGCCAGCCGCAAACAGCTCTGAGCGGTTAAGAGCTGCATCTACAATATCAGCGCCCTCGATCGCGGCGATAGTCAGCGGGCCAGCAGCCGACGAGAACGCGCCGACGTTGCCCCATGTGTCAAATGCTTTCGCCCAGTAATATAGCGTGTCGCCGTAGTCGCCCTGATATACTTCGTGGTATTCTGCGCGGCCGTCTTTGCTGCTGACGCTGGTGATCAGGGTTGCAGCTGCGCTGTTGTTTGCGGTGTGGCGGAAGATCTGGAAGCCTGCAAGGTCGCTGGGAACTGTGCCGAGTGCGATGATTGCGGAGACGTTTTTCAGGTAGCTGGTTGCGCTGATGCTGGGTTGACCGGGGGGCGTGGTGTCGCCGGTCGTTGTGAGTCCGTCTTCGACAGTTTCGGCCACAGCATAGCGGTTTTTTGCTGTGAATCTGAGGGCGTAGATGGTGCCAGGCTTAACCGGGCCGTAAGATAGTGCAGGAACCCGGCAGTCTTGTATTGTTGTCCAGCTCTCCGGCTCCGCGCCTTCGCCAATTTCGACCAACACAGAAGTCGCAAGGGTCGGAATATCGAACGTGCCGCCGATAAAGACCAGAGCCGTTCCGTCTGCCTGCTGTCTGACGGCAGAGGTTAATATGATGTTGCTAACCGCCTCCACCGTCAGCTGCCCCAGGGTCACCTCCTGCTCTACCGCCGTGCCGCCTCGGCCGTTGCCGTCGATCGGCAGAACAGTTACACCATAAGTCCCGGGCGGCATGTCGATAGTGATGTCGTGCTGATCTGCAACAATGAACCCGTAAGGCTTGCCGTCGATATAAACCCACGCGCCGCCGTAGTCGCGGTCTTCTGGCACAGACCATGAAAGCAAAAGCCGGCCCGTGTCGGTGTCGGTGTTTACTGTGAGTGTGTTTATTGCGGCATTTGCGGCAGTATAGTCAATGACAGGAAAATCTGTGTCATCGCTATAAACCCCGGCAACATACTCGATGCCTTCGATGGTTGCCTGCAAGTCGCTGTTGCGAGAAATGCCGGTGATTGTGAAAGGCTTGGTTTCGAGCTCAGTGACCCCAAAGGCATACAATTCGAACCTGACCGGCGCGCTGCTCCACGGGTCACCGGTGAAGTTAAGCTCAGTGGTCGTAATGGCTTTGGTTACAGCGTCAACGGCTTTTCGCGTCAGCGTGCCATCGCCTGCGCGAACAAGCAGGGTATAAGAGCCTTCGGGCGAGAGACTTACCGCCTGATCGATAACGACCTTGGTTGTGGTCGCGCCCATGATGCGCCCGCCGACGCCCCAGTCAGTAATGTCTGACTGAACGCCAACAACATCGCCGATCTCGGCTACTATGCTATCTATGTCGGCCTGAAAACTGATCGTTCTGCGCAAGTATTTGTTGCGTCTCAATATGTGCTTGCAAGCGCGGTAAACAACGTCTGAGCTGGTGAGACCCGGGAAATAGATTTGCGTCGGATTGTCGAGGCTCATCGGGTTATAGTCGTCTGACGGCACGAACAGCGTATCGCGCTCGAAACCGTTGTCCTCGTTCAAAAAGCTTGCTTCAATCGCCGTGGCGCGTTCTTTTTCCGACAGGAAACCGCCCTTTACAGAGCCGTTGATGATGTTGCCGCTGGTGAATATCTGACTGACCGTTTTCGGCGCATCCCAGACCGGTTTGAATACACCGGCCTGCTGAATAATGAAGCCTCTGGCGCTGGTTGCAATCTTTTGAATTGCCGGCCACATCTGCTCAGCCGAGTCTAACAGTAGATTTCCCACGCATCGAGCGACGCCCTCGACTTCGGTGCCGCAATAAGTCGCCCACTCGTTAAACGTGTCATAATCAATATTGGCAGCGGGTTCGCCGTAAACCACATGCTGATTAGCACTGGTCTGGATGTTGTATTGCAGTCGGCATGCGTGAATTATGTCGTAAATCATCCATGCGAGGTTTGTAGCGGGCTTCTGTTGATAGGCTTCCGCCGTCGGGTTCCATGCGTAGATATTGGCGCGGGTTTGCGTCCAGCTAACCTTCGGCATGCCACCAGAAAGGTTTTCGGTAGCCGGCAGACTCAAGGCTACTATCGCGGTGCCCGGGAAGGTTAGCGCGCGATTAGTCCGCGATGTAAGAGAGAGCCAGTTGAGAGTTGTCTGCATATTACCCGGCATTTCCGAATAAGCGCCATGCCAATGGTTGTCGTCATACCATTTAAAAGTGTAATTCTGCACCCTGAATTCATAAAGCTTCGTCGGGTTCGGCGGCGTGAAGTCTTCTTTAAAATACAGCGGCTTTCGAGCATTAAAGCTGCCGAGCGGCCGTTCTCCGTTTGGATATGACGGCCACATGTCGAGCCACGTGCTTGCGCCAACTTCGCGATACTGGCCGCGAATCCACATGCTTACCTCAACGTTTGCACCGGTTTGCATGACAACGGCATAGATGCCGGCAGGCGCAACGAATTCAAGGGTGATGCGGGTGCCGGGCGTGCTCATGGCTTTTGTCACCCACTCTGTCGTGCTCATCGGCAGCTCTGACGAAAAGGTCAGCTGTTCGGCTATTTGCGACACGCCCAAGCTAACAGCGGTCTGATTGTTGGTGCCGAGTTTCACTTCGTAGCTTGCGCCGGAGATGCTGCCTATCGGAATATCGTTGACTTTAATATCTGTGATGCTGTCGAGTGGGCCTTCGCCGGCGGCAAGCAACAATTCAAGAAACTGCGTCCACTTGCCTGCGTGCATGCCGCCCACAAGCCTTCTCTGTAAAAGTTGGCCAGAAGTTCTGATGCTGCCGAAAGTTACCGGAAGCGGTGAGCCGGGCTTGTTTCTGATGTTATCGACAGACCAGCCATGCCCGCCCTCGAAGGCTCCGTCATATTTCGGCGCGTCGATGGTCGGTGTTTTCTGATTTCCCATGAGCAGAGAACCGCCGAGATAGAGCGCAAGGCCGAGGCCAAGCATTCCGCCCTGAGAGCCAAGAAAACCGCCAAGCAATCCGCCGCCAGCGCCGCCCGTGAACGCCACCAGCGCAAGGGCTGCCACGACGCCGAGGACGTTTTTACCGCCGCCACCTCCGCCGCGAATCTTCGGCACAATAGCAACATAGTCGGCCGCGCGCAATTCAGCTGTGTCGAGCTTTGAATCTTCGATGTGATGCCCGTTGATAGCCCAGATAAAATCTGCCGGGTTGTGTATTTTGAAGTGCTCTTTCAGGTCGGCGAGGGTTTTAACCTCGTCCGGCGTAAAAGGCTTTAAAATGCGGCTTGAAGGTTTAAATGGATTCGGCAGGTAGACAACAGTAATCACAGTTTGTATTCCTCCGGCGGGGTGACAAAGCCTTTGATGATGCCTTTAAAAACTGGCGTGTTAATGCGCTCGATGACTGAGCCGGTTTTATCTCTGGTATGCAGCATCAGCAGGTTGCCGAGATACACGCCGCAATGATTTACAAATTGCGCCTGACCAAGTCGCATCAGCACCAAGCAAGGGCGCGATGGAAACGGCAATTCCTGCCATTTCTGGCGATCTTCCATGATCGTTTCATGAATCTTTTCGGCTTCAAAAGCGCCTATAGGGTATTCCGGCAGCTCGTAACCAAAGCGCCTGAACGCTTCCATGCACAAGCCCCAGCAGTCGTATGCAGAGGGGCCGCGCCCGCCGTCGAAAAACGGCTTTCCGACAAGATCAGCGATTATAACGCCGGCATCCATGGATAGCCTCCGAATCTGCTGGAATTATTGCGAGTCTGGCAGTCTGCAAAGGTTTTGTTGCAGGTTGGATATGACGACACGGTGCCAGCGCTGACGCCGCATTCAATGCCGCCATAGGTAAAGGGGCAGAAGTTTTTCAGGTATCTGCGCCGAGGAACGCGCCGGGTCAGGCAGTTGCCGCCGGTCAGGTTAAAGGTGACGAACTGTTCGTCGTAAGAGCTTCGGTCTAAGATGTATGACAGTTCCAGCTCGCATTCTGTGCTTGTGCTGGCAACGGTATTGATGACGCGAATTGTAACTGCCGTGCCATGCGCCCCGTCAGCAGCCTCAAGCAGTCTCTGAATCTCGCCGGTGACGTTGCTAACCTTGACCGCTACGGCAGAAATCTCGCCCTTGCCAGACTCGCTGATCGTAGCCAATTCAAAAGGAAAGGCCTGCCAGGTCTCAGAATTCCAGGACAGATCTTCGTTATTTGAGCAAAGCCTGATAATAGGGTCTAAGCCAATTTCCAACAGAACAACGTCTGCGCTGTTTGTCGCCAGTTTGTTCAGCTCCATCAGAGCGGCTGTTGATAATACGCGCATAGCTTATACCTCTTCCAGTGTCACATCTACAGCTGAGTGTGTTTCTGATACGCTGTAGTGTTTGATTTCGCCGGCAAATCGCACCGTGTAGTTATTGCCGAATTCGTCAGACCAGCTGAACGAAGCCGCGCCGCCCGCGCAAGTGTCGTAATGAGTCAGCAGACTGGTCAGGTCGGTGTCGGACATAGCGTTCCAGTGCAGCTGCCACTCTCGAAGCTGTCGGGTATATCTGGCGCGGCTGGCTGACTGGCCGTTGATGTATTCCGAGCGCAGAGAGTTGTCTTTAACCTTGGTTTGCGTTGCAAGCGAAGGGGCTGCGATTGTTGGCCATGCCATTATGAGCGCCTCCCGATAACGTCTTGAATGCCGCCGATATTGCGACTCATTCCTTCAAGCAGCAGATCAACTACGATTTTCGCGCCGTCGGTGTGCTGGCGGCTGGTTGCCTGTACCGGTATGCCGGTCTGGTTGATAACATTAAGCTGCACGTTTGCACCGCCGTTTCCGCGCATGGCTTCGAGTTTCGACAGCGGTATGACTGCTTCAGATTCGTTACCCTCGCCGATCATAGCAAGAGTGGGTTTTGTGACGATGCCGCCTTCGGCAAGACCAGGGATTGCAAGCGCCCTGCTCATAGCAGTTAAACCAGTCAGGCCGGCAGCAGCCGAAGCCGTAGACGCGCCGAAAGTGGCAGCGGCTACCATGGCGGCAGCTGGAGCCCATGCGGCAGCGGTTGCGGCAGCCATGGCGGTTGATGATGCAAGTTGCGTTGCTTCCAGAGTTTTCGACATGACAGCAGCTAATCTGCGCTGGATCTGCCATTTAACAACCATCTGAATAATCTGCATGCCAAGCTCTTTGAATGCTTCGCCGGCATTCTTCGCGCCAGTGATGATGTTGGTCAGCATGTCGCTCATGCCGTAGTAGATGGTTCTGTAGCCCTCGGCCATGTAGTCAGCGTTGGTTCGGTGAGCATCGCGCTGGAGCTGGTCGTAAACCTCCATCAGGTTGCGATTGCCTTCGAGATGCGCCCGGTATGCTGCCTGCTTTTGGTCGAGGTGGGCGATATATGCTGCGAGGTCTGCAGCCTGCATGTCGGCTTGCAGTTGCGCTTCGAGCGCCGAGCCGTCTTGTATTGCCTGAATTCTTTGCGCATTCGCCTCGGCTTCGGCCCAGTCGGCTTCCATCTGTTTCTGAATGTAGTCTGCGCGTGATTGCGCGATTTCGACGTTGAGTTTTGCTTCTTCGTCAGCAGCTTCGCGCGCAAGCTCAACCCGGCGCTGATAATACATTTCATCGAGCATGAGCGAGTCACGCCGATAATTGGCGTTATAAGCTTTAGTTTTTTCCAGAGCTTCGCGCTCGTTCTGGTACTCGAGTTCGAGCAGGGCTTTTTTGCCGAGCACTTGAGAGGTATATGACTGCAAAATCGATTCGCTGGTGCGTTTTGCGTCTTCGGCGAGTTTGTCGGCTTCGCTGGGGCCCTTTTGCTTTTGGTCTGGCGGCGATTTAGCGCCCTTGCCCAATCCAAGAATGTTATTCCACATGCTCGTTGAGCGCTTCGCAACACTTGCAAGCCCCCCGGCCATTTCTTCGAGTCTGACTGGAAGATCTTTTGTGTTTCTGGTAGCATCGGCCAAAAAGCCCATGTTGCGAGTTAATCTTGAAATGGCAGCGGTTACCCGGTCGTATACTACGACTACATTGTCAAGCCCTTGCCCCGACATAAAATCAAGCCATTGCGTGTTTTGCTGGTAGTTCTCCCACAATAGGGAAAGGTGTTCTTTCAGCGCCGAATTCTGCGCGGAAAGCAAGTCAGCATTGCCTTTGTATTCAACAGCGGCGTGCTTCAGGTTGTCGGCCGTTTTTTGCAATCCATCTGCAAGAGCGGTTAAATAGTGAGACCTTGCGGAGTCTGCAAAAAGCTGAATCACTTTAGAAACTGCAAGCGCAACGGTTCCGAGGACTTCGTCTATTGTTTTAACAACAACGTTTTTAATGTATGTCGCAGTAGTCGAAACGGCTTCTTTGATGATTTTAATCGAAGACGAATATTTTTGAGCCAAAGACGAAATCGCGCCAGCGGCAGCGCCAGCTAAAAGCCCAAGGCCCACCAGCAACGCAATCGGCGCAAGCGCTGTTTTCAAAGCAATGCCAAGCGCTATAACGGCGGGTATGAGCGCCGCCATAATCGCCCCGGCCGCCGCATAAACTGCTATTCTAAGCTTATCTCCCATTGCTCTGCTTAGGGCGTCAACAAGTCCAAGGTTTTCAACGTCGGCTCTGAATTGCAGCAACTGTGACTTGGCTTCTTTCAGGACTTCTTTCAAATCGAAAGCCGACACTATTTCGTTGCCGACCTGACGCATGATGTTTTCCGCTTCATCTCGAATTGTAGACAGCAAGCCAATCATCGTTTTTGACTGAATTTCCATCATGCCGCCAAAGCGTTCATTTATGCCCGACATAAACGCTGTGATTGCGGTTTCTGAAGAAATGGCCCGATCTTCAACCATTTTCATAGCTTCGGGAATCGAAACACCGATTTTCTCGGCTAAAATCTCAAAAGCTGGCACGCCGTTTTCGGCCAACTGCCTGATTTCCTGCGTCATCAAATAACCTTTGGTGCGAATATCGCCAAAGGCCTTGATCATCAAGTGAAGGCCTTCATTACCTCGACCAAGCCCAAACGCGGCATCTCCGAGAGAGGTGAGAACCGGCTTGACTTCGTCGGCAGAGTAGCCCAGTGCCAGCAGCCGCTTTGTTGCGTCAGTCAATTCAGTAAAAGTAAACGGCGTTTCAGCGGCAAAGGTTTGCAACTCGCTTAGCTTATCTTTTGCGGCATCAGCACTATTCAGTAGTCGCTCGAATGCCTTTTCTTGCACTTCAAGATCAGCAGCAAGTTTAACCGAAGCAGCCGCAACAGCTCCGGCCGCCACCGCAACCCCCGCTATAGAGGCCGCCAGCAGTTCTGACGTGCGAATAGCAGAAGAGCCAAAAGCCCGCTGTAAATCGCGGTCGGCTTGCTTCATTTTGCGCTGGAATTCGCGCGTATCAAGCCCAAGACCTACGTAAAAACTGCCTACAGGTTTTCCGGCCACTTACTTACCTCCGAAGCGTCTTTGTATTGCTTCTCGTTCTTCTGCTGTTAATTTTCTGCCCGACACGGCGGTTTTCGGCTCTTTCAGCAACGATTCAACTGTGACAGCTTTTTTCATGTTGCCGCTGGCATTCATCAGGTTTGCTACAGCCCAGGCCACGTTTCTCAGCTCAACACGCTTTTTATCACCGAAGCCCTGTACTAAGTCTTGCCACTCCCGCGGCGTAAACTTCATCAATTCCCACGGCTTCAGGCCAACTACGCCCAGCGCAAACGGTCGAATCTGGTCGAGCCATTCCGCAATCGTCTTGACGATTACTGTGCCGGGCTCTCCTGCTTTGGGGGGTCGTCTTTTCCCCCAAGCAGACCGCTTTCCGTAACCTTGTTAATCAGCGACTCTGCGAATTTGGCCAACTTGTCCTGGCTGTCAGCTTCGGGCTGGAGTTCTGCGATGGCTTCGCGTAGAGACATGCCGGCTATTTCGTGCAGACGGCCCGCCCAATAAAGACGCGCCAACGGCGAAAAAATGCGCTTGTTGACAGGGTCGCTGGTTGCGGCGCTCAATTCAACCAGCAAAGCCGGAACGCCGCGGCCAGTGGTTTCTTCGATCATGTAAAAGGCGTTGAAGTCAAATTTGACTGGTTTCATGCGTGCTTCTCCTGATTTTTGTTTTTCAAAAGCGCCGACACCCGCAAGAGTGCCGGCACGATGTTTTTACGATGCGTCGATCGCGTCGGTGACCTGTTCAGCGGTTTGGATTGCGCCGTTTGTCGATTTGAGAATGTTAGCGGCAATCTTGAGACACCCGCAAGAGTGCCGGCACGATGTTTTTACGATGCTTCGATCGCGTCGGTGACCTGTTCAGCGGTTTGGATTGCGCCGTTTGTCGATTTGAGAATGTTAGCGGCAATCTTGATTTTGTTGGCTACGCCGGTCAGGGCTGCGTTGAAGGTGACAACAAGCTTGCCAGCAGTGACCGCTACGGCGTCTGAAGCGCCAAGGGCCGCGAATGTTGTGCCGTTGGTTGCAACGGTAACGGCGGCTTTAAGGGCGTCGGCGTCAGCAGCGTTGCTCAGAACGGTTTCGCTCATGGTGATGGTGACGACTTTTTTAGCCACATCGAGAGTGTGAGACGCATACTTGGGGGCATACTCGCAAGACAGGGCCGAAGCGCCTTCGAGCGAGAAGCTCGACATAGACACATCACTCATCGGGCCGCTGATGTCGAGGCCAGTGATCGAGGCTTCACCGGCGTAGACTTCTTCTTCGCCGACAGCGACAACTACGTCGATATTTGTGCCTTCGACGGCAGCCTGTCTGATCGCTCTCTGCGCGGCAGCTTCGTCGCCGAAGTAAGTCACGCAGTCGAGACTCACAGACCATTCACGCAAACCGGCCAGCGAGGTTTTCCAGCCGGCGTTCGTTTTTGTCGAAGTGTCGATCTTGTCAGCCTTGATGCTCAGGGTGAGTTCACGCTGACCCGCAATAACCGTCCCGTTCTTTTTCAGCAGGACATCTACGCCTCTAATTTCTTTCTGTTTGCTCATTTGTTCACTCCTGAATTACTTTGAATTTCAACCTGACCACTCCGTGCCTGGTCAGGCCGTCGGGGTCGCGCAAAAAAACAGTGCTTTCGATTTCAATGAATCGAATCTTGTAGCCAGTAACAGTTGAGTAGTCGTGCCCGGAAATGACAGCAGTCACATCTGCAGCCATGGCCTTGCATTCTTTAAAGCCTTTTTTTCGGCTCCAGATATTGATCGTGTCCGTGTGTTCGTCAGCGTTTTCTGTCTTTGTAGCGTCTTCTACCACGCTCGATTCGCCTATTGTGATGTAAGGAAATGGCTGATTTTCGCCCGGCTCATCAAAAACTGTTAGCCCGGCGGCGGTAAGCGCGGCGTATATCGCGCCCTGCAGTTCTGAATATCCGGGTCTTTTTGCGGGTCGGCTCATACTGGCCCGCCTTTCACAGCGGCGATGACTGCTTTAATCTCTGATTCAAAGTCTTTTTTAGCCTTGGCGAGAGCGGGTAAAAAGTGCGGAATAGCTCGATTTTTCACAGTGCCGTATTCAAGCAGGTGGCCGAGATAACCGCGTTTTGTATCGCCCTTTTTACCGGCGTAGGCCCAGCCGAACAGGCCATTTTTGGCCATGGTGTATTTGATAGACTTGCGATATTCGCCGGTATCACGCGGCGCTGCTGCTTTCGCATCTGCAGCCACTTGGCGAACGAGTTTGCGCATGGCTTTTTTACTGCCGCTATCAACTTCTTTGATAACGCGATCAAACTGCCGAGAGAGCTCTTTTAAACCCTTAATAACTACGCCGCGCGCCATGACCTACACCCCCGGGTTCTGCAGCTCAGTGCAGATGATTTCGAGGCGTTCGCGCTTGCCTCCGGACGGGTCATAGGCTGATTCTATTTCCAGAATCCGGCCATCAACGACCATGCGCATCGAAGAATTGACGCCCGGAACGAATCGGGTCTCCCATCGGCTGCGCTGCAGACTTTCGGTCTGACCTGCACCGGTAGCCGCCTGCGCCTTCCAGTCACGACCGCCGAAGATCTGACGACCATAGACGCGCCGAAATACACTCCAAGACTCGGAAAAGCCACCCATGCCGTCAGAGGTTCTGACAAGCGTCTGGATTTCGATAGCTTTTCTGAGTTTTCCGGATTTCATTATTCAACCTTGATTGCTGCTGCCGTGACGTCGGTAACGTCTGAATAAGACACATTGACAACGCCGTTCGCGTTGAAGCGTGACGGAGTGAATGGGCCGATCATGCGTTCTTTGCCAGCCGGAACCACGACCGCTTCGTCATGAGCAAAGCCCTGGTTACACAAAACCGGGCTGTCGATCGTGACGGTTATGTCAGCGACGCCAGCATTTACGACATGCAACAGAGTTTTGCCATCGTTGGCGAAGTAGTTGCCTTCTGCGTTTGCCGGCACGTAAACAGGCTCAAGACCTGTAAGCGCGCAATTTTGAACTGTTAAGGCAAGAGCGGCCATGATGATCTCCTAAAGGTGAGCGTGTCGCCACTGCTGCAGAAGGGTTTCGGCAGCGAACGGAACCGAGAAGGTTTCAGCGCCAGTGATTGCGGCTTCGCGGTTTTCAAACCAGTGACCGACAAGCAACAGAATCGCCTGCCTGATGGTTTTTGGAACGTCTGCGCCACTGGAGCCGAAGCCGGCACGGTAAACAATCGAAATGGGGTTTACTGGAGCTAGATTTGCCGACGGCCAGCTGGCGGAATCGTTAAGCACAATGCGCGGCGGCTGACTGTAGTCGTCTGCCGTGTAATCAGCGAATGCTGTTGTTGTGGCGTCAGTATCGGTGTAGTTGACAGACGTCACATCGACCAGCGGGCCGACCGGCAACTCAATACTGTCGCCTACGGGAAAAGCATCACACACAGCCGTCACCGTCCGGGTTATAAGCGCCCGGCCAGTCACGTTTTCGGCATATTCACGAGCAACGCCGATCAGCGCCTCGATGAGGCTATCCTGTTCGGTGTCGTCGATGATGCGCAGATGCACTTTCGCTTCTGCGAGCGTCACTGGTTCGGCGGCCGGCTGTGTTGTGATCTTGTATTTCAGCATGGGTTATGCCTTGGTTTTTGAGGGCTTGGCCTTTGGTTCCCGCTGTTCTTCAGCGGAAGCATCAGGATCGATGGCGGCTTCGCATTCGATAGCAACCTGGTACAGCCTGGGCGAAGGATTTTCGACGATCTGGCCAGGGGCGAACTCTTCGATTTGAGTGCCGCCATGGGCGAATTTGAAGCTGGTTTCAAATTTCAGTTTCACAACAGGCCTCCCTTACTGACCGATGATTTTCCGGCCCTTAACGTCGATGATTGCGACTGTTGGCGTAGCCGTTGAGTGGTCGCCGATAAAGTCGGTAGTCATCTTCAGGTA
>Ga0208822_1002314_pt1 | contig 12222 bp, 8 predicted proteins | sample AD_STIC08_MetaG_FD_184435 | JGI IMG/M metagenome (GOLD analysis project Ga0208822, IMG submission 184435) | Active sludge microbial communities of municipal wastewater-treating anaerobic digesters from USA - AD_STIC08_MetaG (SPAdes) (version 2) | ecosystem: Engineered > Bioreactor > Anaerobic >...
CGTGACGGCGAGCAGGGCCTTGAAGACCACGTACAGCGTCGCCTCGAAGCCCTTGTCGCCCTGCAGCATGAGCTCGGGCGCATACACCGCCATGTAGGGCACGATGAAGCCGGCGATGGCGATCTGTACCGCGCGCACGCCGATCTTCAGCCCGCTCTCCTTGGCGATCGGCGCCGCGGCGAAGGCGGCGAGCGCGACCGGCGGGGTGAGGTCGGCCATGATCCCGAAATAGAACACGAACATGTGCGAGACGATCAGCGGCACGCCGAGCTCGAGCAGCGCGGGTGCGGCGATCGAGCTGGTGATGATGTAGTTCGGGATGGTCGGGATGCCCATCCCGAGCACCAGGCAGGTGAGCATGGTGAGCAGCAGCGAGACGAACAGGCTGTCGTCGCCGATCTGGATGATGTAGCCGGCGAAGGCGGTGGCGCCGCCGGTCAGGGTCAGCGAGCCGATGATCACGCCCACCAGCGCGCAGGCCACGCCCACCGGCAGCGCGTGCAGCGCGCCGTCCACCAGCGCCCTCACCGCCAGGCGCAGGGTGTGGCGGCCATCGGCGCGCGGCGCGAGCAGCACCGCGAGCACCGCCACCACCGCGACCACCGAGATGATCCCGACCTTGGCGAAGGCCGAGCAGGCCAGGCCGAGCACGATCCAGAACAGCAGGCGCAGCGAGGTGCCGTTGAGATGGCGCGCCAGGCTGCTGCCGAACAGCAGCACCACGGTCAGCGCCAGGCCCACCATGCCGGCGAACATCGGCGTGAAGCCGGCGAAGAGCAGGTAGACCAGGCCGACGAGCGGCAGCAGCAGGTACCAGCGCGCGCGGATCGCCACCCACGGGTCGGGGCACTCCTCCTTCGGCAGCCCCTTCAGCCCGGCGCGGCCGGCCTCGAGGTGGACCATCCAGAACACGGTGAAGAAGTACAGCATGGCGGGGATCGCCGCCGCCTTGGCGATCTCGACGTAGGGCACGTTGATCGTCTCGGCCATGATGAAGGCCACCGCACCCATCACCGGCGGCATGATCTGCCCGCCCATCGAGCTGGTGGCCTCGACCGCGCCGGCGAAGGCCGGCGTGTAGCCGAACTTCTTCATCAGCGGGATGGTGAACTGGCCGGTGGTGACCACATTGGCCACCCCCGAGCCGTTGATCGTGCCCATCAGGCCGGACGACACCACTGCGACCTTGGCCGGGCCGCCCTTGGTGTGGCCTACGGTGCCGAGGGCGAAGTTGGTGAACAGGTCGATCATGCCCGCCTGCTCGAGGAAGGCGCCGAACAGGATGAACAGGAAGATGTAGGACGAGGACACGTAGGTCGGCGTGCCGTAGATCCCCTCGGTGCCGAAGGCGAGCTGGCCCACCACCTGGTCCAGCCCATAGCCGCGGTGGGCGAGCTCGCCCGGGAGGTACTCGCCGAACAGGGCGTAGGCGAGGAAGCCGAGACAGATCAGCGGCAGCGCCAGCCCCATGATGCGGCGCGCAGCCTCGAACACCAGCACCAGCGTGACGACGCCCACCACCATGTCGGCCTGGGTGAGCTCACCGGCACGCTGCACGAGGTCGGCCTCGTAGATCCAGTGATAGCCCGACAGCAGCAGCGCGCCGAAGCCGATGACCTTGGTCGCCAGGCTGGTGCGCCCCTGCCCGCCCTGCACAGGATGGAGCAGGAAGGTCAGCAGCAGCAGGAAACCGACGTGCAGCGCGCGCACGACGGTGCTCGACAGCGGGCTGAAGGCCGAGGTGACGAGCTGGAAGACCGAGAACAGGATCGCGCTGTAGAAGACGACGCGCAGCATGCCCTTGCCGGCGACGGCGACAGGCGAATCGACGGAGGAGCTCATGGCAGTTCCGGAGAGGGAAGCGGGGCACGGCCCGCCCAGGCGCGGCGATGCGCACCCGGGCGGCGGGCGAGAGGGCTTACTGGATCAGGCCCTTCTCGCGATAGAACTTCTCCGCACCCGGATGGAGCGGGATCGGCAGGCCTTCGACCGCCTTCTCGAGCTTGATCTGGCGGCCGGCGGAGTGCGAGTTGCCCAGCCGCTCGAGGTTGTCGAAGAGGCCCTTGGTCATCTGGTAGGCGACCTCGTTCGAGACCTTGTCGTTGGTCACGAGCAGGTTGTTGATCGCCACCGTCGGCACCTCGGCGGCCTGGCCCTCGTAGGTGTTGGCCGGGACCGCGGCCGCACGGTAGGCGGGGTCGCCCACCTTGGCCACCACCTCGGCCGGCACCGGCACGAAGTTGACCTTCACCGCCGCCGACAGGTCGCGCAGCGCCGCCACGCCGAGGCCGGCCGACTGCAGGGTGACGTCGATCTGACGGTTCTTCATCAGCTCGACCGATTCGCCGAAGGGCAGGTATTCGACCTTGGCGAAGTCCGCGTAGGAGAGGCCCGCGGCCTTCAGGATGGCACGCGCGTTGATCTCCGTTCCCGAGCGCGGCGCGCCGACCGAGATGCGCTTGCCCTTGAGGTCGGCGAGCGTCTTCACGTCGGCGTCGGCCAGGGCGACGATCTGGATGTAGTTGGGGTAGACCGAGGCGATCGCACGCAGCTTGTCGAGCGGCTTGGCGAAGCCCGCATCGGCGTTGCCCTTCCAGGCGTCGGACACCGAGTCGGCAAGCGAGAAGCCGATCTCGCCACGGCCCGCCTGCAGCAGGTTGAGGTTCTCCGCCGAGGCCTTGGTGGCCTGCACCTGGACCTTGCTGTCGGGAATGATCTCGCCGTAGAGCTGCGACAGGGTGACGCCGAGCGGGTAGTACACCCCGCTGGTGCCGCCGGTCAGCACGTTCACGAAGGTGGCGGCCGAGGCCGCGGTGGTCATGGCGACGAACACGGTGCCGAGGGCGCACTTGCGGATCAGGGACTTCATCGATGACTCCTCCTTGGAATAAATATCGATTATCTGCCCATCGATGGACAGCCACACTTTAACAACACCCCCGCCCGCAGCGCACCACCGCGGTGCTCGGCGTTTTCCCTGATAGGCGAACGCGTCCGGCCGCCACTTGCGCACTTCGAATCCCGCGCAGCGGCGGTTGCGCACGGGCGACCCCAGGGGTCTATCCCGGGGATTCCCCCTCTTCCCCGGCGCGTGGGCGATCTGCTACAACCGCCGCTCCGCAACCCTTCCGGCCTACGCTCGCACACGCGTCCAGCCGTCCCAACCCCATGGAAACAGTCGATACCGTCGTGATCGGCGCCGGCGTGGTCGGCCTCGCCTGTGCGCACAGCCTCGCCCGCAGCAGGCGCGAGGTCGTGATCGTCGAGCGCGAGACCGCCTTCGGCACCGGCATCAGCGCCCGCAACAGCGAGGTGATCCACGCCGGGCTGTACTACCCGCCCGGCTCGCTCAAGGCCCGCCTGTGCGTGGAGGGCCGCCACCGCCTTTACGCCTGGTGCGCGCAGCACGGCGTCAGCCACGCCCGCTGCGGCAAGCTGGTGGTCGCCAGCGCCGCGGCGCAGGCGCCGGCGCTGCAGGCGATCGCCGAGCGCGCGCGCGCCAACGGTGTGGACGACCTGCGCCGGATCGACGCCGCGGAGCTCGCCGCGCTGGAGCCGGCACTCGCCGGCCACGCTGCGCTGCTGTCGCCCTCGACCGGCATCGTCGACAGCCACGGCCTGATGCGGTCGCTGCTCGGCGAGGCCGAGCGCCATGGCGCGATGCTGGCGCTCGGCAGCCCGGTGCTGGAGGGCCGCGCGGAGGCCGACGGCATCGTGCTGCGCATCGGAGGCGAGGCCGCCACCGCGCTGAAGGCAAAGCGGGTGGTGAACGCCGCGGGGCTGGATGCGCCGGCGCTCGGGCGCGCGATCCTGGCTCCGGCCTCTGCGCAGGCGCCTCAGGCGCATTACGCGCGCGGGGTGTATTTCAGCTACGCGGGCAAGGCGCCGTTCTCGCGCCTGATCTACCCGATCCCGGAGCCGGGCGGGCTGGGCGTGCACCTGACCCTGGATCTGGGCGGACAGGCGAAGTTCGGTCCCGACGTGGAGTGGATCGCCGCGCCGGACTACACCGTGGATCCAACGCGCGTGGAGCGCTTCGCCGGCGCGATCCGGCGCTGGTGGCCGGACCTGGACGCGCAGCGGCTGCAGCCGGGCTATGCCGGCGTGCGCCCGAAGATCGTCGGCCCCGGCGAGCCCGACGCCGACTTCCGCATCGACGGCCCGTCGGCGCATGGCACGCCGGGGCTGGTGCATCTCTACGGCATCGAATCGCCCGGCCTCACCGCGGCGCTCGCGATCGGCGAGCACGTCGCGGCGCTGCTCGCGGCCGAGGGGCGCTGACTCCGCAGCGCTCCCCGGCGCACAGGTCCGACCCCGATCAGGCCGCGGCGTCCATCGCCGCGGCGAGGAGGTCGAGGCCTTCGTCGAGCACCGCCTGCTCGATGGTGAGCGGCACCATCAGGCGCAGCACGTTGCCGTAGCTGCCGCAGGACAGCAGCAACAGGCCGCGCTGCAGCGCCGCGGCGATCACCGCCTTGGCGATCTCCGGCGCCGGACGCGCATGGTCGCCATCGTGGAAGAACTCCACCGCCACCATCGCGCCCAGGCCGCGCACGTCGCCGATGCACTTGTGGCGCGCCGCCATGTCGCGCAGGCGGCGCTGCATGTGCTCGCCGATCGCGAGCGCGCGCTCGCACAGCTTCTCCTCTTCCATCACGTCGAGCACGGCGAGCGCGGCGGCGCAGGCCATCGGCGCGCCGGCATAGGTGCTGCCGAGGCCGCCCGGGGCGAGCGCGTCCATGACCTCGGCACGGCCCACCACCGCCGCGACCGGGAAGCCGCCGCCGAGGCCCTTGGCCAGGGTGATGATGTCGGGCACCACGCCGCTGTGTTCGACCGCGAACATCTTGCCGCAGCGGCCGATGCCGGACTGGATCTCGTCGGCGATCAGCAGGATGCCGTGCTTGTCGGCGAGCGCGCGCAGGCGCTGCAGGAACTCGGCGGGCGCGGGGTAGTAGCCACCCTCGCCCTGCACCGGCTCGACGATGAAGGCGGCGACGCGACGCGCCTCGATGTCGTTCTTGAACAGCAGCTCGATGCCGTGGATGGCGTCCTCCACGCTGATGCCGTGCAACGCGCAGGGATAGGGGGCATGGTAGATCTCGCCCGGGAAGGGGCCGACGCCGAGCTTGTAGGGGTCGACCTTGCCGGTGAGGCCGAGCGCGAGCAGCGTGCGGCCGTGGAACGCGCCGTTGAAGGCGATCACGCCCGGGCGGCCGGTGAAGGCGCGCGCGATCTTGACCGCGTTCTCGACCGCCTCGGCGCCGGTGCTCACCAGCATGGTCTTCTTCGCCGCATCGCCCGGGGCGAGCGCGTTGAGGCGCTCGGCCAGGCGCAGGTAGCCGTCGTAGGCCACGACCTGGAAGCAGGTGTGGCTGAAGTGGGTGAGCTGCGCCTGCGCCGCGGCGACCACGCGCGGGTGGCAGTGACCGGTGTTGACCACGGCGATGCCGGCGACGAAATCGATGAAGCGGCGGCCTTCGACGTCCCACACCTCGGCATTGAGGGCCTTGGTGGCGAACAGCGGGTGGGCCTGGCCCACGCCGCGCGGCAGCGCGGCGGCGCGACGGGCCATGAAGTCGGCGTTGTGCAGGCCGGGGGGGATGGTGTTGGCGTTCATGGGTGTCTCCTGTCGATGCGGTTGGGGGGACGGCGGCTCACTGCACGCCGCCCATGCACAGATACTTGACCTCGAGGTAGTCCTCGATGCCGTACTTGGAACCTTCGCGGCCGAGGCCGGAGGACTTCATGCCGCCGAAGGGCGCGACCTCGGTCGAGATGATTCCGGTGTTGATGCCGACGATGCCGTACTCGAGCGCCTCGGCGACGCGCCACACGCGGTTCATCGAGTTGGCGAAGAAATAGGCGGCGAGGCCGAACTCGGTGTCGTTGGCCATGCGGATCGCCTCGGCCTCGTCCTTGAAGCGGAACAGCGGCGCCACCGGGCCGAAGGTCTCCTCGCGCGCCACCTTCATCGCCGGGGTCACGTCGGCCAGGATGGTGGGCTCGAAGAAGCTGCCGCCGAGCGCGTGGCGCTTGCCGCCGGCGAGCACGCGCGCGCCCTTCTCCACCGCGTCGGCGATGTGCTCCTCGACCTTGGCCACCGCGTTCATGTCGATCAGCGGGCCCTGGGTGCTGCCCTCGGCGAGGCCGTTGCCCACCTTCAGGCGCGCCACCGCGGCGGCGAGCCTGGCGGCGAAGGCGTCGTACACACCGTCCTGCACCAGCAGGCGGTTGGCGCACACGCAGGTCTGGCCGGTGTTGCGGTATTTGGAAGCGATCGCGCCCTCGACCGCGGCGTCGAGGTCGGCATCGTCGAAGACGATGAAGGGCGCATTGCCGCCGAGCTCGAGCGAGAGCTTCTTGACGCTCGGCGCGCACTGCGCCATCAGCTTGACGCCGATCTCGGTGGAGCCGGTGAAGGTGAGCTTGCGGACGATCGGGTTGGCGGTCAGCTCGCCGCCGATCTCGGCCGCGCCGCCGGTGACCACGCTGAACACGCCCTTCGGCACCCCCGCGCGCTCGGCGAGCACCGCGAGCGCGAGCGCCGAGTAAGGGGTCTGGGTGGCGGGCTTGAGCACCATCGTGCATCCGGCCGCGAGCGCCGGACCGGCCTTGCGCGTGATCATCGCCGCGGGGAAGTTCCACGGCGTGATCGCCGCGCACACCCCGATCGGCTCCTTGGTGACGACGATGCGCTTGTCGGGCTGGTGGCCGGGGATCACGTCGCCGTAGATGCGCTTGCCTTCCTCGGCGAACCACTCGATGAAGGAGGCGGCGTAGAGCACCTCGCCGCGCGCCTCGGCGAGCGGCTTGCCCTGCTCGCTGGTCATCAGCACGGCGAGGTCTTCCTGGTTGGCGAGGATGAGCTCGAACCAGCGCCGCAGGATCTTCGCGCGCGCGCCGGCGGTCAGCGCACGCCACGCCGGCCATGCGGCGTTGGCGGCCGCGATGGCGCGCCGGGTCTCGGCCGCGCCCATGCGCGGGATGGTGCCGAGCACCTCGCCCGTGGCCGGGTTGCGGATGCTCGTGGTGGCGCCGTCGTCGGCGTCGATCCACTGCCCATCGACATGGCAGCGGGTGCGGAAGAGGTCGGGATCTTTCAGGTTCAGGCTCATGGTCGGGGTCCGTCGGGTGGTCGGGGGAAAGCTTGGGTTCTTGGAGTCGGTGCCGGGGGTGGCGCGAGCGCGGCGCTCAGCGGCGCGCGCCACGCATGCGCTCGGCGCGCCGGCGCAACCATTCGAGCGTCATCAGCATCAGCGTCGACAGCACGATCAGGATGGTCGCGACTGCCGCGATGGTCGGGCTGATGTTCTCGCGGATGCCGGCGAACATCTGCCGCGGCAGCGTCGCCTGCTCGGGGCTGGCGAGGAAGAGCGTGACCACGACCTCGTCGAAGGAGGTGGCGAAGGCGAACAGGCCGCCCGAGATGATCCCGGGCGCGACCATCGGCAGGGTGACGCGGAAGAAGGTGGTGAGCGGGTTGGCGCCAAGGCTGGAGGCCGCGCGCACCAGGTTGAAGTCGAAGCCCTGCAGCGTCGCGGTCACCGTGGTGACGACGAAGGGCACGCCGAGGATGGCATGCGCCAGCACCAGGCCGGTGTAGCTGCCGGTGAGGCCGAGCGGGGCGAAGAAGATGTACATCGCCACGCCGATCACCACCACCGGCACCACCATCGGCGAGATCAGCACCGCGGTGAGCAGCGCCTTGCCGGGAAAATCGGCGCGCACCAGGCCGATCGAGGCCAGCGTGCCGAGCACCATCGCCAGCAGGGTGGCGAGCGGCGACACGATCAGGCTGTTCATCAGCGCCTGGCGCCAGGCCGGCGAGGTGGCGAACTCCTCGTACCAGCGCAGCGAGAAGCCCGACATCGGGTACATCAGGAAGCTGTCGGCGTTGAAGGACAGCGGCACGATGACCAGGATGGGCAGGAACAGGAAGGCCAGGATCAGCCCGACCAGCCCGCGCATGCCGTAATACCATGCCCGTTCCCCGGGCGAAGCGTAGGGTTGCAGCATCGTCGTCGTCCTCAGCGCGCCTTCATGTACTTGACCCGGGTCGGCCCGAGATAGCGGGCATAGACCATGTACAGCAGCAGGGTCGCCGCCAGCAGCACCGCGGAAAGCGCGGCGGCCATGCCCCAGTTGATCGTCTGGTTGGTGTAGAAGGCGATGAAGTAGCTCAGCATCTGCTCCTTCGGACCGCCGAGCAGCGCGGGCGTGATGTAGTAGCCCATGCACATGATGAACACGAGCAGGCCGCCGGCGCCGATGCCGGGCAGGGTCTGCGGGAAGTAGATCTTCCAGAAGCTGCGGAAGGGCGGGCAGCCGAGCGAGAGCGCGGCGCGCACATACACCGGCGAGATGCCCTTCATCACCGAGTACAGCGGCAGCACCATGAAGGGCAGCAGGATGTGGACCATCGCCACATACACGCCGAAGCGGTTGAAGAGGAGCTGGAGCGGGCTGTCGGTGAGGCCGAGCCACATCAGCAGGCGGTTCACCAGGCCCTCGTTCTGCAGCAGCACGATCCACGCCGCCACCCGCACCAGCACCGAGGTCCAGAACGGCAGCAGCACGAAGACCATCAGCATGTTGCTGTGGCGGGTGGACAGATTCGCCATCAGGTAGGCCACCGGGAAGCCGAGCGCCAGGCAGCACACGGTCACGACCAGGCTCATCCAGAAGGTGCGCAGCAGCACGTCCACATAGATGCGCTCGTCCGCGGGGGCGGCGACGATGTTGCCGTCGGCGTCGATCGTGCGGTCGATCGCGGCGAGCAGGTAGAACGGCGTCAGCGCGCCGCCGGCGCGGTGGATCGCCTGCCAGGTGGCGAGCTCGCCCCACTGCGCGTCGATCGCCAGCAGCGCCTCGCGCGCCGGCACGGCAGGATCGAGCGGCAGCTTGCGCGCGGTCTTCATGACCAGGCTGCGGTAGCCGGCGTCCTCGCGGTTCAGGCGCTTGGCGATCGCGGCGATCGCCGGCGAGCCCTTGGCCGCGGCGAGCTCGTCGGCGAGCGCGCGGAAGGCGGCCTCGGCCGGTGGCGCGCGACCGTCCCAGTCCTCGAGCGCGGCCAGCGTGCGCGGCAGGTTGTCGTGGATCTCGGGGTTATCGACACCGATCGTCAGCAGCGAGCCGATCGGCCAGATGAAGGCCACCAGCACCACCAGCGCGAGCGGCAGGATCAGGGCGCCGAAGAGCAGGTTGCGGCGGCGCTCGGCGCGGCGCAGGCGCTTCTTCAGCGGCGTGCCATTGCCCTCGGCGGGCAAGGGAACGGCAGCGGAGGTGTCGACGGCAGTGCTCATGGACGAGTCCGTTCGGGCAGATGGAGACGGTGGCCGCGCGTTGCGGCCGCCAGCGCGGGCCGGACGCCCGCGGCGGCACGGGCATGCCCGCGCACGGGCATGCGACGAAGGCAGCGCTCAGCGCGCGGCCCAGGCGTTGAAGCGCTGCTCGAGGTTCTCGCCGTGCTCGACCCAGAACTCGGTATCGGTCGCCATCGCGCCCTTCATGTTCGCGGGCGCAGTCGGCAGGCCCGCGGCGACCTTGGCGTCGATCGCCGGCACCGCCTTCAGGTTGACCGGGCCGTAGGCGATCTCGCCCGAGAACACCGCCTGGTTCTCCGGCTGGCTGGCGAAGCGGATGAACTTGAGCGCCTCCGCCTTCTTCGGCGAGCCCTTGGGGATGGTCCACGAATCGACGTCGTAGATGCTGCCGTTCCACACCACCTTGAGGTTCTTGCCTTCGACCTGCGCGGCGGAGATGCGGCCGTTGTAGGCGGCGCTCATGACCAGGTCGCCCGAGGCGAGCAGCTGCGGCGGCTGCGCGCCGGCCTCCCACCACTGGATGTTGGCCTTGAGCTTGTCGAGCTTGGCGAAGGCGCGGTCGACACCGGCCGGGGTGGCGAGCACCTTGTAGACCTCGCTCGTCGGCACGCCATCGGCGAGCAGGGCGAACTCGAGGGTGTACTTCGCGCCCTTGCGCAGCCCGCGCTTGCCGGGGAATTTGTCCACGTTCCAGAAGTCCGCCCAGGACGTCGGCGCCTCCTTGAGGCGGTCGGCGTTGTAGGCGAGCGCGGTCGACCACACGAAGATGCCGACACCGCATTCGCTCACGGCGGCAGGGACGAAATCGGCCTTGTCGCCCACCTGCGCGAAGTCGATCTTCTCGAACAGGCCTTCCTCGCAGCCGCGCACCAGCTCGGGCGACTCGACCTCGAGCACGTCCCAGGTCACGTTGCCGGCCTCGACCATGGCCTTCACCTTGGCCTGCTCGCCGTTGTACTCGCCGGCGACGACCTTGACCCCGGTGGCCTTGGTGAAGGGCGCGTAGTAGGCCTTGTCCTGCGCCTTCTGCGAGGCGCCGCCGAAGGAGATGACGGTGATGTCGGCCGATGCGGTGCCGACGGCGCCCCCGAGGGCGACGAGGACGGCGGCGCGAAGGAAGGATGCGGCGTGCTTCATGATGTGTCTCCGGTTCTGGTTATGTGGGTGCTGCGGGTGAAGACCGGCGGCCGGCCGGGACTGCGGATGCGGCGGTGGGCGGATGCCTCAGTGCGCCGCGGGCACGTCGAGCGCCCGCGTGTGCGCCGGATCGAGCCCGACGCGGATCGCGTCGCCGGGGCGCAGCGAGCGGTCGAGCTGCGAGACCGGCGCCTTGATGGTGAATTCGTGCTTGCCGGCGAGTTCGATGCGCAGGCGGATCTGGTCGCCGAGATAGATCAGCTCGCGCACGGTGGCGTCGAGCCGGTTGGTGCCGCCCTCCTCCCCGGCGAGCCGCACGCGCTCCGGGCGCACCGCGATACGGGTGCGGCCGCCGGCGCCGACGTTGCCGGTGCGCGCGCGCAGCAGCGTGCCGCAGTCCAGGCGCACGTCGCACTCCTCGCCCGCCACCGCGACCACGGTGCCGTCGAGCGCGTTGTTCTCGCCGATGAAGTCGGCGACGAAGGAGTTCGCGGGGTATTCGTACAGGGTCTCGGGGGCGTCGATCTGCTGGATGACCCCCTGGTTGAACACCGCGATGCGGTCCGACATGGTCAGCGCCTCGCTCTGGTCGTGGGTGACGAACACCACCGTGATGCCGAGGTTCTGCTGGATGTGCTTGATCTCGAGCTGCATGCGCTCGCGCAGGTTCTTGTCGAGCGCGCCGAGCGGCTCGTCCATCAGCACCAGCTGGGGATCGAACACGAGCGCGCGGGCGAGCGCGATGCGCTGCTGCTGGCCGCCGGAGAGCTGCTGCGGGTAGCGGTTGCCGAAGGCCTCGAGCTGCACCATGCCGAGCGCGCGCTTCACCCGCGCCTCGACCTCGTTCGCCGCCAGCTTGCGCACGCGCAGCGGGAAGCGCAGGTTGTCGGCCACCGTCATGTGCGGAAACAGCGCATAGTTCTGGAACACCATGCCGATGTTGCGGCGGTAGGGCGGCACCCGGTTGATGACCTCGCCGTCGAGGCGGATCTCGCCGCCGGTGGGCGTCTCGAAGCCGGCGAGCATCATCAGGCAGGTGGTCTTGCCCGAACCGGACGGCCCGAGCAGGGTGAGGAACTCGCCGCGGCGAATGTCGAGATTCAGGTCCCGCACGATGAGGGTTTCGCCGTCGTAGGTCTTCTGGACGTTGCGAAAGCTGACGTGGGCTGCCTGGCTGTTGTGGACCGCTTCCATCTGTCTCCGTCTCCTGCAAGGGGCGCTGTGCGCTCTGGCGATCGAATCCTAGGCCACGAATTGGCCCAGGCTTGATCCAATTACTTATACCTGAATCCGTGTTCGCTTAGCCGGAAATCCAGCCTAACGCATTGATGTAATTGTATAATTACGCATCCGAGCCTTTCACCCAACCGACCATGCCGCGCTTCGAAGTCAAGCAATCCGCCAAGCTCAATCTGACGTCCTACTCGGGCCTGGCGTTGATCGGGCAGTGCTGCCAGGCGGCACAGGTCGAGGCGGTGATCGACCCGAGGCTGCCGGTGTCGCAGGGTATGCGGAGCTCGGACCTGGTCAAGTCGGTGGTGGGGCTGCTGAGCCTGGGCAAAAGCGACTTCGAGGCGATCGAGCCGTTTCGCGGCGACCGCTTCTTCAAGGAAGCGCTCGGGCTCGCCAAGGTGCCCGGCAGCGTGTGGATGCGCCAACGGCTCGATGCCCGCGCGGCCGAGCTGCGCGAGCTGACCGACGAGCTGAGCCTGCGCCTGCTCGAGCGCACCGAGGCGCCGATCACGGCGCACAAGGGCTA
>Ga0208822_1002319_pt1 | contig 12196 bp, 10 predicted proteins | sample AD_STIC08_MetaG_FD_184435 | JGI IMG/M metagenome (GOLD analysis project Ga0208822, IMG submission 184435) | Active sludge microbial communities of municipal wastewater-treating anaerobic digesters from USA - AD_STIC08_MetaG (SPAdes) (version 2) | ecosystem: Engineered > Bioreactor > Anaerobic >...
TTGTAGAAATACAAGTCAACTTTTTCGACTATTTCTTCCATTAATACGGCCTTGGGGCAAAAAGCGAAAAATCAAACCCGCCAGCCATATCAGCAAAATGAAAATTTCCGCCATTAACCGTCAAGAAAGCGAAAGTCAACGATCCAACAAGCGCCGAACACGCCCCACACGCCGCCGCAAGAAAAGCCCCGGCAATTTCAAAGAACAAAGAAACACAATACATGAAAAGCATTTTCATAAATCACGAAAGTACGGCATTTTCTTTAAAAGTCAAGCACAATCTAAAGCCGTCTTTCTTCCAATAAATAACAAAGATAAGATACTCGCCAGCAGTAGCAGTAGAGCTGTGCGCATGTGGTCAGGCCGTCCCACTGACGCCGATCCTGACGATAACAAAATCGGGCTGTCCACATGCGCACGGCCTTTTCCAGTGTCACAATCCGCACCGCTGCCGGCTTTCGACATCCATGTCTCGGCCGGCTTCGGTGCTTCCCCGCACGGCGCATAATTGACGGTGGCCGGTTCGCTGAACGCTCACCCAAATGCTCGCTCCGCTCGCACTTCGGCCACCTCTGCAATTATGCGCCATACTCCTCTCGATCCCGGGCGGGCCAAAGGAAAAAAACGCCCCGCGGAAAAGCCGGCGCGTGACAGCACAAGATTCTTTGACACGAAGGCCGCTTCCGATAAGGCGGGTTATGTTCGCCGAGCACGCAGGCCGCCGGGCACAGGGAGCGGAGGACAAGCGACCGCCCGACGAGACACGAGGTCGAGGAGGGTGCCCGGCGGCCGGAGTGCGAGGGTCACATGAGCGGAGTGTACTCACGGAGCGAATGCGGCATAACCCCGCCTTATCGCTGAAGCGGCTATCATGGACACGAAAAATTTATGGCAGAAATGAGTGCGCCGGATTGCGGGGAACAGATTCAGTATTACCGATGATCTCATGCGGACGGGAAATTGGCGTTTTTTACCTTTAAAGGGTGGGAATTTTTCTTTCATCATTTCGGTCTGTGCGAATATTTTTTGTTTGTCTCGCGCCGTTTTTCAACTTCCCTTTTCAAAGCATCGAGGGCCTTCAGGTACTCCTCGTCGATCTCCTCGAAGTATTCGTTCTCCCTCGGATGATACGTTTTGTACACGCGCTTCAGGCTCTCGATCATGAGGTGTGTGTACTTCACCGTGGTCTGGATGTATTCGTGACCCAAAAGTTCCTGAACGTAGCGTACGTCCGCGCCCGCTTCGAGTAAGTGCGTGGCGCACGAGTGCCGTATCGAGTGCGGCGAGAGGTTTTTTCTCGTGACGCCGGAGGCCTCCAGGTACTTGCGGAAGTATATCCGTATCACCTGCGTCTGCATCCGTCCGCCCTGGCCGATGAAGAGGGCCGACTCATCGCCGCCTTTGCAGAAGCGGAGGTGTTTCTTCCGGTCGGTTTCGATATACTTCATGATGAAGGCGGCCGACACTTCGGAAAAGGGCACATACCGGTCTTTCCCGCCCTTGCCCTCGCGCACGAGGAGTATTCGCTCGTTCAAATCCACGTCGGCAAGATCAAGCTTCACCACCTCGCTGATACGAAGCCCGGACGAATACATGAGCTCGAACACCGCCCGGTCGCGCAGGCCGTTTTTCTCACCGATGTCGATTGAGTCAAGAAACGCCGTCATCTCATCAAGCGTGAAAATCTCTTTCCGGTTCCGGTTTGCCTTGATGTCCGTGGTGAATTCCTCCATCGGGTTCATGAGAATATATTCGTTCCGGTACAGGAACTTGAAGAATTGACGCAGGCTTGATATCATGCGCACCACCGTCTCCGCGCTGAATTCGCGCCCGCGCCTGGTGACTTTTGTGCGGACGTGCGCGACAAAATCCGTGATGTGGGATTGCCGTATCTCCGTGACGTCGTCGATGCCTTTCCCGCTGGCAAACGCCGCGAAATGTTTCAACTGGTGCGTTATGTTGACGATCGAATTCTTCGCGTAGGCGAGGCCTTCGAGATAGTTTTCAAAGAGCAAAAGGAAATACTCAAGCGGCTTCATTACGGCCGCTCGCCGCGCGCGTCCGCTTCCGGGTCCCGCGCGGGTGGTTGTGATCCGGGGCCCTGTTGGCGCATCTTGCGCGGATGGAACTCGTCAATGACCGACTTCAGATCGAGCTTGTCCACCTTCGTGTAAATCTGCGTGGTGCCCAGCTCCTCGTGGCCTAAAATCTCCTTGATGTAGCGGATATCGCACCCGGCGCGTAAGAGATGGAACCCGACCGCGTGGCGGAAGTGGTGCGTCGTCACCTTCGGAAGGCCGAGCTTCGCGCTTTCTTCCGTGAGCACGTCGTTAAGCCAGACGACCAGGCCCGTGCCAGCGCCGAACAGGGGATCGCCCTTGCGCGCATGGTTCGCCACCAGCACGTATCCGCGCATCTCTTCCACATAGAGCCGGAGCGCCTTTGCCGCGTACTCGTTTAAGATGCACTCGCGCGACTTGCCGGTCTTGTCGTCAAACACGGTGACTGTATTACGCATAAAATCAATGTCCTCACGCTTGATCTTCATGACCTCGTTGATCCGCGCCCCGGTCGAATACATAAACTCGGCCAGCACGTGCGTGCGGTAGAGCTTCCGGCGGTCAAAAAGATTTCCGGCCTTGTTGAATTCCCGCAGATGACGGAGAAACAGGCTCATCTGTTCTTCATTCAAAATATTCTTCGGGATCGCCTTCTTCCGCTTGATGGCCTGTATCTCGTTAAATGGATTTCCGTGGATGAGCTTCTTCTTTCGCAGATAGTCGTAAAACCGACGGACCCTGTCGACCATCGTGGAGACCGTGACCTTGTTGTAGTGGACGGAGCCGTCGTCGTTCGTCTTTGTGGCAAGATAAAGCTGGAACTCCTGGGCATCAATGATCCGCAGGCGAAGAAAGTCTAACCCTCGATCATTCACCCACTGAAAGAAAGCCGTGAGCGGGCTTTTGTGCGGTGTTGTCCTCACGCGGCTTTTTTCAAGCTCGGCGAGGTAGTCGTTCATGATTCTTTGCTGTAGTTCTGCCATATCATCATCCCTTAATCTAATCTTTAAAATGCCCGCCTTTCCCTCCCCAGAAATGGTGTCCAGTTTGTAAATCCTGATATTTCCAGCAGTTACGCTTCTAAACTGGATAGTGTCCAGTTGGTGTCCAGAGTGTCCAGTTTCATGTACGTAATTAATCTTTCTGTTCATCTTCATCATCATCTTTGTCATTTTTGATAAGTTCTGCCATTTCTTCCGGCGTGGGGATCATCGAAAGATCGATCTTCGAGATCGGCTCATCCTCCCTGATCCGGTAGAATCCCTTCACGCGCGATCCTCCGCCCTTCGTGACGATCACGTATTCGTAATCGATAAGGATGCGGAGCTGTTTCTTCACCCACTCAAGGCTGTAGCCGGTATATTCGCGGATGTCCCGCTGGGTCACGGATACTTCGTTGGCCTTGAGTCCCTTTTTCGATCCGAGCTTCCTCGTCATCTCCCGGAGCTTTTCGTAAAAATCGATGGTGCCGGTTGAAAGCTCAAAGAGCGTGGAGGCGAGCGTCTTCATGATGATGCCGTGCGCGGTCCCGTAATCGGTGAGGTCACATTTGATGTATTCGATATTGTTTCGGATATGCCGCTTTTTCTGAAACTGCCGCACAAAACACACGGCGGCCACAAGGTCCAGAAACCGCTCAAAGTCGCGTCTGGTCCGCATGACGTTCGCCGGGAACTTCATGTGACGGGCGAAATTGTTGACGATGAATATTTTTGAGAGCAGTCTCCCCGCGGCGTGAAATGTTGCTATGATCTTCGGGATGGTATTGACTTTAAGCTCGTGACGCTCAAAGCTGTATTTCCCCTTCTGCATCTCGTGTACCTTCGCGGTCTGCTCGGCCGACTCGTCAACCTCGATGATGAAATTACGGCTCGCGTTCTCCGGGTTGATGTTCCCGCCCGTGCTCGTGAGGGCGCAGGAGCACACCGCCTTTGTCGCCACAAACTGCGTTTCCATGCGGCCGGTCTTCTCGTCCTTCACGGTCACGCCCCTTGTCAGCTTGTGCGACGACTGTATCTCGCGGAGCTGGTGCTCGACCTCGATGCCGTGCACCGCCTCGCCGAGCACCAGAAACTTGTGCTCCATGTCCGAGACGTAGTTAAGCGCCTGGTCGGAAAGCGATGTTACCGAGATCACGTCCTCAGGCGGAATGAGTGATTCAACGGTCTCAACGAGCTTTGTCTTGCCTCCGGACGACTGCGAGATCACCATCACCGAGATCGGGTCGTCCATCTTCCGCGAACATGCCGCGATGAACATGAGGAGCTTGTTCACGGTCTCGCCAACATATCCCAGGGTCTCCATCGCGTCGAGGAAGCGATCGAAAACGAGAGAATCGGAGAGAAGCTCCATGCCGAGGGCCGTTTCATCGGCAGTCATATCGTGGCCTTTCTCGCGGACGCCTATCGCGAGCTTCCGGTCGCGCTCCGCTTCCAGATATTCGAGGATGCGGATGATGTCCTTCTCGATGAGCCGCACTTCGATAGCAAATATACGTGATATGTTCGCCGAGCACGCCGCGCGGCTCCGCGACGAGTAAAGATCAACATGGTCGTAGAATTTCTCCGCGTCAGGGTGATCGATAAGCTCAGCCCGCATGTTCACCTTGAGGTTGCCCACGAACATTTCTTTTACGTTCGTGAGCCGGTAGATGACGCCGCTTGCGGTGAAGTCGTACCCGAGCGGCGTCTTCTCTACCGACATGCCGGCAGGTGTCCCGTCGCTTGATGACGGACTTTCCGTCTTTCGAATTTCAGTCTTTGCGATCGCTTCTTTGACGGCCTCGGCAGATCCACCGGAGACAAGATACTCGTTCCAATCTTTGGGTGCGGTCTGTGGATGATCCGGGAAAAGATTGGGAACCACCGGCGGAGTAATCGTCTTGACCGAAAATCCCTCGGAAAGCAATCGCTCTGCAAGCTTCATGGATGCAGAGTTTCCCGCTTCGTCAGCATCAAAGGCAATGACGACTGTTTTCACGCGGTCATCTTTCAGGATTTGCAGATGCTCGTCGGTGAAGCCGTTTGTGCCGTAGATGCTCTGGACATTCTCGATGCCAATTTCGATAAGCGATAGAGCGTCAATAATCGATTCAGTGAGAATAATCTCATTAAAAACCTTTGAGGCTTTGCGGTTGAATACGCCTTTGTGTTTGTCTTTCAAGTACAGGTGCTTCGTCTTCGCGGTATCATCGATACTTCTGCCGTACATCCCGACGACCTGGCCGAGTTCATCGATGATCGGGAAGGTGACACAGTTCCTGAAATGCTCTGAGCCCTTCTCCCGCAGAATGCCGAGCTCTTTGAGTTTCTTTTTCCGGCTTTCTCCAATGACTTCAAGCAGACCCCCGGCCGCAATACCGATCCGGAAACGGTCATGACTCTCCGCTTTCGTGAGTCCCCGTTTTTTCAAATACTCAAGGGCTTCCGGATTCTCATACAGTTTCTTGTGGTAATAGTCGGCTATTGTAGTGAGTGTGATATTTTCATCCGGTGAGATCCCCGGTTCCGCATCGTTCGCCGCGTCTTCGTCTTTCTGTTTTTCTTTCGGTTGGTGCGCGGCGACCGAAGCGGCCAAATTAAAAGACTGCGTTTCCTTGCTTTCGCTGCTCTCTTCACCGTTGCCATTCCCTTTATCAGTCTTCATATCAACTGAAGCCTTTTGCAATGGAGAGCCCTTGAATTCTTTCAAATACTTCACTGCTTCTTTAAATGAAAGTCCCTTCATCTTTTCAGTCAGGGTAAAGATGTCTCCCGATTCTCCGCATCCGAAGCAGTGATACACGCCGCCGTCCTTTTCGCGGTCAACAGAAAGCGATGGGTTCTTGTCATTGTGCCAGGGGCATTTCGCCATATAGCTCTTTCCCTTCTTTGTAAGTGAAATCCCGTAGTGAGAAAAGAGATCAACAATATCGACGTACTTCTTGATGTCGTCCTTCTCAAACTCATCAAGGAAATTAGTCACCTTCAAGATCTTTCTGCCGTGGAGCCGGTCTCTGCCAAAGGGTTTATCGGTTGCCATGTTCATACGCCCTCCGCTTCACGGATTACGTCTGTTCCTTCCACCCTCGCGATGAGTTCCTCGCCGATGCGCTTCACTTCGTCACCGACCTTAGACTCTCCGGCAACAAGCCCTTTGCGAGCCGCAAGCGCCTCCTCAACCTTCACTGATCGCGAAAGCGCGGTGCGGAATACCCGCTCGCCGAATGACTGGACGATCTCCTCGCGTATCTGCCGGGTGATCACCGGATGCGCGTCATAGGCGTTGATGATCACGCCGAGGAACGCGAGGTCGGGGTTCAGGTTCTTCTTCACTTTGGCGACCGTTGCCATAAGGTCGTTTGTGCCCTGCAGGGAATAAATCGCCGGGTTCATGGGCGCGAGGATATACTGTGACGCGGTAAGCGCGTTGATGGTGAGCACGCCCAGGGACGGAGGCGTATCGATCAGGATATATTCAAACTCGGCAAAGATTTCTTCGGAGAGAAGTTCCTTCAGCCGGATATATGCGTCCATCTCGCCGATGAGAGACTTCTCAAGGGCCGCAAGGCGGATGCTCCCGGCGAGGAGAAAGAGGTTCGGCATGATCTCAGGAATATCGTAATCACTGCCGGTCAGGGCTTCGTACACGCCGGGATCGTCAGAGTCAGTGAGGCTCTTGGTGAGGTTTCCCTGCGGGTCGGTGTCAATAAGCAGGGTCTTCCTACCGGTAGAGGCAAGGTATATCGACACCTGAAAGCTCGTCGTGGTTTTGCCCACGCCGCCCTTCTGGTTGGATATGGATATGATATTTGGACGCATAGCACCTCCGAGATTCAATTCTGCTTGACAATCATGGAGGGAAGCGGTTCCTTTAAGTTGCGTGTAAGCGCTTTCCCTCGGGATTGTGCTTCGAAAAGCCCCTTTTCCCGGCAAGGATTTGGGGCTTTTATTAAAAAAAAGTCATTCCTTATATGGTATTAAATTCCCTTTCTGGAATTATTGTCAACAAAAAATTCTTGATTTTTTTATATTTTTTAATATTTTGTTCCTAAAAGTGAATTCTTTACGGGGTTATCGATGACTTTAGGACAAAAATTAAAACAGCTCAGGAAGGAAAAAGATATAACCAAAGCGACCTTCGCCAAAACTATTGGGATCGCTCCTTCTCATGTAGGCAGATACGAAAACGACGAATCCGTCCCCACTGCATTCATACTAAAAAAAATAGCCGAGTTCTATAATGTTTCTGTGGATTACGTGCTTTCCGATGACGAAACTGAATCGCCCAACATCGTTATTACCGATAAAGAATTATTGAAACAGTTTGAAGAAGTATCTAAGATGACCGAGGCCGACAGGGGGCATATAAAATATTTTTTGAACGTGGCTATCAATTACAACAAGATGAAACAGATGACTGCGTGAAATACGCTGCTTCAAATATTTCACAATAAGCCCATATTCAACCCGTCCACAAACGAATGAAATGTTTAGCATATTTATAAAAAATAAAAAATACATGAATGTTTAAAATTGTTCCCACTATAACCTTTTTTACAAGTCTGCGGTTTTCGATGATAAAACCGATATATAGTATACCCGAGCATATTACTAATGGATAAATAAAAATCATGCATATATAAAAAGAAATCCCTTGCGCATCGAGTGGTCCCGGTTTTTCTAATGATAATCGCCAAAAACATAATAATTCAAGTATATCTAAAAAAACGAACAATAAATATGCTTTACTTATGGGATTCAACTTCGAATAAATATTTTTTAATTTTCCCATGACCATAAATCTTATTTCCTATACTGGTCGGGAAAATTGAAATCGCGGTAATCACTTGCTCTATAATCCTTTTCCTTTGTATTACCTGAAGTTTTTTCTAAGAACTGATACCAAAGATTTGGACTAATGTTTGGTGTATTGAAATTCTTATACTCAGCCTTATCTAATCCCCTGCTTACTAAATCTTTACAATTACGAACAAAGAAATTATATTGCTTATCGATATTTTCATCAAAATATTCTTTTAAAGCTTTATCCTGTTTCTTTGTTAATTTCAGTTCTAAACCTTTTTCATATCTCTCGGTTACCTTCCCATCATTTGCATAAGTAAATTCAAGCAAATCGGTATTTTTTTTGAGTATATCATTATATTCTTTTTCTGTAATCTTTCCTGCTGCCTTTTTATTTTCAAGATAGGTTCTCTCTTTCGCCATTTTAGTTTGATAATTAAAGAATTCATCCGGGTTTTTAAATGCTCTCCCCTTAGCGTTTGGACTTCCCTTAAAAGTGCCATCACTCTTATCTTTTTGCTGTCGTGAATAATAAAGCCATTCAGTTTTCCCAGTTTCTTCATTCTTCGATTCAACCAAAGCAGCACTATGTCCCATTCCTCCTGCGCCCTCAGGTGCTTCCAATACGACAACATTATGGCCTGTAGGGTCTTTATAAATTATAGGATTGTTTTTAACGTAGCTGTAACGGTTCCAGCCTTGAGTATCGTACTGGCCATCTACGATATTATCCGCAGTAACAAACCTCCCAATCCCCCCGTCATAATGCCTTGCGTTATAGAAATAATACCCTGACTCCTTATCCAGCTCCTGTGAGTTATACTTCGGCGCGTGCTTCTTGTCCCCTTCCTGCGTCCAGGTCTCACCAAAGGGCAGGAACTCGGTCTGGGACAGGATGATGCCATTGTCATTGAGCACTACATTAACAGAATCGTTCTTGTACCCCAGTACAATTACCCGGGATGAAATTTATGGGTAAAATTGACTCAGGGACACATCATTTCAAAGATCAAAGGTTATTATTACCCATGAAAATTATATGTCAATGATATTACCAACCCGATTGTTCCCGTGGATGACACCTTTTATGAACCTCCTGTAAATCTGATATTTCAATTTTTAAATATACCTCAGTGGTTGTGATCCTTTTATGACCCAATTGTTTTTGAATATATCTGATGTCAGCTTTCCTTTGAAGCATATGAGTAGCGCAACTATGTCTAAAAGTATGAGTGGTGATGTTCTTTTTGATATTGGCTTTTTTTGACCAGAACTTAACTATATCCAATAGTACTTGTGGTTCAAGTTTATTACCTGTCATGGAAGTGAATAATAATTGAGATGATGATTTTTGAATTATGGGTCTGACCTTTTGGATATATCGGGTGACCCAGAAATTTGCTTTTTTACCAAAGGGGACTTTTCTTTCGCTGTCCCATTTACCTTTACGAACGAATAAGATATTTTCATTAAGGTCTATGTCCTTTAAGAGGATATTACACAACTCATCACCACGGATTGCGGTTGAATATAATAACTCCATGATAGCTCTGTCCCTAATACTTTTAGAAGTGTTGTCCCTACAGGTCTTTAAGAGATTATTCATCTCCTCAATGGTGAGAACATCTTTGATAATGGTCTTCTTTTCTTTTGGAAGTGCAATGTTTATTGTTGGGTTTGATGTAATGATATTTTCTTTTTCAAGGAAAGTGAAAAATCTCCTGAGGTTGGTTAAATGTCTTTTTCTTCTGGGAAGTGAAATAGGTTTTCCTCTCCCGTCATATAACATCACCAAATAATGTTCATAGTGAATAATGATGTCCCTTGTAATATCATTGATTGAAGTAATATCAGGGTGAATTGTTTCTATGAAATGAATAAATTCTCCTATGGTTCTTGAATAATCATTAAGAGTCGGGGGAGCTAAATTTCTCCTTTTCCCATGGTCTATGAATTGTTGTAATAATTTTCTCATGGTCATTTAATCCCTTGGATGAAAGGTTGTATGTTTTTCTTGTAGATCATGAGTATCTATGATAGTATAGATTTCTGTTGTTTGTAATGAATCATGTCCCAATAGTTGCGCGATTGATTGAATAGGCGCTCCATGTTTAATCATATGAGTAGCGCAGGATTTTCTAAAGATATGAGTAGTTCCTTTAGTGTTAATATGTGCTTCTTGTTTTCTCCGGTGTATCATCCTTCTAATTGATAGTCCCGCAAGTCTATTCCCTTCCCTGCTTATAAAAAGGGAATTATATTCCTTGTTTAATTTTATGAAGTAATGTCTAATCTCAAGGTATTGATTGAGATAATAGAGCGCCTTTTCTCCAATAGGGACAATGCGTTGTTTGAGACCTTTCCCATTTAATATTCTTACTTCCCTATGTTTAATATCAATATCATTGACATCCAATAATGTAAGTTCGGAAAGTCTCATTCCCGTGGAGTAAAAAAGTTCCATGATTGCCCTGTCCCTGACCATGATGATGATACTTTTTCTTTTGTGGTTGGTCATGGAAGCGGTGAAGAGATTTTTAATATCATCCTCGGTGAATAGATATGAGTCCCTTGTTTTTATTGATAATGGTTTGTCAATGGTTGCTGCGGGATTGACCTTTGTTATATCCCTCTCGATAAGATGATTATAGAATTGGTTGATATAGGTGATATGAAGGGCGATCTTTTCCGGTGACTTCTTTTCCTCATGTAAATAGGTGATATATTTTTGAATGGTCTCTTTGGTGGGTGGTAAATGGTTAGTATTGATGAATGATATGAATCTTGAAAGGTATTGTTTTTTTCTTCTGATGGTGTCCTGTGTGTACCCTTTTAGTTCCTCGTATGATATGAATTCATTGATATGATTTTTTGATAAGATTTTCACTTTGATTTTTTCTTTAAGGTCTTCTTAGGTTCTTCCAAAGATAATAAATCGGATAGTTGTAATAGGAACCACTCCGTGTAATTCGGGTCTTTGGTTTTAATAACATCTTCCAGAAATTTCTTTTGGGTCTGGATTTCATTTGAAAGGGTAAGAATGGTTTTAATGGTATCTTTCAGGACTTGTGGTGATGGTTTTGTCATGAGGGTCTCCTTGAATATTTATAAGGGTCTTTAATATCAAGATTATCCCCCCTCGGACATCATTTTTTGGGTATTGTACAGGTTTTTTGTCGGAGTTATATTTGTAACGTTAATATAGTCACCTTATTTTCCAGTTTTTTAAACCTTCATATAATCAATCTTTCATTTTCACATCATCAAATTGAAGATGTGAAATTTTTTCATGAATCAAATAAAAAACATAAACTTTTTTCACCTTACTTTAATATAATTCTATATCTGGGTATGAACATAGGAGGTAAAGGTTAAGTTAATCATTTTCTTTTTTTGATAATCACTTAGTTTGACATATACATTGGAGTCGTTAAGATATTTTTCCCAATGACAAAAGCCGCATGACACAAATTGCTATTTCAAATTTAAAACATAAATGTGGCTCAGGGTTAAGTCCATTGGGAAGTAACGACTCCGGACTTAACCCGTTTTTTTATGTATTTGAATTTGAAATATTACTACACAAAGAAGACCAACAATCTTCCCCCTGATAAACAATGTACAATCATTGAGACATTCGGGTATGACCTGTCTCCTCAATCATCCTTTTCCTATTTTGACCCAAATAACAATAACTCATGGATGACTATAACCCATTCAACAAAAGATACCCCCAATCATCTCATTGAAAAAATGATGAATGAACAAAAGAATGAATCTAAAAAATCAGGATTCAGGGCTTCTTCAAGAAGAAAGATGAATAGTCATTGGTTATGGATAGATGCTGATGCTAAAGGGGAATTTGGACAAGAAATATTTCAAGCACTCAAGTCAATCCTTTCCTTATTGAATATTTCCAATCCTCATTGTGAAGTTGGTATCTCTCAAGGATTTCACCTATGGGTTGAATTTAATGAACCACTTACCAATAAAGCTTGTGATGCTCTTAAAACCGCAATCCAAAGTCATGTCAAAGATCATTTTGGTGAAGACCTTTCAAAGAAAATTGAAATCATCTATGGAAAAAGGACTCTTTCTTTCCCCAATTCACCATCTTACAATCCCCTTCAAGACTTATTGAAAGGTCAAGGATATGAAAGTGATGACCACTATTTCAATGATGTGATAAATCACAAACAAACTCCATTGTCATTACAAAAGGTCTGTTCAAGATTAGGGATTGATTATTCAAAGGTTAAATATACTTCCCTATATCAACAATTAAAGGATGCTCTTGAAACTCCAGAAGAAGTTGTCCCTAAAAAGACCATCATCAGGAAATCAACTATCAAT